>Ga0209863_10000625_pt1 | contig 16489 bp, 12 predicted proteins | sample OrgsoiDNA2013046_FD_185796 | JGI IMG/M metagenome (GOLD analysis project Ga0209863, IMG submission 185796) | Permafrost soil microbial communities from the Arctic, to analyse light accelerated degradation of dissolved organic matter (DOM) -... | ecosystem: Environmental > Terrestrial > Soil >...
AACTCGTTGGGATTGCCGATATTCACCGGAAGATGTTCGTCCGATTTCGATAGGCGCAGGAATCCATCGATCTCGTCGCTGACATAGCAGAAGCTACGCGTTTGATTGCCGTCGCCGTAGACGGTGAGGTCTTCGCCGCGCAGCGCTTGCTTCATGAAATTCGACACCACCCGGCCGTCGTTCAACTGCAGGCGCGGGCCGTAGGTGTTAAAGATGCGCACGATGCGCGTGTCCACGTTGTGATAGCGGCGGTAAGCCATGGTCACCGCCTCAGTGAAGCGCTTGGCCTCGTCGTAAACCGAGCGCGGCCCGATGGGGTTGACGTGTCCCCAGTACGTTTCTTTTTGTGGATGCTCCAGCGGATCGCCGTAGCACTCCGACGTAGACGAGACGAAGTATTTCGCGCCGTACTTGCGGGCGACGTCGAGCGCGTTAAAAGTTCCGAGCGATCCTACTTTGAGCGTGGCGATACCGTGCGTGCTGTAGTCGACTGGACTGGCGGGGCTGGCCAAGTGGAAGACGTAATCCACTTTGCCCACGTCGAACGGCTCGCAAATGTCTTTTTCAATAAACTCGAAGCGCGCCTCGTTTCGTAATTGTTCCAGGTTGGCGCGGCGGCCGGTAAGCAGGTTGTCGACGCAAACGACGTTCCAACCCTCCGCGAGCAACGCGTCGCAGAGATGAGATCCGAGAAAGCCGGCGCCGCCGGTGACCAGTGCACGTTGATTTTTCATGGATGTACGGTAGCGCCGCCGTCCCGGCGGCTGTCGCGGCGGCGTCCTCGCCGCCACTGCGAGAGCGAGGACGCCGGCGTTACGCTTTCTTGCCGTTCCTCAGAGCTGCGGGCACACCATCGGGATGGCAGGCTTCGCGGCCGACGCTGTAGTAAGTGAAGCCTTGCGCCGCCATCACATCCGGATCGTACAGATTGCGTCCGTCGATCACGATCGGATACTTGAGTTCTTTCCGCAGCCGGTCGAGATCGAGCGTCGCGAACTCTTCCCACTCCGTCAGGATCAGCAGCGCATCTGCCCCATGCGCCGCTTCGTAGGCCGAATTGGCGAACGCGATGCCGGAACTCATCGCTTCCTGTGTACGCTCCATCGCCGCGGGATCATAAGCGGTGATCTTGCTGCCTTCCTGCAACAGCGCCTGCACCAGGAAGAGCGCGGGCGATTCGCGAATGTCGTCGGTGCCGCCTTTGAACGCCAGTCCGAGCACGCCCAGATTCTTGCCGCGTAGAGTCCAGAGCGCGCTGCGGATCTTGCGCAGAAAGCGCTGGCGCTGGTCTTCGTTGATGCGCATGACCTCGTCGAGCAGACGGAAGTCGTAGCCGCACTCGCGGGCCACCGCGCGAAATGCCATCACATCTTTCGGGAAGCACGATCCACCATAGCCGATGCCAGGATTCAGAAATCGCGGCCCAATGCGGGCATCGGTGCCCACGCCGTGGACGACCTGATTCACGTCCGCTCCCACCGATTCGCAGACCGACGCGACCGCGTTGATAAACGAAATCTTCATCGCCAGGAAGGCGTTGGAGGCGTGCTTGATCAGCTCCGCGCTCTTGGTGCTGGTCACGATGATGGGCGCGGGAAACGTGGCGCGATCGGGCTGAGGAATGGAATCGGCCTTTTCGTAATAGCTGCCGTCAGTGAGCGGCGCGTAGATTTCGCGCAGCACTTCGGCGGAACGTTCGCTGTCGCAGCCAATCACAATGCGGTCAGGGAAAAGGAAATCCGTGACAGCCGTGCCTTCACGCAGAAATTCAGGATTCGAAGCCACATCGAATGATTCCGGATCGGTGCCGCTGCGCAGGATGATCTTGCGCACCCATTCGCTGGTGTAAACCGGAACGGTGCTTTTCTCAACGATGACCTTGTAGCCATTAAGTCCGCCGGAAATCTCGCGAGCGACGGTTTCCACATAAGACAGATCAGCCTCGCCGCTTTCGGTGGGCGGCGTGCCAACGGCAACAAATACCGCAGCGCTCAGGCGCACGGCCTCCTGCAAGTCGTTGGAAAAAGTCAGGCGATTGCCGCGATGGCGGTTGAGCAACTCCGGCAGAAACTTCTCATGGATGGGAACCTGGCCATTTTTGAGCGCGGCCAGCTTGCGCTCGTCATTGTCGACCAGGATGACGTCATGCCCAAGGTCGGCAAAACAGGCGCCCGCCACCAACCCTACGTATCCGGAGCCTACGACAGCAATCCGCATGTTCTGATTTCTCCGTTATGAAATATCCTGCAAAAAGTTCGTTTGGATTGCTTCCTCGTGGAAGCCAAGGGGGGAACTCAGAAAAACGGTCTGGAGGAACTGGTGCAACGTTGCCCCAAGATTCAACAATCTTAGCAGGATCAGCTTAACATTGGCAGTGAAAAAGACCCTATAGCACTGTCGTGCTAAGTCTTTTTTCTTCTGCCATTTTGGGACAAGTAACGCCGGCGTCCCGCTGGCTGTCGCGAGGGCATCCTGCCCTCGCAGTGGCGGGCGGGACGCCCCCACGACAGCCGCCGGGACGGCGGCGCTACGGGCCAGCGCTACGACTCGGGCGCTGGTATGGCCCGAACGTCTTATTGACAATCGCGCATTTTCGGGGGAAACTCCGCAGCAGACGCGTCATCCCCTACGTACGCGTCCGCTATGCCAACACCTCCAACGCCGGACCCGGATCCTTCGAAACCGATATCGAGCGCTACCCAGGTGCTTCGCACCCGACCCGAGGACGCGGGTTTCGAGGCGGACTTCGCGGATCTGGCCGCCCGTTTTGCCGCGCAAAGTGGCGGCGGGCTGTCGCCGGAACTCTCTGCCGATCTGGCGCTTGAAATTGTGCTTAACGAAATTGTGGAGCAGGCCTGCCTGTCGACGGGTGCGACCGGAGCGGCCATTGCGCTGCACCGCGATGGGGAACTGGTTTGCCGCGCCAGCAGCGGTTCGACCGCGCCTGAGTTAGGCGCGCGGCTTGACTCCGCATCGAGCCTTTCCGGCGAATGCATCCGCACGCGGCTTACGCAGCGCTGCGACGATGTGCTGGCGGATTTGCGTGTTGACGTTGATGCTTCGCAGCGGCTGGGTGTGCGTTCGGTGATGGTCATGCCGCTTCTACAGGAGGGGGAACTGGCGGGGGTCTTTGAATTGTTTTCGTCGCTGCCCAGCGCCTTCGGCGAACGCGATGAGCGCACGCTGGAAGCATTAGCGGGGCGAGTGTTGGCCCACCTGGCGATGAGCAGTGGGCAGCATGCCGACCCAGCCCTCGCTCATTCACCTCCAGTCGAGCTGTCGCCGCGGCCTATCAACCGGGAAGCGCCGGAGGCAGTTGATTCGATACCGGTTTACGACCCACTGTTGGCCGGCTACCAGACGCTCGCTTCCGGAACTCTACCGGATTTCATGGAAGCTGCGCCCAATCCTCCTCAGCGCGGATTCGATCTCGTAACCACGCTACTCGGCATTGCAGTCGTGGCATGCGCGCTGTTGTTGGGGGTTCTGCTGGGGCGGCATTTTGTGTTTCAGAAAACTGCCGTGCGGGCGCATCCGACAGGGGCTATTTCCGATGCAGCCTCTGCGCCCGTTGCCTCGCAGGCGAGCGCGCCCGGTACCATCCCAGTCGAAAGCCCGATTGCAACTAGGCCTGTGGAGGCGAACGCTGCAGCACCATCTGCTCCAATCAGAGTTGAGAATGAAGGGATCGCGCCCGGCAGTTTGCGGGTGTTCGACAACGGGAAAGAAGTGTTTCGCCAGTCGCTGGCGGCCGGGGACAGGGCATCTGCGCCAAAGCAGGGAGGCGGGATGCAGCGGGCGGCGTCGATTGTGCCGGAGAGAGCTTCTGCCGCCGCAGAGAATATTGTGCTTCGTCGCGTCGAGCCGGAGTATCCGGAGAGCGCTCGACGGGCAAAGATTCAAGGCCCGGTCGTCCTCGATGTGGAGATCGGCCCGAACGGCGGCGTTCAACAGATGACGCTGGTCAGCGGGCAGGCGCTGCTGGCACAGGCGGCCCGGGACGCGGTGCAGCAGTGGCGATTCAGGCCGCGCGTTGAGGACGGGCGCCCGGTTGCGATGCAGACTAGGATTACATTGAATTTCCGCCTGCCGCAGTAAACCCTGCAACCACTAGGACACGAAGGTCCACGAAGCAAAGACGGCTAGGTGGCGGTTTTGCGGATTGGAACGGATATGGCTCCGGACTTAGCTGGGACCGCGACCGGCCGCGCATTTCCGTTGGCCACGGGAGCGACCGGAGCCGCCGCGGGATGCGGTGCGGAATTTCCTAGCGCGTACAGCACAACTTCCACCCGGCTGGATACACCCAGCTTATCGAAGATGCGGAATAGATAATTTTTGATGGTGTGCTCGGTGAGCGTGAGGCGCTGCGCGATTTCGCGGTTGCTCAGGCCTTCGGCGACGCAGCGGACCACGTCCATTTCGCGCGCGGACAGCAGCGATTCACCGTTGCGCGTGAAGTTGGCCAGCGTCGGTTTCGCCAGAGCTTCGAGCACGAATTGCAACTGGCTGCTGCTGGCCCATACCTGGCCGGCGTGTACGCACTGAATACATTTTGAAAGCAGGCGAAAAGGCTCGGTCCGGCAGAATACGCCTTGGGCCCCGGCGCGAAACGCTTCAATGACTGCAGTACGGTCGGAGGTATCGAGCAGCACGATCACGCGCGGCGAAGGCGACAGAGCACGAAGTTCGCGCACCAGTTCGAATCCGCCTGCGTTACTTTCACCCACTTTGGCGCTCAGCACCACCACCTGCGGCCTCTCGCGTTTGGCGAGTTGCAGCACCGCTGCTCCGCTGGATGGAGCTTCGATCATCTCCAACTGCGCATCGCGGCCGAGTGCGTCGACCAGCAACTGCGTACTCATGGCTGTGCTGTCAGCCGCCATGACCCGGCATTGGTCTCGAGTGCTGTGATCGCGATCGGCGCGATCTTTATTGGGGCTGTGATCTTTGGCTGGGAGTGGTGTGGGAATCGCTGTATTGGGAAGTGCTGTCAAATGAGCCATAGGATGTTGTTAACCCGTAAACCTTTAGCTAACGATTTTCGGCCAGAGGCACATTTTCGACCAGAGGTGTCTGTACAGCCGGTGGTTACAAATTTGAGACCCCCTGTTGCAGCCCGTACCGCAGATCAGACCACACCAAGGGCCTGGTTCTCAAGGCTTCCACTACTCGGAAGTTCCTAAAAGCGTAGGGGAAGTAAGACCCTAGGTAAATAGCACCTTCGTGGTGGTTACCAAAGTGTATAGATTGCGCTGCCTGGGCCGCTGGGCACGGGAAGTCGGCGATTTTTCGCGTAAGGGACGCTTTTCAACCGGTTTCGTTCCAGAATGGGTCAGAAGCGGGAATAACGATTTAGTAAAACGGCTGCTATGTTGTTTACTCCTAGGGACATACCTCGGATGCGGTCAATACCGAGCTAGGGACTTTCTTCTCTTCACTTTAGGCAACTTGCCATAAATTGCACACCCGGCTAAGCTTGACTCACATAAGGGCTCGCAGCCCATGCAGTTTTCGCTGTATTGTCCCCCCCAATTCTACGTAGTTAAGTAGCCATTTCCAGCGCCCGAGTAACGGCGTCGCTGGGAGAGTTCTCCCAAGAAGTTACGAAATGTGACTCAGAGGGCGAAGCTGTATCTGAAGGAACCAGAAAGCAATTCTCAGCAATCGCTTTGATAACAGCCTGACATTTTGACGATCCCGGAGTAATTCCTGAATGAGCACGAGTCCGAGCGTTAGCACGAAAAAAATTTTGATCCTGAAGATTTTTGCGGGATTTTTGATTCTTTGCCTGGCCTTTGAACTGGTCCTTCGTTTATTCGGCTACGGGCACTACACGATTTATCGTCCGGACGAGCGGCTGCTGTGGGTTCCGGAGCCGGGGCGCACGCTGACCGTGGTCAATCATCTTCCGATCACCATCAATCATCAGGGCCTGCGCTATGCGGTTGATCTGCAACCGAAGCAGGCCGATCAGTTCCGCATCATTGCGTTCGGCGATTCTTTTGCGCAGGGCTGGGGCGTCGACGACGACTCGCATTTCAGCGCGATCCTGGAGAAGAAGCTGAATCAGGGCTCCTGCTCGAAAGAACATTTCCAGTCGATTTCGGCCGGTGTGAACGCGTACCCGAATTCGCTTGCGGCGGAAAAGCTTAAGCAAGTGGTGGAAGATCCTGCGCTGCGGCCGGATGTGGCCATCTTTGCTTATAGCGAGAACAGCAATCTGGAGAAGTTGACGCAGTTGCAGGGCGAAGATCGCGAGAAATTTCTACGGCGCGTGGAGTGGAAGGCGATGGCCCGCCGCAGTGCTATTTACAACTTCGTGATCGAAGATCTGATGCGCAAAATCGCCTATTACCAACTACGACACATGATCATGGCGGGCACGCTTGACGGCTTGAAGGGCATGGAAAATCTGGACATGGACCAGTTCAACCAGAATCTGGCCGAGATCCTGCGCATCTGCCGCAGCCATAATGTCCAGTTAGTGTTCCTGATGCCGGGAGCGGACGGGGAAGACTCGAACACGCCCCTGCATCCGTTTCAGAAGTCTTTGTTTGAGTTCGCCGCGAGGGAGCACGTTCCCCTGGTGAACATGATTCCGGTGCTGAGCGGGAAGTCGTCGCTGTTTATGGATCAGGTTCATCCCACGAAGGCGGGGAACGAAGTCATCGCCGGCGAACTGTACAAAACAGTTGAGGGTTTAGCGAACTATAATGCCGTGTGCAGCGGTAATTCGCTGGCAGATGTGAAAACGACGCGGGCGGTCGCCGCCGCACCTGCGCCTCTGGCAGCACGCTGAAGGGTCTCTGTCCCAAACCGGGCTGGACCAAAGATGTCTAGTTTTAACATATTGAAACGAAAAGACTTGCCGAGAGGCGAGTGGGAACCGCCAGAGTCTTTCTTCTATGGCCCGCTCGTCCTATTGCAAGATCTTGCAATGCACTCTAGTCTGAATTTAAGCAGTTGCCGCTGTCGTCGTTTCTCCCCCGTTCATGACCATGTCGTCGTGTCCGGCCCATGTGGGCCGAGGCCGGCGTGCATCTTTCAGGCGAATGGAGCCCTTGCGTCAAGCAATGGGACTCAGAGGGCGAAGCTATGAGCAGCGGAGGTCAGATGGCTGGTTTAGACTGTTATCCGATGGTGCTTTCGCCTGTGGATAGCGGCTTAGTCTCAGTGAGTCCGGTCGACCTGCGCTGGTACGCAGTCCGAACCCGTTCGCGTCACGAAAAAATCGCGACGCAGCAACTGCACACCCGCGGCATTGAAACCTTCCTTCCGGTTGTAACCCAAACTCATCGCTGGAGCGATCGCAAGAAACAGGTGGAAGTTCCCCTGTTTTCGGGCTACACGTTTGTCCGCGTGGAGTATGCGTCGAACGAACAGCGAATTCAGGTGCTGCAGACGCACGGTGTGGCCGGATTCGTCGGCATTCAACGCACCGGCGATCCGATTCCCGACAATCAGATCGAAGACATTCGCACTCTGTTGTCGAACAAGGTTGACGTAAAGGCGCACAGCTTTTTGAAGATCGGCCAGCGAGTGCGAGTGCGCGGAGGAGCGCTGGATGGTGTGGAAGGAATTCTGGTTTCAGCCAACGGCGACCGCAGCCTGGTGATTTCGCTGAACTCGATCGAGCGGTCGCTTTCGATTCGCGTTGAAGGATACGATGTAGAGCCTGTCTGACCGGACCGGCTTGCCCGTTTCTCTCCCCCCCTGTAGTTACCAAATGAGTACCCCCGCATCCTAAAAAAGAAGGCACAAGGTTCAAGCCATGAGTGACCCACAAATGAAAATCGAAGAAGAAGTGACGGAAGCGGAAGCCTCGGGTTGGAGTGTTCAGCCGAAGGCCGCTACGACCGGAAACGGTAATGAGAATGTCGTGTCCTGGCCGAGCGGGGCGCAGGCTTATTCCTTGCGGAGCATGCGCGCCCAGGCGGAAATCTATGCCATCACGCGAGCTCTCGAAGAGGCGGGCTGGAACCGCAAGCGTGCGGCGCAAATGCTGCGCATCAGCTATCGCGGGCTGCTCTACAAGATCAGCAGCCACAAGATCACCCGGGCAGCCGCCAAGGTGCAATTGGTGAGCGCGGAAGCGGCGCTTTCTTTCGCTGGTTCTTTCGCGGGCAACGAGATTAAGTGATGGTTTCCCAGCCCTTCGGGTTTAAAGTAATACACGAAGGCCGGTGCGTCAGGTGGGAGTGGCAATGAAGAAAATGACGATGACGAAATTGATGTTGGGCCTGCTCGCGACAGTCGCTTTGGGCGCAGTGTGCGCGGCGCAGGCTGTGGCGCAGGATGCACCGAAGGCGGTGGCATCGGCCGCGGTTCCGGCGGCGGATTCGGCCGCGAAGACCGCAGGCTTCCGTGATCGCTATCCGCGCTACAAGATCGGCGCCGGCGATCAGTTTGACGTGAACTTCGACCTGAGTCCGGAATTCAACCAGACCGTCACTGTACAGCCCGACGGATATGTCACGATGCGGGGCGTGGGCGACTTGCATGTCCAGGACCTGACGGTGCCTGAACTGACGCAGACGCTGCGCACGGTTTACGGCAAGATTCTGAACGATCCCATCCTGTCGGTGGTGCTCAAGGATTTTGAGAAGCCCTACTTTATCGCCGATGGCCAGGTGGGCAAACCGGGCAAGTATGAACTGCGCGGCGACCTGACCTTGACCGAGGCGATCGCGATGGCTGGCGGCTTCCAGGATACGGCCAAGCACTCGCAGGTCCTGCTGTTCCGCAAGGTCAACGATCAGTGGACTGAAGCCAAGCTGATTAACGTCAAGAAGATGCAGAAATCGGGGAACTTGAAGGAAGATCCGATGCTGCATCCGGGAGACATGCTGTTCGTTCCTAAGAATGCCTTCTCCAAGTTCAAGCAATTTATTCCGACCGGCAACGTGGGCACCTACGTAAAGCCTTTCTAATCGCAGCACGAGTCACAGAAGAGCTTTTAGCGAAGACCAGCAGCCAAGCAGCGCGGAGACATTTATGAACTTAAGCTCGTTGAGCGGTATTGGAAATCAGAGCCTGTCCGTCACAGTGCGCGACATTGTGGCCGTGTTCTTTCGCCACAAGCGAATCATGGCTCTCTGCTTTGCCGGAATTTTTCTGGGCGCACTGCTTTCCGCGCTGATTCTTCCGGCCAGCTACCGGGCTGAGACCAAGGTTCTGGTGAAGAAAGAACGCGTCGACCCGGTCGTGAGCCCGGAGCAGACGGCTCCCATGATGCTGAAGGACTCCGTCAGCGAGGAAGAGTTGAACTCGGAAGTTGAGCTGATGGGCAGCGAAGACGTGCTGCGCAAAGTTGTGCTCGAGTGCGGATTGGATCAGCATAAGTCGTTGCTGACTCGGCTGGGAATCCCGCAGTCGCAGGCGACCAGAACTGCGAAGGCGATCCGGCGGCTGAAGTCGGACCTGTCGGTGGAAGCTATCAAGAAGAGCAACCTGATCAGCGTGAGTTACGAGTCGCAGGATCCGCAGCTGGCTGCGAAAGTTCTGGATACGTTGAACGCGGCTTACATTCAGAAACATCTGGAGGTGCATCACCCCTCGGGACAAGCGCAATTCTTCGAGCAGGAAACGGAGCGCTACCGCAAAGCGCTCGCCGATACGGAGGGTGCGCTGAAGGACTTCGATACGACGCTGGGCGGCGTGGCGCCGCAGGCTTCGCGCGATCTGGCGCTGCAAAAGCTGGCTGATTTCAACAGCGACTTGCACACCACGCAGGCGCAAATCAAAGAGACGGAGACGCGCATTGCCAACCTGCAAAAGCAGCAAGGCTCGACGGACGCCCGCCTGACCACGCAGATGCGCAAGGGCGACGATCCGCAGGTGTTGCAGCAATTGAAGGGAACGCTGGTCACTCTCGAATTGAAGCGCACCGAGTTGCTGACCAAGTTCCAGCCCACGTATCCGCTGGTGGTCGAAGTCGACAAGCAGATTGTCGACACCAAGGCAACGCTGGCGAAGGAAGAAGCGACGCCACTGCATGAAGAGACCACGGATCAGAATCCGACCTATGGCTGGATCAACTCCGAACTGGCCAAGGCCAAAGCCGACCTGAGCGGATTGCAGGCCCGCGAAATTGCGACCACCGCGATCGTGAGCCAGTACGAAAACAATGCGAAGCAGTTGGACGAAAAAGGCATCACGCAGCAGGACTTACTGCGCACGCAGAAAGCCAACGAAGAAAATTACCTGCTCTATCTGAAGAAGGGCGAAGAGGCCCGCATCGCCGACGCGCTCGATCAGAGCAACATTTTGAACGTGGCCGTAATGCAGGCGCCGTCGATTCCGGCGCTGCCTTCGCGGTCGCCCTTGTTGCTGGGCATTGTTGGCCTGGTGCTGGCGTCGGTAGTGAGCCTGGGAGTTGGATTTGGTCTGGACTATATGGATCAGTCGTTCCGCACGCCGTCTGAAGTTGTCGGAGAGCTGGGCATTCCGGTGCTGGCGGCGGTGCCGCATCATGCGGTAGCCCGCGGCGGCGTGGATCTCTACGGCAGCGATGTGATCGGCGGGAACGGCAACGGATTTGGCCGCGCTCACGAAGATTCGCCGATGAACGAGGAAGAAGCTCGTCCGGTACGGTTGGCATAAACGGTAGTCGAATCCGCAGAACTGGCTTCGGCAAGAACTGGGCAAATTATGTTTAAAGAATTTTTCGGACTTCGGGAACAGCCGTTCGGTGTGACGCCGGATCCCCGGTATTTATACCTGGGCCCGGGGCATCGCGAGGCGATGGCCTCGTTGTTCTATGGCATTGAAGCGAACCGCGGTTTTCTGGCGCTCATCGCCAAGCCCGGCATGGGCAAAACCACGCTGCTGTTTCATCTGCTGGAAAAGTTCCGCACTCGCGCGCGTACCGCGTTTTTGTTTCAGACGCAATGTAGTTCGCGCGAGTTCATGCGCTTTCTGCTCGCCGAGGTCGGCATCGAGAGCCAGGGCAAAGATTTCGTGCAGATGCACGAAGAGTTCAATCGCTGCCTGATCCAGGAAGCGCGCGCGGGGCGCCGTTTCATCGTGGTCATCGACGAGGCCCAGAACCTCGATCCCTCCGTGCTGGAAACTGTGCGATTGCTTTCGGATTTTGAAACTCCGCAGGCCAAGCTGCTGCAGATTATTCTTTCCGGGCAGCCGGAGCTGGCGACTAAGCTGTCGCATCCGGGACTGAACCAGTTGCACCAGCGCATTACCAGTTTCAATACGCTGAAGCCGCTGGGCATGGAAGAGACCGGGCGATTCATCGATCACCGTCTGCGCGTGGCGGGATATCAGCGGGCGGCGCTGTTTTCTGCCGAGGCCGTGGCCAGCATCTGGGAGTTGAGCGGAGGCATTCCGCGCAACATCAACAATCTTTGCTTCCATTCGCTCTCGCTCGCCTTTGCGATGAAAAAGGATACGGTCGATCTGGCGGTGGTGCAGGAAGTGGCCGAGGACCTGGACATTCACCGCCTGCTCGACGACCGCCCGAGTGGGCTGAGTCGCAGAAGCTCGAATCTGCGCTACGGGCTCGATATGGACTACCAGCGCGAGTGGGACGGAGAAGCCTGGCTGCCGCCCGATCGCCCAGCGCCAACGGCGGTGAAGCGAACCGGCGGAGGCAATGGCAAGACCGGGGATGACTACTCAGAGTCCGACTGGCGGTTGACGTTGAGTCCGGATGAAGCGCGGGACTACATTCAGAATTTGACCAAGATGCTGCGAACTGGAACTGGCGAATCGGGCCCGCGCGCGGTGGCGCCGATCCGGCCGGAGAAGCTTCCATAAGGACCGCGTGAGCAAGAAATGAATGCGCAGTTGCTGAAATTTGATTTGCTGAAATCTTGTTTTCTGAGCACTCTGGAAACCTAATGAGCCGAAACTTCGAACTACTGCAGAACCTCGGGAAAGAACACGACGTCTTCCAGTCGGACTTGATGGAAGTGAGTTCGGTCCCGCTTTCTTCGCTTTCTTCGCTTTCTTCTCCACCGCCGCCTTTGCTGGACGTGAAGCCGGCGCCGCTGGTGTTGCCCATGGAAGAAGCGCAGAAGGACGAGATGACCAAACTGGTGCAGCGCCTGTTCCTGGTGCCCGGCATGGATGCGCCTCGAGTCATTGTAGTTTCGGGGACGGAGTCAGGCGCCGGATGCAGCTGGGTTTGTGCCCGCATGGCGGAAGTGCTGGCTTCGCAGGTTACGGCGTCGGTGTGCGTGGTCGACGCGAATCTGAGCGCGCCGGGGCTGCATACGCAGTTTCAGACCGAGAACATTCACGGGCTTTCCGATGCATTGCACGACCCGGAATCGATTCGCCGCTTTGCACGGCCGTTTGGCCGGGAGAACCTGTCGCTGATCACCTCCGGCGCTGACAGTGCCGACCGTCCGGCGCTGATCAATTCCGACCGGATGCGCATGCGCATCGCGGAGCTGCGGCAGGAATTTCATTACGTTCTGATCGATGCTCCGGCAATCAACACTGCCAACGACGGCATTGTCCTGGGCCGCGTGGCCGATGGCGTGGTCGTGGTGATCAAGGCCAACTCGTCGCGCCGGGAAATCGCGCGCAAGGCGATTCAGGAACTTGAAAACGCCAAAGTGCGGGTGCTGGGCGCCGTGCTGAATCAGCGGACATTTCCCATACCGCAGGGAATCTACAATCGGCTGTAACGCGGTTACAGCCTGTTGCAGCAACTTCCGCTGTTGCCGTCAACTTTTTCCCAACCAGTTTTCTGCCAGTTCCCGGGTGACCCTAAGCCATGAGTAATCTTCGCCGCCAATTTCTGCTGAATGCTTTCAAGCTGTGGGACATCGGACTCATGCTGCTGGCTTTTTTCGTGGCTTCCATCAGCGTGCTGGGCGAGAGCCATGTGGGCTCGGTCGCAGAGTTTTTCTCCATGCGGGTGAAGGTCACGAACTTTTTGATTTTCTCGCTGTTCATGTTTTTCTGGCATGTCACGTTCAGCGCGTTCGGCCTGTATGCCTCGCGGCGGCTGGGGGAGCGGCGTAAAGAAGTACTGGATGTGCTGAAAGCGACTTCGCTTGGAACGCTGTTTGTAGTGGCGGGATCGCTGGCCTTCCAGGTCACGCTGGCCAAGCCGATATTTTTTCTTGTCTTTTGGACGACGGTGACGATTACCGCGATCTGTAGCCGGCTGGTGATGCGCATGATGCTTGCCTCCGTGCGCAGGAATGGCCGCAACCTGCGGGATGTTCTGGTGGTGGGAACCAACGGCCGGGCGCTGTCGTTTGTACGGAAGATGCTGGCGCACCCGGAACTCGGCTATCGAGTGATTGGTTTCGTGGATCAGGAGTGGGAGGGAGCGGTCGCGGTCCGCGACAGCGGATTCGAGCTGGCCTGCGATCTCGAAGGCGTGCCGCAATTCCTGCGCGACAGCGTGGTCGACGAAGTGGTGATGGCGCTACCCATGCGGTCGTTCCACTACCAGGCCTCGAAGATTGCCGCCTACTGCGAAGAGCAGGGAATTACGGTGCGGCAGTTGAGCAATATTTTCGATCTCAAGCTGGCGCGGTCGTCCGCGGAAGATATGGAAGGCGATCCGCTGATCACCCACCGCACGGGCGCGGTCGAGAGTTCGCATCAACTGGTGAAGCGCGCGCTCGACATTGTGGCCTCCGGGCTGCTGCTGCTGTTCCTGTCGCCGCTGCTGGTGGTCGCCGCCATTCTGATCAAGCTGACTTCGCCGGGGCCGATCTTCTTCGTGCAGAAGCGGCTAGGATTGAACAAGCGGCGTTTCGGGGTCTTCAAATTTCGTACCATGGTGGTGGACGCCGAGCAGAAAATGAAGGACATCGCGCATCTGAATGAAGTAAGTGGGCCGGTGTTCAAGATCAAGAACGACCCGCGGATTTTCCCCATCGGAAGGATTCTGCGGCGGACGAGCATCGACGAACTGCCGCAGTTGCTAAATGTTTTCCTGGGGGATATGAGTCTGGTGGGGCCGCGTCCTCTGCCGGTGCGGGATTATGAAGGCTTCAACGAAGACTGGCAGCGCCGGCGATTTAGCGTAAAGCCAGGTATCACGTGCCTTTGGCAGGTCAAGGGACGCAGCGAGATTCCATTCGAAGAGTGGATGGAATTGGACCTGCAATACATAGACAAATGGTCTTTGTGGTTGGACCTGAAGATTCTGCTGCGTACCATTCCGGCTGTATTGCGCGGCTCGGGGGCCGCGTAGAGTTTCGGAAAATCCGGCCGTTGTAGCTTGTTCGGAGGTTTCAAGGGTACCGAGTCCCGGGTGCAAAGGCCCGGCAGAGAAGACCCAGAACATGTCTGAATTCCATATGCCACTTCAACTCTTAGTATCCCATTTGGTTCAACAATTGGTAGGGGAACAGGCAAGCACAAGGCCGGAGGCGCCGGCGCTGGTTGCGGGTTCCCGGATTTTCACCTACGCCGAATTGGATCGCCGCGCCAATCAGTTTGCGCAGCATCTGCGCGGGCTGGGTGTTGGGCCGGAGAAACTGGTCGCGCTTTGCGTCGAGCGTTCACCCGAGATGGTGATTGCTGCTCTTGGCGTGCTCAAGGCCGGGGGCGCGTATTTGCCGCTCGATCCGGCGACACCGGTTGAGCGCCTCGATCAGACTCTGCGGGATGCGGGAATCACAGTACTTGTGACCGGAGCCGATCTGGATGCGCGGCTCACCGCGGGCTCATTCCGGTTGGTCAACCTGGCGACGGATGCCGCCGAAATCGCGCGCTGTCCGGTAGAGGCACCAGTCGTTGATTGCACGCCCGAGAATCTGGCGTATGTGATCTATACCTCAGGTTCGACGGGTCAACCTAAAGGCGTCGAGGTAACACACGGAAATTTGCTGAACCTGCTGAACTGGCATCTGCGGGCGTTTGAAGTTACCGCGGCGGATCGCGCCAGCCATCAGGCGTCGCTGGGATTCGACGCGGCGGTGTGGGAAGTCTGGCCGTATCTGGCGGCGGGCGCGAGCGTTTATTTTCCGGAAGAGGATGTTCGCAGCAATCCGGCGGCGCTGCGCGACTGGCTGCTGGCACAGAAGATCACAATTACATTTTTGGCTACACCTTTGGCCGAGAACATGATGTTGCTGGATTGGCCTCACGAGGCGGACCTGCGCATCTTGCTGACGGGCGCGGACACGCTGCATCGCCGGCCGTCGGCGCGCTTGCCGTTTGTGCTGGTGAATAATTACGGGCCGACCGAGTGCACCGTAGTGGCATCCTCAGGCGTTGTAGCGTCTGCGGAGTCGAGCAATCGTCCGCCGTCGATTGGGCGCGCCATCGATGGCACGGAAGTCTTCGTGCTCGATGAGCAGGGCAAGCCGGTCTCGGCAGGGAACTCGGGAGAACTTTACATTGGCGGCGCGAGCGTGGCGCGCGGATACCGGAATCGCCCGGAGTTGACGGCGCAGAGATTCGTCTCGCGACCGGATTCGGAACAGCGTCTTTACCGCACCGGAGATCTGGTGCGCGAACTGCCGAGCGGGGAACTGGAATTTCTGGGGCGCATCGACGAGCAGATCAAGATTCGCGGTTACCGCATTGAGCCTAGCGAGATTGTCAGTGCCTTGGATGCTTCGCCGGATGTCGATGCCAGCGCGGTCATGGCTGTCGAAGATGGTCCGGGACAAAAGCGCCTGATTGCCTATGTTGCTCTCGCCGACGGAGCGAAGACGACCGCGAGCGAACTGCAGACCTTGCTGCGCAAGCAACTTCCCGACTACATGATTCCCGCGACTTTCGTGCGCATCAGTTCTTTGCCGATTACAAGCAATGGAAAAGTCGACTGGGCCGCTTTGCCTGCGCCTCTGAATGGAAATGTGTTGGCCGACGAAAGCTACATTGCGCCGCGCAACATCGTGGAAGAAAAACTGGCGGCGATCATCGCTCCCCTGCTGCATGTGGAGCGAGTGAGCGTGCACGACAATTTCTTTTTCCGCGGCGGCCATTCTCTGCTGGGAACCCAGTTGCTCACCAAGATCGGCGAAACGTTCGGCGTGGAGTTGAGCCTGTTGAGCTTGTTCGAACATCCAACGCTGGCGGAAATGTCGGAACAGATCGAGATCCTGATCTACGCCAAGCTCGAAGCCGCGGCCGATCCCGGGAAGCGCGACCTGGCCCCGGCCGGCTTGCGAAGGGAAGACGTCGCTTAGTGGCCTCGCGCACCGAAAATCCATCGCGTCCGGCCAGTTCGGACGCGGAGTTAAGCCTTTACCATCTCCTCAATCCCGAGGTGGTGGCCAATCCCTATCCGCTGTTTCGCAAGCTCCGTGAGCAGGATCCCGTTCACTGGGATCCGTTTCTCCATACGTGGGTGGTCACGCGCTACGCCGAAGTCCTCGAAGTTCTCCACACCTTTTCCGCCGACCGCACTCCCAACCCTGAACAACTGGAAGCCATGGGACTGTCGCGCCTGGGCCCTGTCGCGAGAGTGATGGTGCAGCAGATGCTGTTTATGGACGCGCCCGCGCACACGCGGCTGCGCGCCCTTGCGTCGAAGGCATTTATGCCG
>Ga0209863_10000626_pt1 | contig 16485 bp, 14 predicted proteins | sample OrgsoiDNA2013046_FD_185796 | JGI IMG/M metagenome (GOLD analysis project Ga0209863, IMG submission 185796) | Permafrost soil microbial communities from the Arctic, to analyse light accelerated degradation of dissolved organic matter (DOM) -... | ecosystem: Environmental > Terrestrial > Soil >...
TGTTACTCGTGTGCGTTCTATCACTACAATTGCACACGAGACCGCGGGTGCAGCGGGCACCCGGCATTCCCCACGCCCTCCTTGGGGGCGGAAGGTTCATGCAAACCTCGGGCGCCTCGCGCCGCGAGATCGTGAAGCCGTATGTGGAATTAGAGCAACGTCATTGCGAGCGAAGCGAAGCAATCCATCTCGCCACGCAAAGAAAGAATGGATTGCTTCGCTTCGCTCGCAATGACGGCTCTACAACTGAAGCGTCTTGGCTGTTTGAAAATTGAATCGAACAACAAACCCGCCCGTCATGCCCGGACTTGATCCGGGCATCCATCAATCTTCGCGAAAAGTTTTTCCAAGAAGATGGATCACCGGGTCAAGCCCGGTGACGACGATCTCAAGACGAGCTCCCATCCTCATACGACGAAATCTCGATCAGGCTGCCGTCGGGATCCCTGCAATAGACCGAGCGCAGCGTGCCGCGGGCGCCCTGTTTTGCCACCGGACCTTCCTCGATCGCCACGCCGCACGCGGTCAGATGCGCCACCACCTGTTCCGGCGTGCTGGAGGTGAGAAAGCACAGATCGTCGCTGCCTGCGGTTTCATGATCCGCCGTGAACCACTCGACCTTGTCGGCATCTCGCGGCCGTACATTGATCTTCTGATGGCCGAACATCAGCGACGTCCGTGGCGTTTTGCCCGGGCCCGGATCGAACACCCTGATCTCCATGCCGAGGACTTTTTGGTACCACTGCGCGGAATCGGCCACGTCGGCGACGTTGATGACGATATGATCGAGCGCGTTGACCTTGACAGCCATGCATTATCCTTTTGGCGCGGTCCAGCTGCAGGTGCGCTACTAGCCGCATCAGGCTTTGTTTGTTACAACGTCCCCCTTTGTCAACTCAACAAGAACGGACGCGCGTTTGCAGACGTCCGTCAGGGAGAAACTGCATGGCTTCACGCCGCACCGCGATTTGCCTGGTCGCAATGGGTATTTCGGCAATCGCTTCGATCGGGTCTGCCTCGGCGCTGGACTATCCGACGCGGCCGGTCCGCTTCGTGGTTGGATATCCGCCCGGCGGCGCCACCGATATTCTGGCGCGCTTGATCGGCCAGCGGTTGTCTGAAAAACTCGGCCAGCAATTCGTCATCGAGAACAAGCCCGGCGCCGGCAACAATATCGGCACCGAGGCGGTGGTCAATGCCGAGCCCGATGGCTACACCGTGCTGCTGATCAATCCCGCCAACTACATCAACGCTTCGCTTTACGGCAACCTGAAATTCAACTTTATTCGCGACATCGCGCCGGTGGCGTCGTTCAATCGCGTGCCGAATGTCATGACGGTTGCTCCGGATGTGCCGGCGAAAACGGTCGCCGAATTCATCGCCTATGTGAAGGCCAATCCGGGCAAGGTGAACATGGCGTCGTCGGGCAACGGCACCTCGGTGCATCTGTCCGGCGAGTTGTTCATGGCGATGTCGGGCACCAAGATGCAGCACGTACCCTATCGGGGCGCCGCACCCGCGATCACCGACATGCTTGGCGGCCAGGTCCAGGTGATCTTCGACAACATGCCCTCGATCATCCAGCATATCCGCTCCGGTTCGTTGCGCGCCCTGGCGGTGACGACGGCGGAACGCTCTTCGCAGTTGCCGGACGTGCCCGCGCTCGCCGAGACCGTTCCGGGTTATGAGGCGAGCGCGCTGTTCGGCATGGGCGTACCAAAGAAGACGCCGCCGGAGATCGTCGAGAAACTGAACAAGGAGATCAACGCGGTGCTGGCCGAGCCGGACATGAAAAAGCGCTTGACCGAACTCGGCGGGGAGCCGCTGATCGGCACGCCGGACGCTTTTGGCGCGATGATCGTGGCGGAGACCGAGAAATGGGAGAAGGTGGTCAAATTCGCCGGCGCGCATGTGGAATAGGGGACGGCCGGAACATTCTTAATGTTGGCCTCGTTTTGAACGTAAGACAAGCAGCCGCGACCCCTGCGAAGGAGAGATGATCATGCGCAATGCAATGTTGGCACTGTTGGTTTTATCGGCGGCCGGTACCGCGACCATGGCCGGCTCCGGTCCCGCCGCCGCGTACGATTATCCCTATTGCCTGCAGGGCCGGGGTGTCGGCGTTCCCGGCGACTGTTCCTATCAGTCCTACGCGCAATGCATGGCGAGCGCGTCCGGACGCGCCGCCTATTGTAACGTCAATCCGCGCGTTGCCTTTGGCCAGCAGCGGCGCGGGCGGCCTTATCGGAATTATTACAATTACTGATTTTCGGCGGCGGGCGGGCTTGACTAACGTTCGGCCGCGCCTATACTAAACCATATGGTTAAGTATGAGAATCCGGCGCTGGACCGCACCTTTGCCGCACTGGCAGACCCGACCCGGCGCGCGCTGCTGGCGCGGCTCGGCCGGCAACACAGTATTTCGGTGAGCGATCTGGCGCAGCCCTTCGCGATGTCGCTGCCCGCGATCATGAAGCATCTCGACGTGCTGTCGGATGCCGGCCTGATCGCGCGCGCGAAAACCGGCCGCACCGTGGCTTGCCGGTTGACCGCGAAGCCGATGGAGCAGGCGATGGACTGGCTCGGCCGCTACCAGCGCTTCTGGTCCGAAGGGCTCGACCGCCTTGCCGCTTTTGTGGAGGAAGATCAATGGCACCCAAATCAAGCGCCGCCGGCGATGCCGGTCTCGTCGGAAGACAGAGCCTCACCTTCGAACGTCGTCTCAATGCGGCGCCGGCGAAAGTCTACGCCGCGTGGACCGACCCGGAAAAAATAATCCGCTGGTTCGGACGCGCGGACGCCAAGCCTGGCTCGTTTCAGGCGGAGATCGACGCGCGGATCGGCGGCCGTTACCGCGTCAGCTTCACCACCGATGACGAGTATTACGAAGTCGGCGGTCTCTACCGCGAGGTGGTGCCGAACCAGAAACTGGTGTTCAGCTGGGCGTGGCATTCGACCCCTGAACGCGAATCGCTGGTCACGGTCTCGCTGAAACCCGACGGTGACGGCACGCTGCTCACGCTGACCCACGAGCAGCTGTTCGATCAGGCCGCGCGCGATGGCCACGAGCGCGGATGGCTGGGAGCGCTCGACAAGCTTGAAAAATTTATCGCCTGAACCACGTCGAACAAGGGAGCCGACCATGCAACCGCACACCATCGTCTCGCGTGAAGAATGGATCGCCGCGCGCAAAGCGCATCTCGCGCATGAGAAGGAATACACCCAGGCACGTGACCGGCTGAGTGCCGAGCGCCGCGCGCTGCCCTGGGTCAAGGTCGACAAGTCCTACGTGTTCGATGGACCGAACGGCAAGCAGACGTTGGGCGATCTGTTCGCCGGACGGAACCAGTTGGTAGTCCAGCATTTCATGTTTGCGCCCGACTGGAACGAAGGCTGCAAGAGCTGCTCGTTCTGGGCCGACGGCTTCGAGCGCATGATTCCGCATCTCGCGGCGCGCGACACCACGCTGGTGGCGGTATCGCGCGCGCCGCTGGAAAAACTCGAAGCATTCAAGAAGCGAATGGGCTGGACCTTCGACTGGCTGTCGTCCGCGCATAACGATTTCAACTACGACTACGCCGTCTCGTTCACGCCGCAGGAAATCGCAGGCGGCGCCAAGGTCTATAATTTCGGCACCTCCGGCTTCGGCGTCGAGGAGGCGCCCGGCATCAGCGTGTTTTTCCGCGACGAGGCGGGCAACGTCTTCCACACCTATTCGTGCTTCGCCCGCGGCCTCGACATGATGAACGCCGCCTATCACTATCTCGACTTGACGCCGCTCGGACGCCACGAAGAGGGCTTGCCATATCCGATGGACTGGTTGCGGCTGCGCGACCAGTATCAGCCGGCCGCGGGTGCCGCCGCGTGCTGCCACACGTGAGAAGCGTATGAAGTCGTCATTTCTTCGCGCGGCTATCGCGCTCCAGAATCAGCCTGTCGAGCTCCTCGGTCTGCTGGGTGATACGGTCCGCGATCCGCTCTTCGTTCTGGCTGCCGGATGCCGCCGCCGCTTGCTCGACAAGCTGCCGAAGGTTGTCGCGCAGGATCGCAATGCGATCGTCGAGTTCCGCAAGCGATAGTGTGCCATTCATCGTCGCTCTCCTTGCCGACACGGTTGCCTGTAAACCTTTGCTTCAATACGCTCCAGGCGGGCTAACATCGCGATTTTTCAGGTCTCTATTCTGAGCCAATATCGCTACCTGCTGCAAGCGGAAGCTCGATCGAACTGGACGGTCAGGCCGTCCCGGCCCGTTCGCCCTCGATGGCCCGATCGATGGCGTCGATCAGCACCTGGGTCTCGATGAATTTGATCCGGGCCCGCTCGGCCTTCTCGCGATCGAAGGGTGCCGCCAGGGTTTTGGCGAAGGCGTCGCGGTCATCGGTCATTCGTTCGCGCGCTTTTCTCAATGTCTCAATTCGCTCGCTCATATCGGCTCCGCTTTCTGTTGGTCGCGTGATCTTGATTGGCGCGAAACGCAACTGGCACAAAGGCCTGACGACCGGATCGGCTGGCCGGATATCACCGGCGGCTGGCTATCGCCGGCGCGTGACGAACCTCTCGGCCCAGACGATGATGCCATAAACCCGCATTGACCTTGACCGCCGCAATCATCGTGGGAATGCTGCCGGGCAGAATGACCTTGGTCAGGGTCTGCGCCTTGCTGGCGTCAAATGTCCGTGCGAGCTTGATCTGGCTGACTTCAACACCCTCAAAGCCACTGTAGATCACCGGGATCGTGACGAACAGGGAAATCGCAAGCGACATCGCAAGGCGCCGTCGGCGCAAGCGATCAAAGCGACGTCATGACCGGCGACGAAGCGGTCGCGCGGTTGAATGCCGCGCCGGTCGGGCGGCCCGATGCCGGTCCGGCTGGATGACTGCCTCACCAGTTACGATATGCCTTTTGGCTTTGCCAATTCGTTAGGCATGTTCTTAACGTGAAAGACAGGATTGTCGTCATAATCTGACGGTGGGTTGGACTTGGGAGCTCCCCGACGTTTGATCAACAAGGGCGGGAGCGTAGAATGCACGTCGAGCGACTGTTGTGGCTTTTGCCTGATTGCGGTGAACTGGCCAAACTCAAACAAGCGGAACCGGATCTCATCATCTATTTTGGTTCGCGGGCCTCTCTCGCGTCCGGCGCGGCTTTTGAGCAACTCAAGGCGACGTGTCCCGGAGCGATGGTTTTGGGATGCACGACCGGCGGCCAGATTCACGAGCACGATGCTGTTGATGATGAAATCACCGGTGTCGCAATCCGTTTCGATGAAACCAAAATTCGCCTCGTGAGCGAGATGGTCGGCTCCTCGGCAGATTCACGCAGTTGCGGTCGCGCGATTGGCGAGCGACTGCTGGCGCCGGATCTCGCAGGCATCTTCATTCTTTCCGATGGGCTGAACGTCAACGGCAGCGAATTGGTGGCAGGCATTACCGGGGTGATCGGGCCGCATATTCCGCTCACGGGCGGGCTTGCCGGAGACGGATCGCAATTCGAGGAGACCCTGGTCGGTGCCAATTGTGCGCCGCAGAGCCGCATGGTTGCAGGCATCGGCTTCTACGGCAACGCAATCAGAATCGGACACGGCAGCGCCGGCGGATGGGACGTTTTCGGTCCATGGCGCACGGTTACGCGTTCAGAGGGCAACGTGTTGTTCGAACTCGATGGCGAACCCGCCCTCGATCTCTACGAGCGGTATCTGGGCGATGAGGCCGAGGGGCTGCCGGGCTCCGGCCTGCTGTTTCCGCTGCAAATCCAGAATCCGGATAATGCGGATCACCGGATTGTTCGAACAATCCTGGCGGTCGACCGTGACAAGAGGTCACTGACGTTCGCTGGTGACGTTCCGATGGGATGGAGCGCACAGCTGATGCGCGGCAACTTCGACCGCTTGTCACTCGGCGCCGCCGACGCTGCACGGCAGGCTACCGAAGGCCTCGCCGACGGCCAGGCCACCAACGGCGTTGCCCTGCTGGTCAGCTGCATCGGCCGCCGTCTGCTGATGGGACAGCGGGTGTCCGAAGAAATTGAGGCAGCCGGCGCGGTACTCGGGACACAGTTTGCCCGGCTAGGGTTCTACTCCTACGGCGAAATCTCTCCGCATGCCGTTTCCGGAATTTGCGAGCTCCACAACCAGACGATGACGATTACAACCATCACCGAGATTGCGGCATAGCAACCATGCGCAGGCTCTTTCAGCGGCAGCTTGCCAAGGCGACGAAGGGGCCGGACAAGGTCGATCTTGAACTGCTGGCCGATCTCGTAACGGCAGCCTACGATGAGGCCGACCGCGATCGCAAGCGGACGGATCGCTCGATCTCGTTAATGGCCGATGAGCTTCAGCGTTCGCACGCGCGGCTTCTTGACGCGTTCAAGGTCGTTCCGGAGGGACTCGTGCTTCTGGACGCCGAAGGAAGGTACGTTCTATTCAACAAGAAATTCCTCGAACTCTACGACACCGCAGCCGACAGGATCGCGGTTGGCGGGAGTTTCGCCGACTCCATTCGTGCCGGCGTCGAGCGCGGTCATTACCTTGATGCGATCGGGCGAGAGGAGGAATGGCTCGCCGAACGGCTCGACCGCAACAAGCAGGATAGCTATTCGGCCGAGCAACATCTGCGGGGTGACCGCTGGGTCCGGATTGATGAGCGCCGCACCGCCGACGGCGGCAGCATCGGTGTTCGCATCGATATCACCGCCCCGAGGCGGCGCGAGGAAATCCTGAAAAAGCGGTCGGAGCAACTTGTGGAAGCCCAACGCCTGGCGAAAACCGGTGACTGGAGCTACAAGCTTGGCGATTGCCATGTGTGGTGGTCGCCACAACTCTACGAGTTGCTTGCATACGATCCGGCCGAATTCACGGCCACCCGCGAGGCCGTACTGGCAGGCTACGGCAGCGACGGAGCCGCGAAACTCCTCGCATCCCAGGCGGAAGTCATGCGCTCCGGAAAGTCGAAGAGCGTCGATGTCAAGGTCGATCGTGGCGACGGAACCGTCGCCGACGTTGTGGTCACAAGCAGGTCGATGACCGATGATGACGGACGGATTATCGGCTTTGCAGGCACAATCCAGGACATTACCGACCGCAAGATCGCCGAAGAAAAGCTTGAAAAGCTCGCTTATTTCGATCCGCTTACGGGTCTTGCCAACCGCTCGATGTTCCATCGCGAGGTCAACGATGTGCTCACCCGCTGCGGCCGGGCGGGTTCACAAGCGGCGCTGCTCTTGCTCGATCTCGATCGCTTCAAGGAAGTCAATGACTCGCTCGGGCATGTCTCGGGCGACGAACTGCTTGCCAAGGTTGCTCAAGTGATCTCAAGAGTGCTGGGCAGCGGCCATTTCTTCTCGCGCCTCGGCGGCGATGAATTCGCAATCGTCATGCAGGGGGGCACTGATCGCGCAGCCGTCGAGCGCCTGGCCGCCGATGTTATTGCGGCTGTTTCCGGCTCAATTCTCCTCGACCGCGGCGAGGTAAGCATTGGGACAAGCATTGGCATTGCGATGATTCCCGGCGACGGCGGCAATTTGAACGATCTTCAGCGCAATGCCGATCTCGCCCTGTACCGCGCCAAGGAAAGCGGTCGTGGTCGTCTGGTTTTCTTTGAGCCCGGAATGAATACGGCCGTCCAGCACAAGATCGCAATCGCGCGCGAACTGCGCCGGGCGATTACCGAGAACGTTGGGCTGGCCGTGCACTATCAGCCGCAGGTTTCGCTGTCGAACGGCCGGGTCACTGGCTTCGAGGCTTTGATGCGCTGGAACCATCCCACGCTTGGCAATATTCCTCCTGCCGAATTCATACCGATCGCGGAGAGCTCCCAGCTCATCTGCGATCTCGGCCTCTGGATACTGCGCCAGGCGGCGCTTCAGGCGAAAACCTGGCTGGATGCAGGCGAACCCGCTCGGGAAATCGCGGTAAACGTATCGGCGGCACAAATCTGGCATACGGATTTCGCGCAAGATGTCGCGGAGGTCCTGAAGGAGACAGGCCTCCCTCCTCATCTGCTGTGCCTCGAATTGACCGAAAGTCTTCTGGCCGATCATGCGGAAGGTCGCGTCCGCAGTGTGCTCACGGCGCTAAAGAGCCTGGGCGTAACGCTCGCTCTGGACGATTTCGGTACCGGTTATTCGTCGCTGGGCTATTTGACCCAGTTGCCGTTCGACACGATCAAGATCGATCGGATCTTTGTCGACGGGATCGCAAACTCGGAGAGCGCCCGAAAACTCCTTGAAGGTATCATTGCACTTGGACGCGGTCTCGGCATGACGATCGTGGCGGAGGGCGCCGAGACGGCCGAGGAGGTCGCCATTCTCGGCGAGTTCCGGTGCGACCTGGTTCAGGGCTATATATTCGCCCGCCCCTTGGCAGCCAAGGACGCCCTCAAATCTGCGTGGACTCTTGAAGGTAAGGGACTCCTGGTCGATGGTTCACCGGCTGCAACATCCGCTGCCGCGGCCTGATTTTGCCGGATACGGGCAGCAAGTACTTTCACCCGAGGGTCGCGCCGCACACTTTGGTAACCAATAAGATTTACCTTGATCGGACCGATGCGTACCGAGTTTGGCATCGCAAGGTAGCGATGGCCATTCCATGTCACATTCCGAGGAGGGCGAAAACTACTGGCCGGGTTATGTCGATGCGTTGACATCGATGGTCCAGGTGCTGGCATTCGTCATGATCATGCTGGCACTGGCTGTATTTGTAATATCGCAAAGCGTCTCGAAGCACGCCATGGAAGCTATCGCAAAGGCGGTGCATGCCGACGCGAAGCCGAGCGCCGATATGAAGCAGCTGACGCAGGCGATAATGGAAAAGGTTCAGCAACTGCAATCCGCAGTTCCGGTCAGTGAGCCTTCCGAACCCAAGTCAGCCGCCCCAACGGATCCTGCAAATGATTCCCGACCGGAAAAAATCGTGGAAATGCGGGTCAGCGGCGCACGATCTCGCAATGATCAAGCGCCTGTTCAAATACCGCCCGATGCACCTCGCCTGACCGTGGGTTTTGAAGCGCGCAGTTCCAAGATAGAGCAGGAACACGCGCAGTCCTTGGCGAAGTTCGTTGATGAGAACAAGGTCGTTGAGCGCACGCAAACCGTAGTAATTAATGCCTATGCCTATTCGGGCGATGGCGCTCTCTCGGAAGCCAGGCGTCTTGCTTACTATCGAGCCATGATGGCCCGCAAGCAATTGGTTGACCGGAAAGTGCGAGCGGACAGCATTCGCATAAATGTCAATGATACAGCAGACAAAGACAAGGGTTCGACTGTCGAAATGATCGTCACCGGTAATGGCGCCCACTAGTTGAGGAGCGCGAGGAAGCCCGCGGGCTTCCGCGAAAGGACAGGCTTGTGGAAAAGCAGATAGCGCATATTCGCTACAAGATGATCGGGCTGATCGTCCTCATCGGGATCGGCAGCGCATGGCAATGGGACTTCATATCCGAAGGCGTCATGGCTCATGTCTACACCACGGGCTCGATTCTAAGCGCGTTCGCGTTTGCGATCATCATGGCCTTCATCTTCGTTTTCAAGTTAACGAATGAAGTCGTCGCGTTCAATGCTCTGAAGGAGATGTGGGACGACATACGGATAGGTCCCAATGAGCAGGACAGGGACCCCCTTTGGCGCCATTATCGTTGTTCAAGACCGGGAAGGCTGTTCAAAAGACCCCGCCTGCTCGGCCACGCTTACGACCTCGTCACCGAAGAGCTGGCGCGAACGAAAAAGATCCGCATTTCCATCGAAACGATGAACACGCTGGTTCACAAGATCAGCCAGACGATCGATGACGAGAAGTCGCTGCTGGGCTACATGTCCGGCCTTCTGGTCTTCATGGGGCTGATTGGCACATTCATCGGCCTGCTGCACATGGTCGGATCGATGGGGGGCATCATCGGGACGCTTGCAAGCTCGACTGGCGACTCCGCTGGACCCGATGCATTTCAGAAGCTGCTCGGCGCGCTGCAGGAGCCGCTCAAGGGCATGGCCGCCGGTTTCGCCGCGTCGCTGTTTGGATTGTTCAGTTCGCTCGTCGTTGGCCTGCTCGGCCGTATGGCCGGTCAGGCTGCCGGCGTGTTGAAGGGCGAGTTCGAATCGTGGCTGGCGGGCATTGTTTCGATCGGCGACGAAGAAGACCAGCCCGATCGGATCAAGGCGCCGGGAGGTTCGTCCGACAAGTCTCTGATCCAGACGGTCGGCGGCATACTTGCGGATTACTCCAGGGTCGCCGAAAGTTTTGATTGCGCTGTCCGATTGCTGAACGACATTCAGGCGGGCCAACAGCAACAGGGGAGGTTGATGGAGACCATCGCACAAAGCCTGTCACGTGTCGGCACCGGCCTGGAGAGTCTCACGGATGGCGTCTCGAGAACGGTAACGACGGAATTGCAGGCCACGCGCGCCATGGTCCGGGAAATGGAACGCTCCCATTCGGCGAGCATTCGTCTGCTCGCCAACAATCATGCTCAAACCGCCGTTCAGATTGCAGCGGCGATCGAACAAAACGCGGCGATCGTCGAGCGCATGCCATTGCAGGTCAGCGCCAATATCGAAGCGAAAATCGGCGATGCGGTCAGGGAAGCGGTGCGGCCCATGGGGTTGACGGTCGCTCAACAGATGCAGAGACTTGAGGGAACGTTCGCGCAGCTTTCAAGCGAGCATCCCGAAAATGTATCGGAAATGTTGCGCGAGCGCGGCGCGGCGGCGTCATCGAACGAGGCCAACATCTCGATGAGAGCTTTGGAAGGTAAGATTTCCGAGGGCTTTGATCGTGTAAACCAAAACGTCGGAGCTGCGTTTTCGGCGTATTCAGGCGTTTTGAAGCTGGCGGTTGCCGCGCTTGATAGAGCTGACCACAACGCGAACCATGTATCCGAGCGTACAACCGAGTTCGCTCTGCGCGGAACGGAAAAAGTGGCAGGCTAGACAAGTGCTGTCACACGGGCCTGTCTGGTGATCGGGATATACGAAAGAAAATCCGAATGAAAAACGCAACCACTGAGAATTCGGGCGACTCCGCCCGCCTTACCCTTCCAAAATCGCTTGGAATCAAGAAGAAGGGCTTTTCACGGCGTCACAGCCGCCATGACTGTGTCGTCATCGGTGTCATGAAGGTGATCGATATCGGCGCCGAGTTTGACGGAGCGCTGCTCGAATTATCCTGTGGTGGATGCACCTTCCGGCAGGCGAGCATGTTCGTCTTGGATCGGCTAAACGAATCGGTGCTCATCCACACCGAATTCTTCGAAGCAGAGGGTCGTATTCGAGCAGTACGCGCGGAGGGTTATGGTGTTCAGTTCTTCAATGAAGTCGATGAAGCCGTGATCAATCGGATCGTTGAAGAGTATGGTTTCAAGGTCTCGGATTCGTTTCTTGCGAGACGAAATTGATTGGCTGAACCCAGCGCGGCAGTATCTCCCGCCGGTGTCATGAGCAAAGCGCCGAGTATGCTAACCCGCTGCGGTTATCGGAGAGGTCTCTGTCGTTTGACGATGCGCGCAACGGCTTGCCGGCAGTTTTGTAGCTCAATCGGACTTTTGCTGAGTGCCCGGAGCAATCACGTTTGATCGCGCCGTAGAGCGTCAGCGGTCCATTTATTGGCTTCGCGGGCTCGGCAGTCGAGCGCGAATAGCTTTCAGTTGTGGCCTCTCAGCACCCACACGACTTCCCTCACCATGTTCTGCGTTCGACCGTCAACCGTGGCGGGAATGAGCGGCCGCCGGCAGGCGCTTGAGTTGCACCGGATTTATACGGGCCACACCGTAACCTGCAATTAACGATAATGAAATATTAACAACGCTGTAGAGTCTGTGTTCTCGCTTACGGCATTGTGAAGCATGAGTGTACCTAGAGAGTGTTCTTCGCAGATTGCTCTCGAGGTGGGGCAGCGCGAGCCACAAGTTCGACCCTCCTGTTTCGAGGCGGCGAGAGCCCGCTTCGCGTTGACGCGCAAATGTGTCCGCACGGGCCGCGCTTTAATCGCCGTTGCACTGGCAGTTGCCCTCCCTGGATGCGTAACGACATCATCTGTGCCATCCAGCCCGTTTTTTTCCGCAGTTGCACGCCTTAACCCGTTTCCAGCAAATTCAAACGGCAATGCTGCAGCGGCAACTGCTCCGCCGTCGGTGACGAACGCCAACGCCGCGGCGGCCGAAAATGTCACGACGGGCTCGATCTCCCCGCCGACCGACGCTGCGGGCCCGAGCCAGCCAAATGCCGGACAAAATGGTTCGGCCGGGGCCGCCGGTAATGCGGCCATTGCATCGGCGGCAGACCGCAAGGGGGTCTATCCGCTGATCGCTCGTGCATCTGAAAGTATGGTGGGAGTCGTCGCCGTCGCCGGACCGTCGGCGTCAATGCCAGCCGAGGTCAACACGTCATCGCGGCGCGCGGGCGCCGACGCGAAAGGGGTATCGCTTAGTGACGCTGTAACTGCTGCGGTTCTGAGCCACCCCCTGATGGGAGCGCAGGCAGCCAAGGTGACCGGATCGCTCGCGGATGTCAGGACGGCCCAGGGAGCGACCAAACCTCAGCTGCAGGTATATGCAGGCTCAGGTGGATCATATCTCGGCTCTTATTCAAATTCTCCGTCCCAATTCGGCTCGGTGGAAGTTCCCGGGAGCTCTCGGTCTGATGCTGGCTTCACGCTGAGGCAGCTCGTCTACGACTTTGGAGCGGCCAGGGCTGACATTGCCCGCAGCAAATCGCTGGTCGATGCCGAGCGTTTGCGTCTTGCGGACCAGGCCGAAGATATCGCGCTTCGAACCGTCAATGCGTACCTGAACCTGCTTGAGCAAGGCGAGCTGATCGCTCTGATAGACAAGGTTGTCGCTGACAACAACAGCTTCGCCAATCTTCTGAAGCAGAGTGAGCGGCAAGGAAACGGAACCGTGGCCGATGTCAGCCGGATCAAGTCAAAGGTAATTGAAGTCGAGGCGCTTCGAACCGACATCATGACGTCCTACACCACTGCGCAAGACGAATTCTTTCGGCTCACCAAGCTGGAATCAGGCAGGGTCCGCCGCCCGAACTCCATCCTGTCCCGGGTGCCGGCATCGTTTGAAATCGCGTTTGCCGCGGCCCAGCAATATAATCCGTCACTCCTTGCGTTAGGCGCTGCTGGAACCTCGATTGATCGTCAACTTGCCTCGCAGCAGGCTCAGCGATTGCCGCGCGTCGATATGCAAGGCGACGGACTTGTCAAACACTACGTTGGAAGCCCTGCAGCCAGTCAGGGCATCGTCGACTCGCGATTGATGCTTATGGTCTCATACAAACTGCTGGATGGCGGCGTGATGGCTGCGCAGACAGATCGTATTCGAGAAGACAGGAAGGCCAACGATTTCAGGACGCTTGATGAGAGAGAAAGTATCGAACTCAATCTGCGGCGTTTCTATCAGGCGCTTTCGGCCAATCGCACCAAGGAGAGCGCCGCGATTCAAGGAACCTCGACCGCGCAGCAGGCGAGTTCGCTCTACATGGAGCAGTTCAAGGCCGGCAAGAGGACGGTTTTCGAAGTGCTCGACAGTCGGATGGTCGTATTCACCATGCAGAAGAATGCGGTAAACGGCCGGTACGAGCAGCTGCGCGCGGCCTACGGGATTCTACGCAACATGGGCCGTTTGGTTGAAACTGCCATTCGCGCCTAGAGCGGGATGACTTTTCTTCGAATCGTCATCCCGCTCCATCTTTTTGTTTGAGCATGATCTCTTCGGAAACCGGTACCCACTTTTTCGGATCATGCTCGGAGCAGTTCTCCACGAAATCGATCCCCGATTGCGGCGCGACCCAGTCGACTATTGCGCCTTTGCGGAATCGACGCTGAATTCAGCGATAAGAATTCGTTAATCGCAATCCTTGCACCCGTCGCGGCCAAAGTTCTTCGGCACGGCTAATTGATAGTTAACGAAACAGGGTGATGATAGCCACAAAGTATTGTTGTGTTTTTTCCAAAGTTTAGTTAGTGGCGGTGATAGTGTTACAATGGATGTTACCGACACCAAGCCGAACGGGGCTAAAACCGAAGCGTTGGCGCAAGCGCCGAATGACGCGAAGTCTGCAACCGTCGCGCTCGCGCCGGCAATAGAGAGCATCGTTACGTCTGTTCACCGTCCGTCGCCGGGCGCGATCAACGTTGTCGAGGTGCCGCCCGGGGCACATCTCAAGCTCGACTTTCCGACGACCGAAGCAAAGTTTGCTGTCCTCGACGTCGATCTTGTGCTGCTGTTTCCCGATGGTGGAAAGATTATCCTCCCGGGTTACGCGTTTAACCTGGTTGGACAAGACAGCTCGGATGCGATTTTTTCCGACAAAACCCTCACGCCGCAACAGCTCCTTGCATTCGTCGACGATCTCCATCTGCTTAACGACAATAGCTCGCCGATCCTGGGCTCCAGCGCGAATGCGCAGCAGAATCAAAACGCCGGCAAGGACCAGGGCGAGGCCAAGGATCAGGCCGCCGATGAGGCTCCGCCATCGGCTCCGCCCCAGCCTGCGGCCCCCAGCGCACGGTACACCGGTGTTGCCGACTTCGAAAAGCCGCCAGAACCACCGGCCGATCGCTTCCTGAAGAAGCCACCTGACGACGCGATCCCGGCTTCCTCCGGCTCTCCGCCAGGATCGCATCATACGGCCGACGCTGTCGCCACCGGGGGTTCAACGGGGACGACCACGACGGATCCCGGCACAGGCGGCGGCACCGGTAACGTCAGCGCCGCGCATCTCGACGTTATTTTGTTGGGTGTTTCCGGCGACCGGGTTACGGCGCTGCCATCGGGCGGCGTGCAGATCCTTGGGGCGGCTTCCGAGATTCCAGCAACGACCGATCCGGCATTTTCGGTTCAGCAGCAGATGCGAACGATTGTTGGCACAGCTGCCGCCGACATTATCTATGCGGCCGGCCCGGACCGCATGCCGTCGGGGACGACCGAACGGTTGATCGATGTTCGAGTGACGTTCCCGGACGCCGGTGTCGTTGCGAAAACCGCGACGATCACCAACCTCCCCGCAGGCTATGCAATCAACAACGGTACCCAGAGCGGGTCGAACTGGATCGTTACGCTGGATCCTACCGATCCGAGCCATCTGCAACTCGAACTCCGCTATGTGCTGCCGACGGCCGCCACACATCCGGATGCGAACGGGTTTCTCGGTAGTTTCAATCTCAATATTCTGTTCGGTACGACGGATGCGACGGGCGCGAATCGCTTCTATTCGGGCAGCCAGACATTTGTCATTCGCGACGTCGCAAACGCCAGCGATGTTACGATTACTTCGGCGGATGGCAAATCCGTGATCTATGCGCTCAATTCTGTACCGGCTGGCGCGAATATTGCCGCCGGTGGCGGCGACGATCTGGTCTATGCCGGGCCGGGGCATGACAATTTGGACGGCGGAGCCGGCAACAATACGGTCTCGTACAAGTATTCGAACGATGGTGTCATTGTTGATCTGGCGGCGGGAACGGGAAGCGGCGGCTATGCCGCGGGAGATGCTCTCCAGAATTTCACGAACATCGAGGGCTCGCGTTTTGCCGACAGACTGACGGGGACGGCTGGCGACAACACGTTTCTTGGCAGCGGCGGCGGCGACACGATCATCGGCAATGGTGGCGTCGACACCGTCGACTACAGCAGCTCCGCGACCGGCGTCAGCGTCAATCTGACAACGGGTACGGGCTCCGGCGGCCTTGCGAATGGCGATACGCTGATCGGCATCAGCAATCTGATCGGCTCGGCGACCGGAAATAATACGCTCATCGGCAACGGCGGCGCGAACGTTCTGATCGGCGGTTCAGGCAACGACGTGATCGATGGTGCCGGTGGAGCGGACACCATCATTGCGGGCGCAGGCAACGACACCGTGGTGTATCGCGGTGCCGAAATCTCGATCGATGGCGGAACCGGTTCCAACACTCTCGCATTGGGTACGGTTGTCACCGTCACCCTCGCCAATGCCGATCAAACGGCGGGTGACACCGTCAACGTCACCAATTTCCAGAACGTCGATGCTTCCGCGCTCACGACCGGCGTTTCGATCACCGGTTCGTCGGGCGTGAACATCCTCACGGGCGGTTCCGGCGCGGATACGATCGATGGTGGCGGCGGCGCAGACGTGATCAACGGCGGTGCCGGCGACGATCAAATCATCTATCACGGTACCGAAGCGAGCATCAGCGGTGGAGGCGACACCAACACGCTTGTGATGCTGGCGCAAGCCAACATCAATCTCGCCAACGCGGATCAGACCAGCGGCGATACCACCAGCGTCTCGAATTTCCAGAATGTCGATGCGTCACAACTTACTTCGGCGCAATCGATCTCGATGACTGGATCGGCCGGCGTCAATATTCTGACCGGCGGCGCGGGCAACGACACGATCGACGGCGGCGGCGGCGCCGACATTCTCTTCGGCGGGGCCGGCGACGACGCGATCGTCTATCGCGGAACCGAAAACTCGATCGATGGCGGCACCGGGATCAATACCCTGG
>Ga0209863_10000627_pt1 | contig 16474 bp, 12 predicted proteins | sample OrgsoiDNA2013046_FD_185796 | JGI IMG/M metagenome (GOLD analysis project Ga0209863, IMG submission 185796) | Permafrost soil microbial communities from the Arctic, to analyse light accelerated degradation of dissolved organic matter (DOM) -... | ecosystem: Environmental > Terrestrial > Soil >...
GCCGGAGCGTGACCTGCTCGACCATCTCGTCACGAAGCCGCTCAACCGCCGCCTCGCGCTCGGGCGTCCTCTTGTGCCGAATGTCTTCCCAGCGGTGAGTCTTCATTTGCTTCCCCTTTCGCGTTTGTAATGCTCCCAGATTCGCTCGGCGATCGGGATCATCCGGTCGTAAAAGCGTTCGTCGCCCGTCTTGTCGCCACCGATCAGCAGGACCGCGGCTCGTTCGAAGTCGAAGATATAGAAGGTCCGAAGCGGGCGGCCACCCGCCTGAGTCCGAAGCTCGCGTAGCGCGTACCTGCTGCCGTTGATGGCCGAGCTCAGCGGGGCGCGCAGGCCAACCCCCAGATCCCTCAACGTATCCACAGCCGCCGTCATCGCGTCGTCCGCCTGCTCGTCCAGACCGTCGTACCAGGCGAGCCACTCATCCGTCGTGATGACCTCGACCACGACTTAATACTACTTTAACGTTATACTCTGTGCAAGTAGTTTTATGCTCCCTCCCGCCCTACGGCCGCCTTTGGATCGCCGCCGGTGATTGCGAAGAACTCGTGAGCGTCGAACATCCGAGACCGCCAGACGGATCTATCCGGCTGTTCCGGAAGCCGGCCGCGCGTGTACCCCCGGTAGAGGGGGGGAATGCTGGGTAGGCTGGCGCGCAGTTGACAGATCGGTGATCATCGGGTGGTCGGAAATGGCGTTTATCCGGCCTATCCTCCCATAACCTTGCGGCGATGCGCGACACCAAGCAGGCCAAGGAGATCTAATGAGATATGGGCTCCCTCGTCGCTTCCTGTCTGGCCTGACCTTCGTCTCCCTGGTCGCTGCCGGCAGCTGTTCGACCCGCTCCGTCATCGGCCTGCAAACCGGATACGGGGGTGCCGTAGGCGGTGCCAGTTACGCTGGCACCGCTGGGGGTGTGATGAGCACAGGCGGCGTTTCCGGCGCCGGCGGAGCCTTCGGGGGGGCGGTGGGTGCGGGCGGAACAAGTACGGGCGGAGTGTCCGTATCGGGCACCGGCGGCGCGGGCGCAAATGGGGGCGCGGGCCAGGCAGGGTCGGGCAGCACGGCGGCTGCCGGCTCCGGTGGGACTGCTGGCGCTGGCGCGGGCGGCAGCCCGGGAACCGGGGGTCACGGCACGGGTGGCGCGTGCGGCGGCGCGGCCGGCCTGGCGGCGTGTTGCACGAACGCTTGCGCGAGCGTTGGGACGCAGTGCGGATCGAGCACGAGCCTTCTGACGTGCAGCATGACGGGGAGCGGCTGCGCGGAGCTGGCCACCTCGACGTGTTCGACCGGGCTGCTCTGTGAGCGCATCGCGCCCGCCGCCTGCGTGGATCCAACCTGGGCCGAGTGGCCAATGCCGAATAGTCCGGTGGATGTGACCGCGGGCGCGCCGAACCCCGAGGCGTACACGGACAATGGGGATCAGACGATCACCGACAACGTCACGGGCCTCATGTGGCAGAAGGCCGTGCCGACGGGGACCTACACTTGGGCGCAAGCGCTCGCGTATTGCCCGACGCTGACCCTTGGCGGTTACTCCGACTGGCGGATCCCGTCGCGCATCGAGCTGGTGTCCATCGTTGATTTCGGGCAATCCTACCCGAGCATCAACACCACGTATTTCCCAGCGACGCCAGCAAACGGATTCTGGGCCTCGGCTGCAAAGGCCGGCCAGTCGCCTCCGGTGTCCGACATGGTGTACTACGCTTGGGCCGTTTCCTTCGCCCTAGGCGGCTCGGGACCCGCCGAGGTTACCAATTATCTATATAACGTTCGGTGCGTGCGCTGAGGATTGGCGATTTGAGACTTCTACTATTTTTCTGGTTGGGTGGATCGGTGCCTTCTTTTGCCGAAGGTGTTTTGTCAATGCGAAACAAGGAGAATTCAGCGTGAATCCCAACTCTCTCCGCCTTGTCGGCGTGTTCACGACCGTCGCGATGGCCTTGACAGCGCCTGCCGGCGCCGCCCCCGCTCCGGCGGGGCGTTACACGTACCCGGCCCCGGGGACCGTGTACGACACCAAGACCAAGCTCACCTGGCAGCAGACAGCGACGCGAGGATATTCGGGCGGATATTATTATTTTGCTGGCGCCACGACCTACTGCGCTGGTCTTGGCGCGACCCTGGGCGGCACGGGCTGGCGCCTTCCGACGATAAAGGAGCTGACGACCATCGTCGACGAGTCGCGGGTAAACCCAGCGATTGATCCCACAGCGTTCCCGGGAGAAGCCGGAGACCAGATCTGGACCTCGTCTTTGGTGGTCGGCTCGAATGGTGGGGACGGCTCGCGGACCGTGTGGGTCGTGTACTTCGGCAACGGTAGCATCACTTCCGTCGGCATGACGGGTACGAACGGCGTTTCTGTTCGTTGCGTGCGGTGAAGACCTCGCCGGCTGGCGCGCAGTTGACAGATCGGTGATTATCGGGTTGTCGGAAATGGCGTTTATCCGGCCTATCCTCTCGAGCCAACCGACCTTCACCAGCGTGCGCGCGTCGTAGGGCCGCCCGCTGGCGTCGCGCACGACGGACGAGATCGAAAGCGGATAGCGCGCGCGATCGGCTGTAACGTTGATTCGCGCGCCGCCGCATCCCGCCGCGGCGAGCACGCAGATCAATTGCACCTCGGCGTAGGCCCGCGCCGCGTCCGGTGAACACGAGTAGCGCAATGACAGCGTCACAAGATGGTCGAAGCTGAAGAGCTGCTCGAGCACGCTCGCGGTCGAGCACTCATCGGCGACACCGGCTACGACTCAAACGCGTTCATGGCCGCCGTGCATCCCAATCGAAACGACGGACCCGTTGCCCGGTAGATCCGGGATGCCCGAGAAATCCGATCAACCGCGGTGAAAAGGAGTATAAAAAAAAGCCGGCACGACCTCGATGCTCTTCAACTCTCTGACGTTCGTCGTATTTTTTGCTCTCGTCCTGGGCGTCTACTGGAGCCTGCGGGACTGGAACGCGCGCAAGAATCTATTGCTCGCGGCCAGCTACATTTTCTACGGCGCGTGGAATCCACCGTTCGCTCTCCTTCTCTTCGCGACCACGGCACTGGATTTCTACCTCGGCTCCCGCATTGCGAAGGCGCAGCAACCGCACGCCCGCAGGATCTGGCTGATCGCCAGCGTGACCTCGAATCTGAGCATGTTGGGCTTCTTCAAGTACGGGAACTTCCTGCTCCAGAATTTCCAGTGGCTCTTGGCGCGCGCCGGCGTGGCCTATCGGCCACCACACCTCGATATCTTCCTGCCGATCGGCATCTCCTTTTATACGTTTCATTCGCTTTCCTACACGCTGGACGTCTACCGCCGAGTGTGTCAGCCCACCCGGTCGTTGCGTGATTTCACGCTCGCCGTCTCGTTTTTTCCACAGCTGGTCGCCGGCCCGATCGTGCGGGCGGCAGATTTTCTGCCCCAACTGATCGCGCCGCCGAGGTTGCGTCCGGGCCAGCTCGGCTGGGGCCTGCTGCTCATGACCCTGGGCCTGTTCGAGAAGGTGGTGCTGGCCGACACCCTGCTCGCCAGCTCCGCGAACACCATTTTCGGCTACGGCGGCGTGGTGCAGACCCTCGATGCTTGGACGGGTGTGGTGGGGTTCGCCGGCCAGATCTTCTTTGACTTCGCCGGCTATTCCACCTGTGCCATCGGAGCCGCGCTCTGCCTCGGCTTCCACCTGAAGGACAATTTTCGCTTCCCCTATGCCGCGGTTGGTTTTTCCGATTTCTGGCGGCGCTGGCACATTTCGCTTTCCACCTTCCTGCGCGATTTTCTCTACATCCCGCTGGGCGGCAATCGCTCTGGCCCCGTTCGGGCCGCGATCAACCTCATGATCGTGATGTTCATCGGCGGGCTCTGGCACGGTGCCGCCTGGACCTTCGTCGTTTGGGGCCTAATCCATGGCGTCCTCCTGGTGATCGAACGGATCCTTCAGAGCGTCTTCAAGGGGGCGACCTGGACCAGCAGCTGGGGCGCCAAGCTCCTGCTCGGTCTCGCCACCTATGTCGCCGTCTGTTTCGGGTGGGTGTTCTTTCGCGCCACGGATTTCGCCACCGCGGCTCGTCTCATTGGCGCCATGGTCGACACGCGGCACCGCGGTGATGCGCTGCTCACCACCCGCGAGATTCTGCAGGTTGGTTTGGTGACCGCCGGCCTGCTGCTCGCCCACTGGAAGCTGCGCGACACCAGCGTGCCGGCGGCGGTGGCGCGCCTGCCCCGCTGGCTCGTCGGCGCTGTCTGGACACTGATGCTCTGCGCGATCATCTTGGCCCAAGGAACCGGCAATGCCTTCATCTACTTCCAGTTTTGAACGCGTCGTCCCCGCGCTGCCGTGGCGCCGTATCCTGATTGCCGTCGCGCTGCTCACGGCCGCGGCAACGCTGGGCTGGGAGATACGTTGCCGAACCTGGGGCTACACGGCCACCCTGAACGACACCGCCGATCTCTGGGCACAACAGCGCCGCAAGGTGCGGCCCGATTCGCTCGTCATCATCGGCGACTCGCGCCCACTGTTCGATCTCGATCTCGATGCGCTCGAACAAGGACTCGGACGCCGGCCGGTGCAGCTCGCTCTCGCGGGCAGTTGCGCGTACCCCGTCCTCGCCGATCTTGCCGCCGACGAGGACTTCCACGGGACTGTCATCGTGGGCCTGGTGCCGCTCATGTTCCTGGCGCCAGGTGGCCCGCTCCTCGCCACGTCGGAGAAGGCCTTGAAGCGCTACCACCATGGGACCTGGGCGGAGCGTTCCGGACACTATATCGGACGGTTCCTCGAAGAACGGCTGGCCTTTCTGAAGCAGAACGATCTGACCCTCGAGTCTCTGCTCAAACGGTTGCCGATTCCCAACCGCCCGCGCGCGCTCATCCCGCCACCTTTCCCGCCGGGTTTCTCGACAGTCGACCCCGAGCGCCGCTCTCGAATGACGGACAAATGCGCCAGGCCGGGTGCGCTTCAAACCCGAATCAAAGAAGGCTGGCTGCCGCTCTTCACGCCGCCCCCGCCCCCGACCTTCGTACCGAAGGACGTCTTTCTGGCCGGTGTCGGTAGCGCGATCGAGACGCGTTTTCGGGATACCGCTGCCGCGGTCAAGAAGATCGACGCCCGGGGCGGCCAGGTGGTCTTCGTCCGGTTTCCGGTCACCGGCCGGCTCAAACAGCTCGAAGATGCGGCCACCCCGCGTGCCGGGCCGTGGACACGCCTGCTGGCGGAAACGGGCGCTCCGGGGATCTACTTCGAGGACTATCCCGAGCTCGCGAGCTTCGATTGCCCCGAATGGTCACACCTGTCGGCACCGGACTCCGTCGCGTTCACCCAGAGACTCGTGCCACACCTCCAGAAGGCCCTAGCCAAAGGCACCGAGGCGGCACACTGAGGTCATGGCCCTGAACCTCGCCGCCCTACAATCGGCGCCGAGGGCTGGGCAGCTTTGTTGCCGGCCACGGTGCCCGCGCAGCCTAGCAGGAGTCCCGCGGCGAAGAGAACCTCGCGCGGGCCTCGCCAGGTTGTCGTGGAAGTTCCGCTCAGCTGCACGGGACCTGAACGTTCTGGACTCCCTGCCGCTTTGTAATCGTCAACGGCAAACAGGAGACCGGCCGGGTGCTGGCAGCCGTTCCAGCCATTGCCACCTCAGCGGCGGGGGCGGCAGGTGCCGCGCAGATCGAATAGGTTCCTGGCGGCATCGAGGGGATCCACGCTGGAACCGTTCGGTACGAGAACGCTATCCCGAACAGCGGATGCCGGCCGCTCCAGACCTCGAGATCGAGATCTCCCACAGTTTCCGCGACGACCTCTCCAGAAACCACGTAAACCTGGGATGGCCAGTCGTCAATTTCGCCGCACCCGGAGGCTACTCGGAGAGACAAGGCGCCCGTTCCGAGCTGGATTTCCACGTTTGCAGTCATTCCGCTTGAGACTTCGACACGACGAGCGTGCATCTGATAGGTTACCGATGCTCGATCGAGCATCACGGCCACGGTGTAAACGCCGGCCGGTAGGTGCTGTCGTTGTTGCTAGCGAGGAAGGAAATCGGTCGGAGGGTGACCGAGGCTCCTCCGACCGCTACGGCTCGCCCGAGCGTGAGGGCCATGGGGACGTTGCAGGCCAGATTGTCATCCCGCTCCAAGAAGTGAACGGAGAACGTCCTGGATTCGCCCGCCGCGATGGCCATCGGACCATCGGCGCGATGGGGTGAACGGGTCTCCCCGTCGGCGAGCAACCTGGTCGCCGCCGGATCGAAGGTCATTCGGGATGGTCCGGAATTGGTGACCCTGATCTGGAGGTCCAACCCCAGGATGTCCGCATATGACCAGTTCGGATCGATCCGGCGGTCGCAGCTCTGACCGACCAGAGCGACAGAGACCCCGCCGGCCTGGACCGGACTATCCGTCCGCACGAACGCTTCGGAAGCACATCCGCTTGCGGCGGTCGCAAGAGCGCATATCGCCAAAAGACCCGTGAGACGCCTTCCGGTCCGGTGACCAATTCGATCGAGACGACGACGTTGGAAACCCACGGTCTCTTGACGAGCAAGGACCGGGCCGAACCTGCTTGTCCGCGGAAGGCGGCGCGTTTCTGCCAAGACTCTGGGCGTCGCACGGAGCTCCGCAAGAGACCAACGAGAAAAATATCCCGCTCCGATGGGAGATTCTCCCCAAGTTCACTCTCCGACGGGATCGGGCTCTCCCAGCCATTTGCGGAGAGTCTTGGGATCGACACCCAACCGCTCCGCCGCCTTCCCGCGGTGCCCGCCGGTTTGACCCACCGCCCAGACCGCATACCGCCGTTCCAGCTCGCGCATGGGCAAGATGTCGCCGTCGAACTCGAGCGGCCGGGTCGCCTCGGGCCGCACGATCCCGTCGGGCAGATCCGCGGTCACCACCTCGGCGTTCTGGCCCAGCAAAGCAACCTTCTCCACCAGGTGCGCCAGCTCGCGGACATTCCCCGGCCAGCGGTACCGGCGCAGAACGGCCAGGGCCTCGGCGGAGAAACGCCGGATCGGCGACTGGGGATATTTCGCCCGAACCTCCGCCAGAAAGTGGTCGACCAGCTCGGCGATGTCCTCCGCGCGATCGCGCAACGGCGGGATCACGATGCCGACCACGTCCAGTCGGTACAGGAGATCTTCGCGAAACTTCTGCCCGCGCACGGCCTCCGCAAGATCGCGGTGGGTCGCCGCGATGATCCGAACGTCGACCTGCCTGACCTTGGTGCCACCGACGGGACGGACCTCGCCGCTCTCCAGCACGTGCAGCAGCTTGGCCTGGAGCGCCGGGGTCATCTCGGCGATCTCGTCCAGGAACAGCGATCCCCCGTCCGCCTCGACGAACAGACCCCGCCGATCGGCGACGGCGCCGGTGAACGCCCCGCGGAGGTGGCCGAATAGCTCGCTCTCGAGCAACGATTCGGGCAGCGCCGCGCAGTTCACCGAAACAAAAGGACCACCGCTGCGACGACTGTCGGCGTGCAGCGCGCGGGCGACCAGCCCCTTCCCGGTCCCGGTTTCGCCGGTCACGATCGCCGGCGCCGGCGCGTCGGCCAGACGCTGCACGCGTTCGCGCACCGCGCGGATGGCGGCGCTGCTCCCGATCAGGTTCGAGATGGAGAACCGGGTGCGTAGCGCCGTCTTCAGTGTCGAGGCCTCGCGCCGGATCCGCAGCTCTTCCAGGGCGCGCCCCAGGAAGATCGCCAGCTCCTCCTGTTTGAACGGCTTGGTCAGGTAGTGGTAGGCGCCCTGACGGATCGATTCCACCGCAGTGTCGATCGCGCTGTAGGCCGTCATCACGATGACCGGCCGATCGGGATCCAGCTTGCGCGAGGCCGACAGCAGCTCCAGGCCGTCGCCATCCGGCATCCGGAGGTCGGTCACCACGGCATCGACGAAGGGCTCGCCGTTCAGGTGATCGAGCGCCTGCCGCCCCGAGCCGACGGCCACCGCGTCGTATCCACGGTCGAGCAGGCCGTCCGAGATAGTCCGCGCCATCTCGAGGTTGTCGTCGACGACCAGAATTCTGCGGCGTCGTTCAGGCATCGTTGATGACGCTCTTGATGTCACTCTTGATTCTCTTGGGCGGGCGGAAGGCGAATCGTGGCAACGGTCCCGCGAGGCTTCCGCGGCAGGAACTCCAACCTACCCCGGTGGCTGGCGACGATCTCGTGCGCGATCGCGAGACCGAGACCGGTCCCTTCTCCGCGCGCCTTGGTGGTGAAGAACGGCTCCAGCGCACGCTCCCGGTCGGCCGGAGAAATTCCGCTCCCGGGATCCTCGACCACCAGCTCCACCTCCGCCCCGGATCTGTGGGCCCGCACCACCACCTCGTCGCCCGGCTGGCAGGCGTCGCAGGCATTGAGCAGCAGATTCACCACCGCGTGCTCGAGCAGCCGCGGATCTCCCAGGATGGCCGGGAGGTCCGAGGCCACGGCCTGGGTCAGCCGCACGCCAGCTTTTTCGAATCGGTGCTCGACCAGGCCGACGGCCTGATCGACGACCGCGCGCGGCTCGATCCGCTCGGCCGACGGCGCATCGCCCCGCGCCAGGCCGAGCAGGCCGCGGATGACTTGCTTGATCCGATCGGTCTGAGACAAGATCGCCGCCACGCTCCCCGCCAGTCGCTCGTCGTGGGCGACCTTTGGGACCATCTGCTCGGCCCGCGCGGCGATGACCCCGAGCGGCGTCGAGATCTCGTGCGCCACCCCCATCGCAAGCGTCCCCATGACGGCCGCCTTGCTGGCGCGTTGCAACTTCTCATCGCGTCCCTGCGCGACGGCGGCGATCGCCAGCTCGCGCTCCAGGACCAGCTCCTTGCGTTGATTCCGTAGCACCAGGCCGCCGAACAGCAGGACCAGACCCGCTGCCAGCAGGACGCTGGAGACCAGACGCCGCCGCGCCCAGATCTCACGGTCCCGCTCGTGCTCGGCGGTGGCGATCACGACGATGTCCCAGTTACCGGAGTCGACGCGATCGTCGCCTCCGACGCGGGCGATGCCGGCCAGCGCCATGCGCGTCGGCAACCCGAACGTCGCCGCTTCGTCGCGCGGAATCCGCACCGAGGAGGCCCCGCGGCCGAGCGCATCCATCACGGAGGGCGAGCGGAGCGACGCGCCGTTGGTGGCGCGCAGCACGGCTTCCCCCGGGCGGTGGATCAGCACCGCCAGCGCACGCGGGCGCTCGACGACACGCAACCGCGCGAGCAGCGCCACTTCACCGAGCGGTCGGTCAGCACCCCGCGCGGAAGGCGCGACCAGGGCGGCCAGCACCTGGGCCAGCGTCGCCTCCCGGTCGGCAAGCTGGTCGAGTACCGCGGCCGATTCCCGCGCCGCGTCCCAATAAGCGAGACCGGCGATCGCGACGACGATGAGGGCCATCGCGGCCGTCAAGAACGCGTTTCGGGTCACGCCGGTGTTCACGGAGACTCTGGGATCCCCGCGCGAAAGGCCGAAGCCAGGCAGTCGCGGGGCGGCCAGGAGCATCGCCATTCAGGCGGGCTCTAGCAAGGGCAAGGGGTCACCGGCCGGGCTGGGCGGGCTCGGCTCCAAGACGGGCCGCTTCGCGACCAACAGAAACATGACCGGGACCAGGAACAGCGACAGGATCGTCGACGAGGTCAGGCCGCCGACCACGGCCAGCGCCAGCGGCTGGTTGGATTCCGTTCCGGCCTCCAGGCCGACCGCCGTCGGAATCAGGCCGATGATGGTGGCTAAGCTGGTCATGGCGATCGGGATGAACCGCGTGCGCGCGGCGGCGACCACCGCCTCCACCTTGCCGGCGCCTTCGGCGAAGCGGCGGTTGGCGTCGTCGATCAGAAGGATGCCATTCGACACGGCGATCCCGACCACCATCAGCACGCCCATCAGCGCCGTGATCGAGAACCCCTGCCCCGCCGCCACCAAGGCCAGGGAGATCCCCACCAGCGAGACCGGAATCGTGAACAGCATGATGAAAGGTAGACGCAACGACTTGAACTGGGAGGCCATGATCATGAACACGACCATGATGGCGAGCCCGACGGCCAGGCCCAGGCCCGAAAAGGTGGTCCGCATCAGGTCGACCTGACCGACGAAGCTGAACGGGATCTCGCGGGTGCGGGGATCTTGGCGGAGCTTCTGTTCCAGCTCGGCCGCCGCGCTGCCGATGTCCCGGCCCTCGGTCTGCATCAGGACGTGGGCCACCCGCTGCAGATGATTTCGCTCAATCGCGATGGGTCCGATTGAGCGGCGAACCGCGCTGTAGGCCCCCAGCGTCACCGCGCCGCCGCCCTCGCCGATGCGGACGGGAATGCGGGCAAGCGCGTTCGGATCGTCGACGACCTGACCGTCGTACGAGGTGACCAGGTAGTACGACTGGCCGTTCGACCCGTCGACCCAGACGCTGGGCGTGTTGATGTTGCCAAGCGTCGCCTCCAGCGTGGTCTGGGCGACCGTGCGGGCGCTGACGTCGACCAGCGCCGCCTCGGTGCGATCGGTGTCCACGCGAATCTCGGGATAGTCGATCTGCAGCGACGGAAACACATCCCGGATTCCCGGCACCGTCCGGGCCACCGCGGCGATGGCCTCCGCCTCCGCGCTCAACGCCTCCAGGCTGTCGCCGCCGATCTCGACCACCAGCGGCGCCAGGTAGCCGTTCGAAAATACGCTGGCCACCAGGCCGCCCGGCCATTGCAGGAGCTCCACCCCTGGATAGTTGCGGTTCAGGATCACGCGCATGCGATCGGCGAGCTCCCGCTGGCTGTACTTGCGGCGCTGGGGCGCCACCAGCGCGACCCGGATGAACCCCATGTGCGGGCCTGCGTTGGGGCTGGTCATCGCGCTGCGCGCGTTCCCCGGCGATCCGATGTTGGTGAGCACCAGATCCACGGTCCCCGGGGGCAGCTCCTTGGCGATGGCCGTGGCCATGCCGTTGATCTTGCGGGTCGCGTCTTCCAGCGAGGTGCCGGGCGCCAGGCGGACGTACACGCGCTCCATCGACTCGTCGATCTCGGGGAAGAAGGTGGTCGGCAGCTTCATCGCCATCCAGACCCCGACAGCCACCAGTGCGGCACAGGCCCCGAGGACGGTCCTTCGATAGGGGAGCGCCGCGCGGAGCGCCCCGGCGTAGGCCCCAGCCACGCGATCGATGAATCCCGCCACGCGCTTGCCGACCTTGCCGGGCTCGTGATGCGCCAGAAAGAACCGGCAGCAGAGCGGCGTGACGCACATGCTGACGAAATAGGAGGCGATCATGCTGACCGCGACCGTCACCGCCAGCGGGACGAAGAGCTTTCGTGCCAGTCCCTCCAGCAGCACCACCGGCAGCAGCACCGCCATCGTGGTGAGGGTAGAGGCGAGGACCGGCAGCGCGACGGCGTTGGTCCCTTCCAGCGCGGCCCGCGCGGCGCTCATTCCTTCGCGCTGGTGCCGGTGGATCGATTCGAGCACGACCACCGCGTCGTCGACCAGGCGGCCCATCGCCAGGGTCAGACCGCCCAGCGTGAAGGCGTTCAACGTGTTGCCGCTCGCGTACAGGATGATGAGCGCCACCGCGAAGGAGAGCGGAATCGCGACCGACACGATCAACGTCCCGCGCACGCTCTGCAGAAACAGCAGGATCACGAGCGCGATCAGAACCAGCGCCTGGAGGACCTCCTTCTTGAGCCCCTCGTAGCTGGTCCGCACGAAGGTCGACTGATCGAAGATCGGCTTGACCTCCACGCCCGGCGGCAGGTTCTTCACCTCGCGGACCGCATTCTCGACCGCCTCGACGATCTTCAGCGTGTTGCCGCCGGGAATGCGCAGCACGTTCAGGTAGACCGCGTCGCTCCCGTTGACCGCAACCGCCTGGGTCGCCGGGGAGCCGCCGTCCTCGACGCGGGCGACGTCCTTGATCAGGACGGCGCGCCCGGCACGGACCTTGACGGCGGCGTCGCCGATGTCGGAGATGCGCTGGGCGACCGTGTTGGTGTAGACGTTGGCGTCGAACTTGGTCGAGATGAACTCGCCCGACGGCAAGAGCGCGTTCGACTGGGCGACCGCCGCGGCGACGTCGGTCGAGGTAATCCGACGCGCCTCGGCCTTGGTGGGATCGACGATGACGTTGATCTGCCGCTGGCGCCCGCCGTTGATCGAGGCGCTGGCGACGCCGGGGATCCCCTCCAAGACCGGCTCGATCTCGTTGAGGGCGTAGTCGTAAAGCTGCGGCCCGCTGAGACCGCCCCCCGAAACGGCCACCTGGATAACCGGCGCGTTCGACGGATCGTACTGGAGCACGAAGGGCGGCAGTACGCCGAGCGACTTCGGGACCGCCGACATCGCGAAGGCCACCTGTTGCTGGACCAGCGTCTGCGCCGAATTGAGGTCGGTCCCCCATTTGAGCCAGACGAACACCACGCTCAGGTTGTTGCGCGAGGTGCTCTGCACGAAGTCGACGCCCGGCGTGGCGCTCACGTACTTCTCGATCCGCCAGGTGATGGTTTTCTCGACGTCCTTGGGGCCGAGGCCGGGGGCCAGGGTGCCGACGACCAGCACCGGCGGCGTCAGCTCTGGGAATGTGTCGACGCTCATTCGCGGCGTCACCACGAAGGCGAAGACCAAGAGGCCGACGCAGATCATCAAGATCGCGATCGGGTTCCGCAGCGCGAGCGCGGTCACTGGGGCATCTCGACGGACTTGGCGACCACGGTCGAGGTGGCGATCGGCCCGGGATCGGGAGCGTCGATCTCGACCTTCGCCTCGACCGGGTCGCCGTCTTTCAAGAGGGCGCGCCCCTCGGTGACGACCTGCGCGCCGGCAAGGAGCTTCGTCTCGACGAAGAGCCGCCCGCGGCGCTCGCCGAGGACCCCGAACACCGCCTTGTGCGCAGTCCCGACCGCCGCGGTGAATATCGTCGCCCGCGATCCGCGGATCGACGCGGCGATGAGCGGAACCTCCGTGGCCGCGAGCGCCTGCCCGACCTCGACGGTGAGCTCGGCGGTGGTTCCGACCGGCAACGAGCGATCGGGATCCGGCACGTCGATCTCCAGATGAATAGTCCGGGTCGAGAGATCGGCCGCCGGCGATCGGCGCGCGATCGTCGCGACGAGGTTCCGGTCGGTGGCGAGCACGTGGAGGTGCACCGCGGTCCCTGGGGCGACCACCTGGAAGTCCCCCTCCGGCACCTCGCCGGCCACCCGCACCGTGTTGCGGTCGATCAGCGTCGCCACGGCCATGCCGGGCCGCACGAAGGCGCCCGGATCGGCCGAGCGCGCGGAGATCTCACCGGCGAAGGGGGCACGCAGGACGCAGTCGTTCACCTCCAACGTCGCGCGCTGCATCTTGGCCTGCGTCTCCAGCACCTCGGCCTGCTTGCTGGCGCTGTCGGCGGCGTGCTTCTCGATCTCGTTGGGGGACGCGAAGCCGCCCTCCTTCAGCTCGGCGATGCGCGAAGCCTCGTGCGCGATTGCCTCCTGCTCCGCCTGGAGCGCCCGGGCCTGCATTCCGACCGCCCTCGACGAAGCGGAGGCGTCCCGGCAGTCGAGCGTCGCAATCACCTGCCCGCGCTTCACCACGTCGCCCGGCCGCACCAAGACGGTATCCACATAGGCCGAGATCAACTGGGGACCGACCTTCGCTTCGATCCAGGGTTGGATGGTTCCCACGTAGCGGCGGAATGGGCGATATTGCGCCGCGCGCGCCGCCACCACCGTGACGCCCTTGGGCGCGGAGACCAGCGCGACCTTGTTGACCTGCGCGTGCGCGTGCGCGACCAGCAGGACGCCGAGAATGACGACGGCGCCCGCCCCAACGGCGATGGATAGAGGAATCCAACCTGGCTGCGCGTCCGCTCCCGCGGCCTTTGCCGATCTAGACATGGAGTCTCCCTGCGCCGGCGGTCATGGGCCCTCATTTGTGAATCGCGCCACCAGCGCACGGGCGCGGAGCGCGCCCCACCGCCCCACGGCGAGCTGGATCTCGGCGTCGGTGCGAAGAGATTCGGCGTCGCCCAGCTCGAGCGAAGTTCCGAGCCCGGCCTTGAAGCGCGCCTCCGCCTGATCGTAGTTGGCCCGCGCCGCCCGCACCGCTTCGGCCAAGCCCGTCAGCGCGGTCTGCGCGATCTCGAGCGAGACGTAGGCCTGCTCGATGGCGGCCGTCTCCTGCTGCGACACCATATCGACGTCGGCCCGGGCCGCTTCCGCGCGCGCCGCCGCAGCCTCCCGCCGCGCCGTCACCACGCCGTCGTAGAGCGGCAAGCGCAAGACGAGGCCCACATCCCAGTTGGGAATGGTCGGCAGCGCACCATCGTCCGCGGCCGGCGTCGCGGTTCCGGCGCGCCCCGAGAATGTTGCGCTGAGCGCCAGATCCGGGCGCATCTCCGCCGCGATTCCCCGCGTGAGCGCCTCCGCACCTCGAACGCGCGACCGCGCCTCCTGCAAGATCGGATCGCGATCGAACAGCAGCTTCAACCCCCGATCGAGCGGAGGCGCGGCCGGGCTCGGGGCGGGTTCGGCGGCCGCCTCGAGGAGTCGATCGTCGACGCCGACCGCCGCCGCATAGACCGCCTGCGCGGTCCAGAGCGCGCCGGCCGCCCGGATGCGCTGCACGTCGAATCGGGCGAGATCGGCCGTAACGCGGGTCAGCTCGATGGGAGGTTGCAAGCCCGTCCTGACCTCCGCTGCCGCCATGTTCTGGTGCGCAAGCGCCCGACCGTAAGCGTCTTCGGCGGCACGCAGGACAGCGTGGGCGCCCCAGACGCCGTAGAAGGCCTCCTTGACCAGCAGGTCGATCCGGAGCCGCTCGGCGTCGGCGCGATGACGCTCGGTCTCGAGGGCGACGTCCGCCACCGCCGCCTCGGCGGCGAAGCGACCGAAATCGAAGATCTCCTGGCGCACCCCGATGGCCGCCAGGGTCGAGGTGCTCGGACTCCAGGTGCCGCTCCCGCCCGCCTTGGTGGCGCCGATTCGCGGAATGTCGACGTCGAGCGCACCCAGGTAGGACGCGGTCGTATTGTTGGTCGTCCCTTCGAACCCTTGGACCGACGCCCCGAGGCTCGGCAACCAGCGGGCCCGCGATACCCGTGTCTCGGCCGCGGCTGCCGACACGCGGGCGACCGCGCTCCGCAGCGTCGGCTGGTGCGCCCGCGCGTAAACGAGCGCTTCGTCGAGCGTCATCCCGCGCGACGGCCGAGAAGCGGTCGAGAAGATCGCCCGTGGCGGACCCTCATCTCGGCCCGATGGCGGCACCTCCGCACCCCGCGCCCCGTCGGCAAACAACAAGGATGCTCCTAGCGCGATCGCCGCCGAAAGCGATTGAAATGGTCTGGGAGCCAGGCGGGACATCGACCCACATTCAGCAGCACGTGCCGTACCAAGGGACTTCGCGCGCCCGCCCGGGAACGTTGGGATTGGATCGGAACCCGATAGACAGATTCTCCCGATGGGCTAGGGAATTTCTCCTCATTCCAAGTGGGTGGGAGCTGCCCAGAGGCCCGGCCGACGCGGCGACGGCGCTTGGCACGCCGTCTGCTGTTCTAGGTCGGGAGGCCTTTCAAATGACCAAGAGAAAGATGAGCTTGCTGTTCTTTGCCGCCACCTTCGGCTTCGCCGCTCTGGCGCCCGCCTGCGGTCTCCGACCGCCGATCAAGAACAGTGGAGCGTCGCGCGCCCCGGACGGAATTCAGGTCGCGGTCCTCCGCCAGAGCTGTAGCCAGACGGTGGAGACCGAGGAACCGGGAAACGACCTGGTGGAGACGACGGTCGAGGTCGAGGTCCGCAACCCCACCGCGGCGCCCATCGCCGTTCACCGCGACGGTTTCCGCCTGGGAGCCTCCGACGGGAGCGCGATCCGAACGTCCACCTGGTTCGCAGTAGATGGGCTCTCCGTCGACCCGGGACAGTCGCAGACCTTCGAGCTCCGGTTCATGAGCCGGGGTGGCCTCAGCTGCTCGAAGGAGATGGCGCTGGAGTCGCCCGCGGCGATCACACGCGGAACCGAGCTGGTGAAGGTTGGCGCCGTCACCTTCGTGCCGACCCACGCGCTGTCGGGATACGGCAGCTCGACCTAGGAATCAAGCGGTTAGATACTTCGGACGGTTGCCGGGCAATTCCCGGGCAATTCCAGCCCACAACGAGAAGGGCCCGGCGGTTGCCGAGCCCTTCTTAGCTGGACTGAGCCCCGCTCGGTCGGCGATGCTTCAATCCGTGGGCAAGCTGCTGGGATGGATCGTCACTCTCGGGATCGAGGTGGTGCCCGGGATGGGGGCCGCGCCGTCGAACCCATAACTTTGTTCGGGCCCGTGGGTCTTCCGGCAGGCGGCGGGTCCGCCTGGATTTGTGCCCATGCTGAATAGACTCGTTTTGGCCGTGCCCGCCATTTTCTGCTGGGGCTGCGCAGCGCAGCTCACGCAGCAAGGGTCGGCGGTTCAGGTCGCTGATGAGAACATCGTGCGACATTGTCAATACCTCGGAGACGTGACCGGAGCCTCGGCCGACAACTACGGTGCCCGCATCGACGCGCGCAATCAGGCGGCGGCAATGGG
>Ga0209863_10000628_pt1 | contig 16421 bp, 13 predicted proteins | sample OrgsoiDNA2013046_FD_185796 | JGI IMG/M metagenome (GOLD analysis project Ga0209863, IMG submission 185796) | Permafrost soil microbial communities from the Arctic, to analyse light accelerated degradation of dissolved organic matter (DOM) -... | ecosystem: Environmental > Terrestrial > Soil >...
TCCTGCACCTGTTCCGTCGTCGGCGGGGAGGTGATCCTGCACTGTATTGAGCTGGGCGGCTGACGTTCACACTCTTGGTCGCCACCAACGGAACACGACCGGCGGGAGCAAGGCTTCCGCCCCTACGGAGCGTGCGCTAGTAGGTAATTCTGGACCAGCGTCCCCCAGGCCGTAGGCGTCAGACCGCTCGCGCTCTGGTTGACGTCGACCAGGTCGGGCGCGCAGTTGCTGAATGAATCGAGATCCCAGGCCAGCGTCGGAATCTTCTTCGACTCGACGTCGGCGAAGAAGGCGGGCGCGCTGCCGCTGTCCAGGGTCCCGTACTCCCCGATGATCACCGGGATGTTCGAATAGGTGTACGAGCTCGTTGCAGGCGGATAGCCGTGAACCTCGTAGACGACGTTGTCGTACGGCAGCGGCGTGGTCGCGTAGAAGCTGATGTCGCCGGTCCAGCCGTTCCCCTGGACGGAGACGACGTGGTGGGGAACGCCGAGGCGATCCTCCTCGGCCCGAATCACGCCCACCGCGTGGGACATCGCCGCGCTCAGCGTGGCGTCGGTGCGCTTGTTGCCCCCCGGCTCGTTGGTGAGGCCGAACAGGACGAAGCTCGAATTCGCGAACGAGTCGACCAGCGCGACGTAGACCGCGTCCGTTCCCGTCGGGAACATAGTTGCGTTCGGCGTCGTGGTGCTGTCCGAAGGAATGCCGGTCGCCTCTGGATCTCCGTCGGTGGTGTCCTGCAGGATCATCGAGGCGTCGCTGCGCAGCGTGACCAGGACGTAGACGCCGGCGTGGGTGCCGATCACGTTGATGACGTTGGTCATCGGCGTCTTGTACTGCGCCGGGTTGGTCAGCCAGCTGCTGACCGTCACGTCGCTATCCATCGAGAGCGAGAGGCGAAGGAAGGTTGGCTTCCAGCCGGAGAGGATACCGGACACCATCGTCTCCAGGGTCTGGTCGGAGTTGGTCATCCACAAACTGTTGTTGTAGCCGCAGAGGTAGATGTCGTCGGTGTTCACGCCGCGGCCCACCCAGACAGTGCCGCCGCCGTTTCCGTTGGAAACGTAGACCTTGCTGCCGTTCGTGTAGAGCCAGCCCGCCGGCGACGAGCCGCCGGTGCCGGTCGTGCCGCCCGTGCCCGTCGAACCGCCGGCGCCGGTCGTGCCTCCGCTTCCGCCGTGTCCGGCGACGCCACCGCCGGCGCCGCTCTGTCCGGCACCGCCGTCGTTGCCGGCCGATTCGTCGGTCCCGCAAGCACCCACGCCCAGCGCCCCAGCTGCGAAGAACAGAACCAAGAGCAGGCGCCCCGAGGCGCGACGTTCCACGACGGTCGAAGTGGGATCTGCCGTCACCCGGGCACCTCGCCCCCTCTTCGGCAGCTGGGCGGAAAAGCTCAAGCCCGCGCCGGTAAATCCTCGGCGTTACGCCCGTTCGAGGTAGGTGTAGCCGGCCAATCCCTCTTCGTAGAGGCGCAGCATCGAACGGGTCTCGTCCAGCGTCATCCGATTGGCGCGCACCGCCAGCTCGGCGAAGCGCCGCACCCGCGCCACCAGCTCCTCGCGCGAGTAGCTCACGTACTTGAGCACGTCGGTGACGGTGTCGCCGGTGACCACGTGCTCGATCTGGTAGCCGCCGCCGGCGGCCAGCGAGACGTGCACGGTGTTGGTGTTGCCGAACAGGTTGTGCAGATCGCCCAGGATCTCCTGGTAGGCGCCGATCAAAAAGATCCCCAGGTAGTAGTCCTGGCCGTTGACCGGGTGTAGCTCCAGCACGGGCTTGACGTCGCGCCGGTCGATGAAGTGATCGATCTTGCCGTCGGAGTCGCAGGTGATGTCGGCCAGCACCGCCCGCCGCGTCGGCTCCTCGTTGAGGCGGTGAATCGGCATGATCGGAAAAAGCTGATCGATGGCCCAGATGTCGGGCAGCGACTGGAACATCGAAAAATTGCAGAAGTAGGTGTCCGACAGCGCGCGCTCGAGCCCCTCCAGCTCCTCGGGGACCTCGCGCAGCTCCCGCACCATCTTGAGCAGCTTCTGGCAGACCCCCCAGAAGATGTCCTCGGCCACCACCCGCTCGGAGAGCGACAGGTTCCCCAGGTTGAAGAGCTGCAACGCCTCTTCTTTGTATTCGAGCGCGTCGTGATAGGTCTCGAGCACGTTCTTGCGCGAGACGTCTCGGTGGGCCTCGAACAGGTTCTTGATGACGCGCGGGACGTCCGGCCCGATCTGTTCGGGCGCCTTGCCGACGTCGAACTCGCCCACGCCCAGCACGTCCACCACCAGCATCGAGTGGTGCGCCACCACCGCCCGTCCCGATTCGGTCACGATGGTCGGGTGGGGAACGCCGCCCGCGTCGCAGATCTCCTGAAGTGAAAACACGATGTCGTTGGCGTACTCCTGCGTCGTGTAGTTCATCGACGAGGCGAAGTTGGTCTGCGAGCCGTCGTAGTCGACCCCCAGCCCGCCACCGGCGTCGAAGTACTTGAGCGGTGCGCCCAGCCGACGGACTTCGACGTAGAACCGCCCCGCCTCGCGCAGCGCGTTCTTGACCGCCCGGATCGCCGAGATCTGGCTGCCCAGGTGAAAGTGCAGCAGCTCGAAGCAATTGAGCAGATCGTTGGCCCGCAGAAAATTGATGGCTTCCACCACCTCGCGCGTCGAGAGGCCAAACTTCGACCGATCTCCGCCCGACGCTTCCCAGCGCCCCGAGCCCTTGGCCGCCAGCTTCACACGGATGCCGATGCGCGGCCGGACGCCCATCTTCTTGGCGGTCTCGGCGATGAGCGACAGCTCGGAGAACTTCTCGACGACGATCAGCACCGTGCGCCCAAGCTTGGAGGCCATCAGCGCGGTTTCGATGTACTCCTCGTCCTTGTAGCCGTTGCAGACGATGAGCGCCTCTTCGTCGTCGAGCATCGCCATGACGGCCAGCAGCTCCGGCTTGGACCCCGCCTCGAGGCCGTAGTGGTACGGGCGGCCGAACTGAACGATCTCCTCGACCACGAAGCGGTGCTGGTTGACCTTGATCGGGTAGACGCCCTTGTAGTCACCCTTGTAGCCGTACTCGGCAATGGCGTGCGTGAAGGTCTCGTTCAGCTCGACGATCCGGCTCTTCAAGATGTCGGAGAATCGAATCAGCAGCGGCAGGCCGATCCCGCGCCGCGCCACCTCGTCGACCAGTTCCTTCAGGTCGATGCGCGCGCCGTCGACGCCCGCCGGGTGCGACTGCACGTTGCCCGCGTCGTTGATCGAGAAGTAGTTGTTGCCCCAGGACTTGACCCCGTAGACCTCCCCGGAGTCGCCGACCGTCCACTTGCGGGGAATGCCCGCTGCGCTGCTCATGAGGCGGACTACGTTGAAGAACTTTTAGGCTGGACGCCAGAGAAAACAACGACCTGCACGCCACCGACCTGCACGCGTCAGAACTTCAGCGAGACCCCGAGGACGAAGTAGAAGTTGGGATCGGTGCTGCCGATCAGGGCTTGGTTGTACTTCCCCTCGAAGGCCTCGCGCGGCGTGAGGCCGTAATTCTGGGTGAGCGGAACGAACTCGAACTGCGCGAACAGCGAGGTCATCCGGTCGAGCGCCGCGGCGGCCGAAAAGCCCACGTAAAATCGGTGTCCGGTGAAGCTCCGGCTGGGGTCTCCGGTGCCAAAGAGCGCCGCCTTCTGGGTCGAGTCGCTGGCCGGGGGGTAGCCGCAGTAGGCGTCGGCGGTGGTGCCGTTGGCCATCTGCCCGGTGGTCGGACAGAAGTGGTCGTCCCAGGCCGAAAAATGCACGAACCCCGACACCGTCGCGATGTCGGCGAAGGCCAGCGACGCGACCGCGCTCCAGTCGAGGAAATACGAGCTGCGGCCGTTGATGCCGGTGCCGCCGCCCAGATCGCCCTCGGTGGCGAGGGCGAACGGGCCGACGTCCACCAGCTGAAGGCGTCCCCGCAGAGCGAAGTCGGTGATGTCGAACATCGTCTGCATCTGGACCCCGACATCCAGGCCCATGTTCTTGATCGCCAGAGCCCCGACCATGACCCGCACGGTGAGGTAGTAGGGATAGCCGAGCCCGAAGTCGGCGGTCACGCCGCCCACCGGGTTGGCCTTCGCGCCGAACGACGACATCCCCTGTTTCCGCTTGGCCATCTGCTCCGGCGACGGGCCCGAGGGCACCGGCTTGAGGTCGACGGAGAAGACCTTTTCCCGCCCGCCTTCGACCTTCATGGTCTCCTTCTTGTCGAAGAAGCCCTTGAGGCGAAACTCGACGATGTGGTCGCCGGAGGTCACGCCCTCGTGCTGCACCGGCGTGTGCCCGACCAGCTCTCCGTCGAGGCGGACCTCGGCCCCTTCGGGCGTCGACAGGATACGCAGCGAGCCCGTCGCGGAGAGGTCGGCCACCAGGGCCACCGGCTGGTTCTCGACGAGCACGACCTCGCGCTTGAAATCGGTGAAGCCGTCGCGATGAACCACGACGTAGTGCTTGCCCGGATCGAGATCGTTCCGGTCGACCGGCGCGCGCCCCAGGCTGGATCCGTCGACGAAAACCTCGGCGTTGGGGATGGTCGACTGGACCTTGAGCGACGCGTGCGGCCGGTCGATGGGCGCGTTCTCCATCCGGAAGCTGACGATCGCGTTTTCGCCGGGCGCGACGCGCACGGTCTGTTCCTGCGGCTTGAACCGCGCCTTGCGCCCACCGACGATGTGCTCGCCCGGCTTGATGTCGGCGAAGGTGATCGGCGCCTTCCCTTTGTCCTCGCCGTCGATGAACACTTCGACGTCGGGCTCGTTGGAGATGACCCGCAGGCTGGCGGCGGTGGCGGAGGCGCCGAAGGTCGCGGCGACCTTGGCCTGCTGCCCCGCCACCACGGTCACGGTTTGTCGCCAGGGGGGCAGGCCGTCTTTGCGAACCTCGACCACGTGATCGCCCGCCGGGATGCCGGTGATGATCGCCGGCGCCGGATCTTTGCGCGTCCCGTCGACATAAACGTCGCCGCCCTGATCGGAGGTCACCAGCAGCGTGCCGGCCGGCGCCTCGGCGCGCTCCAGCGAGACGTCGCGCGTGCGCCGCTCGCCCTCGGCCAGGTCGAACCAGTCGGAGAAGGATTTGTACCCGGGCTTGCGCACCTCGACCTGATGGCGCCCGGCCGGCAGCTCGAACGAGTTCGGCGCCGTCCCGCGGTCGGCGCCGTCGACGAAGACCTCGGCCCCGGCGCCGCCACTCCCCGGCGCGGCGGCAAGGTCGAGGTGCGCCATCTGCGGCGCGCGGTTGAGCGTGACGACCACGCTCTGGCTCCTCCGCACGTCGAGCGTCCGCTCCTCGGGCTTGAACCCGGCGAGCTCGACGACGATCTTGACCGAGCCCTTGGGGACCTTGAGGGTGAGCGGCGTGTAGCCGGCGACGCCGAAGGTCTTGGGGTCCGGTTTGTCGCCAGCGTCCCAGAAGACCGTCGCCTGCTGCGGCGAGCTGTCGACCTTGAGCCGATACGCGCGGCCGTGAATGCGCGGACGCGCCGACGTCTGGGCCAGAGCCGTCCCGGCATCGAACCCCGGGACCACTCCGAGTGTGGCGGCGCCAAGGGCGAGCGCAGCCGCGGCCAACATGGTGGGGCGGATCATTCGGGTGAACGAGGGTAACGGCGGACGCGCGGTGGCGTCAACTGACCGACTCGGCGGACCGCTTCCACCGATGGGCCTCGCGCCTGTGCCCGCGCGCCTAGGCCCCTACCCTCGCGCCCACAGGTCAGTTAGTCTCGGCGCCTCCGAACGACGGATGTTGTCCGATTCTCCCGCCTTGCGAGGACGAATGAAACTCCATCGAACGATTTTCGTGTTGGCGCTGACGACCGTCATGCCGACGTGGGCCGCGCCAGCGGACGCCGCCAGCTGTGGATCCGAAGATCTCGTCGCCGGCAAGAGCCCCACCGCGTCTCAGGATGCCCGCGGCGACCTCAAGCTGATCACGGATGGAGCGGTCGGCGCGGAAGGAACGCTGTGGAACGCCCCGGTCGTGGTCACGCTCGAGACGCCCGCCGGATCGGTGACCTACGATCTTGGCGAGGCACGCCAGGTTTCGGCGCTCGTCGTACAAGCGGACGCGAACGACACCTACAAGGTGCTTGGATCGGTGGACGGCACGCCGTCGAGCTACAAACCGATCGTCGCGTTCGCGAACGTCGTCAATCGGGGGCCTGGTCTGCGGACCCGGGCAATCGAAATCCCCCCCACCACCGTGCGCTATTTGCGTGTGGGCGAAGGAGAAGGCGACGGCTTTTACTCGATCTCCGAATTCGCCGCGTACTGCAAGAAGCCCACCCCGTTTCCCCCCACGATGCGAATCGTAGAAGCGCCGACGGCCCAGCCCGGCGAAGCGCCGCCCCCGCCGCCACAGGACCGAGGGCGGTCGGTCCTGCTCGTGGCCGCGGCGGCGCTCGCGCTGGCTGGGTTGATCTACAAAATTGGCAATCGAGGCGGCGCGGGCGCCGGCGGCGGCTCCGATACGTCGAGCGGTGCGAGCGAGGCGATAGGTGCTCGCGAATCGACAGGGCCGGCTGGCCTTACCGACACCCAGACTGGCGCGCTGACCACGCACAACATCCTGCGCATGCTGTTCCTCGCGAGCGGGTGTGCCGCGCTCATCTACGAGGTGATCTGGTTCCACCTTCTTCGGCTCGTGATCGGCGCTTCCGCCCTGTCGGTCGGAATCGTGCTCGCGAGCTTCATGGGCGGGATGTTCCTGGGCAGCTTGGTCTGCGCGCGCTACGTGTCGCGCGCGCGGAATCCCATCCGCCTCTACGCCCTGATGGAAATCGGAATCGGCGTCTTCGGCCTCGCGATGCCGCTCGTCCTGCCGGCGGTTCAGTTCATCTACATCGGGCTGTTTGGATATGGGCCGTTCGGCATCGCGCTGCGGGCGGCGATCGCGGCCATCCTCCTCCTGCCGCCGACCGCGCTCATGGGCGCGACGTTGCCGGCGATCGCGCGCCGTTATCCGCACGGTCGGCGGGGCATGTCGGCGCTTGGCGGCCTGTACGCGGCCAACACGGTTGGGGCGGTGCTGGGCTGTCTATTGTCGGCGTTCGTCCTGCTCGCGGTGTGGGACGTCTGGGTCGCGACCCTGACGGCCGCCGCCATCAACTTCGGCATCGGCGCGTTCGGGCTCCGCCTCGGCCGTGCCACCTTGAACCCGTCGGAGGCGGTGCCCGCGCCCGCCCCGCCGCCGTCCGGCGGGCCCGCGCGTTACCGCGGCGCAATCTACCTGGCCGCCGGACTCTCCGGCCTGACCGCGCTCGGCGCGCAAGTCGTCTGGACGCGTCTCTTGACCCTGCTGTTTGGCGCGACGGTTTACGCGTTCGCGATCATCCTGGCGGTGTTCCTCGCGGGCCTCGGTATCGGCAGCTCCGTCGCGGCATATCTGCTTCGCCGCGGGGGAAACGCGATGCGCGGTCTGGCATTGAGCCAGCTCGCCCTCGTTCCCTGCGTGCTCTTGGCCGCATATCTACTGGCCGACGCGCTCCCTTACATCTCGCCGCCGGCGTGGACCCCTATCGGTGTGCTTCATGCGCTGCACGTGCTCCGCGCAGTCGACGTGATCCTGCCCGGCGCGATCTTCTGGGGGATGAGCTTCCCGTACGCGCTCGCGGCCGCGAATGCTGGCAGCGACGACACCGGTCGGTCGAGCGGACACGTCTACGCGGCCAACACCGTGGGCGCCATCATCGGCTCTGTCGGAATCAGCTTCTGGGCCATCCCCGCTCACGGCACGCAGTGGGCGCAACGCATCCTGGTCCTGGGCGCTGGCCTCTCGGCGGCGGCTTTGGTGTTCGCGATGCGCCGCGTGCCCGGATCCCTCCTGCCGTCCCGCCGGCCACCGTCACCCTTCTGGCCGCTGGTCGTGTGCGCGCTGGCAGCCGCGTTCCTCCCAGGGCTCCCGGACATGTTCAAGGCTCATGGTCGCTATATCTGGTACATCGAGGAGGGCGACCGATATCCCTACGTGAGCGAGGGCGCCGCCTCGACGGTCGCCGTTCACATCGCGCCGAACGGCTACAGCAATTTCCACGTGTCGGGTCGTGTCGAAGCCACGAACAACCCCAACGATCTGCGCACGGAGCGGCTGATCGGCCACTTGTCCGGACTGCTGCACCGCGGCCCCGAGTCGGTCCTGGTGGTCGGTCTTGGCGCCGGCATCACCGCCGGAGCGCTGACGCTCTACCCGGAGGTCAAACGGATCGTGATCTGCGAGATCGAGCCGCGGGTGGTCGGCGCCGCGCAGCAGTTCGCGCGCGAGAACTACCACGCGCTGACGAACCCAAAGGTCGAGATCGTGTTCGACGACGCACGCCACTTTCTGGCGACGACCCGCGAGAAGTTCGACATCATCACGTCGGACCCGATTCATCCATGGGTGCGGGGCAACTCGATCCTGTTCTCGCGCGAGTATTACGCGATCGTGAAGGCCCACCTCAAGCCGGACGGAATCGCCAGTCAATGGGTCCCCCTGTACGAGACCAGTGAGGCCGCGATCAAGATCCAGATGAAGACGTTCGTAGACGCGTTTCCCGACGGCACCGTCTGGAACACCGTGCAAAACGGCAAGGGATACGACGTGGTGCTGGTGGGGAGCGTCACGCCTCTCCGCCTGGACGCCGCCGCCATCCAGGGGCGAATCGACCGCACGCCGGCGATCGCCGACTCCCTGCGCGACGTGGCGATCATGGGCGCGGTGGACCTCCTGGCCACCTACGGCGCGAACGGTCGCGACATGTCGGCGTGGCTCGTGGGCGCGCCCGTCAACCGCGACTTCAGTCTCAAGCTCGAGTACATCTCGGGGCTCGCGCTCAACAACAAGGAAGCCGACGCCATCTACGAGCACATGACCGCCGGCCGCTCCTACCCGGACAGCATGATCGCGGCGCCGCCCGAGATGCAGGACGAGCTCCGCCACCGGCTCGTGGACGATGTCGCCCGCTGACGAGGAAGCCTGCCGTTTGCGACCTCGCGCAGCCGCGAATCGAAGGCCTCAAACCGGCAAGACGGCGCGCTTGCGGGCGTAGCTCGGTACGCTCTTGGCGCCAGCGGCCGCGAGACGGCGCACGAGCTCGGCGCGCAGGTCGTCGCCCGGGACCACGGCGTCGACGTGCAAGTTGGAGGCGAGCTTCGACAGATCGATGTCCGCGCGATATTGCTCGCGCAGCTCTTCGACGTAGGCCGCCCGCTCGGCCTCGGGCTTTTCGGCGATCTTGTTGGCGAAGACGGCGTTGACGGCGGCCTCCGCCCCCATCACCGCGATCATCGCCTGCGGCAGCGCGATCGTGGCGTCGGGATCGAAGCCCGGCCCGCACATGGCGTAGAGGCCGGCGCCGTAGGCCTTGCGCAGGACGACACAGATCTTGGGGACGGTCGCGTCGGCCACCGCCGAGATCATCTTGGCGCCGTGGCGGATGATCCCCTGCCGCTCCACCGCCTTGCCAATCATGAACCCGGGAACGTCGGCCAGAAAAATCAGCGGCAGGCCGAACGCGTCGCAGAGCCAGATGAACCGCGCCGCCTTGTCGGCCGAATCGACGAACAGCACGCCCCCCTTCCACTTCGGCTGGCTGGCCACGATGCCGACCGCCCGACCGTCCATGCGCGCGAAGCCGGTGACGATCTCGCGGGCGTAGAGCTTCTTGAGCTCGAAGAAGCTCCCCTCGTCGACGAGGGCGTCGATCACCGCCGCGATGTCGAAGGCCTGGTTGTGGTTGGCGGGCAACACATCGTCGATGCGTTTGGCGTCGGCGCGCGGCGGCCGTGGCGCGGCCTCGGGCGGCGCCTCGCCGGCCCGCTGCGGGAGATACCCGAAATAATCGCGCGCGGCGGCGATGCAGCTCCGCTCGTCCTTCGCCAGCAGATCGCCGCAGCCGGAGACCTCGCAGTGCATGCGCGCACCGCCCATCTCTTCGAGCGTCACCTTCTCGCCGATCACCATCTCGGCCATGCGCGGCGATCCCAGGTACATGGAGGCGTTCTTCTCGACCATGAACACCACGTCGCAAAAGGCCGGGATGTAGGCGCCCCCCGCCGCCGACGGGCCGAACAGCAGGCAGATCTGCGGGATCGCGCCGGACAGACGCACCTGATTGTGGAAGATGCGCCCCGCGTGGCGGCGCCCCGGGAACACGTCGATCTGATCGGTGATGCGAGCCCCCGCCGAATCGACCAGATAAAAGAGCGGCAGCCGCAGCCGGCCGGCCGTCTCCTGGATGCGGATGATCTTCTCGACGGTGCGCGCGCCCCACGACCCGGCCTTCACCGTCGAGTCGTTGGCCATGAGAGCAACCGGCCGCCCGTGCACCCGCCCGATGCCGGTCACGACGCCGTCGGCGGGCAGATCGCCGGCGCCGGCGTTGGCGTAGAGGCCGTCCTCGACGAAGTCCTTGCCGCCGTCGTCGCACAGAAGCGCGATCCGCTCGCGGCAGTAGAGCTTGCCGGCCGCGGTGTTGGCCTGGTGGTACTTGGGCGCGCCACCCTTCTTTATTTTCTCGGCCAGCGCCTTGAGCTCGTCGCTGCGTGACATGTTGGTCCTATCGTCCTTTGAACTCGGGTGGGCGTTTCTCGAGAAAGGCGTTCAACCCCTCGTTGCGATCGTCGGTCGTGAGCACCTGCTCGTAGCAAGCCCGTTCGATGGCGAGCCCCTCGGCCAGCGTCCGCGCGGCGCCTTCATCGATCGCGCGTTTCGCGGCCGCCAGCGCCAGGGGAGCCGCCCCGCCAATCTCCCCGGCGAGGCGCGCCGACGCGTCCGCCAGCGCGCCGGCCGCGGCCACCTCCGAAACGATCCCGAGCTCACCTGCCCGCGCCGCGCCGATCCGCCGGCCGGTCAGCGTCAGCTCTTTCGCCACCGCGACGCCCGCGATCCGAGCGAGCCGCTGCGTCCCGCCGGCGCCCGGCATGACGCCGAGCCGCACCTCGGGCAGACCCAGCTCGGCCGTATCGGCCGCGATCCGCAGATCGCAGGCCAGCGCCAGCTCGAACCCACCGCCCAGCGCCAGGCCATTGACCGCGGCAATCACCGGCCGCGGAAACGCCGCGACGGCGTCCATGAGCGCGTTGATCTCGCCCAGAAAGACGCGTGTGTCGTCGAGCGTCCAGGTCCGCCGCTCCCTCAGATCCGCGCCCGCGCAGAACGCCTTGTCCCCGGCACCGGTCAGCACCACCGCCCGCAGGTCGCCGCCTCCCGCGATCTCCGCCGCGAGCTCGGCGAAGGTCCGCGCGAGGGTCGACACCAGATCGCGGGAAAGCGCGTTGGCCGCCTCCGGCCGATTGAGGGTCACGAATGCCGCACTGCCGCGCCGGGAAACCAGCACGAGTCGAGCTGCACCCGCAGCGGGGGTCTCCATGCCCCCCGACGCTACCAGATCTGGGGCCTGCCTCGGGAACGTAGCAAGTTGAGCATGCGCAAGCTGTGCAGGTTTCGGGTTTGCAACCCAAGAAACCTCAAAAGAAGGCTCAAGCAGGCTCACAAGCCCGCGCCTTCCGTGGTCCCTGCCATGGCGCACCGCTTGCACACTCCCTCGGGTGGGGGACACTTAGAATGCATCCATTCGAGAAGATGAATCAAATGGCGACGCCTTGGGTGGAGTCGATGATGGCCGAGCTTTCCACGGAAGATCCGCACAAGGCGCTCAGCGCGCTCGGCGCGGGTTTGAAGGCCCTGCGGGCTCGGTTGACGACGGAAGAGGCCGCCCGATTCGGTGCTTGGCTGCCGCTGCTCATCCGTGGCCTGTTCTTCGAAGGATGGGATCCGACGATCAAGCCCCGCGAGATCCACCAGCGCAGCGAGCTGCTCGCGCTGGTACGCGAAAAATACGCGCCCCGCTCGGACATGCCGACGGACGCGATCGCCGCCGCGTTCCTCGCAGTGCTCGACCGGCAGCTCGGCACCGCGGAAATGGCGGAGGTCGCCTCGAAGTTCCCGACGCTGGTCATCGACTTCGGCTGGCCCGGAATCGTCCGGAAACCCGACCGAGCCCTCATGCAGCTCGCAAGGTAGGTCCGTCGTCGTCGGGACCGTCCCGACGATTGACGAGGCGCACCTCGTCGCTGCGCGCGTCGATAACGAACCGTGACTTCACGGGGCGTGGCTGCCATTGTCGGGCTCGTTGCGGGCGTCGGCATTTTTTCTACGTATGGGCCGACGCGCGCTGGGCCCGCTCCTCGGCACGCTGCTGGCGACCGCCACGTGCCTCACGCCTCAGCCGGCGTGGGCGGCCGGGACGCTGCGCCTGGACTTCATCGACGTCGGACAGGGGGACGCGGCGTTGGTCACGTCTCCGACGGGCAAGACGGTGCTCATCGACGGCGGGCCACGCAAGTCTTCCGGCGCGCTGCTGGCGTTCCTGACCGGCCACACGCACGGACCTCTCGATCTGATCCTGCTCACGCACCGTCACGAAGATCATCTGGGCGGCCTCGCGGCGGCGGTGACCGAGATCGGCGCGCGGCAATTCATCGACGCGCCCATTCCGAATTCCGGGAGAGCCTACGCGGCCCTGCTGCGGGCGCTCGAAGCCCGCGGGGTGACCGTCCGCCAGGCCACCCGCGGGCGGCAGATCGATCTCGGGGCCGGCGTCATGCTGACACTGGTCGGTCCCCCCGACCCGCCGATCGTAGGCTCACGCTCGGACGTGAACGCCAACAGCGTCGTGGCGCGGGTGACGTACGGAAAGTTCGCGGCGCTCTTCGCGGGCGACGCCGAGGCGCCGACGGAGGCCTGGCTCCTGGCATCGGGGGCCGACCTCGGCGCGTCGGTGCTGAAGGTTCCCCACCACGGCAGCCGCTACGCCTCGGGCGTGCGCTTTCTGCGGGCGGTGAACGCGCGCATCGCAATCATCAGCGCTGGGGCGGGAAACGACTACGGCCACCCGGCGCGGCAGACGCTGGAACGCCTCGCGCAGAGCGGCGCCAGCGTCTATCGTACCGACACGGACGGCGACGTGGCGATCGAGACCGACGGCAAGGAGATCCAGGTTCGCGCCGCCCGCGGGCGGCGGGAGAGGTTGCAGACGCCATGAAGGAAGATCGGCTGCTGTTCGTCGACGCCATCGAAGCGGACAGCGCACGCCTGCTGATGGGCGTGGAGGCGTTCAACGTGCCGGCGCGCCTGCTGCCGGCCGGGGCCAAGGAGGGAAGCTGGGTGCGGCTTTCGCTCGAGATCGCGCCCGCACCGCCCGACGATGCCGCGGCCGATGCGCTTCGCGGCAAGCTGGGCCGCGGGGACGACGGCGGAGATCTCAAGCTCTAGGCGGACGGTCGAGAGCCCCCTGGGCCCCCCGACCACTTTCTTCCTAGCCGCCGGTCACGCGCGAGCGGGCGCCGATGGCGGCGCGGTAATACTTCGACGGGACCTCGTGCCCGACCAGCGTCGAGGCGAGGCGCGCGCAGTCGACCAGGCGATCGAGATCGATGCCGGTCCGGACGCCCATGCCTTCCAGCATGTACACGACGTCCTCCGTCGAGACGTTGCCGGAGGCGCCCGGCGCATAGGGACAGCCGCCGAGGCCACCCAGCGCGGCGTCGACGGTGGTGATTCCCATTTCGACCGCGACCAGGATGTTGGCCAGCGCCGTCCCGCGCGTGTCGTGAAAGTGCACCGCCACCTCGGGCGCCGGGATCTCCGCCAGCACCCGCCCGAGCACGTCCCGGGTCTGGCGCGGGTTGGCGACGCCGATGGTGTCGCCCAGGGAGACCTGGTAGCAGCCGAGCTCCTTGAGCGCGCGGCAGAGCTCCAGCGCCTTGGCCGGATCGACCGCGCCCTCGTAGGGGCAGCCGTAGACCGTCGAGACGTAGGCGCGCACCCGCAGCCCGGCCGCCAGCGCGGGCGGCACCGTGTCGCGGAAGGCGGCCAGCGTCTGCGCGATGGTCTTGTTGACGTTCTTCTTGTTGTGGGTCTCCGACGCCGACATGAAGACCGCCACCTCGCGCATCCCGGCCGCGATGGCCGCGTCGAGCCCCTGGCGATTCGGCACCAGCGCCGAATAGGTGACGCCCGGCTTGCGCAGAATTTGCCGCGACACCTGGCCTCCATCGGCGAGCTGCGGAATCCACTTCGGGTTCACGAAGCTGGTGATCTCGATGGCGCGCAGGCCGGTCTCGGAGAGCGCGTCGATGAGCCGGACCTTGTCTTCGGTCGGGACCATGCGCGATTCGTTCTGAAGTCCGTCGCGCGGGCCGACTTCGTAGAGGGTGACCTCGGGTGGCAGGTGCTCGAACACGACGCTGATATTTTAGCACCGGTGGCGAGCGACGGCCCGCGGCTGCGCTAGACATATTTATGTCATGGCAGTATGTTTTGACATATGCGCACCACGGTCCGACTCGACGATCGGCTCATGAAAGAGGTCAAGCGGATGGCGCATGAGAGCGGCCAGACGCTCACCGCCGTCATCGAAACGTCGCTGCGCGAGTGTTTGGCGCGGCGGCGTCGACCCGCCGCCCGGGCCCGTGTCCGGCTCCCCACCTGTGCGGGCGACGGTCTCCTTCCCGGGATCAATCTGGACGATACGTCGGACCTCCTCGACCGCATGGAAGAGCGGCGTGGTCGTACCTGACGTCAACGTCTTGGTGTACGCCTTCCGCCGCGATGCGGAGAACCACGTCGCTTACCGTGATTGGATGGACAGCCTCGTCAATGGCAGCGCGGCCTTCGGCCTAGCCGACCTGGTCCTTTCGGGCTTCCTGCGCGTCGTGACCCACCCCTCGATCTTCAAGACGCCGTCGCCGATGCGATCGGCGCTCGGCTTCGTCGAAGCGTTGCGCGGGTCCGCGCATTCGGTGTCGGTCGTGCCGGGCCCCCACCACTTCGACATCTTCCTCGATTTGTGTCGCCTGCCCGGGTCGAAGGGAAATGTCGTTCCCGACGCCTATCTCGCCGCGTTGGCGATCGAGAGCGGCAGCGAATGGCTCACGGCCGATCGGGGATTTGCCAGGTTCCCCGGGCTCCGCTGGCGCCACCCGCTGGATATCTAGTCGGGCTAGATCGTCGTCACTTCGGGCGCGGCATCTCGAAACGATCGCGCGTCCGGGTGTAGCCGGCGCCGCTCAGGCGTCCGATCGCGTCGAGGCGACCCATGTCGAGACGGCCGCCCACCAGCAGATCGTCCCGCACGTGCCAGAGCAGAATCTCGCCGATGATGATCGCGCCGCCGGAGCGGCCGACCTCGACGACGCGATCGAGCCGACACTCCATCGCGACCGGCGCGTCGGCCACGCGGGGCGGCGCCACGATCTGCGACGGCGTCTTGGCCAGTCCCGCCTCGACGAATTCGTCCACGCCGTGGGGAAACGCGCGCGAGGTGGCGTTCATCTGCTCGGCCAGCGCGTCCGTCACGACGTGGATGACGTATTCGCCGGTGCGCTCGATGTTGAGGCGCGTGTCCTTCTTTCTCGACGGCGCGTGGCGCGAGACACAGATGAGGCAGCTGGGGGGATCCGACGTGATCCCGGTGAAGAACGAAAATGGCGCCAGGTTGGCGCTGCCATCCTCGTTCAACGTCGAGGTCCAAGCGATGGGGCGCGGCACGATGCTCGCGACCATCCAATAGTAGGCGGCGTCGGGGGACATCGCGGCGGGATCGAACTTCACCCGATCAGCCCCGCGCACAGATCGTCGGTCACCTCGTCGAGCGTCTCGACCACCGCGTCCGCCGGCGACAGATCGTAGCCGGCGAAGTTCCCGGCGCGCACGGCGATGACCCGCAGGCCGGCCGCGCGCGCCGACAAGATTCCGGGCGTCGCGTCCTCGATGGCGATCGAGCGCGCCGGATCGGCGTGCAGGCGGGTCAGCGCCTGGGCGTAGGGCTCGGGCGACGGCTTGCCGTGGGTGTAGTCCTCCGCGGCGACCACCAGCGGGAATTCCGCGAGCAGGCCGATCCCGCCCAGCGCATCGAACACCTCGCGGCGGCTCGCCCCCGAGACCACCGCCATCTTCGACCGCCGCGCCAGCCGCCTGACGATGGCGACCGCGCCCGGCAAGGCCCGGTGTCCGCCCTTGGCGATGAGGGCCTGTTTCTCGTCGACGGCGGTGTCGATGACCTCGCGCATGGAAGCCGACAGGCCGTGGTTGCCGGCGATCATCGCGTAGATCTCGTTCCATGAGTGACCGATGACGAAGGCGCGCTCTTCGGCGGACAGCTCCGCTCCGTAACGCCGCACCGCCAGCACCACCGACTCGACGTTCTCCCGCTCGCTGTCCACCAGCGTCCCATCGAGGTCGAACAGGAACGCGTCGGGCGCGTCCGCGGGTGATTTCATCGAGGTCACGGCGTCAATCTAGCGGAAACCCAGCCCGCCGTGCATCGATCCCCGCCGGCCGCCGGTCGATCCGCGGTAAATTACAGCCGCGTGACCATCCGGACCAAGATCTGGCTCATCGCCGTCAGCGTGGCGGTCACCGTCG
>Ga0209863_10000630_pt1 | contig 16323 bp, 15 predicted proteins | sample OrgsoiDNA2013046_FD_185796 | JGI IMG/M metagenome (GOLD analysis project Ga0209863, IMG submission 185796) | Permafrost soil microbial communities from the Arctic, to analyse light accelerated degradation of dissolved organic matter (DOM) -... | ecosystem: Environmental > Terrestrial > Soil >...
GGGTGCATCGGCCCTTCGTCCACTCTGCATTCGTGCGGTTAAACTAGACAAAAAGGTCTGTCGGCGGCGCTTAATAGGGCATGCGATCTAAAAAATCTCACGGTATTCCTAGCTCTACCGGCCCAAGTCTGGCGTCGCTCGCGCCTGCCATGGGGTTCGAATTGCAATATCGATACTGGGACTTCTGATTGCCGACGTCCTGTTCGGTGAACAGTCGGCGGCATTTCCCGAGCACGCCGGGGGGCAAATTACTTTCGGAATGGGTGCGGTTGTTCAACGACGGCAACCCCGAGCGGCTCGAAGCGTTCGTTCAGGCGCATTATGGCGAGAGCGTGCTGCACGCGCGCCCGCCGCGGCAGGTTGCAGAAGGACAGCGGCACAACCAGTTGCCAAACAGTCGGCGTCCTTTGTTTTTTGCTTCGTCGACTGATTTGAAGTGCTTCACACTTCATGAAACTGCTTAACGTCACAAACGTCGTCACAGGCCAGGAAGCGCCCGCAAGCTGTCTCTTTCTTCGTCATTGAGCGGAAAGCGCAAAGGGCACCCAGCGCTTTTCGCTGGGTGCCCTTGCTCTGTGAAGTTCCTCACGAGCCTTCCAGGAGTCGGATGGGACGACCTCCCGGCGGCGATCGCCTAAGCCTAATTGCCGCCAGGCCGGACTTTAACCGTGACTTCGTTCGAACAAGTGCCTGTGTCCGTTTCACAGACCTGATAGACAAACGTTCCCGTATGCCCTTTGAGGTTGTCCTGGGCGCTTCCGTCATCGTTTGTCGGGCCGTGCAAAACAGCACCATTTCGCAATACGTTTACGGTGCCGCCGTCAGCTGGGCTCCACCCTAGAGCCACCACACGGTTGCCTCCCTGTCTGCGTACATTCGCGGTGAGCACAATGTCTCCTCCACCGCCGCCGGCATCAGCGCGGCAAAGCCAGTTGCCCAGCAGCCCGAAGCTTTCGATCAGAGCCACCGGAAGATCATTATTGTTCAGATTGTTGATGTCGCCGGTAGCGCCGCCCGCGACCCAGCTACGATTGAAAATGGGAGCTGATTCATCGAAGGCGCACGGAAACTGGCCCCCAATGGTGTCCTGAATGATGTAGCCGATGAAGAAACTCGACCCGACGATCGTTGTAGGAGTAATTGGGTTGTCGATGAAGGTGTCGGTGCCCTGGTTGGCAACCACGCCATCGACGGTGGCCAGCACAGTCGAGTCGGTCGGGCTTCTGTCCCCATTCGGATCGTCCCAGAGGACTGCGGTGTAGTGCAGGCCGTTCAGGCTTGGATCAGGGAATGCCGGGGTGCCCCAGGCCATATTAATGGAAGTGATGGTTTCACTACCCGCGATCACGTCGAATTGATTCAGGACGATAACGTCGCCCCCGAGAGTGAGGCCGACCGCGTCTTCGGCGGAGCCGTCATCAATCTGATAGACTTCGTCAGGCAACAACACTCGCGCCATCGAATGTTGCGGCATGGCGGCGCCATGGTGTTCCCTTGCGGACATGACAGGCCCGTTCGCGCGCGCGGAGACCGCGAGCGCCGCAACGAGCGCGAGTGTCGTTAGGCTGATCTTTTTTATGGATGTATGGTTCATATGAGGCGCATTAATTCAAATCCCCCGGAAAGTGTCAACACTATTTTTAAAAATGGTTATCGGCAGTTGCTCGCACTGATCGACAACACTTGGAACAGAGCGCGTAAACTATAACGAGTCCCCTGTGCCGAGGGCCTGGGAGATCAACCACAACCGATTTCCCGAGGGCGCGACCCCAATCGACGCGCGATCCTCGGGGCGCCGATGAGATGAGGACCTAAGTGTGATACACCCGCCGACCAGCGCTCCGCCGAACTGTTTAGGGCAGCAGATCTGCTCTTCAAACGGAATCCTAATATGAAACTATATCTTATGATCTTGTTGGGCGTTGTGCTCTGCACAGGCGCGTGTGCACCAGTGGTAGTGCAGGGCCCGCCGCCACCGGTGGCCACTGTCGCCGTCGAAGTGGGTGATCAACCGTACTACGTTCACGGACCTTATTATGTCACGCGCGGCCAGCGCTGGGTGTGGGTCGGCGGCCACTGGGCCTTCCGCCATCATCAGCGCGTGTGGATTCACGGACATTACGTGCTTCGCTAAGCAGCGGCTGGATCTGCTGCTTTCGCAATCAGTAATCCGGGAACCGGCTTGGACCGCTTTACCGAGGCAATACTTGCAACCGTTCGGTTACGGCAGGCTGGTGCCTTGCTGGCGTTTCACAAGGTTGAGATCCGCCGCGTTGATAAAGCCACTGGAATTATGACCAACAGTGGCCACATCTTCGCGGAAATTACTGCCATCGGCGGCCTGGCCCAGATCATCTTTGACTGCACGGTAGTCAGCGTGATCCACCACGCCGTCGCCATTCACGTCACCGATCAACAAGCCGAAGGTAACGGAGGCGGAGGCCAGAGTGTTCCCCTGAGTGTCGACCAGGTTAGTCGCAGTGACCGTGATTTCGCTCTCATTGCAATTCACGTTGACGAGATCCACTTCCGCTTGATTGGCAACGTCGGGATCGGGGCCAAAGAAGGAGATCGACCCGCAAGTCGAAGTCGCGCCTCCGACCGACGCAAGGTCACCACTGACCACAAAGTAGATCGCGTACTTCTTGTTCGGGCCGCCGCTGCGGTCCTCGACGCCGCCGCCACTGCCTCCGAGGTTGAAGGCGTGGTCCCCGCCGTTGTCAGACCAGCCGCCGTCGAAGGGCGCGTCGTCTTCATGTCCATCGTACGTGCCATTGGGATTGGTCGTTTCCCAGTAGCTGGAGTAAGTCGCCATCGTGAGCGGACCGTTATGGAGACCGAGCCAATAGGTTGTGCCCGCACTTAACGGAACCCCTGGCGTAACATTAAAGCTAAGGCTGTATTCGTCATAGAAGCCCAGTACGCCGCCCTGTATGAAGGTCCGAGTAACAGCTCCTCCCACAACTGCTCCACTCGCGAAGGAGGCGCCAGGTTGCCCGCCCGCGTCCGTGTAGAGTATCCAGTCTACCTCGCCTTGGTAGGCGGTCCCGCCCGGTGCTTCTATGTCCCAGAAATTCACACTCGTAAGGGTCGAGTCCGCAGACAAGCTGAAATCCTCGGCTTAGATCCACTCGGTCATCTCGTTACCGTTTTGTTGGTTGGGAGCAACGCTGTCATAGATAATGTCGTCGTTAGACCAAAGACTGCGGGTGGGCGGTGCTTTGATCAAGGGAGACCCGGGCTGCTGCGCGACGGAGCGGCCGTGGCTTGGCGCCGCATTCGAGGAGAAGAGATCGCGCGGACCGTTGGCGCGCGCAGTAAGCGCGAGCCCAGCGACGATTGCGAGTATCGTTAGGCTGATGCTTTTGTATATCGGTTTCATGAGCAGCAGTAGATTGAATTTCGAAATCGCGTGTCAAGCTTTTCTTTGGAAATCTTTTAGCCGCTCTGAGCTGCTCGTCAGTAAGTGAGCGGAAACCGCCACACTTCTGCGTAACCTGCGGTAACACTTCCATCAAGAAATGACACTCTTGGTTATAGCTTCCACTTCTTCGGCAGCTTCTGTTTCAACTTCTCGATCGGCTCGAAGAGGTCACCCATCCTTTCGACCCTCGCCAGAGTCTGCTCACATCGGAAGAATAGCTTCTTCGCATCCTTCTTTTTCAGCGTCGCGCTGACTTCATCCCAGGTTACCGGCGTGGAAGCGGTCGGCTCTTCTTTGGCCCGCAGGGAGTAAACGTTGATCGTCGTTTTGTGCTCGTCGTTCTGACTCCAATCGACCAACACCTTTCCTGTGCGCAATGCCTTCGCCATTCTGGAAACTACCAGATTGGGGTGCTCGCGCTCAAGATGGTCGGCAACGGCATGGGATAACTCTTTGGTCTGGTCATAAGTGACCGCCGTGTTGAGCGGGACATATACTTGCAGGCCTTTCGAGCCCGATGTTTTCGCCCAGCTCTCCAAATTCAATCTCTTTAGAAGCTCGCGCAGCAAAAGACCAACATCGCAGCATTGCACGATGTCCGCGGGCGCGCCGGGATCGAGATCGAAAACCATCATCGTTGGACGGCTGGTATTACTCTTGCGCGAGAGCGAAGTGTGTAACTCGAGGTCGGCGAGATTGGCGGCCCAGACGAGTGTCGGTAGGTCCTGCGCGAGACAGTAATGCATCTCCCTCTGGTTGCCTTCGCTCCATACCTTTGCCGTCTTCACCCAACTGGGGCGATGCGCCGGGCAATGTTTTTCGTAAAAGAATTCGCCGTCCACGCCGTTCGGGTAACGCTTCATGGTTAGTGGCCGGTCCTTTAAGTGTGGCAGCAGGACAGTAGCGATCTGGATATAGTAATTGATCACTTCCCCCTTGGTGAAGCCGGTTCTTGGATAGAGGACCTTGTTCAAATTCGAGACCGGTAACCTGCGGCCTTCGACGATCAGTTCGGCTTTCTGGCTCATGGTGTAATTGGCTATCGAGTGCGCGCTGGAACTTGCTCGTTTTCCGCCTTATGAAAAGAAGCGCTCGGGCGAGAGCATCGGCTGCGGCTGACAGATCCGCTCCACGCAATGATCCCACGTTTCATGTCCGCTCAAAATCAGAATCTCCACTCGCAGGAAATAAATCGGCACTTCCGGTTTCGTTAGGCGCGGAAACCGCACCGCGTCTTTCTCCGTGGTCACAATCATGTCCACGTCGCGGCGCAGGCAGCGGTTGATGAAGCTTTGTAGCTCGGCTTCGCTGTAGCGATGATGATCCGCAAAACGCTTCGCGAGTTCGATCCGCGCGCCGAGCTTGCGGAGACCATCTTCAAAACTGTCCGGCGCAGCGATTCCACAAAAGGAGCCGATATAGGTGTCCGTGAGCCGATCGAGCGGCAGCTGTTCGCCGGTATAAACATCCTGCAAGTAAAGCGGCTGGTGCGCGCACTCAATGATCTCGGCGGTGCGGTTGTAACGCCGGATGCGCTCGATCAGTTCATCGTTAGGCTCGCTGGCGCTCTTGGTGATGAAGATGTAGCTCGCGCGGCGAAGATTTCGGGGCGGCTCGCGCAAGGTGCCCCGCGGGAGCAGAAATTCATTCCCGAACGGCGTCTGCCGGTCGATCAACACGATGTCCAGACGATGTTTCAAATGCAAGTACTGCAAGCCATCATCGAGCAGAAGTGTATCGGCTCTCATCTCGCGAATTGCGTGCAGCCCGCTCTTCACGCGGTCCTTGTCGACCAGGACAATCACATCCTTCAAGTTATGCGCGAGCATGTAAGGCTCGTCGCCGGCGGTAAGGGAATCCAGCAGGAGCGATTGCCCATCGGAAACAATCCGCGGCGGATCGGGGGATCTCCCGCGGAGCCGATCGAGCCAGCTGCGCTTGGAAGGTTTCGCGACGCTCTTGTAGCCACGGCTCAGGATGGCGACGCGCCGCCCGCCGGCCTGGAGCGCCCGCGCAAATTTTTCGACGATCGGCGTCTTACCGGTGCCACCAACGGTCAGGTTGCCGATGCTAATGACAAGACAACCCAGAGCGCGCTCGCGGAAAACACGTTTCCGATAGAGAAAAAGCCGCAACTGGACAATGCGCGCGTAGACTAACGAGAGAAGGAAGAGCAAACCGCGCAACAACGCAGCCCGCGGGCCATGCCGGCGCCCGAGAATGACGTCGATGGCAACCTGCTCGAGATTTTCAAGCCAGCGCCGCATTGGGATGGTTAGCTTTGGAGACGCGGGTTCCGCTATTGTCGGCGGTGGTAATGAGTGTATGTGCGTCCAGCAATTCCGACGCCGCCATCATTGCGGCGGCAACTTTGTCGGGCGAGCGAAGGGTCAGGCAGGCGATGGTGGACCCAGAACCGCTGAGAAAGCCGCCGAGGGCGCCTGCTTTTTCGGCGGCAGCGATGACACGATCGAGAAACGGAACGAACTTTGCTCGAAAAGGCTGGTGCAGATGATCGGTGAACGTGCCGCGCAGATCCTCATAGCGTCCACTCGCCATGGCGGCCGTGAGCGCGCAAGCATTCCCGCACGACTCCACCGCCCGCCGCCGATCGATTTCGTTAGGCAAGGCTTTTCGCGCGGCAATTGTTTTGACTTCAAAGGAAGGAATAAGAAGCACGAAATGCAGCCGGGGAGCGATCGTGAATTTCTGGTGCCGATCGCTCCGCGCAACGACAAACCCGCCGAACTCCGCGGGCGCAGCGTTGTCCGGATGGCCTTCCAGTTTCGCGCACAATTGAAAGATTTGCGTGCGCGTCAGCGGATGTCCCGCGAGCACGTTCAAGGCATGCAGCACGCCCAGCCGAACAGTCACGCTGCTGCCGAGGCCGCGCGATTGTGGCACGTCGCCTTCGATCGCGCAGGAAAACGCAAAGGGCGGGCACCTGGTGGTTGCGAAAAATCTCTTGGCGACCTGCGCCGCCATCGCGCCGCAATCCCGCTGGCTGCAGCGGTGTATCCTGATGTAATTGTAAATTCGCAGCGCTATCCCGAGGCAATCAAAGCCGGGGCCGAGATTCGAAGTGGTGGCGGGAACGCGCACCGTGATTTGTTGCTTTTTCAAGAGAAGTCATTCGGCATTGCATCCGAACGAGCCATGATCGCCCTGATTCTAACGCGCCCATTTCAGCCAGCAAGCCAACGACCGCAATGAAGGATTGGATTGACTTCGGGCTGGTGCGCGATTTCTCGGCCGAACAAACCAATGCTTATCGCCTCTGCACGAAGTCCGATGGCTGGGCCGAACGCTACGGCCCCGACGCGCTCATCTCCTACAAGACGGAAGCAACTCGCGAGCTCATTCTGCATGAGTTAAACGAATGGTCGCTGCTCGCGAGTCAGCCCTTCGAGCGAATCTTCGGACGCCTTCTGCCGAAGCAGAATTCCGAACGGAACGCGCCGCAGCTCATCGCCGGCGACGCGGCCGCCCCGCTTCAACGCACCGTTCTGGAGCGCAATGTGTATTATGCGCTCGACTTCGGCGCTGGTTATTCAGCGGGACTTTTTCTGGACCAGCGCGAGAACCGGCATTTCGTTAGGCGAATGGCGCCGCGCCGGTTGTTGAACTGCTTCGCTTACACCTGTTCGTTTTCAGTCGTGGCCGCCTTAAACGGCGGTTCCACCGTGAGCGTCGATCTTTCCCAGAAATCGCTCGCCCGCGGTCGCGAAAACTTCGCGCTTAATAGCATCTCGATGAACGAGCAGCGCTTCATCGCCGACGACGCGCTGTCGGTGCTGCCACGGCTCGCGCGCAAAGGCGAGCTCTTCGACGCCATCATTCTCGATCCGCCCACTTTTTCCCGGTCGCGCACGGGCAAGGCCTTCCAGGTGGAGCACGATTTCGAGAAACTGCTCATGACCGCGTTGGAAGTCGCGGAGCGCGAAGCCAAAGTTCTCCTCTCGACCAACTGCACCCGGTTGACCGAACGAACCCTGGAAGTGATGGGCCGATTTTGTTTGAAAGCGAGTCGGCGCGCGGGCATCTTCACCCCATCGGCGTCGTTGCCTGACTTCCCCCCGGGCGCGGGCGCGCGATCACTCTGGCTGAAGTTGCGCTAACGAACTTCGGGACGCGCAAAACCAGCTCAACATCCGAAGCATTAAGTAATATATGGATAGTCAACAAACGACCGGCGCGCCGTGCGATATGGCCGAGCGCGGGCTTCGCTACACCAAAGATCAGTGGGACGAAATCGTCGCGCAGACGGAGAATTATGTGCGCGCGAACCCGACCCAGGCACTTTTCTACGGCGTCGCCGCGGGCTTCCTCCTAGATCGCTTGCCGATCTTCCGAATTCTCGGCGGTCTGGTGCGACTTCTCCTGATGGCCTTCAAACCAGCCATCCTGATTTTCGGTGCGATGAAGCTTTACCAGTCGTTGCAGAACGAGGAATGACCTTCTGTAGCGGCGGCCTGTGACCGCCGGATTGCGTCTCCCTGGGAAAACCCTTCGCGACACGGGCAAATCGCGCCACGACGCGGGCAAGTGGCGCGACATTGGCCTGAATCGCCAGCTGCTTTGCCCCCATCGCGCCGCGATACACCTGATTCGCGCGGCGACACGGCCAAATGGCGCGACGATCGACCCGAATGATCCGACGACAGGCACCAATCGTCCCACGATTCATGCCAATCATCTTGCGAGATGCCTGAGTCAGCCTGCGATTCGTGCCAATCGTCCAGCGATTCACATGAATCATCGTGCGATATGCCCGTGTCATGACGCGATTCAGGCTTGTTATTGACTGTTTCTGATGCCTGGTTCCGGAGACTGGACGCGACTTACGGCGATCTCTTGCCGGCGAGTCGACCGGCCGGACCCTTTCAGTTCACCACAACCAACTTCGAATTAGTCCGCACCCACCCCGGCTTCGACACGCTTCCGGCGACGCGAGACATGACAAAAACGCGACGGTGCATGTATTAATTGAAATATCCGCCACCCATACGAAAGAGAATTACCATGCCATATCTCACTGTCGGAAAAGAAAACGGAGCGAACATCGAGATTTACTACAAAGACTGGGGGCAGGGTCAACCGCTCGTCTTCAGCCATGGCTGGCCCCTGAGCGCAGACGCCTGGGAGGACCAGATGTTCTTCCTCGCGCAACACGGCTACCGCTGCATCGCGCACGATCGCCGAGGTCACGGTCGTTCCAGTCAGCCGTGGAGTGGCAATGACATGGATACTTATGCCGATGATCTGGCGAAGCTGGTCGATGCGCTCGACCTGAAGGTCGCAGTTCACATCGGACATTCCACGGGGGGTGGTGAAGTAGCGCGATACATCGGTCGCCACGGCACGAAACGCGTGGCCAAGGCGGTGCTGATCAGCGCCGTTCCACCGGTGATGGTTAAATCGGCTTCCAATCCAGGCGGAACGCCCCTCGAGGAGTTCGATAAAATACGCGCCGGCGTCCAGGCCGACCGCTCCCAGTTCTGGAAGGATTTGAGCATGCCGTTTTACAGCTACAACCGTCCGGACGCGAAGATTTCGGAAGGCGTGCGCGAGTCATTCTGGCTGCAAGGCATGATGGCCGGTTTTCCCGCCTCCTACTTTTGCATCAAGGCGTTTTCGGAAACGGACATGACGGCGGACCTGAAGAAGTTCGATGTGCCAACCCTGGTGCTGCACGGCGACGACGACCAGATCGTGCCGATCGCGGATTCGGCGCTGCTTTCATCGAAGCTGATCAAGGACGCAAAGCTTGTCGTTTACAAAGGCGCGCCGCACGGAATGTGCACCACGCACAAGGACAGAGTAAACGAAGAACTGCTCGCCTTTATCAAGACTTAGCTAATACTCGCTAGGTAGGGTGCAATACGAATGTAGGCAAAAACCATGAATAAACAGCACTCCTCTTTGTTTCGGTTACTTCGATCAGCGGCGCTTTTCGAAATCTTCTCAATAAATGCTTTTGCGGAGATTAAGCGAGATTACGGGACGTATCCTGTACCTCCGCCGCCTCCTCTGCCCGCGGCTGGAGGAACGATTATTGATCCGACCTTTGGAACAACGATCATGCGGCTTACGGATGCGAGTGATGGGCCTGAATGCATAAATTCCTATTCCTATTGGCCAAGCTTCAATCTGAGCAGTACCCGAATATTAGTTTATAGTGGCGCCGCCCCGCTTCTCTATCGATTCGATCCCGTCAATTTCAAAATCCTCGACAAAGCTATTTGGAACACTCGCACTCCGATTGGGGGATCTGTTCGTTGGGATGATGCGATCTGGAGTGGCACGGATCCCGACATCATCTATGCCCATGATGATATCGGAATGCACCTATGGACTTACAACATAGCCACACACACTTACGCGCAAATCGCTGACCTTTCCTCTCAATATAATCCTGGGGATTATCTGTGGCAGATGAGCAAGAGTATTAGGAATGATAATGTTTTCGCCTTCACGCGCCGCGATGCGACCTACAACGTGGTAGGTTATTTGGTTTGGAAACAGGATACCAATCAAGTGGTCTATAGTGTGAACACCACTCAGCTGGACGAAGTTCAGGTTGATAAATCAGGCAGATATTTAGCTGTAAAGACAGGTCAGCAGGGAGCCGGAGTTATTGAAGTTCAAATCGTGGATTTGAAAACCTTCGCGGTCCAAAATCTTACCGACAATGGCCCTGACTATGCGCCTGGACATTCTGACAATGGAAATAAAATCGTCATTGGTGCTGATAATTGGCGCAATCAAGTTACCTATCGGACTCTTGCTGATCCTCATTCGCTTTATACCCTCATTAATTATCGAAATGATTGGACCCAGGATTACCACGTTTCCATGTTAGCGAATAATGAGAAATGGGTTTTGATCAGCAGTTATTCACCGGCATCTGGAACGGCGGATGGTCCATTCCACGATGAAATTTACCAGGTGGCTACAGATGGTAGCTTAGCGGTTCGTCGAGTGGCGCACCATTTTTCGATTTATGGTGGTGATTATTATGCGAGTCCGCGCGCGGATATTAGTCGGGACGGTCATTTTGTCACGTTTACCAGTAATTGGGGAGTTGAGGGCGGTCGTAAGGATGTGTTTGTTCTGAAAATCCCTTGATTGCGAATGGAACGTTATTCGTCGCCATTAGGTGCCGCCAAGGCGAGCAGGCAGGCATGTAAGCGGTCACTGAGCGGCCCAGCGTTCCGCAAGGCACACTGATTCCGCCAGACTTCCAATCAAAACGAGACTTCTCCGCGATGGCGGCTGCGTTTTGCTAAGTGCGGTTTTCCAAATGGTGCTGTAAAAGGTCGGATGCGTTTGATGGTTCTCACAGTTGGTTGTCTTTCCATCTTGCTGAATGCGGCGGCAGCGGAACAAAGCTATAAGTTCGTCAGCGAGATTCCGATCGGAGGCGAAGGCGGGTGGGATATTCTGAACGTCGATTCCGCTTCGCATCGATTGTATCTCTCGCATGCGACAAAGGTAGTGGTGGTCGATCTCGAGAAGAATGCAGTCCTAGGCGAGATCGCGGACACACCGGGCGTGCATGCGTTCATCGCGGTACCGGAACTGAAGCGCGGATTTTCGTCGAATGGCAAGGAGAACAAGTCGAGCATGGTTGACCTGACGACACTCAAGACGGTCGCGAAAGTGGATACAGGCGAGGGTCCGGATGCGATCGCGTATGAGCCGAAAAGAGGCGATGTTTACGTTTTCAATCATCGCGGAAACTCGGTCACGGTGATCGAGGCGAAGAGTGCGAAGGTGGTGAGCACGATCGAGCTGGGCGGAAGTCCGGAGTTCGGTGTGGGGGACAGCGAAGCGGGCCGGATTTACTGCAATCTCGAGGACAAGAGCGAGGTGGTCGCGATCGATACGGCGAAGCACGAAGTGGTGGCGCGCTGGCCGCTCGCGCCGGGCAAAGCGCCGACCGGCCTCGCACTGGATGCGGCGCATCATCGATTGTTCGCCGCCTGTAACAATAAGATGATGGTGATGCTCAATGCCGAAACCGGTAAGGTTGTCGCGACGGTGCCGATCGGTTCGGGCACGGATGGCTGCGCGTTCGATGAGAAAACGCGGCTTGCCTTTGCCTCGTGCGGCGAAGGAGTGACAACGATCGCGAAGGAGGAAACTCCAGAGAAGCTCGAGGTCGTGCAAACCCTCAAGACAGAACCGCGCGCGCGCACGATGGCATTGGATCCGCGGACGCATCGAATTTATTTGCCCACCGCGCAATTTCAGCCGGCGCCCAGTATATCGCCGGGCGTTTCGCCCGGACCACCAGTGATCGTGCCGAATACGCTGAAGCTCCTAGTCTATGCCCCTGCAGACTCGCCGAAAGAATAGGGGGCAGGTTTGTTAGGACTCCATTTGCTCCATCGCCTTTTGCATCTCCTCCGGGCTGACATCCCGGACATGCGTGCCGACCGACCACTGATGACCGAAAGGGTCTTCCAGCTTGCCATAGCGGTCGCCCCAGAACATGTCGTCGAGCGGCATCGTGGCCTTCGCGCCCGCTCGTACCGCCTGCTCGAAGACGGCATCCGCGTTCTCGACGTAGAGATGGATGGTAACCGGCGAGCCCTTGAGAGATTTCGGACCGAATGTCCCCCAGTCGGGAATCTCGTCGTTGAGCATGATGATTGAATCTCCAATGCGGATGCTGGCGTGCATCACCTTTCCATCCGAGCCCGGCATTCGAGAGAGTTCGACCGCGCCGAACGCCTTCTGGTAGAATTCAATTGCCTCGGCTGCGCCGGCGCAAATCAGGTGCGGCGTGACCGTGCGCATCCCCTCCGGGATCGGCCTCAAAGAGGGATTCGTGCTGATATCTGCTTTCGTGGTTGGTTTCATAGGTATTCGTTTTCTTGGTTTAGGTTTATTTGATTAATCGAATCGGCCTTTCAGAGATATGACGAATGGACTTGTGCAATTCGGACATCCGGAATGTTTTGGTTCCTGATCCATTCTCCTGCAACCTGTACTTGAAAATCGGATTCGACGGTCGCAGACCGCCGCGACAGCTTTGGCAACCGGGAGCGGTCGCCTACAAAGAAGACGTGCGGTAACGGCCGCTTTGGAAAGAGTTGCGCTTACGCTTCTTCACTTCTTCGGCGATCGTTCTGCGGAAGATTCGCTCGCGCCGAGGCAGACGCGTTGGCGATTCGGATCACTCGCCGGGCGCGACGGGCGCTGCTGCCTAACAATCCAGCGTGAAGCCGACTTTCACCGTCACCTGCCAGTGATTGATCTGGTTGTCCTCGAGGTAGCCGCGGGTTTCCGTGACTTCGAACCAGCGCATGTTGCGAATCGTCTTGCTCGCCCGCGAAATGGCGTTTTGCACCGCGTCCTCGATGCTCGTGGTGGACGAACCAATCAGCTCCAGCTTCTTATAAACATGATCGCTCATGCTCGAAAATCGGCGGGCTGGCGCGGAATACAAACGTAAACCGAGCGACGCCGGATTGTAGCCGTTGCGAAGTTTCCGTTGAGCCGCCGTTGCGCGCTTGTTAGCGTCCCGTTGCTGATGGAAAAAAACATCGAATCCCATCTCAAGGAGACCCGCGTCTTCAAGCCGCCGCGGCAGTTCGCAAGAAACGCGCACGTCGGTAGCCTCGAGGATTATCGCCGCAGGTATCGTGAGTCGATCCGGCAGCCGGAGAAATTTTGGGCGCGCGAAGCGCGCGAGCTGACCTGGCAGAAGCCCTGGAAGAAGGTGCTCGCATGGAAAGCACCCTTCGCGAAATGGTTTGTCGGCGGAAAACTCAACGTCGCCGAAAACTGCCTCGACCGGCATCTGCAAGGCCCGCGGCGCAACAAAGCCGCGATTATCTGGGAAGGCGAACCGGGCGACAAACGAATTCTCACTTATCAGCAACTGCATCGCGAAGTTTGCCGTTTCGCGAACGTGCTGAAGCGAAACAAAATCCGCAAAGGCGATCGCGTCATCATTTATCTGCCGGCCATTCCCGAGGCGGCGATCGCGATGCTGGCCTGCGCGCGGATCGGCGCGATTCACTCGGTCGTCTTTGGCGGATTCAGCGCCGACAGCATTCGCGATCGGATCGCGGATTGTGGCGCGATCGCGGTCATCACCGCGGACGGCGGCTATCGTCGCGGCGCGGTTGTTCCGCTGAAGCATAACGTTGACGAAGCGCTGCGCGGCGGGACGTCGATCAAACGTGTGATTGTTTTCCGACGCGCCGGAAACGACGTCCACATCGAGGAAGGCCGCGACGTCTGGTGGCATCGCGAACTCGAATACGTCGACGCGCACTGTCCGCCGGTCGCGCTCGACAGCGAGCATCCGCTTTACATTCTCTACACGAGCGGTTCGACCGGAAAGCCGAAGGGAATTCTGCACACGACCGGCGGTTATCTGGTCGGCATTTATTCCACCGCGAAATATGTTTTCGATTTGCGCGAGGAGGATATCTACTGGTGCACGGCGGATATCGGTTGGGTCACCGGCCACAGCTATGTTGTTTACGGTCCGCTCGCCGCCGGCGCGACGACCTTGATGTATGAAGGTGCGCCGAACTGGCCGGAGCCGGACCGCTTTTGGCGCATCATCGAGGAATACGCGGTCAGCATTCTTTACACGGCGCCGACGGCGATTCGCGCCTTTATTCGTTGGGGCGATGCGTGGGTGAAGAAGCACGATCTCTCGTCGCTGCGATTGTTAGGCACGGTCGGCGAGCCGATCAACCCCGAAGCCTGGATGTGGTATCACAAAAAGATCGGCGGCGGCCGCTGTCCGATTGTCGATACCTGGTGGCAAACGGAAACCGGCGCAATCATGATCACGCCCTTGCCGGGCGCAATTCCGACCAAACCCGGGAGCGCGACGCTTCCGTTCTTCGGCGTCGATCCAGTGATTGTGGACGCGAACGGCAAAGAAGTCGGCCCGAATGTCGGCGGCAAATTGATTGTTAGGCAACCGTGGCCGTCAATGCTACGGACGATTTACGGCGACAAAGCGCGCTATCGAAAACAGTACTGGAGCGAGTTCAAAGGCAATTATCTCACCGGAGACGGAGCGCGCCGCGATAAAGACGGTTATTTCTGGATCGTCGGCCGCATTGATGACGTGCTCAACGTCGCCGGTCATCGCCTCGGCACTTCCGAGATCGAGAGCGCGCTCGTTAGTCACGCCAAAGTCGCCGAAGCCGCCGCAGTCGGACGGCCGGACGAAATCAAAGGCCAAGGGGTGGTCGTCTTCGTTATTCTGAAGACGGGAGTCGAGCCGACTCCGAGTTTGAAAGAAGAACTGCGCGCGCACGTCGGCATCCACATCGGCGCGATCGCCAAACCGGATGAAGTCCGTTTCGCGGAAGCGTTGCCCAAAACGCGCAGCGGAAAAATCATGCGCCGTTTGTTGAAGGAAATCGCAAGCGGAAAAACCGTCACCGGCGACACGACTACGCTGGAAGATTTCAGCGTGCTGGCAAAGTTAGGCAGCGCCGAGGAATAACTGCTGCGTAAGCTTATCCCGTGAGTTTCATCACGACCGGATTCCGCGAGCTGGCGCTGAAAGTACGCCGCCAACGCACGCGCCTGGCGTTGCGCCACGAGAAGCGTCATCTGCAAAAAGCCGAGATCGCGCTCGGTCGTGAGGGAACTTCGGAAGCGGCCCGATTTCCAGAGGTGCGCAATGAAATCGTCGCGCTGAAAAAGCTCGAGCAGGAGCAGAAGGAGGTCGCGGTCCGGATCGCGAAAATCGAGGAGGCGCTCAAGCAAATCGATTTGCAGCGACAGGAAAATTCCCGGGAACAAACCACCGCGCTCGCCAAACTCGAGGAGGAAAAGCGTCCGCTGGTTGAGAGACGCAACGAAGCAAGAGCGATCGCCGAGGGTTGTGAAAAAGAACTCGCAACTGTCGATCAACGGATCCAGCAAAACGACGCTGCTGATGGAGAGTTGCTGAAGAAACTTTCCACGTTGCAGACAACCGATCCGCCGCCGGCTGACTTGACGGCGCAGACGGAACAGATCGGCGCCGAACGCGCACGGCTTCCGCGCGAGAAAGCTGAAATGATGCAAGCGCGGCTTGGGAGCGCGGAAGCTTGCCGCGGCGCCAAAGAACGGCTCGCCGCCGCGGAAGCGCTCGTCGCCCAGGCAGACAAAAACATTGCGCGGGTCCGCGGCGAATTCGAATCGCGCGATCGGGCGCTCAACGAAAGCAGCCGCGCGCAGCAGGAGGAAGTTCGTCAAGCGCGGCAACAGCATCAAACCGTAGAGGAGAAAAAAAATCCAGCTTATCTGAACATTGGCCGGCACCTCGCCTCGCAGGGCATCGCGCCGCCCAGCGCGCCGCACTTGCTCACCCACGTGCAGCGGCACCGCGCCGCAGTCGATCGTCACGCGGAGCACAAGCAGGAGCTGGCGCTGCTCTCGGCTCAGATCGACAAGCAAGAGCTGCGCAAATTTTATTTCACGGTCTTTTCGCTCCTCGCACTGCTTGCAATCATCCTGCCGCTCGCCTCGCAATCGCCCCCAAAACGCGACTGGCTCCCGCGAGAAACCGCCGCAATTCTTTCCCTCGACATTGAGCAGTTGAACAAGAATGCGCTGCCGCAACGTTGGCGGAAAGAGCAGCCTGAGGTCTGGCAAAATGTATTGGCCGGTTTGCTCGGCGAGGCGGCGCGAACGCCCATGCTCGATCTTTCGCGCGACGCCCGCCGCGTGACACGCGCCATGACTCTCGATGCCGGCGGTCAGGAACAAAATTACGTGCTCGTCGAAACGCGCGGCGATCTCACCCCGATCGTGCGCGCCATCACGCTCGACCGAACCTTTGCCAAAAGCACCGTGAGCGGTCTCGTTGTCTGGCAGCGGCCGGATATCTCCGCAGCCCGGGTTGGACCAAAGACCCTCGCCGTCGG
>Ga0209863_10000632_pt1 | contig 16307 bp, 14 predicted proteins | sample OrgsoiDNA2013046_FD_185796 | JGI IMG/M metagenome (GOLD analysis project Ga0209863, IMG submission 185796) | Permafrost soil microbial communities from the Arctic, to analyse light accelerated degradation of dissolved organic matter (DOM) -... | ecosystem: Environmental > Terrestrial > Soil >...
GCCTTCTTGGCGTTGTGCAGATTGGCAAGGCCGTTGGCGAGGCCGGGTCCGAGGTGCAGCAGCGTCGATGCCGGCGTCCCCTTCATGCGGAAATAGCCGTCCGCCGCACCCGTCACCACACCCTCGAACAGGCCGAGCACGCAGCGCATGCCCTCCACCCGATCAAGGGCTGCGACGAAATGCATTTCGGAGGTGCCGGGATTGGCGAAGCAGACGTCAACGCCGCCCGCGACCAAGGTCCGCACCAGACTTTCCGCACCGTTCATTATTCCACTCCCGTTCGCGACGCTTATTGAGGTTCCCCGGAAGATCAATCATTCCTGACGCCTTTCGTCAAAGGCTTCACGGGCATTGCTGCTATCGCCGCGCGGTGCCATTTTTACCGCAACGCTTGAAAATCGCGGCCCTCACGGGCTCGTCGCTTGCGAAATCTCGCCAATTATGGCCTCTCTTGCAGTCAAAATGATTTCTCGCGAGGAAGAATATGACCCGGACCTTTGCTTTGTTGTTTGCGGCGCTGACATTGCTGACCGGCGCCGACGGCGCGCGCGCTCAGGGTTTCTTCGGCGTCGACAGCCGCGATATCATGGGCGGCGGCCCTAATTTCAGCATCGGCGCCTCCAGCCCGATTCCGCGGCAGACCGTCAGATTTGAAAGCCAATACACGCCTGGCACCATTTTCATAGATACCGCCGAGCGGCGGCTTTACCTCGTGCTGCCCAATGGCCAGGCGCTGCGGTACGGCATTGGCGTCGGCCGCGACGGCTTTCGCTGGGGCGGCGTCCACCGCATATCAGCCAAGAAGGAATGGCCGAGCTGGACGCCGCCCTCGCAGATGCTGGCGCGGCGGCCCGATCTGCCGCGGCACATGGCCGGCGGCATCGACAACCCGCTCGGCGCCCGCGCCATGTATCTCGGATCGACGCTTTATCGCATTCACGGTTCCAACGAGCCGGAGACGATCGGCCAGGCGGTATCGTCGGGCTGCTTCCGCATGACCAATGACGACGTGGCCGATCTCTACGACCGCGTCTCGATTGGAACGACTGTCGTCATCAAGAACTAGACCGGCGCCGGTCGAGGGAACCTGCGCGCTCCACTGCGCGACGTGGAACCCAACGCGCAGCCTGCATTCAGCGATTGCGTCGGCGCCACGGTTGCGGCAGCGTCGTCGAGATGAGCGCAAACTATCGAGCCTTGCTGTTGCGGATATTCGCGGTCGCTTTGGCCGGCATCGCGCTCGACTGCGGTGCCTGGCCGCCCGCTGCGGCGGCCGAAATTCCGGCCATTGCATCGCGTCAGCGCGCTGAAAAGAAGACATTCACCGACAGCGAGATCACCGACGGATTTTTCAAGACCGCCTTCGGCGCCGAGTATCACCTGGCCGGCCGGGTCGACCGCATCAGAAAATACGATGCGCCGGTGCGGGTGTTCGCCGAGGGCAACCGTCCGGATCGAAAGGCGCAACTGGCGAAGATTGTGGCCGACATCGCCGAGCGGATTCAGCATCTCGACATCGCCATGGCGGAAACCAGCGACGGCGCCAATGTTCTGGTCAAGCTGGTGCGCGACCGCGATCTCTATCGCACCATCACGACGTTCTACGGCAGCGAACGGGCGCGCGAGATTCGTACCTCGCTCGATCCGCAATGCCTGTCCGGATTCCGCAAAAACGAAAACTTTGAAATCGAGCACTCCGACGTGATCCTCACGGTCGATAACGGCGATTTCATCTTCTTCGACTGCGGGTATGAGGAACTGCTGCAATCGCTGGGGCCAATCAACGATACCTCTTCGGTGCCCTGGACCATGTTCAACGACAATGTGTCGATGGGGTTTTTCGACGTCTATGACCAGTACATCCTCAATATTCTGTACGATCCACGCGTCAAAGCCGGCATGACCGTCGCGGAGGTCAAGGCGGTGCTGCCCGAGGTGCTGGCCGACGTCCGCGTCTGGATAAAGAAGGTCAATAATCTCGCTGAATGATCAGATTTTGGAATCGGAGCTGCAGATTGCCTTGAGCGACGCCCATTCCGACGGCGTCAGCAGCGGCGGACCGCTCGGCGGCCGATCCTCCTGGCTCATCCGCGCCAGGCGGTCCTCCGTCAGCGGATGGTTCGACAGGACGGACAGGCTCCTGTCGCCTTCCTTCCCGGTGACGCGAAACATCAATTCGCCCATCGGCTTTGGCGAGCGGCCAAGCCTGCGCATCGCATCGATTGCAAACGTATCGGCATTTTGCTCCGCCTCGCGCGAATAGGACGCGGTCACCAGCGAGCGCGAAGCAAAAATCAGGGCGCCGGAGCCGGTGATGTCGCCGAACAACAACCCGATCAGAAACGACGTTCCGCCATTGTAGATCAGATTGCGCGTGCCATCGCGATGCCTGAGATGACCAAGCTCGTGGGCCAGGATGCCGGCGATTTCATCGGCGTTCTCGGCCTTGGCCAGCAGCCCGCTGAACAGGTACACCCTGCCGCCGGGCAGCGCGAATGCGTTGGGAACCGGGGTCGCCAGCACCTCGGACTGGATCGACGTATCCAGGCCAGTTGACTTGCGAATGGCATCGACGAGCTTGGTGAAGGCAGCCTGTCCCGATGCGTTATTGCAAGTCTTGCCGCCGAACAGCGTCTTGACCTGCCCTTCCGCGACATCGCCAAGCCGCCGTTCCAATGCCTGCGGCACCAGCGGCGCCAGACGGTCCGCGGCGAGCGGAACACCGAACAGAACCACGGCGACGATCGAAACCGTCGCCCCCAACGACCAGCCGACAATTCTCGCGGTGCCGTGCCGGCCGGGAATATTCTCATCAAGCCGGGCGCAGCGGGAGATCAGTTCCGCGGCAACCGCCGCATCGCGGATTTCAAGCCGCGCCAGCGCCGGTGCCGTCAGGCAGGTCACGCGGAGCGCACCGGACGGACTGTCGGCGCGGCGGATATCGGCAAAAGACCATGCCGCCAGCGTGTGTCCATCCTCGTGAAGCGCAAGCCCATCGTTGAACGCCAGTGTCACCAAACGGCGGCGACTGGACGTCCCGTCGAAATAAATCGCGGAACCGCCCGCTCCCGCCGACGGCGACGCATTTTGCGGCCCGCTATCCATTGCGATACATGCTCATGCGCTAAAAGCCGCCGACATCCAGCCCGACATCCAGCCCGTCGGCAAAGCCCTCGCCCAACGCATTGGCCATTTCGCCCCTTGCGGAAACATTCGCCGCCGCCTCGATGTCGTGGACGATCGTCGATGCGAGAACCCTGACCCAGAGATCGCGCAACAGATAGACGCGCATCACCACGTTGATCGCCAGCGCGAACACCAGATAACCCAGTCCCGCCAGGATCAGCAGCGGAATGCTCTTCAAGAACACCTGCGGTGCAAAGAACTGACCGATCGGCATTCCGCTCATGCTCGCCACCAGCCCCGAGCACAGCGCCAGGTAGGCGGCAAACACCACGGCCAGCACCAGAACCCAGCCGATGACCTTCCAGTAAAGGCCGATCAGGGCGCCGCGCCGCATCGTCGATTCCAGCCGCACATCGCCGAACCGGATGCCCGACAGCCACCAGCGCCACTCCACCGCCTTGAACGCGGCATAGACGAAGGGTGCGAGCGGCGTCACATAAAGGGCGATCGGCGCCAGCGGCCACAGCCACCAGCCTCGCTTGAAGAAATCCCAGCCGCGCCCTTCAAAACTGCCCTGAAGATCGCCGTAATAGGAATGCCGCATCTTGTAGCGCTCGAGCGCGGCCTCACGCCATGGCAATATCAGGCCGAGCGTGAGTATCATCAGCAGGCCCCAGAGCGCCGCTTGCCCCGCATAGGCCCAACCCGAACCGCTCATCCAGAACCGCACCCCGCGCCACACCGTGCGGGTCAGGCGATAACGCCGCGCGCGGTAGATCGCGAATTGTCCGAACAGGTAGAAAAACGCGAGCAAGGGAAAGCTGGCGAACGCCTTGTAGCGTTCGGCTTCAAGGCTGGCGACGAAGTAGGCAACATAGACCGGCACAATGATCGCCAATGCGATCAAAAATCCGATCAGCAATTCCTTGCCGCGGCCGGTGTATTCCGCCGCATCGCCGTCGATATGGGTGTTCGACCACAAATGGCGGCGAATGTCGGTGGTGAGCCAGAATCGATAAAACCCGACGGTAATCAGTTCGAGCGCGGCGCCGCGCGTCACCAGTCCGAAAAATTCACCGCGGTCGCCCGAAAATGACACCGGCATCGGTGGCGGATGCGACGGTACAGAACTCATCTGATTCACGGATCAATCCCCAAGGCAAGTAAATCGGCGGGCAGGAATTAACATATTACCGGCTTTGTCGCCTCAAAATACGATCCGGTTCGACCGAATCTATGCAGATTTCTCGAACAGCTCCCGTCCGATCAGCATGCGCCGGATTTCGCTGGTGCCGGCGCCGATCTCGTAAAGCTTGGCGTCGCGCAACAGCCGCCCCGTAGGATAGTCGTTGATATAGCCGTTGCCGCCGAGCAGCTGGATCGCGTCAAGCGCGCATTGTGTCGCCTTTTCCGAGGCATAGAGAATGGCGCCGGCCGCATCCTCGCGCGTGGTCTCGCCGCGGTCGCAGGCTTTTGCGACGGCGTAGACGTAGGCGCGGGACGCATTCATCGTGGTGTACATGTCGGCGATCTTGCCCTGCACCAATTGAAAGCTGCCGATCGGCTGGCCGAACTGCTTGCGCTCGTGGACATAGGGCATCACCACGTCGAGGCAGGCCTGCATGATCCCGAGCGGCCCGGCCGCCAGCACCGAGCGCTCGTAGTCGAGGCCGGACATCAGCACATTGACGCCGCGGCCGACCTCGCCGAGCACGTTTTCCTCCGGCACCTCGCAGTTCTCGAACACCAATTCGCCGGTGTCGGAGCCGCGCATGCCGAGCTTGTCGAGCTTCTGCGCGGTCGAAAATCCCTTCATGCCTTTTTCGATGATGAAGGCGGTGATGCCGCGCGAGCCGGCGGCGGGATCGGTCTTGGCATAGACCACCAGGGTTTCCGCGATCGGGCCGTTGGTGATCCACATCTTGCTGCCGTTGATGACGTAGCGGTCGCCCTTTTTCTCGGCGCGGGTCGACATCGACACCACGTCGGAGCCGGCGCCGGGCTCCGACATCGCCAGGGCCCCGACATGTTCACCGGAAATCAGCTTCGGCAGAAACTTTCGCTTCTGCGCTTCGCTGCCATTGCGGCGCAACTGATTGACGCAAAGATTCGAATGCGCGCCATAGGACAGACCGACCGCCGCCGACGCCCGCGAGATCTCCTCGACTGCGATGCAGTGCTCGAGATAGCCCAGGCCCGATCCGCCATACTCTTCCTCGACGGTTATGCCGTGCAGGCCAAGCGCACCGAGTCTTGGCCAGAGATCGCGGGGGAATTGATTGCTCTTGTCGATCTCGGCGGCGCGCGGCGCGATCTCATTGCTGGAGAAATCATGCACGGTCTCGCGAATCGCATCCGCAGTTTCGCCGAGATCGAAATTGAACATCCGATGCGCGTTGGGGATCATGGGCGGGTGTCCTCCGGGCAATAAACGCTGCTTTCCCTGCACAGCCTTATTCTCTGGAACCAGGCTTGTCACGGGCCGAATATGCCGAAAAGGGTGCGCCGGCCGGAATGCTACCTTGACGCGCCGGAAGGCATCAAACTCACCCTTGCTCTGCCCCACACAACGGGATGTAATTCGGAGCCAAAGAACACCCTGTGGCATCAACCACGGAGGAATCAGGGAGTTACCCGATGCATGGGACGATCGATCTCGTTCAAAATTCCGAGCAAAATGCCGCGCGGGAGCGAGCCTATTCGATTCCGCTTGAGCAATTCGATCCCGGCGATCCCGAATTGTTTCGCAGCGATACGTTCTGGCCCTATTTCGATCGGCTTCGCAAGGAAGACCCGATCCATTATTGCAAGCACAGCGTGTTCGGGCCTTACTGGTCGGTGACGAAATACAACGACATCATGGACATCGAGACCAACCATTCGGTGTTCTCGTCGGCCGCATCGCTCGGCGGCATAACCATCCGCGACATCGCGCCCGACCTGCGCCGCGAAAGCTTCATCGCCATGGATCAGCCGCGCCATGGCGCGCAGCGCAAGACCGTCGCGCCGATGTTCACGCCGACGCATCTCGATCAACTCGCAACCAGCATCCGGCAGCGATCGGCTGAATGCCTTGACAATCTGCCGAAGAACGACGTGTTCGACTGGGTCGACAGGGTTTCGATCGAACTGACCACCCAGATGCTCGCCGTGCTGTTCGATTTCCCCTGGGAAGACCGCCGCAAACTGACGCGCTGGTCCGACGTCGCAACGACAATTCCCGGTCCCGACGGCGTCGTCGCGACCGAAGACGCGCGACAGGCCGAACTGGCGGAATGCGCGACATATTTCGGGAAGCTCTGGAATGAGCGCGCCAATCAGCCGCCAAAGAGCGACCTGTTGTCGATGATGGTGCACAGCGAAGCCACGCGCGACATGGACCCGAACAATTTCCTTGGCAACCTGATCCTGCTGATCGTCGGCGGCAACGATACCACCCGCAACACGCTGTCGGGCAGCGTCTATGCGTTGAACAAGAATCCGGATCAGTACAGGAAGCTGCGGGCTAACCCGGCGCTGATCGACAGTTTCGTGCCGGAGGTGATCCGCTGGCAGACGCCGCTGGCGCATATGCGCCGGACCGCGCTGCAGGACTTCGAGTTCCGCGGCAGGCAGATCAAGAAAGGTGACAAGGTCGTGATGTGGTACGTCTCGGGCAACCGCGACGACGAGGTCATCGAGCGTCCTTACGACTTCATCATTGACCGGGCCCGGCCGCGTACCCACATCTCCTTCGGCTTCGGCATTCATCGCTGCGTTGGGCTCAGACTGGCCGAGCTTCAATTGAAGATAATCTGGGAAGAGATCCTGAAGCGGTTCGACAAAATTGAGGTGGTCGGCGAGCCCAAGCGGGTATATTCGAGCTTCGTCAAGGGCTACGAGACCCTGCCTGTTCGCATCGCCGGCTGACTGCCGCGCGCCTAATTTGGAATCGATCAACGATGAACGTCCGGACATCCGTCAACGCCGACAAGGCCGAGCTTTTGCGGCTGGCCCGTGAGGAGGCCTATTCCACCCCGCTGAAGGATTTTCACCCCGGCGCGCCGCGACTGTTCCAGGACGATACGCTGTGGCCCTGGTTCGAGCGGCTGCGCAAGGAAGAGCCGGTGCATTACTGCATCAACTCGCCGATCGAGCCCTATTGGTCGGTTACCAAATACAACGACATCATGCATGTCGACACCAACCACGGCATCTTCTCCTCGGAAGTCGGTCTCGGCGGCATCTCGATCCGCGACGTGCCTCCGGGATATGACCAGCCGAGCTTTATCGCCATGGATCAGCCGCGGCACTCGGCCCAGCGCAAGACCGTGTCGCCGATGTTCACGCCGACGCATCTGGACGAGCTTGCCGTTCTGATCCGCGAGCGCGCTGGAAAGGTGCTCGATGCACTGCCGCGCAACGAAACCTTCAATTTCGTCGATCGGGTGTCGATCGAACTGACCACCCAGATGCTGGCGACGTTGTTTGACTTTCCCTGGGAAGAGCGCCGCAAGCTGACGCGCTGGTCCGACGTCTCCACCGCGCTGCCCAAAAGCATGGTCGTGGAATCGCCGGAACAGCGCCGGGCCGAAATGGACGAATGCGCAGCCTATTTCACCAAGCTGTGGAATGAACGCGTCAATGCCGAGCCGAAAAACGATCTGATCTCGATGATGGCGCACAGCGACGCCACCCGGCACATGGACCCCGACAATCTGATGGGCAATATCATCCTGCTGATCGTCGGCGGCAACGACACCACCCGCAACACCATGAGCGGCTCGGTGCTGGCATTGAACGAGAACCCGGACCAGTACCAGAAGCTGCGCGACAATCCGGCGCTGATCGACAGCATGGTGCCGGAAGTCATTCGCTGGCAGACGCCGCTGGCGCATATGCGCCGCACCGCGCTGGTCGACACCGAAATCGGCGGCAAGACCATCAAAAAGGGCGATCGCGTGGTGATGTGGTACGTCTCGGGCAATCGCGACGAAGATGGCATCGAGAATCCCAACGACTTCATCATTGACCGCGCCCGGCCCCGCACGCATCTGTCGTTCGGCTTCGGCATTCATCGCTGCGTCGGCATGCGGCTTGCCGAACTGCAACTGAAGATCGTGTGGCAGGAAATGCTCAAGCGCTTTGACAGGATCGAAGTGGTGGGCGAGCCGAAGCGGGTGTATTCCAGCTTCGTGCGCGGCATCGAATCCCTTCCGGTACGCATTCCAGCATAAGGGCGGGCATGCTTGCGCTCTGCCTGCCCACCGGGCCGAAATCGATGGGGCCGCAAGATACATGAACGGACCAGCACCTTGAGCGGCGCCCTGAACCCGCCGAGCCTCGCCGAGACCCTCAACGCGAAGGGCTTTAGCCACGCCGCCGGTTTCCGCATCGTCGCCGTTGAGCCGGGACGCGCCGAAGTCGCCTTGGCGCGCCGGGAAGACCTGGTGCAGTTCTTCGGTCATTTTCACGGCGGGGTCATTACCGCGCTGGCCGACCATGCGGCCGGAATTGCCGTTACGTCGGGCCTGCCGGCGGGCCGGATCGGGGTTACGGTCGAGATCAAGGTCAATTTCCTCTCGCCCGCGGCCGGCCAAGAGCTTGTGGCCCGCGCCAAAACCCTGAAAATGTCGGGGTCGATCGGGGTCGCCACCGTCGAAGTCTTCAGCAGGGACGGTGCTTCCGAAACCCTCTGCGCATTCGCTACCGCCACCATGCGCGCCCTCGATCTGCCGGCCGAGTACCGATGAGCGCACCAGGGCAGCCATCCGTGAGGCCCTCCTATACAATCGCGGCATGACTGCTTGAACCAGATAAGAAGGCAGCGCCGGGGGTTTCTGTTCTAAGGCTTGGGGTGTGGGCACGCGTTGAGACGTGAACCACGACCGAGGCCAGCATGGACGATGTAGCTATCAAGGATGATGCCAGGGTCGGCCATGGCTGGCCGTTCCAGATCTACAAGACGCTGAAGGAATTCGGCGTAGCGCAGGTTTCCTATGTCCCCGACGCCGGCCACGCCGAGCTGATTGAGCTGTCGCATGGCGATCGCGCCATCCAGACCACCGTGCTGACAACGGAAGAGGAAGGGGTCGCGCTGAGCGCAGGCGCCTGGCTCGGGGGAGACCGCGCGGTGCTCTTGATGCAATCAAGCGGCGTCGGCAATTGCGTGAACATGTTCTCGCTCGCAGCGAGTTGTCGCCTTCCCTTCCTCACGCTTGTGACGATGCGCGGCGAATGGGCGGAGTTCAACCCGTGGCAAATCCCGATGGGCAAAGCGACGCCGCAAGCCCTGGAAATCATGGGCGTGACCGTACTCAGGCTCGACCGGCCTGAAGATGCGGAAGAGGTTATTTCGGCGGCCGCTTCGCTTGCGTTCGAGAGCGACCAGCAGGTCGCGGTGCTCATTTCGCAGCGCATGCTCGGCCGCAAGAAATGGACGGAGACAAACTGATGGCGCAGAATTTCACGCTCGACCGCCGCGAGGCGGTCAAGGCACTGCTGGTCGATCGCGGAGATTTGCTGGTCGTGACCGGCCTCGGATCGTCTTCCTACGATGTCTTCGATGCCGGCGAGCATCCCGGAAATTTCTATTTGTGGGGCGCGATGGGCGGCGCGGCGATGGTCGGCCTCGGTATCGCACTTGCCCGACCGGAGCGGCCGGTCGCCGTGATCACCGGAGACGGCGAGCAGCTGATGGGTATCGGCAGCCTGCTGACGATTGCAGCGAAGCAGCCGGCAAATCTTACGATCGTTATTCTCGATAACGGCCATTTTGGCGAGACCGGGATGCAAGTCAGCCATTCCGGCCTGGGCGCCCGGCTTGATGTGATTGCCACCGGCGCAGGCCTGCGCTCGGTCACCGAAATAACCGATATCAAAGGCGTCACGGACTTTCGACGCACGCTGCAACGTATCGACGACGGCCCACGGCTTGCGAGAATCCGTATCGCCACGGGCCATCTCGAACGCGCGTTGCCACCCCGGGACGGAGCATTTCTGAAGAATCGATTCCGCGAAAACCTCGGTTTTCCGGTTTCGTAGTTCGACGATGATTCAGGTGAGGTCGATATCCCACAGACCTTCTGCACGGCATGCGCCGACTTCGTCGCGAAGAAGACTGGTGACGAGCGTGATGGCTGTCGAGCCCGGATGGTCGACGGGGGAAGCAATGGTGAGTTCGCGAATCGGGGCCGGGTTGGAAATCGCCGCTATTTCCAGTCGACCATCCGCGACTTCATGGCGCACCGAGGACGGCGGCAACAACGCGTATCCCAGCCCTTCCTCGACGAGGCTGGTGAGAACCCGGAAGGAATCGGCCTCCACCTGGACATCGAGCTTCAATTTCATCTTCGCCGCCGCATGCTCGATAAGCGTCCGGAGCCCATGCGAATGACTCGGCAAAACCAGCCTCTGCCGCAACAGCCAGCCGATCCCGACCTGCTTTTTCCGCGCCAGTCCGCAGCCGCGCGGCCCCACGGCCACGATCTTGTCACGGCCGAGACTCTGAACGGTCAGGTGCAGATCGACCGATGGCCCGTAGATCACCGCAAGGTCCATCTGCCCCCGGTGCAACCATTCGATGAGATGTCCGCTGTAGCTTTCCACGATGCACAGGGAGATGCCGGGGTAGCTCTCGACGGTCCGTCGCGCGAGCCGCGCAGAAATCACACAGCTCACGGTCGGAACGAGCCCCAGCACCACCCGTCCGGACGGCGGCCCTCCCGAGGATTGGATGTCGTCGCGAATCTGATCGATCTGCCTGACGATGCCCGCCGTCCTCGCGAGAAGAAGACGGCCGGCCTCGGTCAGTACCATGCCGCGGCCGTTCCGGGTAAAGAGCTCGGCGCGCAATTCATGCTCGAGAAGCTTGATCTGACGGCTGAGCGCCGGCTGCGCTACCCGCAAGGTGTCGGAGGCTTTGCTGAGGCTCCCGAGTTCCGCAACGCAACTGAATGTCCTCAGCTGTCGGAAATCCATGCTTGCCAATCTTGGAATGCAAGTTAATACGCTATAACAATTCAGCATAGGGACTTCATGGTGGTTTCACAACTGCAAGCCCATCAGCCATCAACGCAACGCTGCCGCCAGTCATTCAAATGACCGCAACCGAACCACAAGACGAATTTGCCGACATCCGCGACGCCGTCGCCAAGCTGTGCGCCCAATTCCCCGGCGAATACTGGCGCAAGCTCGATCGCGAGATGGCCTATCCCAGCGCGTTCGTCGATGCGCTGACGGAAGCCGGCTATCTCTCGGTCTTGATCCCGGAAGAATATGGCGGCGCCGGCTTGAAACTATCCGCGGCGGCGGCGATCCTCGAAGAGATCCAGCGCGCCGGCTGCAATGGCGGCGGCTGCCATGCCCAGATGTACACCATGGGCACATTGCTGCGGCACGGCAACGACCAGCAAAAGGCAAAATGGCTGCCGAAGATCGCCAGCGGCGAATTGCGGCTGCAGGCGTTCGGCGTCACCGAACCGAGCAGCGGCACCGACACCTCGTCGCTGAAGACGTTCGCCAGGCGCGACGGCAATAACGGCTATGTCGTCAACGGCCAGAAGATCTGGACCAGCCGCGCCGAATATTCCGACCTGATGATCCTGCTGGCACGCACCACGCCGAAGGAGCAGTCGCAAAAGCGCACCGACGGGTTGTCGGTGTTCATCGTCGACATGAAGGCCGCAAAGGGTAACGGGCTTTCGATCAGCCCGATCCGCACCATGATGAACCATTCCACCACCGAAGTGTTCTTCACCGATCTTCGTGTGCCGGCGGAAAACCTGATCGGCGAGGAAGGCAAGGGCTTTCGCTATATCCTCTCCGGCATGAATGCCGAGCGCATTCTGATCGCCTCCGAATGCGTCGGGGATGCCAAATGGTTCATCGCCAAGGCTTCCGCCTACGCCAGGGAGCGCGTGGTATTCGGCCGCCCGATCGGCCAAAATCAAGGCATCCAGTTTCCGATCGCCAAAGCCTATGCGGCGATGCGCGCCGCCGAACTGATGGTGAAGGAAGCCACCCGCAAATACGAAGCCGGAATAGATTGCGGCGCCGAGGCCAACATGGCCAAGATGCTGGCGGCCGACGCCTCCTGGGATGCCGCCAACGCCTGCGTGCAGACCCATGGCGGCTTCGGCTTTGCGGAAGAATATGACGTCGAACGCAAATTCCGCGAGACCCGGCTCTATCAGGTGGCGCCGATCTCGACCAATCTCATTCTGTCGTACCTCGCCGAGCACGTGCTGGGCATGCCCCGTTCCTATTGAGAAGAAAAAATGCTGCCGCTCGAAGGACTGATCGTCATTGCCGTCGAACAGGCGGTCGCCGCACCGTTCTGCAGCTCGCGGCTGGCCGATGCCGGCGCCCATGTCATCAAGGTGGAGCGGCCCGAGGGTGATTTTGCGCGCGGCTACGATGCCGCGGCCAAGGGACAGAGCAGCTATTTCGTCTGGCTCAATCGCGGCAAGGATTCAGTGGTCATCGACCTCGCAACCAGGCAAGGACGCCAAACCCTCGAAGACCTGATCGCCGGCGCGGATGTGCTGATCCAGAACCTCAAGCCGGGCTCGATGGACAAGCTCGGCTTCGCGCTGGAGCGCCTGCGCAAGGACTATCCGGCGCTGATCTGCTGCACCATCAGCGGTTATGGCGACGACGGCCCCTACGCCGATCGCAAGGCCTACGATCTCCTGATCCAGGCCGAGAGTGGCCTCGCCTCGATCACCGGCGGTCCGGACGGACCGTCGCGGGTCGGTCTTTCCATCGTCGACATCGCCACCGGCGCCACCGCGCATGCCGCCATCCTCGAAGCCTTGATCGCGCGGTCGCGGAGCGGCAAGGGCGCGGACATCCGGATTTCGATGTTCGACGTGATGGCCGACTGGCTATCGGTGCCGCTGCTCAATGCGGAGGCCGGCAATCCGCCGCAACGGATGGGTCTCGCCCACCCCTCGATCGCGCCCTACGGCGTGTTCCGCTCTGGGGATGGCAAGGACATCCTGATTTCGATCCAGAGCGAACGCGAATGGAAAAAATTGTGCGCGGACGTTTTGAGCCTGCCTGCCTTGCCGGACGATCCCAGGTTCGCCAACATGGTCGAGCGCGTCCGCAATCGCAAACTCACCGACAAGGCCGTCGGCGACAGCTTTGCGACCATGACGCGCGACGATCTGCTGAAACGCCTGTCGGACGCCGGCATTGCCTTTGCCGAGGTCAACACCATGGCTGACCTTGCGGTGCACCCGCATCTGCGCCGCATCGAAGTGGACACGCCGGCGGGACCGGTGACCTATCCGGCGCCGGCCGCCATCGTCGTCGGTCAACCGCGCCACTATGGCGCCGTGCCCGGCATCGGCGATCACACCGACATCGCCAGATCCTCCCATGTCCGGACCAAATCGTCATGACCGACCAACCCGATCTCGACCATTTGCGGCAATGGATCGGCCGCACCGAAGAAGCCTCCGACATCGTCACCGCGCAGCTGGTGAAGGGTTTGCGCGCGACTTTGTTCATGGAGATCGGCAAGCCGAAGCCGGGCGACGCGGCACCGTGGACGGCGCATTGGTGCCTGGCGCCGCCGGTCTACCCGATGTCGGCATTGAGTGCCGACGGCCATCCTACCCGCGGCGGCTTCCTGCCCCCGGTGCCGCTGCCGCGCCGGATGTGGGCCGGCGGGGAGCTCGAATTCTTCGAACCCTTGCGTGTCGGCGACGAGACGACGCGCACCTCGCGCATCGTCGATGTGACCATGAAGACCGGCAGCACCGGTGTCCTGTGTTTCGTATCCGTCGAACATCTGATCACCACGCCGCGCGGCATGGCGATCCGCGAGCGGCAGGATATCGTCTATCGGGACATGTCGACCGCGCAGCCGTCCACCCCGGCAAAGTCGGCACCGCCGCCGCCGTCAGCGCAGCATCGCGAAAGCCACATGGCCGATCCCGTGCTGCTGTTTCGCTATTCGGCGCTGACCTTCAATGGCCATCGCATCCATTACGACCGCGACTACGTCACCAAGGTCGAGGGCTATCCCGGCCTGATCTTCCACGGTCCGATGCAGGCGGCGTTCCTGGTGGAGTTCGCGGCGAAGCTGCATGGCGGCGCGGCCCCGAAGAAATTCAGCTATCGCGGCGTGCAGCCGCTGTTCGAAGGCAGCGAGTTCAGCGTCAATGCCAACGACACCGGTGCCGGCATGGAATTGTGGACGGCGAATTCACAGGGGCAGCCGACCATGAAAGGCACTGCGACGTGGTGAGGTTTTTGTGATCGTCATTGCGAGCGAAGCGAAGCAATCCCTGCATCCGCGCGGGAAGTATGGATTGCTTCGTCGCTTCGCTCCTCGCAATGACGATTGAGGCATTTCGAGTATTCCGAAGGACGCCCCATTGTCCCGCAAAGTTGCAAAAACCGCCGCCGCTTCCCTCACCGTCAAGCACGCGACGCTTGACCTGTTGCGCGCCTTCGGAATCAAAAAGGTGTTCGGCAATCCCGGCTCGACGGAATTGCCATTCCTCGCCGATTGGCCTGACGATATCGACTATGTGCTGGGCCTGCAGGAAGCATCCGTCATCGGCATGGCCGACGGCTATGCGCAGGCCACCCGCAATGCCGGTTTCGTCAATCTTCATTCGGCGGCCGGCGTCGGCAATGCGCTCGGCAACATCTATACCGCGCATCGGAACCAGACCCCGCTGGTGATTACAGCGGGCCAGCAGGCGCGCAGCATTCTGCCGCTGCAGGCGTTCCTGTATGCCGAGCGCGCGTCGGAATTTCCGCGGCCCTATGTCAAATTCAGCATCGAGCCTGCGCGTGCCGAAGACGTTCCGGCCGCGATCGCGCGAGCCTACTACGTGGCGATGCAGCCGCCCTGCGGACCGACTTTTGTTTCCGTGCCGATCGACGACTGGACTCATCAAACCCCGGCGATAGAAGCCCGTAACGTCAGCAGGGAGCTCGGCCCCGAATCCGAGGCGATGCAGTCGCTGGTCGCAGCACTTTCGGCAAGCAAGCGCCCTGCCCTCGTCGTCGGCCCCGGCGTCGATCGCGCGCAAGCCGTCGATCTGATGGTGCGGGTCGCCGAGAAGGCAAAGGCTGCGGTCTGGGTCAGCCCGTTTTCCGCGCGCTGCAGTTTCCCGGAGCGGCATCCGCTCTTCGCCGGCTTTCTGCATGCTTCTCCAGGTCAGCTCTCGGACGCCTTGCGCGAACATGATCTGGTTGTCGTGATCGGCGCGCCGGTGTTCACGTTCCACGTCGAAGGCCACGCCGCGATCTTCGACGGCGCCACCACGCTGTTCCAGATCACCGACGATCCCACGGCGGCTGCGGTATCGCCGCGGGGCAACAGCATCATCGCGACGATGAAGCCCGCGCTGGCGACGCTGCTCGAACTGCTGCCTGAGACAAAACGCACGATGCCGGCGGGCCGCGTTCTGCCACCCGCGCCGGTCGCCGCCGATCCGATACCGGTTGATTTCCTGTTGCACACACTATTTGGCGCCATGCCTGACGACGCCGCGCTGGTCGAGGAGGCCCCGTCGCATCGCCCCGCGATGCAAAAGTTCATGCCGATGCGCGGCCAGGACAGTTTTTACACCATGGCGAGCGGCGGCCTTGGCTACAGCCTCCCCGCCTCGGTCGGCATGGCGCTCGGCCGTCCCGACATCAGGACGGTCTGCCTGATCGGCGACGGCTCGGCGATGTATTCGATCCAGGCGCTATGGACCGCGGCGCAGCGAAAACTGCCGCTGACGGTGGTGGTGATCAATAACGCCGGCTACGGCGCGATGCGCTCATTCAGCCAGGTGATGCAGGTGCGCAACGTGCCCGGCCTCGATCTGCCCGGCATCGATTTTGTGAAAATCGCGGAAGGCATGGGCTGCGACGCCGTGCGGGTGAGCAAGTCATCGCAGCTGGCGCCCGCGCTCAAGCGCGGTCTTGCGCATGACGGCACGAGCCTGATCGAAGTGATGGTGGATTCAGCCGTGCCGCTGCTCTACGCGCAAAAGGGCTGACGGGAACACCCCACACGTCATTGCGAGCCGTCGGCTCCTCGCAATGAGGTTTACGAGCGGGCCGCGCTTCTCACTATGATGGGCCCTTCACTTCCCATACGCTTCGCGCATCTTGGCCTGGATCTTCGCCATGCCTGATATCCAGCGATCGTAATTTTCGGTCTTCTTGCGCATGTAGCCCAGGAC
>Ga0209863_10000634_pt1 | contig 16264 bp, 14 predicted proteins | sample OrgsoiDNA2013046_FD_185796 | JGI IMG/M metagenome (GOLD analysis project Ga0209863, IMG submission 185796) | Permafrost soil microbial communities from the Arctic, to analyse light accelerated degradation of dissolved organic matter (DOM) -... | ecosystem: Environmental > Terrestrial > Soil >...
CTAAGCAGATCGTCAGCTATCGCGGGGCGATCGGCGAGCGGCGTCAGCAGCTCAAGTGGCTGCTGGAAGGCGGCGCGGTCTTCAGTTCGGGTCTTCGCGATGCCGTTGACCTCGACCGGGTACAGCGCGACCTCGTAGCCGTCGTCCATCTGTCGATGCAGCCGAGCCACGTCTCGGTCTGGCTGCGCGAGCGAAGTCCCGTATGACCGCCCGATTCTCGCTCGCCAGGCCCGCGACGGCTGTGTCTCTGGGCGCGGTCGTTCTGGCGCTCTCGGTCGTGTTGCTGCCGCTGGCACACGCCACCGCAGGTCAATCAGTGGCCGGCGCTGCTGGCGATCTCGTCATCGTCGTGCCTTTCGCCGTCGTCGGGACGATCGTCGCGTACCGGCAGTCGCGCAACGCCGTCGGCTGGATCCTGCTCGGCTTTGCACTGTTCTTCGTCCTCGACTCGGACGCGTCGATCTACACCCTTCTCGACTACCGCCAGCACGCCGGCCACTTGTTCGTCGGGTCACTGGCCGTTCTCGTGCAGCCGTCCTGGGCGCCCGCGATTGTCTGCATGGTGCTTGCCCTGATGCTGTTCCCCGACGCGCGACTGCCGCTAGGCCGCTGGCGCTGGATCTTGTGGCCGTTCCTGGGGATTTCGGGGTTGTGGGTGTTGGGCGCGTTCGGCATCGCCGCCAACGCGATCGCGACCCACACCGTGCACATCACGCCGTCCGGCAACTTGGCATCGCTCGAGCGCCCGACCGGCGGTGCCGCGTGGTGGGGTGTCGTGGACGACGTGTTCTTCCCGGTGGTCTTTCTCAGCGCGCTCGCGGCGGTGGCGCGGCAGATCGTCAGCTACCGCGGATCGATGGGCGAGCGGCGCCTTCAACTGAAGTGGCTGTTGACCGGCGCTGCGGTCTTTCTTATCTGCGGGATAGCGCTGTTCGCCGGCTCGGGCCGCGCGTCGCCGGTGCTGAAGGTCGTCAGCAATATCGGTTCCCTTGGCCTCGGTGCGTTGCCGATCTGTATTGGGATCGCGATCTTGAAGTACCGGTTGTTCGAGATCGACCGCTTGATCAACCGCACGCTTTCATACGCGATCGTCACCGGCCTGCTCGTCGCCGTGTACGTCGGCCTTATTGCGCTGACAACGCGGGCGCTGCCGTTGTCGTCGCCGATCGGGGTTGCTGCGTCGACCCTGGCAGCTGCAGCCCTGTTCACCCCGTTGCGCCGGTACACCCAGAGGATCGTGGATCGTCGCTTCAATCGGGCGCACTACGACGCCGAAGCGACCATCGCGGCGTTCAGCGCGGGGTTGCGTGACGCGGTCGATCTGGCGACCGTCCAGACCGATCTCATCGACGTCGTCCACCGGAGCATGCAACCCAGCCACGTCTCGGTCTGGCTGGGCGAGCGAACTTCGTCGGTGTCGTAGCCGCGTCGAGGGTGGCGTACCGACGCGTGCTGGGGCAGAATGTGACCACTGGGACACCTGATCAGATAACGAGGACGTCGGGGAAGGCGCAACTCGTCCGTCTGACGGAGGTTCTGGTGATCACTAGCGGCGTCCTGTACGTGCACTCGGCCACGCCAGCCGTCACGCCCCACATCGAGTGGGCAGTGGCTGGCGTGCTCGCCATGCCGGTGCGCTTTGACTGGGTTGCACAACCCGCCTCGCCAGGAATGGTGCGTTCCGAGGCGGCCTGGGTCGGCGAACCTGGTTGCGCTGGCCGGCTGGCATCGGTACTGCTCGGCTGGCCGGTGCGGTTTGAGGTCACCGAAGATCCCAGCGTCGGCTGCGACGGCGAGCGCTACGCGTTCGCGCCCGGACTTGGACTTTTTCATGCGATGACGTCTGCGAACGGCGACCTGGTGGTGCCGGAGAACCGGCTACGCGAGTTGCTCACCAGCCCGCTCACCGGCGAGGAATCCAGCTATCAGGACGGCATCGGCCGGTTGCTCGGTGAGCCGTGGGACGCCGAGCTGGAGCCGTTCCGCTACGCCGGTGATGGTGCCCCGGTGCGGTGGCTGCATCAGGTCGTCTAACAGGCCGCGAGCTACAGCGGAATGTTGCCGTGCGAGCCGCGACGCTGCGGTGCCGCTGCAACAGCAGCCGCGATCGTGCTGCGGGTGAAGGCCGGCGACACCACGTCGTCGACGACACCGAGCGCAACGGCCTTGTCGATGCCGCCGGCTAGCTTCTCGTGCTCGGCCGCCAACTCAAGCTCGAGCGACGGCCGCAGTGCTTCACCGACTTCGGCGAGCTTGCGCCGGTGCAAGATGCGGATCGCCGCGACCGAACCCATGACGGCGACCTCGGCTCCGGGCCACGCCAGCACCTTAGTCGCGCCGAGCGAGCGCGAGTTCATCGCGATGTAGGCGCCGCCGTAGGCCTTGCGCGTGATGAGCGTGACGCGCGGCACGGTCGCCTCGGCAAACGCGTGCAGCAGTTTCGCACCACGGCGCACCACGCCGTCCCACTCTTGGCCAAGGCCGGGCAGATAACCGGGGACATCAACCACGACGACGAGCGGTACGCCGAACGCGTCGCACATGCGGACGAAGCGCGCGGCTTTCTCGGCGCTCGTGGAATCGAGGCAACCGCCGAGTCGCAAGGGATTGTTCGCCACGACACCGACCGTTCGACCGCCGAGCCGACCGAGTGTCGTTGCGATGTTCGGCGCCCACTTCGCGTGCAGCTCGACACCAGGGGAGTCGAGGATGCCGTTGATCAGCGGATGCACGGCATACGCGCGCTTGGCTCCTTCGGGCAGCAAGGTCTCGAGGTCGATGTCGACGACATCGACGTCGCCGATTTTCCCTTGGTTACCAAGCAGTTCGGTCAACATCCGCGCCCGCTCGAGCGCATCGTCTTCGCTCTCGGTCACGATGTGCACCACACCACTGCGCCGCCCATGTACCTCGGCGCCGCCGAGCCGCTCCATGTCGACGTCTTCGCCGGTCACACTGCGCACGACGTCAGGTCCGGTGACGAAAATGCGCCCGGCCGGACCCATGATGACGATGTCGGTCAGCGCCGGTCCGTAGGCGGCGCCACCAGCGGCCGGCCCGAGTACGACCGAGATCTGCGGCACCTTGCCCGAGGCGCGGGTCATCGCGGCGAACACCCGCCCCACGGCGTCGAGGCTCTCGACGCCCTCGCGCAGCCGGGCACCGCCCGAGTGCCACAAGCCGACGATCGGGACGCCGTCAGCGAGCGCCCGCTCGTAGGCCCGCACGATCGCTTCGCAACCCGCGCTGCCCATTGCCCCACCTTGAATCGTGGGATCGCTCGAGAATGCAACGGCGGCAGTGCCGAGCATGCGACCGGTGCCGGCGAGCACACCGCTGTCGTCGTCGGCTGTGATGGCCTGGAAGCTGTCGTCGTCGAAGAGTGCAGTCAGCCTGGCCCGCGGCGAGCGTGGGTCGAGCGCGGTGTCAGTCGAGGTCGTGGTCACAAGGTTCCCCTCAGGCGGGTTTGATGACGAGCACCACGTTGTGGCCACCGAATCCGAACGCATTCGAAATGGCGGCGCCTTCGCGCAGTGGTCGTGGGTCGACGGTCACGACGTCGAGGTCGACGTCGTCGTCTTTGTCGTCGAGGTTCAGCGTCGGCGGCACGATGTGCTCGTTCACCGACAACAGCGTCGCGATCGCCTCGACCGCACCGGCAGCGCCGAGCAAGTGCCCGAACGTCGACTTCGGCGCGCTGACGATGACCGAGTCGGCGGCTGCGCCGAACACCTCGCGGATCGCCTTCGCTTCGGCGACGTCGCCCGCAGGTGTGGAGGTCGCGTGCGCGTTGATGTGCACGATGTCGGACGGCGTGAGGTCGGCCGCCGCGAGAGCTGCTCGGAGAGCACGCACCACGCCGCGGCCCTCGGGATCGGGTGCCGCGATGTGGTAGCCGTCGGAGCTGATCCCGGCGCCGGCGATCTCGCCCAAGATGGTCGCGCCGCGCCCATTCGCGAATTCCGCCGCCTCGAGCACCACGGCGCCGGCGCCTTCGCCCATGATGAATCCGTCGCGACCTTTGTCGTACGGACGGGAGGCGCGCAGTGGTTCGTCGTTGCGGGTCGACATCGCCCGCATCGACGCGAATGCCGCAAGCGGCAGCGGGTGAATGGCCGCCTCGGTGCCGCCGCATACGACGACGTCGGCGCGCCCGGAACGAATCATCTCGAGCCCGACGGCGATGGCTTCGGCGCCCGATGCGCACGCACTCACCGGGGTGTGCACGCCGGCGCGGGCTTGCAGATCAAGGCCGACCGCGGCAGCCGGACCGTTCGGCATCAGCATCGGCACGGTGTGCGGGGACACCCGCCGAGGGCCCTTTTCCCTGAGCACGTCGTACTGGTTGAGCAAGGTGGTGACCCCGCCGATTCCTGACGCGAACACGACTCCGAGACGTTCCTTGTCGACGTCCGGCTTGCCGGCCTGCGCCCATGCCTCACGCGCGGCGATGATGGCGAACTGTTGCGACCGATCGAGCGTGCGGGCCTCGACCCGGTCGAGCACCTCCAGTGGTTCGACCTGGACCCGCGCCGCGATGCGCACCGGAAGATCGGCGGCCCAGTCCTCGGTCAGCGCTCCAACACCGGAGCGGCCGGCCAACAGCGATTGCCAGGTGCTCGCGACGTCGCCACCGATCGGCGTGGTCGCGCCGAGTCCGGTCACGACGACCTGACGCCCTTGCCTTTTCTGCGCGGGTGCTGCGTTCACAGCTGCTGCATCTCCTTGGTGGTCATTGCTCCGCAGTGGTCATGACATGGGGGTGGCGGCGACCCCGCGCCGTAACGCGAGGCACCCGCCGTCCGCCGTGCTGTCGTGCTGCGGATCAGGCTGTGACGCCGGCCTTCTCGATGTAGGTGACCGCGTCGCCGACGGTCTTGAGGTTCTTGACGTCGTCGTCGGGGATGCGGACGCCGAACTTCTCTTCGGCCGCGACGACGACTTCGACCATCGACAACGAGTCGACGTCGAGGTCGTCGGTGAAGCTCTTGTCCATCTGGACGTCGGCAGCCGGGATGCCAGCAACCTCGTTCACGATCTCGGCGAGACCGGCGAGGATCTCCTGCTGGGACAGGGCCATGGGGGTGCTCCTTATATGGGGGGTTGGTTTGATTCGTGCGTTCAGGGAACTTCGATGACCTGCGCAGCGTAGGTGAGACCGGCCCCGAAGCCGATCAGCAGCGCTAACTGTCCACTTTCGACCTCACCACGCTCAAGCAGCGCAGACAAGGCCAACGGGATGGAAGCGGACGACGTGTTGCCCTGTGTTTCCATGTCGCGGGCTATCGCGACAGTGGAGGGCAACTTCAATGACTTGACCAGGGACTCGACGATGCGCAGGTTCGCCTGGTGCGGGACGAATGCGCCGAGTTCTTCGGGCGCGACGCCGGCGGCCGCGAGCGCGCGCCGGGCCACCGGAGCCATCTGCGTGACAGCCCACCGAAACACCGTCTGCCCGGCCATCTTCAACGCCACCGGCGGCAGTGATCCGCCGGTGGCAAGTGCCTGCTGTACTTCGGTGTAGTTCGGCTCCTGGGTGATGGTCTTGATGTGCGAACCGTCGCTGCCCCAGACGACGGGTCCGATGCCCGTCGTCGGGCTGGCGCTGACGATCGCTGCGCCCGCGCCGTCGCCGAAGAGGAACGCCATCCCGCGGTCGTGCGGGTCGATGAAGTCGGTCATCTTCTCCGACCCGATGACCACCACATGCCGCGCGCTGCCAGCGCGCACGGCGTCGCTGGCTACCGACAGCGCATAGGCGAATCCCGCGCAGGCGGCGTTGATATCCATCGCGCCGGCGTTGACCGCGCCCAGCCGGTCTTGCACTTCGCTCGAGCCGCCCGGTGTCTGGTAGGGGTGGGTGCAGGTCGCGAGCAGCACGAGGTCGACGTCGGTCGGGGCGACGCCCGACGCGGCAAGGGCTTTCGACGCGGCGCTGGTCGCCATATCGACGACCGACTCGTCGGGCGCTGCGTAGCGGCGGGTAATGATTCCGCTGCGCTCGCGGATCCACTCGTCGGTCGAGTCGATATTGCGACAGATTTCTTCGTTGGTGACGATCCGAGTGGGCCGATGCTCGCCGATGGCGACGATGCGTGCACCGGGCGCCCCCGGCAAGGTCGTGAGCGACGTCATGCCGACAGCCCTCTCATTCGGAGACCGCGTCAGGATGCAAGCGGGCCAGCGGTTGACCGGGGGAAACGGGGTCACCGTTCTCGACGAGCCACTCGACCAGGGTTCCGCTGTGCTGGGCGATCACGTCCTGGGCCTCCCGCCGGGTGACGACGCGGCCGATCGCCGCGCCGGCAGGCAGGGTGTCACCTTCCTTGGCGTCGGCTGATTCGAAGGTGCCGCCAAGCGGGGCGACGAGCAGGCGCCACGCGGGCGTGATGCTGAACTCGATGTCTTGACGGTGCTTCTCGATGAGTTCACGGGCGGCGTCGAGATCGTCCGGCGTCTTGAGCGCCAGGGTCTCGACGTCCGGCAGCGCACGCCTGATGAGGCCGACGAGGGTGCCGGCCGGTGGCAGTTCGATGACCGCGGTCACACCGAGGTCGCCGAGCGTCTTCATGCAGCGGTCCCAACGAACCGGTGCGGCGACTTGGTCGACGAGCCGGCCGACGAACTCGGGCCCGTGCTGAATCACGCTGCCATCGGCGTTCGACAGCAGCAAGGTGCCTGGCTCGGAGGTGGGTAGGCCGGCCGCGAGCTGGCGCAGCCGCTCAACCGCGGGGGCCATGTGGGGAGTGTGGAACGCGCCGGCTACCGCGAGCGGGCGCAACCTGCTGCCCTCGGGCGGATCGGCGGCGAGCGCGGTGAGTTGATCGAGGGTGCCGGCGGCCACCACCTGCCCAGCCGCGTTCACGTTGGCCGCGGTGAGGCCGAGGTCGGCCAGCTTGGCGAGCACTGCCTCGGCATCGCCGCCCAGAATCGCGGTCATGCCGGTGGGGGTCGCCGCCGCGGCGCTGGCCATCGCTCGGCCGCGCTCGCGAACCAGCACAAGGGCAGTCTCAGGCGACAGGACGCCGGCCAGTGCGGCCGCGGTGATCTCGCCGACGCTGTGGCCGGCGATAGCACCGACATTGCTGGCGACATCGTCGAAGGTGTTCGACAAGCGGCCGGCCGGTTGGCCCGGGATGCCAAACTGCGGCTGGCCGTCGGGGAAAAGCACTGACGCGGCCGCGAGGCCGGCACCCACCAGCAGCGGCTGGGCAACGGCGGTGTCCTTGATTTCGTCGGCGGTGGCGGTGCTGCCGAGGCGGGCGAGATCGAGGTCGAGCACAGCCGACCACCACGCCACCGCATCGCCGACGCCGGGGAGGTCGAGCCAGGGCGCGAGGAAACCGGGAACCTGGGCCCCTTGACCAGGGGCGAGCAACGCGAGCACGAGTTCCACCTTGCCGGTTGAGGTCGGGCTGGTCGCTGCCCGGCCGGACCAAGACGCCACGGCGACCTTGTAGGTAACCTACAACGAGGCGAGCCTACCGAGCACGATCGCGATGTGCAGCGTGAAGGCTTCGCGCGGCTCGGTCGCGGCGAATCCGGTGACGTCGGCCGCCTTGCGCAACCGGTACCGCACGGTGTTGGGGTGGACGTACAGCGCCCTCGCGGTGGCCTCCAGTGAGCCGGCATTCGCGAGGTAGGCGGTCACGGTTTCGGCCAGCCCGCCACCGGCGGCGACCAGCGGGAGGTAGACCTCGTCGATCAGCTGCCGCCGGGCAGCGGGGTCGCCATCGATCGCACGCTCGGGGAGGAGGTCGCTGGCGAGCACCGGGCGGGGGGCGGCCGGCCAGGCCTTTGACGCGACGATGCCGGCCACCGCGGCAAGCGCCGAGTGGGTGGCCGACATGAGGTCGGGTACTGGCGGTCCGATCACGATCGGTCCTGGCCCGAACTGGGCCAGCAACGCGCGGGACGCCCTCAGCGGGTCGGGTGCGCCGCCGAGTACCGCGACGAGCCGGTCACCTTGCGCAGCGACGAGCACGTCGAGGCCGGCGTGCCGCGCTGCGCGGCGCACGCCTTCGACCACCGCCTCCGGCTCGTCGTCGGGCGGCGTGCCGATGACGACCGTGACCGACGACGGCGAACCCCAGCCGAGCGCAGCGGCTCGGGAGCGCAGCGCCTCGCCGTCCTGGTCGATCTCACCGCGCATCAGGGCATCGACGACCATCGCTTCGAGGCGGGCGTCCCATGCGCCGCGGGCTTCGGCGGCTTGGGCGTAGACCTGGGCGGCGGCGAAGGCGACTTCGCGGGCGTAGATGAGCACCGCCTCGCGCAACTCGGCCGCGTTCTCAGGAGCGGCAATCGACGCGGCCGCCTCCTCGACGACGCCGATCGTGATGCGCACCAGCTCGACGGTCTGTTGCAGGCTCACGGTGCGGGCCAGCTCGCGCGGGGCGGTACCGAACACCTCACCGGTGATCTCGCGCCGCCTCGCCGGATGCCGGAACCATTCGACGAACGCCGCGATACCTGCTTGGGCGACGAGCCCGACCCATGACCGTTGTTCGGCGGGCATCGCGCGGTACCACGGCAGCGATTCGTCCATGCGCGCGATCGCGGCCCGGGCGAGATCGCCGGTCGCTCGGTCGAGCTCGCGGGCGGTCGCTATCCGGGCGCGGTCGGCCGAGGCAGCCGACGGTGCAGACCGGGGTGTCACGGGGTCCAAGTGTGCCGCACCGCTGAAGCTAGTGTCGGTTGTGGTCAGGGCATGCGTGGGCAACGGACGGGGTGGCGGTGCGGATCGACGTCCGGCCTCGTGGGGATCGGTTCGTGAGTCGCGCCGAGGGAGTTGTGTCGCGGCACTCATTCTCGTTCGGGCCGTACTACGACCCGACGAACACCGCCTTCGGATGTCTGATTGCGCACAACGACGACGTGCTGGCGGCCGGGGCCGGCTTTCCTGAGCATCCGCATCGCGATCTCGAGATCGTGACGTGGGTGCTTGCCGGCGAACTCGAGCACACCGATAGCGAGGGTGGTTCGGCGGCGCTGCGGCCCGGGATGGTCGGCCGGCTCAGTACCGGATCGGGCGTGCGTCATGCCGAGACCAACGCAGCTGACGGCGATACGCGCTACGTGCAGATGTGGCTCGTGCCGGACGCCGACGGGGTGCCTTCGTACGAGACCGCTGACGTGTCGGATGCTCTCGGCGACGGGTTCGTGGTGGTCGCATCCGGAATCCCGCTAGCGCCGGTCCGGCTGCGGCGCGCCGGCGCGACATTCCTCGTCGCGCGCACGCCGACTGGTAGGTCAGCGACGATCCCGGCCGCGCCGTTGCTGCACATCTATGTCGCCCGCGGTCGCGTCACCCTGGTCGCGAATGCACCGATCGCGCTGGCTGAGGGCGATGCCGTGCGGATCAGCGACGCCTCTCCGGTGCGTATCGATGCGGTCGAGGACGCCGAGGTGCTGGCGTGGGCGATGTTCTCGAGTTAGCGGAGGCCGTACTGTGTGGCCGCCTTCGCGGGGGCGTCCGGAGCGACGTCGCCGCACCGCGCCAACTCGCTGAGTGTCTGGAGCACGATCGACCGCGCATCGACGTGGAAGAACCGCCGGGTGGCCGCGCGGGTATCGGAGAACCCGAACCCATCGGTGCCCAGGGACGAATATGGACCCGGCACCCAGCGGGCGACCTGGTCGGGCACCGCGCGCATGTAGTCGGTGACTGCGACTATCGGGCCCGGTCGGCCGGAGAGTGCGCGCGTGACATACGGCACCCGCCGCTCGGCGTCCGGATTCATCAGGTTGTACGTATCGCATGCGAGTGCTTCACGCCGCAGTTCGGTCCAGCTGGTCGCTGACCACACGTCGGCGCCGACACTCCAGTCTTCGGCCAGCAACCGTTGCGCTTCGAGCGCCCAGGGCACCGCAACACCCGACGCGAGCAGCTGCGCGCGCGGCCCCTCAAGCAGGGACGCCGACGGATCGGCGACGTGGTAAAGGCCGGCCAACAGCCCGGCAGTGTCGAGGGAGTCGGGCTGCGCGGGCTGCAGGATCGGCTCGTTGTAAATGGTGATGTAGTAGAAGATGTCTTCGCCCGCCGGATGTGCGTCACTCACACCGAACATGCGCTGCAGACCCGAGTGCATGATGTGCACGATCTCGTAGGCGAACGCGGGGTCGTAGTAGACGACCGCGGGGTTGGTCGAGGCGAGCAGCGGCGAGTGCCCGTCGTTGTGCTGAAGTCCTTCACCCGTAAGGGTCGTGCGGCCCGCGGTCGCACCGAGCAGGAAGCCACGGCACATCTGGTCGGCCGCCGCCCAGATCTGATCGCCGGTGCGCTGGAAGCCGAACATCGAATAGAAGATATAGACAGGCACCATGTACTGGCCGTGAGTGGCGTAGGCCGATCCGGCGGCGATGAACGAGCCCATCGCGCCGGCTTCGGTGATGCCTTCGTGAAGCAGTTGGCCGGTCTCGGATTCCTTGTAGGAAAGCAAAAGATCGCGGTCGACGGCTTCGTACTGCTGGCCGTGGGGCGAGTAGATCTTCGCGGTCGGGAACAGCGAATCCATGCCGAAGGTACGTGCTTCGTCGGGGATGATCGGCACGATGCGCATGCCCAGTTCGTCCTCCTTCATCAACTCCTTGAGCAGCCGCACGAAGCCCATCGTGGTGGCCACCTTCTGCTTGCCCGAGCCTTGCCGCAGCTCGGCGTAGACGGCATCGCCCGGCAGCTTCAACGGGGTGGCACGGTTGATGCGCTCAGGCAGCGATCCGCCGAGTGCGTGGCGGCGTTCGAGCATGTACCGGATCTCTTCGGACTCCATGCCGGGGTGGTAATACGGCGGCAGGTCGGCCTCGAGTGCGGCATCGGTGATCGGCAGGTGCAGCCGGTCGCGGAATTCCTTGAGGTCGGTCTTGGTGAGCTTCTTCATCTGGTGGGTGGCATTGCGGCCCTGAAGGCTGTTGAGGGTCCAGCCCTTGATGGTGTGGGCGAGGATCACCGTTGGTTGGCCGACATGTGCCTGGGCGGCGGCGAAGGCGGTGTACACCTTGCGATAGTCATGGCCACCACGCGAAAGGCGGCGCAAATCGGCGTCCGACATGTCGTCGATCATCTTGCGGAGGCGCGGGTCGTCGCCGAAGAAGTGGTCGCGGATGTACTGCGCGGATTCAACGGAGTAGGTCTGCAGCTGCCCGTCGGGGGTCGCGTTGAGTTTGTTCACGAGGGCGCCATCGACGTCTTTGGCGAAGAGGCGGTCCCAATCGCCCCCCCAGATCACCTTGATCACGTTCCAGCCGGCGCCGCGGAAGTAAGCCTCGAGCTCTTGGATGATTTTGCCGTTGCCGCGCACTGGACCGTCGAGTCGCTGCAGGTTGCAGTTGATGACGAAGGTGAGGTTGTCGAGCTCTTCGCGGGCAGCGAGCCCGATGGCGCCGAGCGATTCCGGTTCGTCCATCTCACCGTCGCCGAGGAACGCCCAGACCCGCGACTTGGAGGTGTCGGCTATGCCGCGCGCGTGCAGGTAGCGGTTGAAGCGGGCCTGGTAGATCGAATCGATCGGCCCGAGGCCCATCGAGACGGTCGGGAACTCCCAGAAGTCGGGCATCAGGCGCGGGTGCGGGTAGCTCGGCAGGCCGTGCTTGCTCACCTCTTGCCGGAACCCGTCGAGCTGCGCCTCGGTGAGGCGGCCCTCAAGGAAGGCGCGGGCGTAGATACCGGGGGAGGCGTGGCCCTGGAAGAACACCTGATCGCCCGACGACCCGTCGGTCGTGTGTTTGCCTCTGAAGAAGTGGTTGAAGCCAACTTCGTAAAGGCTGGCTGCTGAGGCGTACGTCGCGATGTGGCCGCCAACGCCGAGCTCGGGCCGATTTGCCCGCGACACCATCACGGCGGCGTTCCACCTGACGGCCCGCCGGATCTGCTTCTCGAGGCGTTCGTCACCAGGGAACCAGGGCTCCGCCTCGGGCGGGATGGTGTTGACATAGTCGGTGCTGCGGAGGCCGGGGACCCCGACCTGGCGCTCGCGGGCACGCTCCAGCAGCTTCAGCATCAGGTAACGGGCGCGAGTCTTGCCCTGGGAGGTCACGACCGCATCGAGTGACTCGAGCCACTCCGACGTCTCTTCGGGATCGATGTCGGGCAATTGACTGGGGAGTCCGTCGCTGATGACCGGCGGGCGAAGGCTGCCGCCGGTGCCGGCAGGGCCGCCGGATCTAGCTACCTGGGTCACGGGAATCCTCACGCCAGCGGTGCCTCGGATCTGCGCCGCGATTCTCTCATCACCCGGCGATGGGCCGATCGGCACTTGCTGTTTACACGCCAGCCCTTGCGCGCCGGGCCCGGGTGCGTTGGACTACAGCGACTGAGTCCGCGGACGGACTCGAACAAGTAGGGTTCTGACGCAGGTCAACGCAGGGGAGGGTCTTCGTGAGCGCGACCGCGGACCACGCGGACGGACAACGGAGTCGGGCGGAGAAGCTCGGCTTCCAGCCAGGGCAGGTGGTCCAGGAACTCGGTTACGACGACGACTGCGACGAGGATCTGCGCGCCTCGATCGAGAAAGCGATCGGCAGCGAGCTCGTTGACGAGGACTACGACGACGTCATCGACGCGGTCGTGTTGTGGTGGCGCGAAGACGACGGCGACCTGGTCGATGCGCTCGTCGATGCGCTCACGTCGCTCGCCGACGGCGGCACGATCTGGCTGCTCTCGCCTAAGGCCGGCCGCGAAGGCCACATCGAGCCGAGCGACGTCACCGAAGCTGCTCCCACCGCCGGGCTCAGTCAGACGAGTTCCATCAGCGCCGGTCCTGACTGGTCGGGCGCCCGCCTCGTCGCTCCGAAGAACTCTCGCAAGCGTTGACCAACGCTTCGTCGAACGATGAGATGCCGGACGCCGAGGTGCCGGCGCTCGGTTCGCTCGCTCCGGACTTGGAGCTGGTCGATCAACACGGAACGCCGGTGCGACTGTCGTCTTTTCGTGGCCTGCGCAACGTTCTGATCGTGTTCTATCCCTGGTCGTTCTCAGGAGTCTGCACAGGCGAATTAGGCGTCCTGCGCGACGACGTGGCGTCGTTTCAGAACGACCACGCGCAGGTGCTGGCGATCTCGATCGATTCGAGGTACGTGCAGCGGGTGTTCGCTGACCAAGAGGGCTTCGGCTTCCCGTTGCTGGCCGACTTCTGGCCGCACGGCGAGGTCGCCCGGCGTTATGGCGTATTCGACCCGGTGGCCGGGGTCGCGCTGCGTGGCACATTCGTGATCGACCGCGAGGGTCGAGTTCGGTGGTCCGTCCTGCGCGGCATCTCGGATGCGCGCGACCCTGCGGAGTACCGCGCGGTGCTCGCCGAACTTCGCTGAGTTGTCCGAACTGCGCTGATCCTGGGGCATCGGTAGGCTGACCGCCGCGCTGCTTCTCGATCTTGGCAGCCGCGGGCGCGTAGCTCAGCGGAAGAGCACCCGGCTTACACCCGGGCGGTCACAGGTTCGAACCCTGTCGCGCCCACGAGCATCACCGCAGGTCAGAGCACGTATGGGACCGCAATCTATGGTTCCGTGTCCCCATCTGGGCCGTTCTATGCCGTGTTACGGGTCAACCGCGCGTGGCTCGTCGTGGAGAACCGCAAGCGCGCCGCTGCAGCCACCGACTGCGCTGCACCACGCCACGTCGCAGCAAGCCGCGACGCCGGGTCACACGGAACAGCCGGCGCAGCACTAGGCAGCGGTCGGCTGGTCGCTTTGCTGATGTTGCCGGCGATTCAGGTCACGGAGGAGAAGTGGGAAGCGCTCATCGCAAGCGAGGCGCGCCGCGTCGCCATCATCCTCACCGCGCTTGCGGACGAGGGCGAGCCGACTGGAATTAAACGACTGTCGTTCGCCGCCATGTCTCGACCACGATGTCGCGGTGGACGACGTACAAGATGCCGCTCGCGATCACCAGCACGACCTCGTCGAAGAACAGCGGGATCGGCAGGCACCCGAAGACGAACATCCACCGCAGCCACCGTGGGATGCGAGGGTCGCGCGCCAGTGCCTTCGCCATTCGAACGAGGTGCCGCACGGCGCTCACGTGCACCATTCTGCGGGCAATTAGGCCGGCGCCGGGTCTCCGTGTGTTACCACTACCATCCACCTCATACGCGGTCTGTGGGACGGCTTCATCGGTGCGGTGATCGGCTGCGCAGCCAGGCCCTGCTCGTGGTCTTGCGGTTGGCTTGTAGGTACCGCTTGTCCACGGTCCTGGCCAGATGTCTCGTACCGGCTGTCGTCGCGATTGCCAACTGAGTCCGCCTTGGGTCACGCTGTCACGGTGACCACTCAAAGCGCCGACCAGATGCGCCACCTGATGCAATCCGGTGACCGAGGAGCGTGGTCGATGGCCGCGCTCACTCTTGCCCTAAGGGACGACGGCCCCGAGGAACAGATGCGCGCCGCCGCGGATTTGCTAGGCGCGCTCGGTATCGACGTGCGCGCGGACTTGGGCGACCTGGACCGAGCGGGAACGGCTGCGCAAGCGGCGGCGCCGCTGCTTCAGACCGCTTCGCTGGTGGGCGGCGATGGCTCGCGGTGGGCCGGTCAGTCGGACGGCGCTCTCCTAGCCCAGGGTCGTGCTAGTGCCCAAGGGGCTGCGGCCTTCGCGCAGTTCGGCGTCCCCAGACTCCTGGGTCTAGCAGAGGCTCTCGCCGCTCCCGGCGCTCGAATGCTCGACGTCGGCACCGGCGTAGCGGCGCTCGCCGTCGCCTACGCCGAGCTGTTCCCGACGCTAACCGTGGTCGGATTGGACGTACTCCCACGCGTGCTTGCCCTGGCAGCCGAAACCATCGCCGCAAGCGCGGTGGCAGCCCGCGTGGTCCTACGCGAACAGGATGTGAGCGCGCTCGACGACGAAGCGATCTACGTGCTCGGCTGGATACCCGCACCGTTCGTGCCTGAGCGTGCACTGCGGGAGGGCGTGCCGCGCGTGGCGCGCGCATTGGCTCCGGGCGGATGGGCCATGGTGGGTCACGGCAAATTCGCCGGCGACCCAGTTGAAGATGCCCTCAGCCGGTTCAAGACCGTGGCCTACGGCGGTACGGCGCTCAACGACGACCAAGCACAGCAGATGCTTCGAGACGTCGGACTCACGGACGTGATGACATTGCCGACCCCTCCGGGGGCCCCCGCAGTCACCTTCGGCCGAAAGAGCCCTTAACCGTGAATCCACCTGGTCGACATCGTGCGCTGCTTGCCAGGGCGATCTCGCGGAGCATGACCAGCCCTGTCGCGCCGACCCGATAAACCACGCTCGCGGATGCGTGCGCACCTGGCGTGCGCACGCATCCGCGGACAAACGTCAGCTGTGGGGAGCTGGTGCGGCCGCCGTCAGCACGCCGAGCAGGCCGTGTGCCTCGCCGTCTGGCCCGGCGGTGAAGATCACCGAGTTCGGATCGCTCGCCACGCCGTTGCCCGGCATGAGGCCCCACAATCCGTCGATAGCGATGACGTGCCGGTTCGCGTCGCGCAGCGCGCCGCGCGGGCGGCCAGTGTTCGCGTCGTACACGTGAATACGCCCATTACCGAAGTTGCCGACGAGAAGGTCGCCTGCCGTCGTACCCCACGACTGCGGCGCGATAGCTAATCCCCATGGGGAGTTCAACGCGCCGTGCTGGACAAGTCGCTTGATCAGGTGCCCGCTGGTGTCGAAGACGTCGACGAATCCATGGCCGGCGCCGGCGAGATCATCAATGGTGCCTGGATTTTTCTTCGCGTACGTCACGTACAGCTTTCCGTCCAGGACTTGGACATTGAACGGGGCGTAGCTACTAGGCACGTGGGAGTCGCGGAACGCACCTGTCCAGTTCTGCAACACGAAGGAGCTGTTAAATACGTCGATGCGGCCATTCGAGAAGTCGGCGGCGTACAAATAGTCGGCGCCGTTCGCACTCGCCAGCGTGAGACCCTTGAAGACAGCGTTGGGAACCTGCACGGCGGGCGTCGCCTGGGTCGAACCGGCGGTTGGGACGTTGGGGTTCCAACCGGCAACCCAGCCGGATTCGGAGGCAAAGATGAACTTGGCCGCGCCGCTGGCCGCACCTGCAGTGACGACGAACTCCGTCGCCGAGGCGTTGAACACCTGGCCCGTCGGGCCACCGGGAACTGCAACGGTCAGGGGAACTTTGCTCAGTGCGGGCGGTGTGGCACCGTTCTTATAGAGCGTGCTGGCGTCCGAACCGTTTTCCGATACCCACAGCGGAGTTGCCGAAGCTCCGGTGCCGAAGGACATGCCCCACGGGTTGACAAGGGTCGGATCGACCAGCACATTCGGGTCGTTCGGGAG
>Ga0209863_10000635_pt1 | contig 16251 bp, 11 predicted proteins | sample OrgsoiDNA2013046_FD_185796 | JGI IMG/M metagenome (GOLD analysis project Ga0209863, IMG submission 185796) | Permafrost soil microbial communities from the Arctic, to analyse light accelerated degradation of dissolved organic matter (DOM) -... | ecosystem: Environmental > Terrestrial > Soil >...
GAGGCCGCGGAAAAGTTTGGGGGGTTGTTCGTAGGATTGTTCACGTGCACGACGTAGTCAAGCTGGCCGCCTGGCAAAGCAGCGCCGCCACCCACGACGGTGACTTGCTTGGTAATAGACAGCCCGGGGACCACTACTATCACGATCTTAGTGAGGTGCGCCCCCTCAAGACTGAAAAACGAATTGCCATTTTGCGCAATGCCACCGTTGCCAAAATTGACGATGCCACTGTTCACGTTAAATATGGTGAAGTTAATTCCCGCGGGACCATAATGGTGCGGGTCCGTTGCAATCGCACAATTGGGGCTTGGCCCGGCAGCGCTAAAAGTCCAGCCCGGGGGACCGCCGCAAACGCCATCGTCCTCAAGACCAAATATTGGAACTGTTGCGCTAGTGAGCTGCAAAGCAGTTACGGTCTTGCTGGTGTTGTTGACAACACCGATCAGGTTGTCGTCGGCGCCGTTATCGTATGAGGGGGCAGGATTAGGGAAAGTTGTTGTGATAGATCCGTCAGCGTTAAGCGTGATCAGAATGGTACAACCCTGATTGGCGCGTCCGTCCTGGTTCGCAAGATAGGTGGGACTAACACCGCGTCCCGCGCCAGCATCACCACCGGTGATAATGGAGCACGTTTGCACCTGGGCAAACGCAGAGTCGGCCCCCATCATCAGAAAGAAAATTCCAATAACAGGTAAAACCCACTTCATTGCGCGTGCTTTGAACAGCCGTGGTCTTTTCGGGCTATTGCCAGCGCCATGGGCTGCTGCAAAGTTCCGCATAATAGCAAGTCGCATGCGGAAGCGCAGCGTGTGGAGCAGGATTGTGTTCCAGCAGCCGCTCAGCATCCCGTTATTCATGTTGGGGGAAGTCATCAACACCCTCGTTCCACTTATCACCACTTATCAATTGATTTCAGGGACCGAAGCAGCCAAGCTGTGGGCTGAACTTCGGTGCTCCCGCGGTTGTGGGCTTGTGGCCCGCCAACCGGTTTCACTAATCGCGTCGAGGGTCAACGTTTTTAGATTTGCGGCTCCACTAAACTTTCTTGCAATCCCACCCTTCCCTTTCGGCCGCATAAGATCACGTGGCCGGCAGGAAGTCGATCGGGTACACGATGGTTACAGCCTGGACTCCATCCTTCGCGCCAAAGTTGATCGTCTTGACGCGGCCCACCACCTGGGAAGAGAGATCCGGCGCGTCCATGTCACTCGATTGCAACTGGCACATTGACACCGAGCCGTCGGGCTCGATCGTCAAGCGCAGCACCATCTTGCCTTGCAACGTTGGATTGTTGCGCAGCGCACGGTTGTAATCGCGGTAAAAAGCCGACTTGTAACGATCGAACACGATCTGAATTTCTTCATCAGTTCGGGAAGCGCCCATTCCGCTGCGCGACTTGGGCCGGTCACCACCGCCGCCGATCGATGCGATCGAACTGGTTGCGTGAACCACCTTCACGCCCGGCATTCCGCCGTTCCCACCACCACCGCCGCCTCTCCCTCCACCACCACCCACAGAGCGACTGAGCGAGCCAGCGTCAATGCCTCCACTTGATCCCGGTGTATTTGTCGTGAGCACGGAATGCGATGATGCCAGGCCCCCTTCGTCGGTGGCGGCGTAACGCGCAGCAGTGCCGAGACGTGGTGCGACCTCATCCTGAGTCAGGCTCGCGAACTGCTCCTTGAATGCCAGAATGCCTGCCCTGCCTACGGTTGGCTCAGGCGGCTTCGGGTCTGAGGAAAATCCTTTTTCAGGACCCGATGGCAATTCGGGTTTTCCCGGTCCTTTTGCAGCTTCGGACGGTCTTGGCCTCGGTTCGCCCGTGGTTGCCCCCTTTGCCGTCGGCGGCGGGACTGCGGCGGCCGGGACTGGAACGACTGCTGGATGATAGAAGACGATGTCGAGCTCTTTCTTCGTGCGCGGCGCGCCGCTGCGCATCATCACTGACGCTCCAACGATCATCAGCAAGGCCAGCAAAATGGCATGGAGCACAAGGCTCTCCACCATGCTGCGCCGTGACAAGACCCCGGATTCTGTGAACATGCTCCTGCTGGATTCCATGGTTGTCACCAAAGCAGCCACCTCAATTGGCCGTGATAAATTCGACCTTCAAATCGTCAACGCTAGATTTCGCGAGATCGAGGATGCGCAGAACGCCCTCGTAATTCATGCGGTCGTCGGCTGCCAGGAAGAGCACGCGCTTCTCCGCAGGACGGCTGCCAAGGATCGCTCCGACACGCGCGGGCAATTCAGTGGCAGCAATTTTTTGATCTCCCAGCATCACGCTACAGTCCGCCGGAAGGGCATCACCTGTGGAAGACGCGGGAATGCGGCAACCCGCAGGAGAGATGCTCAGGATCAGCTTGGATTCCTGCGACTGCGCCGGCGTAGCGTTGGTTGCAGTCTTCGGAATGTTGACGTCATAGCCCTGCATGAGCAGCGGAACGACGACCATAAAGATGATCAGCAGCACGAGCACCACGTCCACAAGCGGCGTAATGTTGATCTCAGACTGCAGACTTGATCCGGAATCGCCTCTGTTGAACTCCATAACGTCAATCTCCCTGCGCGCCTGCGCTGCGGCCCTTGGCGATCAGCCCCACTCCGCGGAAACCGGTTTGCTCGATCGCCTGCATGGCCTCGCGGACCTGGCGGAAGTTCAGCTTTGCATCGCCACGAATCACGATTCTGGGCTCCGTCTCCGCCGCTACCGCAGCACGCAACGCGTTGCCGAACTGGTCGGGTGTAACCTGCTTATCGTTAACCCAAGTTCCGCCGGCCTCGTCGATGGAGACCAGGATTCGGCCTCTCTCGTCGCCCTGCTGGGTCGGTTTCTCCGTTTTCGGCAAACGGACCTCCGGCCCTTTACGCATCTGCGGCGCCATCACCATGAAGATGATGAGCAGCACCAGCACCACGTCCACCAGCGGCGTAACGTTGATGGACGCATTCATTCTGGCGCCTTCACCGAGCCGCATACGCGTCCTCCTGCTCATCCACTGAAATCTTGCCCTGCCGATCATTGATCTGCGGCGCTTTGAAGAGGCGGTTCACCAGCTTTGTTGAAGCCCGATTTAACTCGATATGGAAAATTTCCACCCTGCCGGTGAAGTAGTTGAACCCGGCGACGGCCGGAATCGCGACGAAGATGCCAAGAGCAGTTGTGACCAGGGCTTCAGCGATGCCGCCTGAAACGACTGACATGCCGCCCGAACCCGTGGCAGCGATGTTACGGAAAGCGTTGATGATTCCAGCTACGGTGCCGAAGAGGCCGACGAACGGGGCTGTGGAGCCAATCGTAGCCAGGAAGCCAAGACCCTGTTTCAACTGGATCAGCGTCTCTGACATGGAGTCTCTGAGTGCATCCACGACAAGCTCATAGGAAGCCGAAGGATCGCCTCCGGATTTGCGCACGCCCTCGTACTCAAGGATTCCCGCTCCGACCACCTGAGCCAGGTGCGATTTCTGGTTCTGCTGTACTGATTCAATCAGTTCCTGGACTTCGCCCCCATGGAGGAACTTGGTGAACACTTCCTTGAAAATTTGCGACTCGCGCGCGGCCGCGCGGAAATGGCGGTACTTGTTAACCATCACTGCCACCGAAAAGAAAGAAAGCGAAATAAGGCAACAGATCACGGCGGCGCCAAATACGCCTACGTTTCTCAGCAGCTCCGTAAAGGTCATTTGTTTCCTCCTGTGCGTCCGCTCTATCACAACCTATGCGTGCGGCGCATTTTTCATTTCTGCGTTTTTCCCTACGAAAGTCCCTGGACCATGGTTGCGAGTGGAGTGAGTATTAAGCAGAGCTGCTGATACCAACAACAGTACACGGGTACTATGTCCCTTCTAAGCGGGTCGCAGTACCTCCGTCCCAGTTACCATGGCTCTGGTATGGAAGGACAATAGTGAACTGGGTCTTTCGGAAGTAGCGCAAGGAGGAGTAAAAATGGGCGCATTTTCCCGCGAGCGCTCTAACGCGGCAGCCACGTTCAGCGTTCAACGGGATTGACCACACAGTCCGCGTGGCCGCGAATGTATTCAACAGAGAGAGAGTTACATCGGGATCAGATGTATCGAAGCCGGGCGGAAGCTTCAGAGGTGAATGCTACTGGAGGAACATGGCGAGCAGAAACCCTGGAATTGATTGAAGAGTTGTAATTAGCAGATGGACGAATCAGGATGGTTAACAGGAATGGATCCCACCCGCGAAGGAATCTTCGCTTGAATGCAAAGCATCGCTCCGCAAGCTCCTGCAACCGGCCTTGCGATAGCTCTTAAAAACCAGTGCATGGAAAATGCATGGCCAGCTCACGGCTTCTTTTCTGACCTGATCTCGTAGTAGCTCAGCTCCCGCATGAACACTTCCTTGTCTACGGGCTTCCTGGAGTCATCGAGCATCGGTGAGATGCCAGTCGCACGGCCAACTTCTGAGCTCTTCCAGGGAACGATGACAAGCGACGTAGGCGTTTCCTCACTACCCAAAATCGACATGCCCAGCGCCTGACCTCCAGGGACGGAGGTCAACTTCGTGTCTTTGGCCGTCTGCGTCTGCGCTGCCTTCTGTTCTGCTTCTGTCTTTACCTGGGCCGATTCTGTTTGCTCCGGCAGCTTTTTGGTTGCTGCTTCAGCCGTCGCTTCCTGAAGTGCTTCCGTTTTTGCGGGCGCTCCTTCCTTCTTTTTGCTTACGGCTTCCTTCTTCTGCGTCTTCGCAGCACCGGCGGCGGGTTCGGTCCCGGTCTTATTATCGGTCTGGGCCACAGCTGTCGCCAGCCCCGTCCCCAGCAGAAACACGAGTAGCAAGTCTCCCCTCATGACTTCTCCTTTCGGCCCGTCCTTTTGCGTAGATCGGCGATCCATTTGACGACGTCGGCATCGCCCGGAACGAGCCGGTTGTATGCCTGGTAATGTTCCAGCGCACACGCATAGTCACCGAGATACAGGTCGCAAAGAACGGCAAGGTTTCGGTGCGCAAAATGAAAATCCGGAAACTGGGCCAATGCCGCCTCATAACTTGCACGCGCCTTGGCAAATTCTCCCTTGCGTCGCTGCACCAGGCCGAGCTCGTTGTACGCAGCGACGTGGTGGGGATTCAATTCCACCGCCCTGCGCAGGCTGGCCTCGGCGCGGTCCAGATCGCCACTGCGGGCGTATGCAATGCCGAGATTGATGTGCGCTGCGGTTGACGTGGGAGCTCGTTCAGTCACCTTGAGCAGCAAGGGGATTGCGTGATCGTATTGCGCCTCACCGAGCACGCGCACAGCCTCGGCATATTCGGCGCGCACGTCATCCGGGATGGGCTCCTGCTGCGTGATCGTTAACCCGTCTGCATTGCGCTCAAAGTCCAATGGCGCAGCCGCCGGTACCGATAGCGGCAGTGGCACGTTCGCCTTGGCTGCCTTGGCGGTCACGGTGTGTTGTGCATCAGGGCAGCCAAGAATGAGCAACAGGGCCAGCCACGGTATACCGCAGCAAATTGTCTTGATGGACCGGGTATTAACGCGGATTCGCATTTTTCCCTCCTCCGCCATTCGCCGGCACCGGCGCGGGATGCGTTGTTGGGTCCGGATTAACTGGCGTTGTGCCGCCGCTGTTTGGCGCCGCAGCGTTGTTTGGTGCCAGAGCGCTGTTGCCTGGCGTCGCGTTCGTGGTAGTTGGCGTCGTTGCAGTGTTGCTCGCGGTCTGTGTGACAGGCGGCGCCAGAGGCGAGCGGTAAGAGTAACGGTCCATGGCGCCGATGAAGCCGCTACTCATTTCATTCTTCGCATAGCGACCTGGCATCAGCTCCGCGAGCCTGCTCAGGCTTTTCTCAGTCCATGTATTGAAGACGCCGGCGTGCAATGATTCCATGTTCTTCTCGTGTACCTTGATGGCTTTCTCCTCGAATGGAAACGCTGCCTCATCAAGTTCCGCCTCGAACTTGTCCAGGTCCGCCGGCTTCACGTCGGCAGGACGCTCTGACTCCTTGAGTGAACGGCTGAAGTCGAAATACGTCTCGGCCATATAGAACGTGGCCGCCGCGGTTACATCGGCGATTTCGTAATCCACCAGCCCATTCATGGCCTTAATGGTGGCATCCAAGCGCTGCTTTTTGTCCTTCAGGCTGGCCTCAAACGGTTGCCGCAGCTTTACGGCCACGAAAGACTGATAGAGTTGCTCTGCCAGTATCAGAGCCGATCGCGCCGCGAGCGTCCGGGTCCGGCCAGTCCTTTCGGGTCCGGCAGCACCATCGATGCGTACAACTTCCGCCAGCTCTTTTTGATAAAGAGTTTCGTTGTGCGCCCCCTTGTGTATCTCAGACATCTTGAAATGGGTCTCAACGGCCGCTTCGAGCGGCTTCGGAAATTCGGTGACATAGTGACCGTACGCTATCAATGCCTTGTCATTCGCATTCGCCTTTTGATAGAGATCGCCTGCCACAAGAAGCGACTCCCTGCGTACGTTGTCGTCTTTGGACTCGGAAGCCAGTCGTTCATACTCTCCGGCAGCGTGCGATAACTCACCGCTCTCCCGGTAGGCATGTGCGATCAACCTGGTGGCTTCACCCGCCATCTTGTTTTCGGGGAATGAGCTGCGGAAAGCCTCGAGCACGCTTGCTGCCGACTTCCAGTCCTTCAACTCAATCAGTGCTGCGCCCGCGTCATATTCGGCCGTTGCACGAATGGTTGATGTGGGAGCAGCCGTGCGAATCCGCAGAAAGTGGTCCGCGGCAGCCCGATAGTCCTGTGCGTTTCTTGCCAGCTCACCCTGCTTGTAGATGGAGGCAGCGAGGTTATCAACGAACTTCGCGCGTGAATCATCGCCGGTCGGCGTGACCTTCAGCACCTCTGTGTAGCCATGTTCGGCCTGCGCATACTCGGCCAGTTCAAACGAGCCATGGGCAACCACGATCCACGCCGAGCGCCTGATGGGCATCTCCGCACTCGGATATTTTTCGATGACGCGTTGAGCGGAGGTGACCGCCGGGCGAAAGTCCTTCATCTCGTATTGATCATCAGCGGCCGCTCCCAGAATTGCTGCCGCCTGTGCGTGGGCCGGGAAAGTATCGGCGAATTTGATCGAGCTTGCGATCGTATCGCGCTTGATGGTCTCGAGATTCTCTTTGCTGGCGACCTTCAGTTGCTCGCGATATGCGTAGACAGCAGCGTAACCTGCGGCTTGAGTTTGTGCGTTTGCCGGGTATTCGTAGGCTGTGCGCTCGTACTGTCTGGCCGCCTCTCCGAAGTCCTTGTTCTCGAAGAGAAGGTCGGCGAGCCGGTAGTTGATCGTCGGTGACTCCGCGTCCTGCGGGAACGACTTGAGGTAGTCGCCATACCATCGTTGAGCCTCGTGATAGTTCGCGAGCTTCTCGTTGGCTTCCTGCGAGCCCTGATATTCAGCGTGGTAATGCGTTGCCAGGTCCTTCAGGTCGGTCTTCAGGTAGGCGAGCGCTTCCGGCAGCTCTTCAGGCTTGTTGTGCTGCCAGTATTCCGCCTGCAGTCCATACCTTGACGCAAAGTCCCGCTTCGACTCCAGAACGAGTTTGGGAAATCCACCCTTGGTGAAAGTCTCCACCACCCGCATGCTGAAACGTGGGGCGGCATGGTGGAAAGGATGGAGCGCGATGAAAGAGTTGTACGTCTTCGCCGCGTCGTCGTAACGCAGTTTGGTCAGGTAGTGCTCGCCAAGATTGCTGTAGATGCGGTCTTCATACGACCGGCTTTTGGTGCCGGCGAAGTACTGCTGGACTGCTTCCGGACCGCCAAGGGTGCTGAAGCTAAGGCTGACTGCACGGAAAGTATCGGCAACGCGGCGTTCGTCCTCTTTCTCATGTTTTTCATCGAAGTTGTAGCCGGTAGAAACTTTGTAGTCGAGCAGGGCCATGTAATTCTGCACCGCCTCTTCGTATAGCTCCTGCTTGTAGAACGTCCAGCCGAGCTTGTAGAGTGCGAGTTCGTAGTACGAGGAGCGGGCGCCGAGGCTGGTAATGGCTGAGTACGCGTTCTCCGCGTCTCGAAATTTTCTGCGCGTGAAGAAGTATTCACCTCGCCGGAACTGGACCTCGTCGAAGTGCACGGAATTCGGATTCGCGCGTATGGCGCGCTCCATGGTTTCCATGGCTTCATCGGTGCGACCCAGTTCGTCATACGCTCGTGCCATTTGATAGAGAACCTGGTCGTTGTCCTTGTAATTCGGGTACTCCGCAAGCAGCTTTTTATAGAGAGCAATCGCCTCGAGAGGGCCTTTGGGAGTTGCGTCAGTGCCTTCCGTTTCCGTTGGCAAAGCGACTGTCTCGCCGCTTGCCGGAATCTTGCTGGCCGCCGTCGTGCGCCGCTCGAATTCCTGCTCAGACTCGCCATGACCGGCTCCCGCAGCCGCAGCGGCCTTGCCTGGAGTGCGCGCGGGAGTATTTGCAGCTACCTTGGCAGACTGTGGAGCAGGCATTGGCTTCGGCTTGCTCTCGCCCGTGTGTATCCCGTATTGCTTCTCGAGTTCCAGGTCTGCGAGCCGTCGTATTGCCTCCGGCGTCATCGGCGTTTCCGGCGATTCCTCGAGAAACTTCCGGTACTGCTGCATGGCTTGATCTACACTCTGCTGCGTCTCCGCCTCTTGGACGTCGGGAGCCACCTTGTGCAGTTCTGCCAGCGTCCCCTGCGTAGCGGGCGGCTTGTGATGCTCAGCGCAGCCGCCGAGGAAAGCCGACGCAATCACGATCGAAATGGCATGTCGGCGCATCAGTGTCCTCCTGCGCCAGACTGGGCGCGCGCGGCTCGATCGTAGCTATCAGCGATGCCGAATCGCGCCTGGATCTGCTGGTTCACCAGGCGTTCACGGCGGGCCTCAAGCTGATTGATGGCAACGCTCTCGATCATCTGTCCCTGTTTTGCCTTGAGGTTTTCGACATGTTGCAAGGCTTTGCCAACGCGTTCGCGCAGCTGCGCAATCTGCGCGTCATAGCCGACATAACTGTGCGTTGCCGCCTGCCTCTCCCTCACGAAAGCCTCGTACCCTAGGTGGAGAGTATCGACCTGCGTGTTCAACTCTTTGAGGTGCTCGAATGCCTTGGTCAGCCGCTGTGGGTATTCGGTTTCGAGACGCCATGTGAGTACACCGTGCAGCCGCTCCAGCCGCTGCCGAAGAGCAATCGCTTCGGGGGTGTTCGAATTACCCACCTTTTTTTCAAGCAGTGCGATGCGCTCGCTGGCGATCCTTTCGTCCGTGGTCGCCAGGTAATCCGGCCGCGGAGCGGTAAGCATGGCGTGCAAGCGGTCGTCGAATTGCTTGCGCTGCTGAAGCCGCAGGTGCATCCGTGAATCCAACGCCTGAAACTGGGCGTCGATCTTCGGCAGCAGCGGATCATAGTTCTTCTTACGCAGCCGGATGATATCGTCGAAGGCTTCAAGGCTGGTTTGGGAGCCCGAAAGTTTTGAGCGAAGGTCCTCGAGGTCGAGGTAGTTCTGCAACGCGGTCTGGAAGTCGTGCGATGCCATCAACTCCATCAGGTAGTACGTTTCCGGCGCACCTGGCTGGCTGCGCAGCCGAATGACCCAGGTTTGGTCCTCCCGGCTCTCTTCTCTGATCAGGGCTTTGAGAAACAGCCCCGCCTTGATGCTGTTGATCGATGCGTCCAGCTTTTCAATCTGGTTGCTGTACTGCTCAAGCGCGCGACCATACGTAAGCGCAGCGCGACCGTATAGCTTCAGATCGGCATACGTATGCGGCACGGCAAGCATGGCTTCCTGGACTGCCACATCCGTCGGCTCGCGAGTCGCCAGGAGATTCCAGGGAACCAGCGCACGATCAAACTGTTTGGACGAGGTGTCCGCCCATCCGGCCCACAGCAGGGCCTGGTTCGAGAACGGTCCATCAAGGCGCACGCGGTCCAATGCCTGTTTTGCCCGTTCAAAGTTGCCTGATTCGAACAGGAGGGAGCCAAGCACCAGGTTGGACTTGTCGCGGATGGCAAGGTCGGCGGGATCATTCCCTGGCAGCAGCCCGGCTTTGTCCAGTTGCTCGATTGCTTCCTGTTTTTTACCAGCTTGCAATAACGCGATCCCGAGATTGTAGGAGACAAACCCGGCGAGGCTCTGATCATTCTGCAGGTGATTGAGCACTTCGATGGCGTCAGCAGGCCTGCCCGTCGCCATATAGATGTTGGCTCGCAGAAACTCCACGTCATCCTTTATCTTTGCGGGCGCGGTACCCTGAATCCGTCCCAGGGCCTGCAGCGCATCTTCGAGCTGGTCCTTTTGAAAGTGAATGCGAGCGAGCCTGAACGCGGCTTCGCTTCGTACGGCATCATCGACTGCGCCTTCAAGCACTCTCTTGATAGCGCGCCCAGCCCGGTAATGCATCCGGTAGTCGAGTTCGAAATCGCCGACAGAAAATTCAGCTTCGTTGATGTGATAGTGAAGAGTATCGAGTCCGGGCTGGTCTAATCCGTGGTACTGCGCCAGTTCAGTGTCGAGCCGCTGGATTGCTTCGAAATACTGGCCCTGGTAGGCGTGATAGAAGGCTTCGTCGAAAAAGAGATCGTCCTTCTGGTTCCTTGCCAGCTTGTCGTCACCAGCCAGCACGGGACTTGCAGCCAGGGCTAGTACCAGGCCGAGTCCGAGGCTGAGTATGAAGATGCGGCGGATCGCTCGCATCGTTTACAACTCCCCAAGCGTGATCGGGGTGCTGCCGGAATCCGTACCGGCCACTGTCAGTTCCACCATCTTCGGCTTGACTTCCTTATGGAAGGTGAAGTGCTCCGTGCGGTTGAAGTCAGCGCCGCCCTTAAGCTTGCCGTCGACGAGCACGTTGAGCTGGTGATCTCCTGCCGCCACATTGCCAACGTAGATCCGTTGCACGCCACCCTTCCGCAATGCCTCGAGCTCTTTTGCGCTGTAGATGTAGTGCGCAACAAGTTGACCATCGATCTGGAGCCGCACCGCATCAAGGCGCATCTGGTCGCCTTTGGCCAACGCAACGAAGATCGCCACTTGAGTCCCCGACGGGTAAAGCAGTTTTTCTTCCAGCTGATTCAGCTCTGCCGCAATGCTGAGAACATCTGATTTCGTCTGCTGAACCTGTTCGTCGAGGTCCCTCATCTGCTGCTGGTCGGGATTGGCATCGGCGGCTTTCCGCTCGGTGCTTTTTTTGTTTTCGGTGGTTTTGTTTCCCTGTTCGGAGTTCTTGCCCGCTTGCGTCGGCGCAGCTTGCAATCCTGAAAGGGTCACAAACAACGCCAGGCTCAGAGCAGTCACAACTGGTAAATGCACTCTATTTTTCATCTCTGTGTATTCCTACGCGGTACTTGAACAGCAACTTTGGACTGACAGAGTATTAAGGAGATGGCTGGCGACAACAACAGCACACGCGTGCTAAGCCCCTCTTGTCCGGAGTGCCCGATACCTCCGTGTAAGGCACGCTTATTCGCAAGTCGAAGCACCGCTGCCCCGATGGAAAGCAGCATGTGGACATGGCTGAGAGATGTACGAAAAACCTAACCGTGCCCCAGCTTCGGTGTCCGTATCAAATAGGCCACGTTTACCCGGATGCAGGCCCGCAAACGCGATATGCGCTCACTCCGGGGAAAAGAAATCGCGCTGGTTGCCATCCGACAAGCGGTTTCTCCGCCGCTACCCATTCAGAACTGGCTGTGTGCGGCGGATACTGAGTTGTGCTGGTGCTGATAATGAAGAGAAGTGCAATGCTGCACATAAAGCAGTCCACAAGGGTTGCAGCCCCCGCGCAACTCCAAGAGTGTTTCAAACGTACGGCGATGGGCGCGCGGGCATCACCAAGACAAACAAAATCCGTGCCTGGCATATGACGGCGTTGAGAGTCCCTCGATGATTTCCCCTGCTCACCTTTAGAATTCCATCCTTTCGCAGTACAAACGAAAGGGTGGAATTTCTTAGTGCCTTTACCCTACGATTGCGATCGATTTTCTTGTAAGGACCAGCCCCCGAACAACGTTACAATCTGTACCCAACATGCTGGACAACTATATTCAGAATCAGGATGATCTTCCTCGTGAAGATCGGGCGGGGCAGACCTCTGCGACACTGGTGGAGGTTGACCGCGTGACTAAGAATTTCGGCACCAAAGTTGCGCTCAGGGATGTCTCTTTTTCTGTCCCGCCTGGCCAGATTTGCGGCTTGCTTGGTCCGAACGGAGCCGGGAAGACAACTCTGTTCCGGCTGCTGATGGGAATACTCAAGGCTACTACCGGAAAATTGACGGTCAACAAGCGTGACGCCTTTGAGGACCGGGTTGCCGTCAAACGTCTGATTGGGTTTCTTCCTGACGAGCCAGTTTTTTATTCCTATTTATCCGGGCGCGAAGTACTTGAACTGAGCGCGGCGATGCATGGACTGAGCGTGGGAGCAGCCATGTATCGGATTGCACCGATCATTTCCAGGCTACGCCTCTCCACGGACATCGATAACTACGCCGAAGACTACTCCCGAGGCATGAAAAAGAAGCTTGGTTTGCTCCTTGCCATGATCCACGCTCCCAAACTTCTGGTGCTTGATGAACCCACGAACGGGCTTGACGTGGAATCCACACACCTCTTTTATGATCTGATCTCGGAAACCGCAAAACAAGGGACTACCGTTCTGTTTTCCACCCACCTCATGGATCATGTAACCAAGCTGTGCTCCCATGCCGTAATCATCAATGAAGGTAAGCTCGTGGCCAAAGGTTCACTCCCGGAACTTTGCTCCACGTTTGAGCAGGCTACGCTGGAAGACGTTTTTCTCAAGCTCACCGCCAGGCCTTCGCAAAGATGAATAACACGTCCGGTGATCCGCTCGAATTCTGGTACACCGTGCGGGTTCTGCTTGCCTCAGCTCGCACCAGAGCTGCAGGCCGGCGAAGACGGCAACGCGAGCTGCTAAACAATCGTTCCGGCCGAGATTCATTCAACTGGGGCGGACTCGGGTTTGTCGTTACAGTTCTCGTCATGGCTGCGCTGAATATCATGGCTGCATTTGTGGTGTTCATGGCCGTCAAGATTGGCGAGCAGGTGGATGCGGAACGAAACGGGCGAATCGTCGTCAGTGAAAGGTTTCTGGAAACAGCAAACTTTTTCGAAAGAGAAGCCCGCGGAGAGCCGGCGGCGACCGATCGAAAGCTTGATGCCTACTATCCTTACGAAGCGAAACACCTCCTAGAAGACTACGGAGGAACGCAGGAAGCCACCGAGCGAAAACTTCGCGAGTCAATCCGCAACCATGGCACAAAAAATCTTGTCTCAAGGAACGATGCGGCTCCTGGACTGGTCACTCTACCCGACGGAACCACGATGACCGCGCTCCTGGGATCGCTGGCTCTTCTGTGGTGGGGAACCATGCTGGTCTTTCAGGGAGAAGGTGTTGAATTTGATCTTCAGCGGCGCAGGCATCCGATGTGGGAATGGTTATTTTCACACCCGGTTTCATCGGGAGCGGTTTTTTTTGCGGAGATGCTCACACCTCTGGCTGCCAATCCGCTTTACTGGAGCGCACCTTTATTTGTGGGTTTCGTGTATGGCTTTGTATATGGCGTTGGTCCGGGAATTCTGGCAACGTTTCTGATTGGCGTCCCTGTATCGCTGGCGGCGGGGTGTCTGGGTAAGGCGCTTGAGATTGGCGTGGTTCTTCGCTTTTCTCCTCGTTCACGCGGCGCAATGATCGGCATTATGGGCTGGCTGGGCTATTCATCCATGGTGCTGCTCATTTTTGGCCTGATGGCGCTTCCCAAGGTGGTTGGGGCAATCCCACGGTTCTTTCAGTTCTTAATCTTGTTTCCATGGCCTTGGCTTGGCTTATTCGTTGGCCGTCAGGCAAACGGTTCATTTTCGTTTTTGACAGGTGCACTCACATGCTGGTTCAGCGCCGCAGTCACATCCGCCGTTGCAGTCAGGTTCAGCGTATGGGGTGCCCAGCAGGGACTCAGTGGCAATTTCAGTCAGGCTGGCTCGAGTCCCTCCACGGCGAGAAGGCGCAAATCTGCATTTGCCAGGGCTCCCCTTTATCGCAAAGAATTACTATGGTTCATTCGCGATCGCAGCGCCATAGTGCAAACCATCCTCATCCCGATCACTATCGCCAGCGTACAAATCTTTAACCTGCGTAGTCTTCTGAAGCACGCTGATGGCGCGTGGAACTATCTGTGTGGTACGGGAATCTTGTTTGGAACTTATTTCCTTTGGATTCTGGGTCCGAAGTCGCTCTCATCAGAAGGAAGCGCTTTGTGGATTTCCCTCACCTGGCCTAAAGGGCTCGAAGCTCTGCTGAAGGCCAAAGCATGGCTTTGGTCGATGATCTCATCCGGCATCGTTGCAATCGTGCTTTGTTACGCGGCCATTCTCTTCCCTTCTGACATATGGAAAATTCTTCTGGTGGGAGCCGGGTGGTTCTTCTTTGGCCGGACCATGGCGGAGAAATCCGTCACGCTGGTTACCGTAACGTCAGAATCCGGCGAGCAGCAAAAGATTCCTTCTGGGCGTCGGTGGGCGGCGCAGCTTGGCATGCTGACTTTCTCCATTGGAGTCTTTACCCAGCAATGGAACCTGGCCATCGTGGGAATCGTCTATTCCTATCTCACCGCTGCCGCGATGTGGGAAAACTTCAGGGCTCGTCTGCCCTACCTTTATGATCCGTGGTCTGAAAAACTCCCGCCACCACCAACACTGATGCATGCCATGGTTTCCATCAGTATCCTGGTAGAATGCGGCGCCATCTTAACCGCCTTCCTAGTAGGATTTTCTGGAGGCGAAAGCATTGCCATTGCGCAGGCTATCAGCTATGGAGTTTGCGCTTCATTGGTGTCAGTGGGTGTGTCCAATTTTCTAAGCGAACGTGGCGTTTCGGCCCGCGATGTCTGGATCTGGCAAACCAACGAGACTGCAGACAGAGACTCAGGAGTCTGGTGGCCTGGTGGAGGGTCTGGCATCAGATTTCCGTTGTTTCTCCTCGCAGGAGCAAGCGCAGGTGTGGTGCTGGGCCTGGTTGCGCACGGATACCTTGACCTGTTGCGCCATATCCCTGCGACTGCGGAAATCCTGCGCAAATCACACGAGCAGATGCAGAAGATACCCGGGCTACGAATCTCCTACGCCGTCATGGCCATTGGCTTCGCTCCATTTGCGGAAGAGTATCTGTTCCGCGGTCTTCTCTACAGGGCCCTGGATCGTGAATGGGGTGGCTGGCGGGCCGTTGTTGGTAGCGCGGCTTTTTTTGCGATCTACCATCCTACTCTTGCGTGGTTTCCAGTCGCTTTGCTCGGCGCCACCAATGCCATCCTGTTCAAGAAAACACGCCAGCTTGCCCCGGCAGTGATCCTTCACATGGTCTACAACGCTGTTGTTTTGATGTAAGACAGAATTTACCCTGCCTGTTGATCCGGTCATTTAGTTGGCTAGTTGGCGCTAAAAAACTTTTCCAGCACGTCCAGATATCTATCCGGCTCTTCGTAGGCCGGGAGATGTCCGCTCTCTTCAAAGAAAATCACCCTGGCGTTGGGGATGGTATGAGCAAGCTGCCAGGCCGTGAGCGGCCCAACATTCATGTCAAAGCGGCCGTTGAGCACGAGCGTAGGAAACTTAAAGCCAACCAGCTTTGGCGTGAGATCCAATTTTTCAATGTCTTTGGAAATTGCCCGGGCAACGGCAGGCTCGTATCCAAGGTCTCCCATATGGCTCATGTAGGCGTCACGTTTTTGCTGAGAATAAAAGATCATGCGGAAATGGTTGAGCAGGCCAGCTTTTGCCGCAGCGTCAGTTTCAGCGCCAAGCTTCTTCGCTTCCTCCTCATTCTGCTCTTCAATGTCCGGAAAGACGTCGGGCAGAAGGTGTACCAGTTTCGCCAATGAAGGTCCTGGAGAATCGGAGAGAACCAGCTTCGCCACATGTTCAGGATGCGCCGCGGCATAGGCCATCGATATAAATCCACCGAATGAATCGCCAACCAGCACAACTTTCTCGAGCTTCAGGGTCCGGCGCACCGCGTCCAGATCAGCAACCTGAGCTTCTATGGACTGCGGCGCATCTTTCTGCACCCGCTTTGACTTGCCGGTGCCGCGCTGGTCATAAAGCGCTACGAAGTGATTCTTTCCCAAACGAACCCAGAGATCATTCTGCATCATGTAAGCATGTGAAAGGCCCGGGCCTCCATTCACGGCGATGACTGGAAGTGACGTGCTTGCGCTATCCGCCGCTGTTGGCGTCCCGAAAGTTTCATAAGCGATATCAACCTGCTCGGTGTGAGCAACGCCCGTAGCATGCGGGACAGTCTGGCCTTG
>Ga0209863_10000638_pt1 | contig 16237 bp, 6 predicted proteins | sample OrgsoiDNA2013046_FD_185796 | JGI IMG/M metagenome (GOLD analysis project Ga0209863, IMG submission 185796) | Permafrost soil microbial communities from the Arctic, to analyse light accelerated degradation of dissolved organic matter (DOM) -... | ecosystem: Environmental > Terrestrial > Soil >...
GCTGGCGATCAGGGAAAAAGAAAGTCTGTTGCTTTCGCGATCTTATGTTCAACGCCAGTTAGATTGCGCCAGCAACGAGCTGTATGTCCAGAGTCTGCGCCAGGCACTCGCGGACATTGACTTGAAGCTCACGGAGCTGAGCAAGTATTAAACTACCGCTCTTCGTCCGGTGGCCGGAGGCATCCGGCTCTGGCTACTGTGATGCCTGCGTGCTTATGAAAGTTGACAAAATGCTGGTGTGAGCTGCTGGATTGCTCCGGCTCGCAATCTACGTGTGAAAACGGGAACACGCGCGCGCTCTGAAGCAACAACAGCACCGGCACGCAACTCTAAGGTAGAGAGTTCTCCGAGCTGTGCTTACGGCACTCCTTGGAACTCAAATCCACTATTCAGGCCTGATCAAGACGAATGCGTACCCCTCGGTTTGCCGGCGGCAAGACTGTGTTTTGTGTATCTCTGCTTTTGTTCGTCTGGCTGATTGTTGCGGGGCGCGGGAACGCCCAGGACGCGCAGGAGCCTGTGAACCTGCAAACGGCCATTTCGTATGAAGGGCAGAAAGTGGGATCCGTGGAAGTCGCCGGGCAGCCCGATCTCACCCGGCGTAACGTCGCTGACCTCATCGCCCAGCCCATCAATGCTCCTTACCATCAGCAGCAGGTGGATGCCACCATTGCAGCGCTGAAGAAAAGCGGCAACTATCAGGATGTGAAGGTGCTGGTGACGCCGGAAGCAAGCGGCCTGCGCGTGCTGTTTGTGCTGGAGCCGGCTTTCTATTACGGGGTTTTCAATTTTTCAGCGGCCGTCGGCCCTTTCTCCTACACGCGGCTTCTTCAGGCCGCGAGCTATCCCCGGGAGGAGCCCTTCACCGCAGGGCGGGTGGATGAGGCTGCGTCCAATCTTCTCGAATTCTTCCACCAGAACGGATACTTTGAAGCCCGCGTGGAACCGCAACTGCAAAAAGACGAAGCTCATGGCGTGGTCGATGTGCAGTTTGACGTGAAACTGCGGCGGCGTTCGAAGATCGGCGATGTTTCCATAGGCGGGTTGAGTCCGGAAGATACTGCGCGGATGCAGTCCAAATTGCGTTCGTTGCGCGCACGCATACGCGGAGCATACCTCAAGCCAGGGAAGCCCTATACATCTAAAAAGATCCAGTCGGCCATTAAGTTTATGCAGGCCGAGATGGGGAAGCAGCACTACCTCGCGGCGCGTGTGCAGTTAGTCTCCGCAAAATACAATCCGGAAACCAATCGCGCGGACATCGATTTTCATATCACGCGCAATCGCCAGATCAACATTCAGATTGCCGGGGCCAGGATCCGGCAGGGAACGCAGAAGAAGCTGATTCCCATTTATCAGGAAAATTCGGTTGACCCTGATCTGGTTCAGGAAGGCGCGCAGGACATTACGTCCTACTTTCAAGCCAAGGGATTCTTTGACGCAAAGGTGCAAAGCAAAGTTGGAACCTCAGATTCGGGCGATACCATCGTGTATCAGGTGGAGAAAGGCAAACGGGGCAAGGTCGGCGGCGTCAGCTTCCACGGCAATCAGGCAATAGATGAGGATGATCTGGAAAAGCAGCTCGCCATCAACCGCGCCACCCGTTTCCTGTGGTTTTCACACGGCAAGTACAGTGAGAAGCTGGTTCGCAAGAGCGCCAAGAACATTCAGAGCTACTATCAGAGCCAGGGCTTCAGCCAGGCCACAGTCACGCCTCTGGTGAAAAATCAGGATGGTAAGTTACAGGTCACGTTTAACGTGCAGGAAGGCCCGCGCGACGTGGTGGATGCGCTGACCCTGGAAGGCAATCGTTCGATCGCAGTCGCGCAGTTTGCTCCCAAAGGACTGAACCTGGAGGCGGGTAAGCCGTATTCGCAGGTACTGCTTTCGCGTGATCGTGACCAGATCATGGCCACATATCTTGATCGTGGATATCTCACCATGACATTCCGCGCCAAGGTTGACCAGATCAAGGAAACTCCGCACCACGTTCGCGTGACTTACTTGATTGACGAAGGACCGCAGGTATTTGCCATGAAGGTGGAACCAATTGGCTCCAGGGATACCCGTCCAGAACTGATCCTGCGCAACGCTAATATCAAATCCGGTCAGCCGTTAAGCCAGACGGCTTTGCTGCGCGGTGAAAGCCAGCTTTACACCTTGGGTGTTTTTGACTGGGCAAGTGTCAGCGCACGCCGGCCCGTAGGAGAAGATCCGCAAGCTGAAGTGCTGATCCGGGTGCATGAGTCCAAGCGCAATACCATCACCTATGGTTTTGGTTTTGAAGCGACGAAAAGAGGCGGTAACGTTCCGGGGGGAACTGTGGCGGTTCCTGGGCTTCCGCCGGTGGGCGTACCCACGAATTTCAAGACCAGCGAGCAGACCTTCGTAGGACCGCGAGGTTCCATCGAATATGATCGCCGCAACTTCCGCGGTCGTGCTGAAAGTGTGGCAGTTGGCTTGTTTGCCGGTCGTCTGGACCAGCGAATTTATTCTTCCTGGACGGATCCATATTTCCGCAACAGTTCGTGGACGGCCACCGTTACCGGGTCCATTGAGCGATCCAGCCAGAATCCGATTTTTACTTCGCGGCAGGGATTAGGCGGTCTTCAATTTCAGAAATATCTTGACGCCAAGAAGACCAAGTCCGTTTTCTTCCGCTACAACTTCAGCCGCACCAATCTGAGCAACTTGCTTCTGCCCGATCTGGTTCTGCCGCAGGACCGCAATGTACGGCTGTCTACACTCTCCGCATCTTTTATACGAGACACAAGGGATGATCTGTTGGACGCGCATCGGGGTCTCTATGAAAGCTTTGAAGTGGCCATGAATCCCAGTGTTCTTGGATCCAACACAAACTTCGGCCGCTTTCTGGGGCAGGCTGCTTACTACAAGCCGGTTTTCACCAAAAATGTGATCTGGGCGAACAGCATCAGGCTGGGACTGGAACAGGCATTTGCCGGAGCGACCATTCCCTTAAGTGAAAGTTTCTTCTCCGGTGGTGGTAGCACCCTTCGCGGATTCCCGTTGAACGGAGCCGGACCGCAAAGAGACGTGCAGGTGTGCGGTGTGCCCGGTGACCAGACCACATGCGCGCAAATCAGCGTGCCTCTGGGTGGACCGCAGCTACTTATCGTGAATTCCGAGCTGCGTTTTCCCACACATATCATGAATAAGCTGGGCGCCGTGCTCTTTTATGACGGCGGCAACGTTTTTCGCAGTATTGGGCTGGGTGACGCCGGCATTTACAGCAATACTCTGGGCGTTGGATTGAGATATATCACGCCGGTTGGGCCGGTACGCGTTGATATTGGACGGAACTTGAATCCGCTGACCGGTGTAAGCGCAACACAGTTTTTTATAACTCTGGGCCAGGCATTCTGAAGTGGGGCATTTGTGAATTGGAAAAAGATTACTCTCTGGAGTCTAGCAGCCATCATTGTTCTGGTGGTTGGCATTGGCATTACATCGTTGTTGTTGCTTCAGCACAGCCCAAAGTTCCGCTCCACCCTTCTAGCCAGGGTTGAGCAGACGGTTAAGGACTCAACCGGCGCGGAAATGAAGGTGCAGGACTTCAACCTGCGCCTGAGTACGTTAACGCTCGATATTTACGGCATTGTGGTGCATGGCATGGAACCGGCTGGTAGTCCGCCGCTGGTTCAGGCCGAGCATTTAGGCGTAGGTATCGCGATCGACTCCGTGCTCGGAAGGAAGTGGCATTTCCGCAGTATCACGCTGGACCATCCCGTGGTGCAGGTCTCAGTGAACAAGGCCGGCGAGAACAATCTTCCCAGGCCGAAACAGCAGAGCAACGGCAGCAGTACTGACGTTTTTGATCTTGGCATCCGTCAGATGTCGCTGAACCGCGGAGAGATCTACTACAACGACCAGAAGACGATCCTTACTGCCGACCTGCACGATCTTGGATTGACAGTTGGGTTTGATCCCGGGCAGCGCCGCTTTCAGGGCCACCTCAGCTATGATCAGGGAAAAATTGTGTACGGAGCTTATGAGCCGGTGGTCCATGATCTTGACGCCGGTTTCAGTGCGACGCCGCAAAAGTTTACCCTTGATCGCGCGGAACTGACTGCGGGTAAATCGCAAATCACCCTGAATGCAACGGTGGATAACTACTCCAACCCTGCGGTGCAGGCCAACTATGACGCTTCCCTGGTGGCCGGAGAGTTCGCGAAGATATTGAAGAACCCATCCATTCCCACCGGCACTGTAAAGCTGACGGGATTCCTGAAATATCAGGCGCAGCCCAACAAAAGCGCCGCAGAAAGTGCGGCGGCCTGGGGGATGGTCAGCAGTCCTGAATTGTATGTGCGGACGCCCAGCGTGCACACTGGCATCCGGAACCTGAGCGCGAAGTACACGGTCGAAAACGGAAACGCCGACTTGCAGAACCTGCATGCGGAAATCCTGGGTGGACGGCTGGACGGTAAAGCCAGCGTACGCGATTTTGCAGGTGCAGGCAGTGGTAAGGTGGAAGCCACGTTGAAGGGCGTGTCGCTGGATGTGCTGCAAAATGCCACCAGGACCAATTCCTTACGGGAAGCGCATCTGGTAGGAAACGTCAGCGCCATCGCGCAGGCTTCCTGGGCCAAAGATATCTCCAACCTGATGGCTCATAGCGACCTGACCATTCACGCGGCGATGGGCCAGGACCCGTCAACTCCGCTCAATGGTGAAATCCATGCCGATTACGCCGCCAAAACACAGCAACTGGCGTTGCGGCAGAGCTACATCAAGACACCGCAGACTTCCATCAATCTGGATGGCAAGATCAGTGAGCTATCGCAGTTGCAGATCCGTATGCATTCCAATGATCTGCACGAACTGGAGACGCTGTCTGGCAGTTTCATGACCGCATCCGCCAACGGCAAGCCGCCGCAAAAGATGGACCTTTACGGGTCGTCCACGCTCATTGCCACGGTGACAGGGTCGCTCAAGAATCCGCAGGTTCAGGGACACCTTACCGCAGATAATCTTCGCGTAAAAGGCAGCTCATGGAAGTCATTAAGTTCGGATATAGCTGCAAACCCTTCGCTGGTTACGTTGAATCATGGTGTGTTGCAGGCGATCCCTCAGGGACATTTTGAGTTCAATCTGCAAACGCACCTGAAGGACTGGGCTTACACTTCTTCTGAGCCGGTAGCTGTGGATCTTTCAGGCGGACAGCTTTCCGTTGCCGACCTGGAAAGGCTGGCTGGTCAAACGTATCCGGTAGCTGGGACGCTGGCACTGAATGTCTCTGTGCGTGGCACGCAATTGAACCCGGTAGGCCACGGAAACGTGACCATCACCAACGCCAAGGTATCTGGCGAGCCCGTCCAGAATGTGAACCTGACCTTTAACGGTGACGGCAAGGCTTTGAATACCAACCTGACAGTTCGGCTGCCGGCAGGATCTGCAGAAGCCAAGGGTGTGTACTATCCGCAGACGCAGAGTTATCAGGCGCAGGTCAACATGAACAACCTGCGACTGGAAAAACTCCAGACAGTGATCGCCAAGAACATGCAGATTGCGGGCGGAGTCAGCCTGAACGTTTCGGGCAAGGGAACTCTGAAGAACCCAGAGCTTCTGGCTACGCTGGATATTCCGCAGCTTCAGGTGCAAAAGCAAAATATTCAGGGAATCAAGCTGCAGACACATCTTCAGAACCAGGTAGCCGACATAACGCTGGATTCCGCGGTGGCGCAGACCTACGTAAAGGGCAAAGGGTCGGTGGGGATTGCTGCACCTTACAACACGAATTTCCGCCTGGATACTGGCCGGGTGCCATTTGCTCCGTTGCTCGCTCTTTATGCGCCTGCACAAGCTGCCGACGCAAATGGCGAGACTGAGCTTCACGTCTTTGTGAAGGGCCCATTACAGGACAAGAATAAAGTTGAAGCACATCTGGAAATTCCGGTTCTGAAGGCCAATTACAAGCAATTGCAGCTTAGCGCAGCCAAGCCGATCCATGTTGACTACCAGAACGGCGTTGCCGTCTTGCAGCCGACCTCAATTGAGGGAACTGGCACCAGTGTTCAAATGGAGGCCACGGTTCCGGTCAACAATCCAAATGCAGCCACGGTACTGGCCAAGGGAACAATTGATCTGCGGATTGCCGAGATGGTCTCGCCTGATCTGCAAAGCAAAGGCCTGGTCCGCTTTGATATTGATTCTCGACGCTACGGATCCAATTCAAATATCAACGGGCAGATTCGCCTTGAGAACGCAAGTTTCCGCACCGTCGATTCACCCGTCGGACTTGACGAAGCAAACGGAGTGATTACCGTGACCAAAGAACGCATGGAGGTCACAAGTTTTCAAGGGAAAGTTGGAGGAGGAACGGTCTCGGCCACCGGGAGAGTAACTTACCGGCCAGCGGTGCAATTCGATCTGGCGCTGGCGGCCAACCAGATTCGCCTGCGCTATCCAGACGGGCTGCGCACGATACTCGATTCCAATCTTTCTTATACAGGTAACACGCAGGCATCAACCCTGGGCGGCACTGTCAAGATCCAGCATATTTCGTTTACACCGGATTTCGACCTCGCGAGCTTTACTGACCAGTTCAGTACCGGCGGTGGCGGAGCGGCTCAACCTGGCTTTGCTCAAACCGTAAAGCTGAACATCGCGGTGCAATCCACTTCGCAGATGGACTTAAGCAGCAGCCAGGTCAGCATTCGCGGCAATGCAAATCTTCGCGTTGCAGGGACGGCCGCGGAGCCGGTGATTCTGGGCCGCACCAATCTCACAGGCGGCGAGATATTCGAAGCCGGCAATCGCTACGTCATACAAGGCGGCACCATCGACTTTCTGAATCCGGTTCGCACCGATCCGGTGGTGAATCTGCAGGCTAAAACCACCATCGACCAATACAACATCAACATCAATATTCAGGGTCCGGTAGAAAGGCTCCAGACCACTTTCACCTCGGACCCATCACTGCCGCCCGTGGATGTGATCAACCTGATCGCCCGCGGACAGACCACTGAGCAACAGGCAGCGCAACCCAGCCAGTCATTGACCAATGGCGCACAGTCACTCCTGGCGCAGCAAGTGGGAAGCCAGGTAAGCAGTCGCGTGGCCAAATTCGCAGGCCTGTCACACGTCTCGATTGATCCCGCCCTGGGCGGTAATAATCAGGACCCCGGAGCGCGCATTGCCATTCAGCAGCGCGTAACCAGCAGTCTCTACGTCACATTTGCCACGGACGTTACATCCACGCAAAGGCAGGCCATTGAATTGGAATACCAGTTGAATCGCAAGTGGTCCGTGAGTGGTGTGCGGGACCAGAATGGTGGCTACGGTCTGGACGCGCATTACAAGAAAGATTTCTAAGATTGGCCTCACCTGAAATGATGTGAAATGGTTGCGTAAGTCTCATCCCGCATGAGACGATTCAGGCGATGCTCAGGACGGAGTCGCGCAACCTTATCCTACAGACTGATAGCTATAAGTTCACGCATTGGAAGCAATATCCTGCCGGTACAGAGCGTGTATATAGCTATCTTGAATCGCGTGGCGGGATGTTTGGTCAGGTGGTCTTCTTTGGTCTGCAATATTACCTGCTGAAATATTTACAGGGCGCAGTGGTGGATGAGCAGGACGTGCATGAAGCACAGAGCTTCGTCGACCAGCATATTGGTCCGGGCATGTTCAACGGCGAAGGCTGGATGCATATCGTCCGCCAGCACGGCGGACGCCTGCCGGTGGTGATTAAAGCGGCTCCTGAAGGCAGCATTGTTGACGTACGCAATGTTCTGGTCACGATAGAGAACACTGATCCCCGTTGCTACTGGCTTCCCAATTACCTGGAAACACTGCTGCTGAAGGTCTGGTATCCCATTACCGTAGCAACGCTCTCGCGGGCCATCCGGCGTGTGTTTCTTGCTGCACTGGAACGTTCTGGCGATCCCGGTCTTATTGATTTCAAGTTGCATGACTTTGGCTACCGCGGCGTTTCCAGTGAAGAAACGGCCGGCATCGGCGCGGCCGCTCATCTGATCAATTTTAAAGGCACTGACACTGTGGCAGGCGTGCGCATCCTGCAAAAATATTATCAATCACAGGAGATGGAAGGGTTCAGCGTGCCTGCCGCGGAACACTCAACCATCACAGCCTGGGGACGTGAAAACGAGGTTCTGGCCTATAACAACATGCTCACCCAATTTCCCCATGGAGTTGTGGCCGTGGTGAGTGATTCTTACAACGTCTACGAAGCGTGCGCCAAACTCTGGGGTGACGTACTGCATGATAAGGTCCTTCAGCGCGATGGCACTCTGGTGGTGCGGCCAGACTCAGGCAATCCGCGTGAGACCGTGCTGAAAGTCCTGGAGATTCTGGGCGAAAAATTTGGATACCAGATCAATGGCAAAGGCTATCGCGTGCTGAATCCCAAAGTACGAGTGATTCAGGGCGATGGCGTGAACTACTGGACTATTCAGGATACTTTGATGGCCATGAATCGCTCCGGCTGGTCGGCGGACAATATTACGTTCGGTATGGGTGGCGCGCTGCTGCAGCAACTCAATCGCGATACGCAGAAGTTTGCCTTCAAGTGTTCCAACGTCACGGTGAATGGCCAGGACCGTGATGTATTCAAAGATCCGGTGGAAGGCCATGATAAGGCGTCCAAGCGCGGACGCCTGGCGCTGCATCTGGATGACGGCGTGTGGTCAACCGATCGGGCAATCGCCAACGATGGCGGTGACCAGTTGCAAACTGTGTTTCGCGATGGCGAAGTCCAGCTCACGCACAGCGTTGCTGAAATCAGGGAACGGGCTGGCAGCCACGAACAGGTGACGTTGGCGAGCTGAGCGCCTCTTAGCTATTGCCTCACTTTGCTCTGCTGGCTGCTGTTTCCAGAGCGCGTCGCGTATAAACCTGCGCAAGATGCTTGCGATACTCACCGGTAGCGTAAAGATCAGAGTTTGTTCCTACGCCTTCAGCAACGTGTTCTGCGGCTGCCGCAATCGTCTTGGCATCCAGGGACGCGCCTTTTAACGCACGTTCCACGCTCCCGGCACGGTACGGCTTGGGTGAGACGCCGGTTACGCCGATGGAACAAGAACCGCACTTGCTGCCTTCCGCGGTGAGATTTACTGCAATTCCCACCACTGCAAATCCTGAAGCCGGATGACGGTGCTTGATATAAGCCTGTCCTACTTTACCTTTCGGACTGGCAAAGCGGATTTCTTTGAGGACTTCTGTTGGGTCGAGAGCAGTTGTCATCAGTTCCACAAAGAACTGATCGGCCTTAATCACACGCTCGCCCTTCGGACCAACAGCAACCAGTTCAGCGTTCAATGCGATGATCACAGCGGGCCAATCTGCCGCCTGATCGGCATGGGCAAGGCTCCCGCCAACCGTCCCTTTGTTGCGGACCTGCAAATCGCCCAGTTGTTTGGCAGCCTCAGGAAGTATTGGACAAATGCGACGCAGTAGATCAGACGTTTCAATCTGAAAGTGCGTGGTCATGGAGCCAATGTGAACCTGGCCGCCTTCTTCCCTGATATAGGAAAGGTCCTTGATCTTGCTGATGTCGATGAGGAGCGAGGGTTGAGCGAAGCGCAGCTTCATCGCAGGAAGTAGACTGTGTCCTCCGGCAAGCAGCTTGGCATCATCCTTATGCTTGGCCAGGAGAGAGACAGCTTCATCCAGACTTTTCGCGGCAATGTAATCAAAATTTGCTGGGAACATTGTCTTCTCCTTTTATGCTGCTCCGGTTTTTCCATTTTTGTTGATGATGCGCCACAGGACTTCAGGCTTGATCGGCATATCGATATGGCGAACGCCAAACGGTGAAACGGCATCAACCACTGCGGCAACAATCGCCGGCGTAGCGCCAATGCTGCCTGCTTCGCCCACTCCTTTTACCCCAAGCGGGTTCACCGGCGAGGGCGTCTCCGTGCGGTCAAGTTCGAACCACGGCAGCATGGACGCGCGCGGAACAGCATAGTCCATCAGAGATCCGCTCACGAGCTGGCCCTGCTCGTCATACGCGGCTTCTTCCCACAGCGCCTGGCCCAGTGACTGGACAATGCCGCCATGGATCTGGCCGTGGACTAGAAGGGGATTGATGACTTTACCGCAATCGTCCACTGCGATGTAACGCTGCATGTCGACTTCACCCGTTTCCCGATCAACCTCAACCAGCACGATGTGCGTTCCAAACGGGAAGGTGAAGTTTTTGGGCTCAAAGAATGATGTCGCGGAAAGTCCGGGCTCCATGTCCGGCGGCATGTTCTTGGCCAGGTGAGCGGCCAGGGCCACGTCTTGAATGGTGACGTGTTTGCCGTCCAAATGAGGCTCAGGCAAGGAAGCGCCCGGCGCCATGCCGACTGGAACCACAGGCTCCGGAACACTCTGGTTTTTGCCCGGAGCGCATGGGTGGAAGCGGCCGCCGTGGACAATAACTTCCTCGCATCGCAGCAGATGTGCGGCGAGTTTGGCTGTCTTCTTTTTCAGCTTCTGCAATGCCATATAGACGGCGGTGCCGCCGACTGCCGTGCCACGACTGCCGAATGTGCCAATACCATATTGCACAATGGCAGTATCGCCGTGGATCACGGTCACGTCATTTACGTCAACACCGAGTTCGTCAGCCGCGATCTGGGCGAAGGAAGTTTCCTGGCCTTGTCCGTGTGGAGAAGCTCCAGTCATGATGGTAACTTTCGCCGTTGGCTCAATACGGACCGTGGCAGATTCCCATCCGCCAGCAGGCAGTGCCGGGGAAGGCCCCATGGCGCATATCTCCACATAGGTTGACACGCCGATTCCAACAAGGCGACCCTCGCTGCGCGCTTTCTTCTGTTCATCACGCATCTTGTCGTAGTCCGCCATCTTCATGGCTTTAGCGAGAGCGGCCTGGTAATTGCCACTGTCATAGAAAAGCCCGGTCGCGGTCTTGAACGGATGATCACCATCAAACGGTTCAGGGAAGTTTTTCACCCGGACCTGGATTGGATCCATTCCGAGTTCGGCGGCCACCAGGTCCATGGCGCGCTCAATTACGTACGTAGCTTCCGGGCGGCCGGCGCCGCGGTACGCATCCGTGGACATCTTGGTCGTAAATGTTGCTGTCACATTCATCTGGATCGCGGGAATCTTGTAGCATCCGGAAAGCATGAGTCCGGTGAGCGTCGGAATAGCAGGCGTGAGCAACTGGAAATACGCGCCCATGTCAGCAAACACGTTGTAACGGAAACCGGTGATGGTGCCATCTTTCTTGCAGCCGATCTCAATGTATCCCGTCTGGCCACGGCCGTGTATTGTGCCCTGCATGTTCTCGCGGCGGCCTTCAATCCACTTTACCGGCTGCCCCAGTTGCATGGAGGCATAGCCGATCATCGCTTCTTCGGCATAGACGTTTAGCTTGGACCCAAATCCGCCGCCGACTTCAGGAGCAATCAGCCGCAATTTGTTTTCAGGAAAGTTGAGCATGATGGCGAGCTGCGTACGCGCAAGATGTGGGATCTGCGTGGATGTCCACAGCGTGAGTTCCTTTTCCCCGGGATAGTAGCGCGCCAGCACGCCGCGGGTTTCCATGGCAATGGGAAAAAGCCTGCGGTGAAGAATCTTTTGTTTAATCACTTTGTCGGCGGATTTTAGAGCTGCTTCAATGTCGCCTTCGCCGGCCGTAAGCTTATACGCCACGTTGGTGCCGAACTGCTCATGGATGACCGGACTTTTGGAGTCTGCGGCTTTCTCTTCATCGACCACAGCAGGAAGCTCGTCATAGTCCACTTGAATCAATGTGACTGCATCCGCGGCGATGTATTTGTCCTTCGCCACCACCAGAGCCACCGGATGTCCCATCCAGTAAACTTTGTTGGTTGCCAGCACGCGATGGTCAGGCACCTTCATGTCCGGGATCGCGGCGCCGCAGGGAACCGGGCCAATCTTCTGTGAAATATCTTTTCCGGTATAAACGGCTACAACGCCGGGCAGCTTCGCGGCTGCGGAAACATCAATGCTCTTGATGCGCGCGTGTGCGTGCACTGAGCGCAGAAACGCGGCGTGAAGAGTGTCCGGCAATTTGATGTCGTCCACATAGTGGGCCAGCCCCTGGATCATTCGGGGATCTTCTGTGCGCTTTATACTCTTGCCTACAAATTTCTCTGCCATAAGTCCTCCGCGAGCGTTACCGGGTCGCCACCGATTTGGACTTCATCTTTTTAGCGGCGCACTGGACCGCCTGAACTATGTGCTGGTATCCGGTGCAGCGGCAGATATTGCCATCAATGCCGTGGCGGATCTCTTCTTCTGTGGGATCAGGGTTGCGCTGCAGCAATTGCGTTGCGGTCATTATCATGCCGGGTGTGCAGAATCCGCATTGCAATCCGTGATGTTCCCAGAATGCCTGCTGGACTGGGTGGAGATTGCCGTCCTGGGCCAGGCCTTCAATGGTCGTGACGTTGGAACCATCCACCTGGGCGGCCAGCACGGTGCATGACTTTACCGCTAGTCCATCCACCATGACGGTGCATGCGCCGCAGAGCGAGGTTTCACATCCAATGTGCGTTCCGGTGAGTCCAAGCACGTCACGCAGGTAGTGGACCAGCAGCAGCCTGGGCTCAACTTCACTCTGTTGCGTGGCTCCGTTCACTGTGACACTGATCTTCTTCATTCAACCACCTCTTCAGCAGCAATCATGTTGCAGCAACATGTCTGGTCCAGCACATCTTTTGGTCCAGCACATCATTAACGACGGCAGGAAAAACTCAACATCATAGCAGCCCGGAAAATGATCCGGGAATAGACCGGTTAAGCGTTAGCGATTGTACGCCTTTTCCCTGTCATATGGGTTAACGGGCGTGGAGAAGGGAACTTTCCGGATTCACGATCATTTCCATTCACCCTGAAGCTGGAAAGCAGCCCAATAATAAGGTGACGACAAGCGCTTCTGACTCAGCATCTTGATCTGAGCTGCGCGGAGAGCCGCGGCAGGTGGAAGGCCGTCCTTTTCCATGGCGCGATAGAACTCGGCCATCAGGCGGGCCGTGGCCACGTCTGAGACGTTCCACAAGCTGGCAACAACCCGGCTGGCTCCGGCGTACATGAACCCACGCGTGAGGCCGATAAGTCCTTCACCGCTGATTTCCTTGCCCAGTCCTGTCTCACAGGCGCTGAGGACCACGAGGTCGGCAGGTAGGTTGAGGTTGTAAATGTCTTGAAGCGTAAGAAAGCCGTCTTGCGACTTGCCGTTTTTATCGACCAGCGAGAAGACCAGCCCGGAGAGTTCAGGATGCTGGCTGTTGAGCAAACCGTGGGTGGCAAAATGAATAATGCGATAGCTGGCCAGCTCCGGGCTGATGGCCGTGGCGCGCGTGGCGCGAAAGTCAGTGGCCTCAAAGGCTTTCGCGCGAGGAGAGACCGCATAGATGGCGTCAGCTTCCTCACGCGTGTAGCGCAGGCGGGGAAGTGCGAGCTGTCCGTTGCGATCGAGACCAAGGTCTCCGGCCGAGCGCGTGAGCAGGCTGGCGGAGACCGGCGTGGCGAGCAGGGCATCAAGGTCGTCGGGTTTGGCCGGTTTCTTTTTGGGCGCTGAATGTTCTGTTTTCGCAGTTGCCGCGGCCTTTGCCGGTTGCGGCTGGCTGCCTTCCAGCGTTTTTCCGATGTCTGTTTTTGCTGGGCCGCGTGTTCCCGCATTAGCCGTGATTTCCGATAGGTGTCCGGAGACGCGGGGATCGTTTCTGGCAAAGACCGGGTCGGCAAGTACGGCAACGGCATTCGGCGCAGGCTTGCGATCTTTATATTGCTGGCGAAGCAGGGCCAGCACAGAGGCGGAGGGAAGACTGACGATCTCATGGTTGACAGTGAGTGGCTGCGTCGGTTCCGTCGTTTTTACGTTTGTCGCTGACGGCTCCGGCAGCGCGGCGAAGGGAACATAATGCAAAGCCCCGTCAGCAACAATGACCAGACGTTTGTTCTTTGTCTGTGCGGCCACTGGCGCAAGCACCATGCGGCTGAGTTCTGCAGCAGCCGTGTCGTAGGCCTTTGCCGATTCCGCCCAGCGTTTTTCGCGGTGAGCTTCCGTTTCTCCCTTGATCGGGCGATTGCGATCGGTGAGAAGCTGGTAGACCAGACGGGCTTGCTTCTCAATGTCAGCGCGTTTCGGCAGTTCGAAGGCTTCCAGCGAATCTGGCGTAACGGCAAAAACGTGGCTGCGCTCTTCGCCCAGTGAGTACTCAAGAAGAAGCGTGTCCTGGTCGAGGATTTCGGTCTGGATCTGTTTTGCTGTCAGCGGTTGCGGCTGCGTGAGCGCCGCGTAAGAGGGGCTGCTGGCACGAATTTGCGATTCAACTTCCTGATACTCGAAAGTCAGGTCGCTGATTTGCTTCTCGATCTCTTTCAGTTCCTCGTCGGTGTGCTTTTCTCCCAGCAAATGAATGCGCCGCTCGGACTTTCCACGCAGGTCGGCCTTTAAAGACTTTTCCTTTGCGAGCAGGGCGGGGTCAGCGCCTTTGCTGACATTGACTTCAGCCTTGGCAAGAGTTTCAAGCAGAGTGCGGGCGCGAGAGCGTTCCATTACATCGAAGGCTGCTTCGGTTTGGCCACTCTTTACGAGCATTTCAGAATAGCCGCGATAGAATTCCAGATGTCTGGCTCGAAATCCGGCAACAACGTCGGGTGCGCCGCCAAGAGTTGTCGTCTGGCTTTCTAGGGCCTTCAGGGCTCGTTCGTAATACGCATTCGCAGCTTCGATCTGGCCCTCATCACGCTTGACCTCTGCGAGGGATTCAAGGATCTCCGCAGCCTGTGTGCTTTCTGGAGCGAGTTTTTCGATCATCGTGAGGGCCTGAAGATTTAGGTCCTCTGCTTCGGTCAGTGAGCCGCGCAGCGCGGATACTTTGGCCAGACGAGCGAGAGTCTGGACAGTAAAAACACTCTCAGGCGACGATTGCCCGAGTGCGGCAAGCGCTTCGCGATAAAAAACTGCGGCTCGTTGCAGGGCACCTCGTGATTTGTAGATGTCGCCAAGGGTATTTTTAATTCGAGGGATATCAATGCTCCTCGGCGCGAGCTTCATCTGAATTTGCAAAGCTTCTTCGAGGTTCCGCTTAGCATCGACGAACTTGCCTTGGGTGGCAAGAGCCATGCCCAGTCCCATTAACGTATTCCCAAAGTCGGTACTTCCCGGCTGAAATTGTGATTGGACGTCCAAGGCAGCGCGAAATCTTTTTTCGGCGTCAAGCGGCTCTCCACGAAACAAGGCAATAAATGCGAGATCGTTTAAGATGCCGCCGACCCGTTCGCCGGCCCCGTTTCTTGGGAGAAGTGCTAAGGCTTTTCGTAGATAGGTTTCTGCAAGGACCAGATTCCCGCGATCACGCACAACATTCGAGAGTCGGTTATATGCAAGCGCCATCCTGTCATTGTCGGGAAGGTTCTCACTTAACCTACGAATCGCGGTCTCAAGATGTTCGGCCGCTTCATTCAAGTTGCCGTGACGCCAGGCTATACCGCCGAGTTCGTTTAATGCTAATCCTGCCCAATGAGGATTCCGTTTCTTAGCCAGCTCGAAGCTTATTCGGAAGTACTTCTCTGCTGTTGCTAGATCGGTCTTGGCGAAAGAGATTGTCCCGACGTAATACGCGCTTACAGCGATAGCTGTGTCACTAGGCGAGAGCTGCTCAGCCTGAGCAAGCGCTTCCATGGCACACTGTTCAGCTCGGGAAAGATCGTTCTCAAGGTACCACGCCCGCACGAGGTCGCGGAGGGCTCCGATCGACAGCAACTTCCCTTCTTTAATACTTCTAGATTCGTCGAGCGCTTCCTGGAGAATTTTAGTTGCTTTAGCAAACTCTTGGTGGCGGCTTAATAAACCGGATTGTTTTGAAAGGACGAAATATGCAATCAGTGGATTGAGATGCTCGCGATCCTGCAGGATCTTTTCGTAAAGTAAAGCCCCGCGGTGCCAGTCAATGCCGTCACTCGCGAGATCTGCTGCGAGAAACCTTAACCAGACAAATGGGGAAAAGTTGATCTGGCCCATTCCATGCTCAGCCGCTTTATCAAAGCAACTGGTTGCCTTCGACGAATTTCTTTGCCTAAGTTCTTCGCAAGCGAGGTACATTCGAAGAACGTGACTTTTGAAGTTGGGCCTCGTATCGATTCCGAGATTGTCATTTTCCCCCAGGTCCCATTTCTTTTCGTCGCCGCCATGAAGGCCGCGCATCACTACATTCCCGAAGTACAACTGTTGCAAAGAGACGTAAGACTTAACAAAAGGCGTATC
>Ga0209863_10000639_pt1 | contig 16233 bp, 15 predicted proteins | sample OrgsoiDNA2013046_FD_185796 | JGI IMG/M metagenome (GOLD analysis project Ga0209863, IMG submission 185796) | Permafrost soil microbial communities from the Arctic, to analyse light accelerated degradation of dissolved organic matter (DOM) -... | ecosystem: Environmental > Terrestrial > Soil >...
TGGACCGTGAGGCCGAGCCGGCTCGCGCTTGTCGCCACCACGTTGCTGTTGAGCGGCGTCTTGGCGGCTTGATCGGCGTCGCCGGCAGTTGCCGGAACGGGCTTGGCTATCGACGTGCGGGTGCGGCCGGCAACCCGCGCGTGAACGTGGGGGCGGTCGGTTTCGGTCTGCACTCGCCGTACCTGCTTGCGCTTCGGCTCCGTGACGATCACGGGTCCAATCGTGCCGGAATTGTTCGGCGCGGTGGTCTGGGCCGCGGCAGGTGTGGCTGCGACAGAAGAAAGCAGGGCAAGCAGGCTGAGAGGGGCTGCCTTGGAACGCAACCAGCGTGGCCCGGCATACGTTGACGCGAGCGAGGGAGCACGCGCGCGCACAGGCGCAAGGCGCCGATAATTTCCGAAATTTGACACGATCCTAGTCCCGACGGCGAACGCCTAACCGTCACCCGCGGTTGCCGCTACACTGCCTTCGCCCCTATGGCAGGCATAGCTGGCTACTCTCGCCATACCGGAGCACCCCGCCCGACGCGTTCGCGCGTGACCATGACCGGCAGCAGGTTTCCTGGCTCGCGGGTTGTCGCCTCGGACCACCTTCCCAGAGACGTTTCGATCTCCAGTGGCATATATGGTCGTCGGCTATCCGCCTACAGTTGCGGGGGCAGCCGCGGATTTGCCTATCGAAACAGGCGTACCGCATTCCCTTGGTCAGCCCTTGCGAGCACCACCGGTGACAAACGTGGCATCGAAGCGGGATGCGGTCAAGTTGACAATCAACGGGACACTGCTCCGCGCGCGTGACACGGCTCAGATAAACCGAAACTGCGACCGTTCGCGCTTGGCGAGCTTCGGGATCGCCTCGCCGAGGATATATTTCTTGAAATGCTGGGTCTGCTGGTGGTCTGCGAACGCGGTTTCCGCCGAAAATACTTCGTAGAAGAAGAACTCCTGCGGTTTGGTCACGCTCTGATGGATCTGAAATTCCTTCACGCCCGCTTCCTTCCGCGCCTCGGGAAGAAATTTTCGCAACAGGCCTGCAACGGAATCCTCCTCGCCCGGTTTGGTTTCCCAAAATGCGGTAATGACGAAACCCTGGTTGGAGCCATTCGAATTCATGGTCTTTCTCCGTCGATGCTGATGTGCCATTCGCCTCAAGGGGCGATCGGACGGAGATTGGCACGCCCCCCGGTCCGAATGCTCCGGTGCGCGCCGAACCAACGTCGCCCCAGACAGACCGGACAGAAAGTCCAAAAAAGGGTATCTTCGACGATGGGTGACGGTTCTGGGGTCGACCGATACCATTCGGCCACGGCGCCCCGGACGGGTTTGCGCCCTTGCGCCGCAGCGCCAAGCCGCCTAATGGGGCGCAATCGGTCGCGTGAGCCAGCCGTTTGAGGTGTTTGAGCCCTTGGAATCCCCGCCAGAATTGCCGCCGGACGGCCCGCGCGAACCGATCCTGACGCTGCCTGGCGCCTTGACCGCGTATGTCCTGCTGCTTGCGGTGATTCACGTCGTCCGAATGCTGTTGCCGTTCGATATCGACGACGTCGTCATCCAGATGTTCGGCTTTATTCCGAAGCGCTACGATTCGACGCTGCTGGCGATCGATTTTCCCGGCGGCACCGGCGCCAAGGTCTGGACCTTCGTGACCTATTCGGTGCTGCACGCCAATCTCACCCATATCGGCTTCAACGTGCTGTGGCTGCTGCCGTTCGGCAGCGCGCTGGCGCGCCGCTTCGGCGCGGTGCGCTTTTTCCTGTTCATGGCGGTGACCGCCGTGGCCGGCGCGCTGGCGCATCTCGTCACCCATGAACACGCGGTGGCGCCGATGATCGGCGCTTCGGCGTCGGTGTCCGGCACGATGGCAGCCGCGATCCGCTTCGCCTTCGTGCAGGGCAGTTTTCTGTCATTCAGCCGCGGCGACGCCGATGCCGCGGCAAAGGTGCCGGCGCTGTCGCTGCTGCGCGCGTTGCGCAACACGCGCGTGCTGGGTTTTCTGGCCGTCTGGTTCGGCGTCAACATCATCTTCGGCATTGGATCGATCGCGATTGGCGCCGACGGCGCCAGCGTCGCCTGGCAGGCGCATATCGGCGGGTTCTTCGCCGGCCTGGTGCTGTTTTCGCTGTTCGACCCGATCCCGCGTGCAGCGCCCAATGCTGCAGATGCGTCGTCCTCCGATGCGTCGGAACGCGGCTGATCGCCGCTTGCGGCGCGGGTCGGTTTCATCCATCATGTCAGCGTTAGGGCATAAGCCCGTGAGCGTGCATTAATATCCGCGGCTCACGAATGCGCCTGCAACGAAATTGGCGCTAAACTGTTGATTGCATACTCAAAAGCAACAACGACCGCGCTCGCTCGAGGGCGCGATCGGATTTAGGGAGACAACCACTTAGGGAGACGACCATGACGGTACGCGCAATTCTCGATTCCAAAGGCCATCAGATCCAGAGCGTCGAGCCGGGCACGAAGCTTTCGGCTGCGATCAAGATTCTGTCGGAGCGCAAGATCGGCGCTGTGCTGGCGATGAGCGAAGGTCGCATCGAAGGCATTCTGTCGGAGCGCGATATCGTGCGCGTGCTGGGTGAGCGGGGTGCTGTGGTGCTGGACGAACCGATCAGCGAGGTGATGACGCGCAAGGTCGTCAGCTGCCGGCAGGCCGACACCGTCGCCGCCATCATGGAGATGATGACCCTGGGTAAATTCAGGCATCTGCCTGTCGTCGAGGACGGCAAGGTGGTCGGCCTGATTTCGATTGGCGACATCGTCAAATGGCGCGTCAGGGAATTCGAGATGGAGCAGGAAGCGCTGCGCGATTACATCAAGACCGCCTGAGCGGACGCGTTCGCTCAGACCTTCTTCTCAACCTTCTCGACCGAAGCGGCGGATCGCGGGGCCGCAGCCGGTGCGAGAATGTGGATCGCCTCCTGGATGGAATCGATGGCGCGCTCGGCGGCGCGCGCGCCATGCGCGATCAGATCGCTGGCGCGGTGGAAATCGAACCAGCCGATTTGGCCGACCCGGGGCGAGATCAACAGGTCGGGTGGATCGCCGGCCAGGCGCGCCCGGGTGATGCGGTCCTGCATGATGTTGAAGGCATCGACCATGACGGTGGAGATGCCCGGTCGTTGGCCGCTGCCGAAAAACTCGCGCTTCACGGTCCGCTCGGGCGAGAAGAATTTGCCGAAGCCGCGTTTCGGCCGGGGTGGCTCGATCTCGGCGTCGGGCGCGAGGCTGACCGATACCTCCGCCGACGGGCCGTGCGCGTAGATCGTCGTGCTGTGGGTGAATACGTCGCTTGAAAGGTTGGCGGCGATGACGATTTCCGCGCCAAACGCCCGCGCCGCCGACACCGGGACCGGATTGACCAGCGCGCCGTCGACCAGCCAGCGGTCGCCCACCAGCACCGGCGAAAATATCCCGGGCAGCGCATAGGAGGCGCGCATCGCATCGACGATCCGGCCATGGGTCAGCCAGATTTCATGGCCGGTGCGGACTTCCGTGGCGACGGTTGCAAATTTCAGCGGCAATTCCTCGATCACGGTCTGGCCGATCGCGGCCTCCAGCTGCGCCGCCAGCTTGTCGCCGCCGATCAGGCCCGAACCGTTGAGCCGGATATCGAGATAGCCCAGGATATTTCGTGGCTGCAGGCTGCGCGCCCAGTCTTCCAGCGTATCGAGATGCCCCGCGGCATAGGCGCCGCCAACGACCGCGCCGATCGAGGTGCCGACCACCACATTGGGGACGATGCCGTGGGCGATCAATGTCCTGATGATGCCGATATGGGCAAATCCGCGGGCGGCGCCGCCGCCTAGCGCGAGGCCGATCACCGGCCGCCGGATACTCCCGAGACCCACCTTTTCGCGACTGTCCTGGCCGTTTTGGCCGCGCCCGATCAATATATCCAGCACCTGACAACTCCTGGGAGCGCAAGACTATGCACCAAAGTCTGGTCCCGCCAGATCGTACCACAAGCATGGTTTATGCCGCGATGCCGATGGGCGTAGGCAGGGATTGTGACTGGATCGCGACATCAGCATCACAACGGGGGTTTCGCCGGTTCCGAGGAGCCGCCGGCTGCCGCGCCTGCCGGCTTGAATTTGCCGCGTTTTCGGTGAAAAGCATGCTCCATGACATCAGGGGGTAACGGCATCGACCGATTCGAGGCGTGCGGACGCTTGCTCCGAGCGCTTGCGCTCACGGCAATGCTGATCCCCGCGCTGGCGGCCCCTGCTACGGCCCAGATGTTCTCCGATCAACCGCCGCCAGTGCCCCCCGGATCGGTTCCCGACCCCGGCGGCGCGATCAGCCTGGCCCCGCCGTCCGGTCCGGGATCTGTACCCGCCACCCCGCCGCCGTTGACGCAGCCTTCCATCATGCAACCTTCGATCGCCGCGGTGCCGCCGGTTGCAGCACCTCAGGGTGCAGCGCCCCCCGGCCAGGCTGTGCTGTCGCTGACCGCGCGTTACGGCAAGGACTTGCCGGCGATCAACGCCGGGCTGGTATGGCGGGTTTTTACCGATCGGCCCGATGAGAACGGCACCTTCAAACTGATCCGCGAGGAACGTGGTGCGACGCCCAACATCGTGCTGCCGCCGGGCGGCTATGTCGTCCATGTCACCTTTGGACTGGTCAGCGCGGTGCGGCCAGTGACCCTGAAGTCCGAAACCGACCGCGAGGCCTTCCTGCTTCCGGCGGGCGGCCTGCGCATCGAAGGCCGCGTCGGCACGTCAAAGATCCCGCAGAACCAGATTTCGTTTGCGATCTACAAGGGCAGCCAGTTTGAAGTCGGCGAGCGCGCGCCCTTGGTGCCGAGCGTCGCCGCCGGTGACGTCGCGCTATTGCCGGAGGGGACCTACTACATCATTTCCAACTACGGCGACGCCAACTCCGTGGTGCGATCGGATATCCGCGTGCAGGCCGGCAAGCTGACCGACGTGATCATCAGCCATCGCGCCGCGGTCATCACCTTAAAGCTCGTCGGCGACAAGGGCGGCGAGGCCCTGGCCAACACCGCGTGGTCGGTGATTACGCCGGGCGGCGACGTCATCAAGGAATCGATCGGCGCATTCCCCCGCGTCGTGCTGTCCGAAGGCGAATATCGCGCCATCGCCAAGAACGAGGGCAAGGTGTTCGAGCGCCCCTTCAACGTCGTCAACGGCGTCGATGGCGAGGTCGAGGTCATCGCGCGTTGAACCTCGCGGCGTTAGTCGAATACCGTCATGCCCGGACTTGATCCGGGCATCCATCCCTCTTCACAAGATTCTTTTTCCAGAATGATGGATTGCCGGGAGCGCAGACAAGTTTACGTAGTCTGCGCAGGGCAGACCACTATGCCCCGGCAATGACGCACTGCTAAAACCGCGTCACGATATCCGACAATGCCGGGCGCGGGCGGTCTTCGCTCGGCTTCGATGGCGTGCCGATATGGATGAAGCCCGCGAGCTTTTCGTCGGCCTTCAATCCCAGCCCGTCGAGCACGTCGCGGTCGAACGCGAACCAGCCGGTCAGCCAGCATGCGCCGTAGCCGAGCGCGGTGGCGGCGGTGACGATGTTCATTGCGCTGGCGCCCGCCGACAATTCCTGCTCCCAGGGCGGCACCTTGGGATGCGGTTTTGTCAGGCTGACCACGGCGATCACCAGCGGCGCGTCGGTAAGCCGGCGTTTCTCGATATCGATCTCGGCGGGCGGGGCCTGCGGGTTTTTCCGGGCGAACACCCTTGCGATCACGTCGCCGGCGCGGACCCGCGCGTCGCCCTCGAACACAATAAAACGCCACGGCGTCAGCTTGCCGTGATCGGGCACCCGCGCCCCGATCGTCAGAATGGTTTCAAGCTCGGCAGGCGAGGGGCCGGGCTCGCCCATTTCGCGCGGTTTTATCGAGCGGCGGATTTTGAGGAGGTCGATGGCGTCGGGCAATGCGGGTTCTTTCATCGGGAACGATGGGGGATCGCATAGCACGCGGTGCCGCCGGCCACGAGCGGTGGACGGGCATTTTAGACCGATTGTGATCGGGAGATGGCTTGCGCCCAGGCGAGGCCGGCACGCCAACGATACGGCCGATGCAACCGCTACGCTTGATCCTTCTTGAGCGGCATCTTCGCGGCCCGCTCCAACAGATCCTTGCCGAGATCTTCCAGAATTTCGCGCGTGGCCAGGAACAGGCTGTGGCCCTGATCGGTCTCGATCGCCAGCGCCACCACGGTCGGCTGATTGGGATCCGGGATCAGCTGATAGGCCCGGATCGGATAGGCCGGCAGTTCCTGTTCGTCGGTCATCACGCCTCCAGCCGCGCCCGCTTGATGTCCGGCGGCGTCGCTTCCTCGACCAGCGCGGCCAGCGCTTCATCGGTCGGCAGCACGGTCTGGCCCTCGCTGCCCAGCCGCCGGATCGAGACCGAATGGGTCTCGGCTTCCTTCTTGCCGACCACCAGCAGCGCCGGAATTTTCGCCAGCGAATGCTCGCGGACCTTGTAGTTGATCTTTTCGTTGCGCAGGTCGAGCTCGACACGCAAGCCGGCGCGCCGCGCCGCAGCCGCGACCACCTTGGCGTATTCGTCGCCTTCCGAGGTGATGGTGGTGACGACGGCCTGGATCGGCGCCAGCCAAAGCGGAAAGTTGCCCGCATAATGTTCGATCAGGATGCCGATAAAACGCTCCATCGAGCCGCAGATCGCCCGGTGCACCATGACCGGCGTTTTCTTCGAGCCGTCGGCATCGATATAGAACGCGCCGAATCGCTCCGGCAGGTTGAAATCCACCTGCGTGGTGCCGCACTGCCAGTCGCGGCCGATGCCGTCGCGCAGCACATACTCGAACTTCGGGCCGTAGAACGCGCCTTCGCCGGGATTGATCGCAACCTTGATGCGGTGGTTGTGGCCCTGCGCCTCGATCTGCGAGAGCACCGTGGCCATCACGCGCTCGGCATGGTCCCACATCTCGTCGGTGCCGACGCGCTTGTCCGGCCGGGTCGACAGTTTTACCGTGAGGTCGCCCGTGAAGCCGAAATCCGCATAGGTCGACAGAATGAGATCGTTGATCGTGAGGCACTCGTCGGCGAGCTGTTGTTCGGTGCAGAACACATGCGCGTCGTCCTGGGTAAAACCGCGCACCCGCATCAGCCCATGCATCGCGCCCGACGGCTCATAGCGATGCACCACGCCGAATTCGGCCAGACGCAACGGCAGGTCGCGATAGCTCTTCAGCCCGTGCTTGAAGATCTGCACATGGCCCGGACAGTTCATCGGCTTTAACGCAAACCAGCGCTTGTCCTCGGCCTCGTCGCCGGCGGACTGGGCTGCGAACATGTTCTCGCGATACCAGTCCCAATGGCCGGAGGTTTCCCACAAGGACTTGTCGAGAATCTGCGGCGCGTTGACTTCGCTGTAGTCGCCGGCAAGCCTTCGGCGCATGTAGGAGATCAAGCTCTGGAAGATGCTCCAGCCCTTGGCATGCCAGAACACCACGCCGGGACCTTCCTCCTGGAAGTGAAACAGATTGAGCTCGCGGCCGAGCTTGCGGTGGTCGCGCTTCTCGGCTTCCTCGATCTGCTTCAGGTAGGCGTCGAGGTCTTCCTGTTTTGCGAACGCGGTGCCGTAGATCCGCGTCAGCATCGGATTGTTGCTGTCGCCGCGCCAATAGGCGCCTGCGACCTTCATCAGCCTGAACGCATTGCCGACCTTGCCGGTGGACGTCATGTGCGGCCCGCGGCACAGATCGAACCAGTCGCCTTGCTTGTAGATCTTGATGGTCTGGTCGGCCGGGATCGCGTCGACCAGTTCGACCTTGAACATCTCGCCATTGTCGCGGAATACCTGCTTGGTCTGTTCGCGGGACCAGATCTCCTTGGTGAACGGCTTGTCGCGCGCGATGATCTCGCGCATCTTCTTTTCGATCGGAGCAAAATCCTCCGGCGTGAACGGCTCGTTGCGGAAGAAATCGTAATAGAAGCCGTTCTCGATCGTGGGACCGATGGTCACCTGCGTTCCCGGCCACAGCGACTGCACCGCTTCGGCCAGCACATGCGCGCAATCGTGCCGGATCAGCTCCAGCGCGCGCGCATCGTCACGGGCGATGAATTCAATTCGCGCATCCTGCTCGATCGGGTCGGCGAGATCGCAGACCACGCCATCCAGCGCCATCGCCACCGTGCGCTTGGCCAGCGACGGCGAGATGCCCTTGGCGATATCGAGGCCGGTGATGCCTTTGGTGAATTCGCGTTTCGCGCCGTCGGGGAAGGTGAGGGCGATCTTCGAGGATTCGACCGGTTTCAGGTTGGTGAGGCCGAACTGGAATCCTGACGCGGGCGCGTTCTTGTCTGGCATGGGTATCTCCTTTTGCTCACTCCTGCGAACGAGCGCAGGTAAGCGGGAAGCAGCGGTATAGCAGGGGAATCGCGTGACGCAATCCGGACCCCCGAGAAAATCGGCGATGTGTGGGGCGGGCCCTTCGCCCGCTGGCACGCCGCCGGCTCCATTTTGGCAGCCAGGGGTGGCGACAGGCGGCCTTGCCCGAAACTGTTGTTCCATCATGTGACCCGATGAAATTCGCAAGCTCCCGGCGGGCGCCGCCATGGACTTGGCACGACGGGCTTGTTAGCTTTTCGTAGTTGTCCAGCGGTCTTCTTCGCAATCGCTTAACGCCCTGTGCCCATGACGCTGCGTGCAATTCCCGTCATCCTGGTGTTGATCTGCGGACCGGCGCTGGCCGCTTCCCCCGCTGTCCGGCCGGCGCCGCGGGAGATGCCGACGCCGCCGATGGTATTTTATGTCGCCAAAGGCGCACCGGATGCGTGCGGCCGCGGCTGCGACAGCTGGATTGCGGTCGAAGGGGAGGTCGATTCCGGCGCGGCGCTCCGCTTCCAGAAATTTCTGCGGCTGACAGGCAATCGCCATCTGCCGATGTATTTTTCCTCGCCCGGCGGCAATCTCGATCAGGCGCTGGCGATGGGCGCCATGCTTCGCGAGCGGCCCACTGTCGCCAGGGTTGCACGAACGCTGGTGAAGGAGTGCGGCTTCGAAGCCCAGGACGGCGAGGTCTGCCTCAGGCTGAAGCAGTCGGGCCGCGAGCTCCATGGCGATCTCTGGACGCACGGCGCAATGTGCAACTCGGCATGTCCGTATCTCATCCTCGGCGCGGCCACCCGCGAGATCGCGCCCGATGCCGTGCTTGCGGTTCATTCGCCGAAAGTCGTGGTGCATTTCAGCGGCGGCATACCGACCCAGCAAATGCGCGCCGCGGCGACGGAACGCGGGATCGAACGCGCCGATCTGATGCTTTCAAGGTATTTCCTGAAAATGGGCGCCGAGGGCGCATTGCTCGATCTGGCCAAGACCGTCAAGTTCGAGAGCATGCATATCCTCACCCGCGAAGAGATCGTCCGCTTCGGCATCGACCGGCGCGAGTTCGTCGAGACGCCCTGGACGTTCGAAAACAGTATTCACAGCATGGTGCGCAAGTCAGCCATTGCAAAGAGCGACGCGGGAAACACCCTCCGAACCTTGCAGTGGCGACTGTTCTGCTTCACCACAGGCCAGTTTGAGCTGGATTTTCAGCGCCAGATCCCAAGCGCGCCGGCCTTTGCCACGGTATCGATTTCAAATGGCGGAGCCAAGCCGCTGTACTTCACGCTCCCACCGGTCAAGCCGCAGGGTTTTGAGGTTTGGGGCCTGCGGATGACCAGGGTATCGCTACAGTCACTTGCCGGCCTGCCTCAGTTCGATTTCACCGAGACCTCCCAGGCGCCGGACGGGCATCGGCTGGCGCACCCCGAGAAATTCTCTACTGAAGGATTGACGGGTGCGCTCGAGAGCCTGCTCGCGACCTGTCCGGCGCAAAAGGACATGGCTCCCGTGCAGGCGAGGGGACCCCAGGACAGCGCGGCGAAATAGCATCCCCCGCATCGCTGGCGGTCGGCACGCCCTTTGCGCTGCGGGCACCGGGAAACCATCGACAAGATTTTCGTCGCATGCTTTTGTCGGGCGCGAGCATGATCCGGAACGGCATGCCCTCGGGCGTGACCGAGGGAGAAGCCGGTATTCCGAAACGATTGATGCTTGAACATAAAGATAACGCCAGGGTCTTATTCACCTCGAGGTGAACAAGACCTGAGCGGGAATTTGGCGAGGCGATCGTGAAAACGAAGGTTGAAGTGGCATGAGAAAGATACTTGCGTTGGTCCTGGTCCTGTATTCCGCCGCCGCGATGGCGCAAGGCAGCCCGCCGCTGGTCGGAGGCAAGCCGCTGGTCCAGGTGAAGCCGCACGGCGCGCCTGCAAAACCCCTGTCGATCGCCGCGAAGCTGCAGGCCTGTCTCGACATCGACGATGCAACGAAGGAACGGCTGAATTGCTATGACGCCATCTTCGCGCCCAAACCAAATCCCAAGGCGCCGGCCGCGAAGGCTGTAATGGATTGTCGTTTTATGAAGGAAGAAGACGAGCGGCTGACCTGTTTCAACGGCTTCGCGGATAAAATTCCCAAGCTCCCGCAGTAGAATCCGCCCAGGGCGTTTTTCCAGCGAAAGCCTGCCCGGACTTGATCCGGGGTGGATACCGGTTCGCGTCAAGAAATTGCATCAAACCAAGAATCCAGAGCTCCGTTTCGATTCTATCGAAACGGAAACGGCCTTGGGCCGTGAACTCATGAATGTGCCGATCTGACTGATTGCCCGAGTCCAACTCGTCCCCGATAGAAGACCAATCGTTGCATCGCAGCGAAGTGACGCGATGTGCCAACTTCGGAAGTAACCGTGCATTGACCCAACGTATGGTTCGGCGCGATTATCGGGGCCATCATTCGGCCGGCAGCGTGTCGACACTTATCGTCGATATCTTGTTCGCTGAACGACTTCTCATCATGGCGGCACGTCGATGGAATGGCGGAATCTCAGGACCGCAAAGGCAAGTTTGCTTGCGGTTACTGTCCTGGCGGTTCTCGCAATAGGCTTGGGACTTGGATTGCGCGCTTATCGCCAGCATCTCGGCGCGGGCGCCCTCGCGATTCAATCTCCAAACGGCATCCAGGAGGGAATGTACGTAAAAATCGGCGGCATCGACCAATGGATTCAGATTCGCGGCGAAGATCGCGACAATCCGGTTATCCTCTTTGTTCACGGTGGCCCGGGTGGTTCGACCATTCCGATGTCGTCGGGCTGGCAGCCATGGGAAAAATATTTCACCATCGTTCAATGGGACCAGCGTGGCGCCGGACGCACTTTTCGCACAACCGGCGAATCGATTGCGACGACCATGACCTTGGCGCAGATGACACGAGACGGCGTCGAAGTGGCCGAATATCTTCGAGTGCATCTTCATAAGGACAGGATTGTCTTGATCGGGCATTCATGGGGCTCGTTTCTGGGCATTCACATTGTCAAACAACGCCCGGAGTTGTTTTATGCCTTTGTTGGCACCGGCCAAGTAGTCGGCAAACAAACCTTCGAAAAGCAGTTCGAACTCACCGTAACTCACCTGAAAGCGTTAGCGCAGGCCGCGAACAATATTCAGGCGTTGACAGAGCTAGAGCCGATTTCCGTCTCGCCGGATTTCAGCAAGCAGCCATGTGACACCATTAGTTTCGCCTCGCCAGCTTACGGCACGCCCGAGTGCAACATCGTGCAGGAATGGGCAAAAGCTCTATCCCTTCCTTCGATCGGGGCTTACCAGTTCGTTGGTCCTGTCTTGCCGCCTTTTATGCCCGATTTTTCGCTGCTCGATTGGTACTATTGGTGGAAAGGAAGTTCATTTTCATCGACGCAACTGCGCCGGAGGAGCGGGCCCATGATTCAGAGCGATCTATGGTCTCTAGGTACTGACTTTTCGATTCCAGTATTCTTTTTCGAAGGTACAGAAGACTTCGTGACGCCGATTGAACCGGCTTACGCATACTTCGAACGGGTCAAGGCGCCACGAAAGGAATTCGTGCTGTTCAAGGGAGGTGACCATTTTATTCCACTCGATCGACCGGATGAATTTCTAACGCAATTGATCGAATACATTCGACCGCTGGTATTTTCGGCGAAGGATGAACCAATCGAGCCGACGATTCGGGCTGGCGCCAGGCTACCGGGCATGGCTCCCGATTGATCTGCCACCAATGGGGTTCTGCGATGGCACGCCTGACCGTCGATCTCGAACTTGAGCAGGTCCGGCCAATTGTCCGCGATCTCGATAGTACGCTCGACCCGGTCGGGTTCGCGCGACTACATGGCGGCGTAAGTGACGTTTACCGTATCGAGCTTGCGGGGGCCGAAAAGCCGCTCGTACTCAAGGTTTATGGTGACGAGCCCGCGTGGATCGTGGCGAAGGAGGCCTTGGTTGCCGGCTGGATCGGCGAGCGGGCTGGCATCCCAATTCCGCGTTGGCTTCGAGTTGACGAGCGCCGGACTTGCATCCCGTTCCGCTTTGCGCTCACGACGTGGCTCCCGGGCGCGACAGTGCGGAGCCTAATCGGCGTGCCTGGCATCGACGCCGCCTATCGGCAGATGGGGGAACTGCTGAGACGCCTGCACGCCATTCCTATGACTGCTTACGGTTACATCGTCGCCGACGGGATTCGGCGGCCCCAACCGACCAACGATGAATACATGCGCTCGGCGTTCAACCAGGCATTTCGGCAGTTTCGCGAGCAAACCGGGGAGGAGGCCCTGACGCGCCGCTTGGAAGAAAAGGCGCAGTCGCGCTTCGACCTTCTGCAGTACAGCGCGGGACCCGTCTTATGCCATGACGACCTGCAACAAGGAAACGTGCTGGCCGAGTATGGCACGAATGGGAGCTTGCAGCTCACCGGCCTGATCGATTTTGGCAATGCTCGGGCTGGCGACGCATTGTTTGACCTCGCGAAGGCACTGTTCTGTTGCGCTCATGAGGATCCCCGCAGCAGGGAGCCTGTTCTTGCCGGATAGGGAGAGATCAACCATCCGGACCCGGAGGAGGCGCTCTGGCTCTATACCCTGTTTCATAGGGTCGTCATGTGGTGCGGCCTAACGCGCCGTGGCGACACTTCTGACGGTCCTGCGGGCCTGCTGCGCGACTTAGACGAGATGAGCCGGTAGGCGCGCGAGGAAGAAGACGTGCACGCTCGTCGTCTTGACGGTCAGATATCCGGGCATCGAAGTGGATGACGCCAATGTGACTTCCGGTCTACCCCGATCAACGGGCCTCGTCAGATCGGTCCGGTTGGTGCCGGTACCGGAAGTCACGAGCCTCACTCGATCACCTCATCGGCGCGCAGCAGGAATGCTTCCGAAATCTTCACTGCAAGCGCCGTGGCGGTCTTGAGATTGACCGACAGCACCATCTTGTTCGGGAACTCTACCGGCAGGTCGCCCGGCGGCGTGCCGTGCAGGATCTTGTCCACGAAAGAGGCGCTGTGACGGTAGCACCAGCGCAAGTCGACGCCGTAGCTCATCAGCCCGCCGGCCACCACATGCTCGCGATAACCGTAGATGGTCGGCAATCGTTTTGCCAACGCCAATTCGGCAATCCGTCGACCCAGGCTCAGCAGCAGCGTGGTCTGCAGCACGATGACAACGTCGACGCGCTGGCGCCGTCTCATGGAGCGCTCCCTGGCCGGGGCCGGACCAGGCGGGATCCTATGCAAACTCTTGCCTTCGCGCCATGGCAAATGGCTCTTGCAGCGGTGGCGCGGCCAAAGAACCGACATTGCGGGATGTCTCAAACGTGGATTAGATCGCGTATTGCGCTCGGCCGCATCTCGGTTTTGGGTCCAGCTGCCAAGGATCTCGCTCCGTCTGCCGTACGGATTGTTGAAAGGAAATAACCATGCAAAAGGTCCAGGTCGAGAACAACGCCGACGGAACCACGCTGATCACGATCAACCGTCCGGAACGCCGCAACGCAATTTGCGCCGAGACGGCGCTGCTGCTGCAAAAAGCGTTTCTGGATTTCGAGCGCTCCGGCACACAGAAGGCTGCGGTGCTGACCGGAGCCGGCAACGAAGCGTTTTCCGCCGGCGCCGATACCGGCAATCTTCCGGAACTCTGGCGCTGCATTCCGACTGTCGGCTTTGAGACCAACAAGCCGATTATTTCCGCGGTCGGCGGCTGGTGTGTCGGCGGCGCTCTCGTGCTCTCGATGATGTGCGATCTCACGGTTGCGGCCGAGAATGCCAGGTTTTCCTATCCCGAAGCGCGATTGGGTTTTACGGGCGGCCTGATTGCAGGACTGGCCGCGCGCATTCCGCACAAGGTTGCGATGGAAATGATGCTGTTGTGCCGTATCCTCGATCCACAACGCGCCTACAATATCGGACTCGTCAACGAAGTCGTGCCGACAGGACAGCAGGTCCAGGCTGCGCTCAAAATGGCGCGCGAAATGGCCGAGTTCTCCCCGCTGGTGCTGAAGACATTGAAGCGTTTTGTAACGGAAGGTGTTTTGGCGCAGGGACCGTCCGAACAATCCGGCCGGGCACAGCGCGCACTCCACGAGGTCAAGGAAAGTGAAGACGCCGACGAGGCGAGGTCAGCGGTGAAGGAAAAGCGCAAGGCGGTCTACAAAGGACGCTAGCAGTTCCTGCGTCACGTCACCGCTCAGACGATGTTACGCGCGCGCAGGTCCGCGATGGCATCTGCGTCATAGCCGAGCGAGGTCAGCACCTCGTCGGTGTGGGCGCTGAGTTCGGGCGCCATGGAATCGAGCCTGCCGCCGCCATGGGCGAGCTGGAAGCCGCTGCCGGCGAAGCGCAAGCGGCCATAAGGCGTGTCGATCTCCTGAATGGCCTGGCGCGCCGATATCTGCGGGTGATCGATCACCTCTTCGACCTTCCAGATGCTGGCGCAGGGCGCGCCTGCCGCATCGAGAATCTTCTCCCACTCGCGCGGCCCCTTCTTCGAAAGCGCTTCCTCGATGATGGCGCGCAGCGCCGGTTCATTCTGCTGCCGCGCGAACCAATCGGAAAAGCGCGGGTCTTCCAGCGTGTCGGCGCGGCCGAGCGCGGCCATCAGGGCCCGGTATTGCTTCTCGCTGTTCACCGCGAGCAGCAAATAGCCGTCGCCCGCCTTGAACAGGTTGGCGGTCGGCCTGCGGCTCACCGCCTGATTGCCGGAAAGCTGCTGGCGATGGCCGGCCACGGCGTAATCCGCCACCTGTCCCGACAGGAACGCCAGCGTCGCCTCGAGCATGGAGACGTCGACCATCTGCCCCTTGCCGGTGTGGGTGCGCTGGAACAGCGCACTTGATACGCCGAACGCCGCGGTGGCGCCGGACAGCACGTCGCAAACCGCAAAGCCGGCGCGCGTTGGCCCGGTCTCCGCGTGACCCGTGATCGCCATGATGCCCGACATCGCCTGGATCTTGCCGTCGTAGCCGGCGCCCGATCGTTCCGGGCCGGTCTGGCCGAAGCCCGAGATCGCGCAATAGATCAGCCTCGGGTTGACAGCCGAGAGCGCGGCGTAGCCTATACCGAGCTTGTCCATCACGCCGGGCCGAAAATTTTCCATCACCACGTCCGCGCTTGCGGCGAGCTGCGTGACGATGGTGATCGCCTCGGGCTTCTGCAGGTCGAGCGTCAGGCTGCGTTTGTTGCCGTTGATCGCCTGCCAGCCGGGGGCGAGGCCGCGATCGGCCCATTCGCGGCTGAGGGGGGTGCGGCGCATGTCCTCGCCTTCGCGCCGCTCCACCTTGATGACGTCGGCGCCGAGCAACGCGAGCTGGTAGCTCGCATAGGGGCCAGCCAGCACTTGCGTAAAGTCAAGAATCTTCACGCCTTCGAACGGTCGGGTCACGCAGACGTCCTCCTGATGGCCGGTTTTCTTGTTCTTGCTTCTTGTCCGTGCAGGCGCGGCCCCGGTCAGGCGGCTCTATTGCCGCGCGCGATCTCTTTTTGCTTGTCGAATTCGCTTCGGCGCCGCGCCAGTTCTTCCGGGCTCATCTGCGAGATGTTGTTGTAGTCGAGCTTCCAGGAGGCATCCTCACTCCAGCGCAGCGGCGACTGCATCGTGGTGCGCGCGCCGGAGGCGTGCTCCAGCAGGCCCAGCGCCAGTTCAAGCGTCAGCGCCTGCGACTCGACATCATGCGGCTTGCCGGCGGAATTACCCAGCGGGAAGTCGTTGAACAGGAAGCGCGGCACGGCCGCGTGCTCGACGATGTCCTTGGCGCATCCCATCACCACCGTCGAAATGCCGCCTGCTTCGAGGTGGCGGGCAACCAGGCTGGAAGTCTGGTGGCAAACCGGGCAGTTCGGTACCAGCACGGCGACATCGACCTTGTCGGCGAGGCAGCG
>Ga0209863_10000641_pt1 | contig 16218 bp, 12 predicted proteins | sample OrgsoiDNA2013046_FD_185796 | JGI IMG/M metagenome (GOLD analysis project Ga0209863, IMG submission 185796) | Permafrost soil microbial communities from the Arctic, to analyse light accelerated degradation of dissolved organic matter (DOM) -... | ecosystem: Environmental > Terrestrial > Soil >...
GGCGACATTGGCACGCGGCTTGTCACCGCCGCACTTTCCGATCGGTCCGACGCAGCTCGGCAACGGGTGGACCTTCAACCCGCTACAGGAAGGTTCGCTGTCGGTAGAAGGGTTTGACGTCGCGATCCGCGAAATACCGCATAAGGGCGGTCGCACGTTTGGTTTCCGGGTCACCGATGGTGACGCGTCGCTCGCCTATATGTCCGATCATTTCCCCTTGGGCATAGGGCCAGGACCCGACGGGCTCGGTGCATACCACGACGCGGCGCTCGAACTCGTCGATGGTGTCGACGTGCTGATACACGACGCCCAGTTTCTTGCCTCACAGTTTCCTGCGGTCACCTATCTCGGGCATTCCGCGATCGAGTACGCCATTGGGTTGGCGGTGGCAGCGCACGCGAAGTCGGTACTGCTCTTTCATCACGCACCCGATCGCACCGACAGCGAGCTCGACGCCATCAGCGCGCAGTTCGCTGACGCACCCCTTCCGGTCACGGTGGCCATCGAAGGCACCGAAGTTTCGTTCGTTCACTGAGGCAGCCCTTCGGTGCGCTAGCGAATGACAGTTCCGCGGACGACGATGTGTCGGGGATTTCGCAGCACGCGCAGGTCCAGCCGAGGGTCGTCGTCGTAGACGACGAAGTCGGCCGGCGCGCCTTCGGCAAGCCCAGGCAGCCCGAGCCAGTCGCGCGCTTTCCACGAACCGGCGCCGAGCACGTCGAGGCTCGGCATGCCGGCGTGATGCATCGCGAGCATCTCGTCGACAGCAAGACCATGCGGGAGGTGCCCGCCTGCATCGGTGCCGACGTACATCGGCACGCCGGCGTCGTAGGCCGCCATGATGCGCGCGCCGCCACTTCGTTGCAGCCGACGCATTCGGGCTGCGTACAACGGATACTTCGTTGCCTGGTCGGCGAATGAATCGAAGCGATCCACCAGCACCATCGTCGGCACCACCGCGATGCCGCGCCTCACCACCTCATCGAGCATCGACGCTTCAAGCCCGGTGCCGTGCTCGATCGAGTCGACGCCGGCGGCGATCAGGTCCGGTAGGGCTTCTTCACCAAACACATGGACGCCGACGCGCGCACCAGCGTCGTGCGCGCGGCGAACTGCTTCGACAAGAACGTCGGCCGGCCAGCATGGCGCGATGTCACCGAGGTCGCGATCGATCCAATCGCCGACGATCTTCACCCATGGCGTGCTGTGTCCGCCGGGCCGAACCGCCTGCGCCGCAGCGGCGGCAGGCAGCTGCTCAGGTTCGAGTTCGAGGGCATATCCACGGATGTAACGGCGGGTACGACCGAGGTGCCGCCCTGCATGCACGATGCGTGGCAGGTCATGTTCGTCGTCGAGCGAATAGTGCGTCTCGGGCACGCCGGCATCACGCAACAACAGCGCGCCGACATCTCGATCAGCGATCGCGTGTTCGCGCGCTACGTCGATCGATGTGCCACCCTCGGCCGCGAGCCCTACGTGGCAGTGCGCATCCACTAAGCCGGGCAACGCAAAACCACGGTCGGCCAATGTCTCGATATCGAGATACTTCGGTCTTTCGAATGTGAGGCGGCCGTCGACGATGAAGAACTCGCGCTGCTCGGCGTCCGGTAGAACAATGGCACGAACGGCGACGGCGCCGTTCGGTGTCGTCAACGCGGCCTCGGACCGACCGGACCCTGGTTTCCCCCGCCGGCACCACCGAACGGCGGAAACCTCATCTTCGACAAGTCGGGCATCTTCATGCCGGGCGGTAACTGGCCAGGCATCTCGACGCCGGCGCGGTCGGCTGGCAACGCAGCCGGCAGCGGACCACCTGGCCGGCCGCCCGGTCGGCCGCCCTTGCCCTTCTTGCCTTTCTTCACGGCCTTCGTCGCGCGCCGCGCACCCATGCCGGGCAGGCCGCCCATGCCGGCCATCTGCTTCATCATTTTGCGGGCCTCGAAGAAGCGATCGACGAGGCTGTTGACTTCGGCAACGGTCACACCCGAGCCGTTAGCGATGCGCACCCTGCGGGAGCCGTTGATGATCTTCGGATCTTCGCGTTCGATCGGCGTCATCGAGCGGATGATGGCGGCGATGCGATCGATGTCCTTGTCGTCGACCTGCGCAATCTGTTCTTTCATCTGGCCCATGCCGGGCAGCATGCCGAGCAGATTGCCGATCGGCCCCATCTTGCGGATCATCATCATCTGCTCGAGGAAATCCTCGAGTGTTAGTTCGCCTTCGCTGAGCTTGCGCGCCGTCTCTTCCGCTTCGCCCGCCTCGTAGGCACCCTGCGTCTGCTCGATCAGGGTGAGAATGTCGCCCATGCCGAGAATGCGCGATGCCATGCGCTCGGGATGGAAGATGTCGAAGTCTTCGAGCTTCTCGCCGGTGCTCGCGAACATCACCTGACGGCCGGTCAGCGAAGCGACCGAGAGCGCCGCGCCACCGCGCGCATCGCCGTCGAGCTTGGTCAGCACGACACCGTCGAAGCCCACCCCGTCGAGGAACGCCTGCGCGGTGTTGACAGCGTCTTGGCCGACCATCGCGTCGACGACGAACAGGATTTCGTCAGGGTCGACCGCGTCGCGGATGTCGATCGCCTGCTGCATCATCTCGGCGTCAACACCGAGGCGGCCTGCGGTGTCGACGAGCACGATGTCGTGGTTCATCCGCTTGGCGTGCTCGATCGCTGCGCGGGACACCGCGACCGGGTCACCGACCCCACTGCCGGGTTCGGGTGCGAAGACCGGGACGCCGGCCCGCTCGCCGAGCACCTGAAGCTGCTGAACCGCGTTCGGTCGTTGCAGGTCGGCGGCGACCAGCAGCGGAGCGTGCCCTTGCCCGGAAAGCCACTTCGCCAGCTTGCCCGCGAGGGTGGTCTTTCCCGACCCCTGCAAGCCCGCGAGCATGATGACGGTCGGTGGGCTTTTCGCGTACCGCAGTCGACGGGTCTCCCCGCCGAGGATGCGAACGAGTTCCTCGTTGACGATCGAGATGACCTGCTGCGCCGGGTTCAGTGCCTGCGAGACCGCCGCGCCGCGCGACCGTTCCTTGACCGCGTCGATGAAGTCCTTGACCACCGGCAGCGCGACATCAGCTTCGAGCAGAGCGACCCGAATCTCACGGGCAGTCGCGTCGATATCGGCGTCCGACAGACGACCCTTGCCGCGCAGGGTCTTGAAGGCCGACTCGAGCCGGCCGGAGAGGGTGTCGAACACGCGCGCCAGCCTACCGAGTGCCCGCGGCTATCCGATGATCATGCACAAACGGGGTACCAATCGGCACCAGCCGTGCCACTTTTGTGCATGATCACACCGAGGGCGGGGTGGGCGGGAAGTCGCGCGAGCCGCTGCCCTCAAGCGCCTCCTCGACCGCGCGCCGGACGGCCTCTGCTCGGTCAGGTGCCAGCAGCCGCCCGCCGCGGTCGGTCACGTAGAAGGCGTCGACGACCTCGGCGCCCAGGGTCTCGACCCGGGCCGACCGGACGTCGAGTCCCTCGGCGGCCAGCACTCTCGTGACCGTGAAAAGCAGGCCGGGCCGGTCATGTGCGCGCACTTCGAGCACGGTGGCCTGGTCAGACGCCCCGCCGGGCAACAGCACCCGAGCTGGGGGCAGCGCGATCGACTTGCGGGTGGCCGCCGAAGCTTCGCGGCGCGCGAGTTTTTGGGCCACGTCGAGCCCGCCTTCGATCGCGCGGCGCATGTCGTCTTGGATGCGGGCCGGGTCGATCTCCGCGAAATAGGTGGGTTCGACATCGAACACGGTCACAGCGGTCGGGCCGATGGCCGTGGCCGTCGCCGCCCTGACTCCGAGGCGATGCAACGCCAGCACACCTGCCGACCGCCACAACAGGCCCGGCTGGTCAGGCGCGATGACCGTGATCCGACTGTGGTCGCTGGTGTTCTCGGAAATAACCGCGAGCTGTCCGCGTTCGGCGAGCTGGACGATCGCCGACGGCAGGTTGGCATCGGGCGGGGCGACCGCCTCGCCGGCGAGAAGTGCCGCCGTGCGCCGCACCAGGTCGGCGACAAGGCGGGCTCGCCAGTCGTCCCACATCGGCGTGCCGGTCGCCCGAGCGTCAGCTTCGGTGAGTGCGTGCAGCAACTCGAGAACGACAGGTGAGCCCACCGCGGTGGCAACAGCAGAAACGGTGGCCGGATCGTCGAGATCACGCCGGGTCGCGGTTTGTGACAGCAGCAGATGGTGGCGAACCAACGAGACAAGCACGCCACTGTCACGCTCATTCAGACCCATCCGGGCGGAGATCTCGGGCATCAGCGCGGCGCCGGCGATCGAGTGGTCGCCGTCACGGCCCTTGCCGATGTCGTGAAACAAAGCCCCGAGGAGCAAGAGGTCTGGTCGGGCTACCCGACGAGTCAGGGCAGCGGCCTCGATCGCCGTCTCGACCAGGTGGCGGTCAACGGTGTAGCGATGCAACGGATTGTGCTGCCGCCGATAACGCACGGCCTCCCACTCCGGAATCAACCTCGTCATCAGGCCGGCCTGGTCGAGCGCTTCGAATACGACGAGCGCAGGCCGGCCCGCGCCAAGCAACGCGACGAACGCGTCGCGTGCCGTGGGCGGCCACGGAATCGGCATCGGCGGGCATTTGGTAGCCAGCAAATCAATGGTGGGCGGCGACAGCGGGAGACCAACCTGCGCGGCGGCTGCCGCGGCCCGCACGACGAGGGTCGGATCGGGCGTCGGATCCACTCCCCGCGCCAGTACAACCTCGCCGTCCTGCTCGACGACACCCTCCGCAACGGGCTTGCGTTCCGCCTTCGGACGCCGCCGCAGACTGCCTTCGACAGCGCGCCACGTCACGTCGCTGGCATACGACACCGTACGGGCGGCTTCACTGATGACGCGCAGCAGATGATCGGCGTCGGTCATGCCGAGCCGGGCCGCGATCGCCTCTTGTTCTTGCGCGACCATGCGCGTAGTCGGTCGGCCGGATACGTCTTGCAGGGTGTCGCGGACGTCGATCAGCCGGCGATATGCCGCCCGCACCGCAGGCCCTGGGCCGGCGGCAACCCATGCCGCGGCGATGGCCTCAAGTGCGTGCACATCGCGCAAGCCACCGCGGGCTTCCTTGAGGTCGGGCTCGAGCAGAAACGCGACCTCGCCGAGACGCTCGGCTCGTTCGCGGACCATTTCGTGAAGTTCGGGGAGGCGCTTGGAGGCGCGCGAGCGCCACTGACCGAACGCGTGTTCACGTAGGCGCGCCGTAAGGTCGGGCACGCCTGCAATGTGGCGCGCATGCAGCATGCCGAGTGCTGCTTTCATGTCACCGTTCGCGACCGACACGGCGTCGGCAACCGTGCGCACCGAGTGGTCGAGTTTCCAGCCAGCGTCCCAAATGGGGTACCAGACCTGGTCCGCGATCTGCACGACGTCGGGCCGACCGTCGTGCAGCATCATCACGTCGAGGTCACTGCCGGGGCCGAGTTCGCCGCGACCGTAGCCACCGATCGCGACCAACGCAACGCCGTCTGCCTCACCGAGCAACTCGCGCAGCCAGGCGTCCGCCTTTGCGGTGCGGTCAGCCCGCAGACTGCTCAGGTCTTGAAGAGTGTCGCTCATGCCGGCGTCCGCGTTGCCGCTCGGTGCTGAGGCGGCGCGTTCGACACGCGCCGCCTCAGCATCGTTGAACGATGTCACGGGGATCAGAGGGCGCTAGTTCCGCGCTCGCCGGTGCGCACCCTAACCACGTTGTCAACAGGAACCGACCACACCTTGCCGTCACCAATCTTGCCGGTCTGGGCCGACTTGACGATCACATCGATCACGTCTTCGACGTCATCGTCGTCAACCAGCACCTCGACACGAACCTTGGGTACGAGGTCGACCTCGTACTCCGCGCCGCGATAGACCTCGGTGTGCCCACGCTGGCGGCCGTAGCCGTTTGCTTCGCTCACCGTCATTCCTGTGACGCCGAATGTCTCCAGCGCCGTCTTCACGTCGTCGAGCTTGAACGGCTTGACGATCGCGGTGATCAGCCTCATGAGCTCACCTTCTCACTGCTGACTCCGGCCATGTTTGCCTCCGGGATTGACGTGTGTGAAGCCGGACCGCCCGAGTCGTAGGCAGATTCGGCGTGCAGGTTGATATCGAGACCTTCGAGTTCGACATCACGCGAGACCCGCAGGCCCCACACCATGTCGATCACCTTGGCAATGATAAACGTCATCACGAAGGTGAAGACAAGCACGGCGCCGACGCCAACGCACTGGCGACCGAGCTGCCCGAGCCCTCCCCCGTAGAACAATCCGTCACGGCCGAGGCTGTTTACGGCATCCTGGCCGAAGAATCCGATCGAAAGCGCGCCCACGATGCCACCGATGAGGTGCACAGCGACTACGTCGAGCGAGTCGTCGAAGCCGAACTTGAACTTGATGGCAACCGCGAGTGCGCAGATAACACCAGCGATGACGCCGATCCAGATGGCTCCGACCGGGGTGACGAAACCACAAGCTGGGGTGATGGCAACCAGACCGGCAACCAGGCCGGACGCCGCACCCAGACTTGTCGCGTGACCATCCCGAATCTTCTCGACGATGAGCCACGCCAGCATTGCTGCCGCCGTCGCCACCACCGAGTTGACCAGCGCGTAACCGGCGGTGGTGTCGGCAGCGAGCTCACTGCCGGCGTTGAATCCGAGCCAGCCGAACCATAGGAGACCGGCGCCGAGCATGACGTAGGGCACGTTGTGCGGGCGCATGCGCTCTTTGGGCCAGCCGATGCGCCTGCCCAACACAAGAGTCAAGGCGAGACCCGCGATACCAGCATTGATGTGGACAACAGTGCCGCCGGCGAAGTCCTCCACACCCAGTTTGGTGATTGCTCCGCTCGTCGCGTCCTTCACGGAGTGGAACTGAGCCAGCCACCCGCCGCCCCACACCCAGTGAGCGATGGGCGCGTAGACCAGGATCGACCACGCGGTCACGAACAGAACGAACGGCCCGAAGCGCAGCCTGTCGGCAACTGCGCCGGTGATAAGAGCTGGGGTGATGATGGCGAAGGTGATTTGGAACGCCGCGATGACCGCGGTCGGCACGCCCGCAACGAAGAGGGTGCCACCTGTCTTCAGGCCAAGGTGCGTTGCTGGGTCACCGATTAGGCCGTGCATCTTGTCGGGACCGAACGCGAGGCTGAAGAGGTCGATCACCCACAGAACGCTCACGATGCCCATGCAGACGAAGTTCTGCATCAGCATCGCAAGGACGTTCTTGCTCCGGACCATACCCCCGTAAAAGAAGGCAAGCCCTGGAGTCATGAGCAACACAAGCGCCGTGGCCGCCAACATCCACGCGGTGTTGCCACTATCCAGTTTCATATCACTCCCGTCATTCGAGTTGGACTACGACCTCCGACACCGTTGTCGCCTGACGGGAGAAAGGTCGCGGGCCGGGATTTCCGGGAAGGGACTCAGGTGTTTCGCAACCGTGAAATCACCAGCGCGAAAGTTACGTGCATGTAACGACTCGTCACGCCTGACAACAGGCGCTCAAGTGCACGAGGTCACGTTCCGAGCAACGCGTCGACGAAGGCGTCTACCTCGAACGGGGCGAGGTCGTCGGCTCCTTCGCCGAGACCGACAAGCTTGACCGGGACGCCGAGTTCGCGCTGCACCGAGATCACGATGCCCCCCTTTGCCGTGCCATCGAGCTTGGTCAGGACGACGCCGGTGATCGCCACCACTTCGGCGAAGACCCTCGCTTGGACGAGGCCGTTTTGCCCAGTGGTCGCGTCGAGCACCAGCAGGACCTCGTCGACCGCGCTCTGCTTCTCGATGACGCGCTTAACCTTGCCGAGCTCGTCCATCAGCCCCGACTTCGTGTGCAGCCGCCCCGCCGTGTCGATCAGCACGGTGTCGGCACGCAGCGCGATGCCGGTCTTCACCGCTTCAAAGGCGACCGAAGCGGGATCGCTGCCTTCAGGACCACGGACGGTCTGCGCGCCTACCCGGCGTCCCCATGTCTCTAGCTGGTCGGCTGCGGCGGCCCTGAACGTGTCGGCGGCGCCGAGCACGACGGTGCGTCCTTCGGCGACCAGCAGTCGAGCCACCTTGCCGCACGTGGTGGTCTTGCCGGTGCCGTTCACCCCGACGACGAGCACGATGGCGGGGCCTTCACCATCAGCGCGACGCGTCGTCAGTGTGCGATCGAGGGTCGGGTCAACGAGCTCAAGCAGGCCGGCTCGCAGCAGCTTGCGCGCATCATCGGCGGAGCGAGTGCCGAGCACTTTGGCCTTTGTCTTCAACGACTCGACCAGCTCATTGGAGGCTGCGACGCCAACGTCAGCGGTGAGCAGCAGGTCTTCGACCTCCTGCCAGGTCGCATCATCGAGCGTGTCGCGCGAGAGCAGGGTGAGGAGGCCTCGGCCGAGCGTCGATTCAGATCTCGCGAGCCGCGCGCGCAGGCGAAGCAGCCGCCCGGCAGCGGGTTCTGGCGTGTCTGTGAGGTCTGGCGCCTGCGGTTGCTCTGCTGCAACCTCCGGTGCCGCGTCAGCTGGGACGGGTGCTGGGCGGGCCCGTACGAGAACCGGGCGGCTTGTCGGCATCGGGATCTGCCGGCGGCGGCCACGCACGAAGAAAGCGCCACCGACCCCCGCGAGGACGACGATGGCCAGAATGATTTCTATCCACGGCTGCACAATGCCCAGTCTCCCATTCGCACCATTTGGGACCCGCGCTACCCACGGCCCCTGCAGATGACGCAGTCAGATCCGCGGGCGATCGGGAAAATTGTCCTGTGGATCACTTGGGCGGGTGGTTGCGGCTCCCGTATTCTCGCCCGGTGGGATTTCGACGGGGGATCGTCGCGGTCGCGATCGTGACCGAAGCCATTGTGCTGTGCGGGTGCACTGCGAACCCGAGTCATCCGACCCGGCTCAGCAGCGCACCGGCGTCGCAATCGGTGTTGCCGAGTGGTCGCACCTCAACTAGCCCGGCGGCGTCGGTGCCAGCTCCTTCGGTGACCCCATCAGTGGCCGTGAGCCCAACCACAGCTTCAAGCCCAACCACGGCCGGGACGTCGACCAGCCCCGCCCCTTCTCTCCCGGCCGCGCTGTCGTCGAACGACATTGCCGCCGGCGTCCGCGCCACCGCGCAGGAGTTCTTCGATGACCTCAACATCGCCTTCGCCACCGGCGATGTGACGAAGATCGAGGCGCTCACCTCACCCGCGTGCGTGTGTCGGTCAATCGCGAAGATGATTACCGACATCTACGCCAAGCATCAGCACCTGGTCGGTGTTGCCTCGAGCGTCAAGACGCTAAACGTCGTGAGCTTCGTCCTAGGTGGAGCTAACGCAGACGTCCACTACGCGATTTCCGCTGGACAAATTCTAAGCGCAGACGGATTAGAAGTGTCTGCGTCCCCTGCGGTGCTCGACGCACATGTCGTGATGTTCGTGATCAGCGTTCGCGGACAATGGCTCGTTACTCAAAACACGCGATTGAACTGAGGTTGCGCCGTGAAGAAAGTATGTCTGTTGCTCACGGCCCTTGCCCTCAGCATCAGCCCTGCATCTCTGTCGCTGAGCCGAGCCGCGGCCGCGCCGAACGCGATCAGCCCCATGGCCGATACTTTGCCTCAGCCACCCGACTGGGAAACAGGCGTCGGCGGCAATAAGAACGGCGGCTCAGTCGACGGTCAGGGGAGCCAAGTCGGATCGACAGGCAAGCCGGCACCAACCGGAGCGACGGGGTGCGCAGGATGCACCTATGTCTGGACGGAATCCTGTGACCCAGCGATCGACGCCAACTGCGGGACGTTCGTGGGGGCTTGTCCGCCGGGATTCGTGATGGAGACCCTCGTCATCAACAATCCGGCGCTACCTAACCCAACACTGGGCGTGACCGAGTGTCGTTCGGCAACAGGGGCGACGCCTGCGCAGGTACGACAAGCGGCCGTCGATGCGTTCTCTCAACTATTGACGACAGCGCATCCGACCCAACAACCGGGCGGCGGCAGTCTCGTCAACCTGCCGACGCTGTTCGCGACCAACACCCCGCAGACCCAAACGTTCAACGAGACGTTGCTCGGCGTGCCAGTGACGTTGAACGTACAAGCATCCTGGACCTGGGATTTCGGCGACGGAACGACCGTCGTGTCGACGATCCCCGGCGGCCAATATCCGGACACCTCGCTGAGTCACATCTACCTTGCCGCACGTCAGTACACGATCCAGCTCACCACGAACTGGACGGGCACTTTCTCGATGGCCGGCGGCGTGGCCGCGGCTATCCCAGGAGGCCCGATCCCGCGGGTCAGCAATCCGTTCGCCCTCGACGTCCACGAAGCACGCGGGGTACTCGTCACCGGCTGACGTGCAGCCGACCATAGCTAAGCCGGCGACGGCTCGCGCAACCGTTGGCTGATGACGGTCGTGACGCCGTCACCGCGCATCGAAACGCCGTAGAGTGCGTCGGCGATTTCCATCGTCGGCTTCTGGTGCGTGATGATGATGAGCTGGCTCGTCTCGCGCAGCTCCTCGAAGATTCCCAGCATCCGGCGCAAGTTCGTATCATCGAGCGCGGCCTCGACCTCGTCCATCACATAGAAGGGGCTCGGCCGCGCTTTGAATATCGCCACCAGCAACGCCAGTGCCGTCAACGACCGCTCGCCACCTGACAGCAATGACAACCGCTTGACCTTCTTGCCCGGCGGTCGGGCTTCGACGTCAATGCCGGTGTTCAGCATGTCCGATGGATCAGTGAGAACCAGCCGGCCCTCGCCGCCAGGGAACAGTCGCGCGAAGATGCCCTCGAACTCGCGCGCAGTGTCTTCGTACGCGGCTGCAAAGACCTGCTGCACGCGGTCGTCGACCTCGCGGATGATTTCCATCAAGTCTTTGCGCGTGCGCTTGAGGTCTTCGAGTTGTTCACTCAAGAATCGGTGCCGTTCCTCCAACGCCGAATACTCTTCGAGGGCCAGCGGATTCACTCGGCCCAGCAACGCCAACGCGCGCTCGGCGGAACGCGCGCGCTTGTCTTGCTCAGCACGCACGAACGGCACCGACTCAGGTAGCGGTGCGTCCGCCGGAGCATCGGGTTCGGCGAATACCGGCACCATCGACGTTGGTCCATATTCCAGTGCGAGTGCCTCGCTCTCGACACCGAACTCTTCCATCGCCCGGTCTTCAAGTTGCTCGATGCGCAGCCGCTGTTCGGCGCGGGCGAGCTCGTCGCGGTGCACGACGTCGGTGAGCTGCTCGATTTCGGCCGTCAGTTCACGTTCCCGCGCACGCAACGCGAGCAGTTCCCCTTCGCGCACCGTGCGCGTCTGCACGCTGACCTCACGTTCACGAGCCGCGGCAGCTAGCGACCACTCAAGCCGACTCAGCACCGCCGCCGCACCGGCCGCGACCGCCGCCGCCACGACGGCTTCGCGTTCGCGGCGCACCCGTCGGATCGCGGCCCGCTCGCGCGCCTCACGCTCGGCAGTTGATGCGGCTTCCAGCTGCAGGGCTCGGGCCTCGATCGCCCGCACCCGCTCTTCGGCCGTACCGACGGCGAGCCTCGCCTCCGTCTCGGCGCTACGCGCCGCCGCAGCAACCTGGGCCAGCCGGTCTCGCTCGGCGGTGGCAGGCTCCGCGTCGGGAGACTCCTGCGCGGCCGCGAATCGCGACTCCAGTTCGGCCAAGGCGGCCTGGTCGCGATTCCCCGCCTCGCCGGCCTGCGCAATCGATCCCGCCATCCGGTCAGCCTCGGCGAGCGCGGCCCGCGCCGCGGACCCCAGCTGCCCGAGCTGCTCGGCCACCGCCGCCATCGCGGCGTCCGACTCATGCAGTTGAGCTAGTGCGGCATCGGCGCGCGCCGAGGCGTCGGCCAGCTCGGCCTCCACGCCGGTGATGGTGAAGCGCAGGCGTTCGGCGCGATGGGTCGCATCGGCAAGACCACGCCGCGCGTCATCGAGCGCGGCCTGCACTTCAAGCAAACTCGGCGTGCTCGCCGAACCGCCGTGCGCCCAGTCACGGCCCAGCACGTCACCGTCACGGGTGACGACCCGGACGTCGGGAAGCGCACGTACCAACGACAGCGCAGCATCGAGGGTGTCAACGACAGCGACTCGGTGCGTGAGCCCCGCGAGCGCTAGCCGCAATTGCGAAGGACCGCGGACGAGCTCACTCACCCAGCGCGCGCCGACCGGCAATGCGGGGAGATTGCTCGGCAACACATCGACCTGGCGAACAGAGCCGATGACAAATCCGGCCCGGCCGGCGTCGTCGGCCTTCAGCAGACCCAACGCCGCGACCGCGTCGTCGATCGACGAGACCACGACCGCGTCAGCCGCGGTACCCAGCGCCGCCGCGACCGCTTGCTCGTAGCCATGCTCGACCTCGACCACGGCGGCAACCGATCCGAGCAGCCCGGAGACCCGCGCCGACGCGGCCAGCAAGGCACCGGTGCCGTCTTTGCGGGCCAGCCCCAGCTCCAATGCCTCGGCCCGCGCGGCGAGGGAGGAGCGCTCGCGCTCGATATCGCGATCTTCGTCGCGCAGCTTGTTCAACGATGTCTCGGCGCTCGCCAACGCATCGGCAGCGACCTCGTAGTCGTTGTCGAGATTCAGCTCGCCCTCGTCGAGGCCGGCGATGCGCGATTCGAGGGCGTGGAACTCACTCTGCGCATGCTCGGATCGCCTACGCGCGTCCTGCGCTGCGGTCGTGAGACGCCCGATCTCCTCGTCGCCGGCCGTAACCCGGCTGCGCTGGGCGGCCACCTGGCCGGCCAACCGCGCCAACCCTTCACGGCGGTCGGCGGCCGCCCGAATCGCGGTGGCGAGCCGGCGTTGCTCGTCCTCGTACGCCGACTCGGCCGCCGTCCGTGCGGTCACGACCGTCGCCAGCGCTGCGCGGTGGGCTTCGAGTTCGACCGCGATCTGGTGCTGCTCGAGCCGAGCGGCGGCGGCATCGCGCGCCATCTCTTCCGGATCGCGCCCCTCCCGCGTCTCTTCCTCCGCCGCCCGCACATGCCGCTGCCGCTCGGCCGCAATGCTCGCCGTCGCGCCCAACCGTTCGCGAAGCGACGACAGCCGGTACCACGTCTCCTGCGCCCGGGACAGGTCGCGGGCCTCGCTCGTCATCGCCGACTCGACATGTGCTTCGCGCGTCTTGGCCAGGTTCAGTTCGCCGTCGACCTCGGCGCGTCGTTCACGCAAGGCGGTCTCGTCGGCGACCTCTTGCTGCAACGTGCCCTGCAACCTGAGCAGATCGTCGGCGAGCAGCCGCAGCTTCGCGTCGCGGAGGTCGGCCTGCACAACGGCCGCGCGTCGAGCTACCTCGGCTTGCTTACCGAGCGGGCCGAGCTGGCGACGAAGTTCTGTCGTGAGGTCTTGCACGCGGGTCATGTTCGCCTGCATTGCCTCAAGCTTGCGCAGCGCCTTTTCCTTGCGCTTACGGTGCTTCAGCACTCCAGCGGCTTCCTCGATGAAGCCGCGCCGCTCTTCGGGCGTCGCGTGCAACACGGCCTCGAGCTGACCCTGGCCGACGATGACGTGCATCTCACGCCCAATGCCCGAGTCGGAGAGCAATTCCTGGACGTCGAGGAGCCGGCAACTCTGACCATTGATCGAGTACTCCGAGCCGCCATTGCGGAACATGATGCGGCTGAGCGTGACCTCGGTGTACTCGATCGGCAGCGCACCGTCGGTGTTGTCGATGGTCAGTGAAACCTCCGCCCGGCCAAGCGGCGGGCGGCCCGCAGTGCCGGCGAAGATGACGTCTTCCATTTTGCCGCCGCGCAGGCTCTTGGCACCTTGCTCACCCATCACCCACGCCAACGCGTCGACCACATTCGACTTGCCTGAACCGTTGGGTCCCACCACGCAGGTGATGCCCGGCTCGAGCCGCAGAGTGGTCGACGACGCGAACGACTTGAAGCCGCGAAGCGTGAGGCTCTTCAGATACACGCGCGGCAGCCTACCGGGCGCCGCGCGTGCTCTGCGGGCGTGCGGGCACAAGGAAAAAGGGACGCCCCCGCTCGCGGGTGGCGTCCCTCAGGTGAAAGAAACACGGGGTAAAACCGGTCTAACTGTATGCGTGCTCCGACTCTGATACCGACAGAGTGAGCAGCTCGTCACCAGAGACCTCGGCGCTGAGAGCGTCGTTGGCCGCCTGGAGACGCAGACACTCGGTCTCGAGATCGCGGACCCGCTGCTGCAGTCGGCGCATTTCCGACAGCATTCGAGGATCCGGACCACCGAGATGACCGAGAAGCGCCTTTGCCATGGAGATCCTCCACTGGATGCTGGCTGCGCATGCCAGGCGCATTTCCGCCCTGGTGCCGCTTCAGCGGTGTGCGTTCGTGGTTACCTCAAGGGTCGCATCCGACCGCCCGCCGGTCAAGCCCCGCGTTACGATCCGGTTACAATGCAAACGGCCTTCAAACCGGCCAAACAGCGGTAATAATCACCCAAATCGGCCCACCAACGCAACCCGTGGCCGCTAGTTTTCGGTGAATCCGGCCAATCCGCCCCGGGCCGTGTCCCATCGCTCGGTAACTCCGGTGACCCGGCCAGGCGCAGCGGCGGTGCTCAGCATCGCGAGCAGCCGCTCACACCTACCCCGACTGCCTTCCGCGACGACCTGCACCCTGCCGTCGTCGAGGTTGCTGACGCTCCCGGTGAGGCCGAGTTCGAGCGCCCGGGAGCGCACCCACCACCGGTAGCCGACTCCCTGCACTCGGCCGCGGACCCACGCCGTCAGCCGAGCCGGCTCTGCGGCTGGGTCTTCGTCGGTCACCAATGCGGGTTCCGGGGCCTGGGTTGGCAATGCGGGCACAGATACGACGACCGGTTCATGAACGACTCCCGGTGAATCGGTGTCCCGCATCGTGGACACGGCTCGTCGCGCCGCCCGTACACCGCAAGTGATCGGTCGAAGTAGCCGCTTTCGCCATTGACGTTCACATACAGACTGTCGAACGACGTCCCGCCTTGGTCGAGGGCACTGGCCATCACCGACCGCACCCCGTCGAGCAACCGGGTCGTGTCGGGTCGGCGCATTGTTTCGGTGGCCCGCGCGTAATGCAGCTTGGCCCGCCAGAGGCCTTCGTCTGCGTAGATGTTGCCGACTCCGGAAATCAACGACTGGTCGAGCAGGGCGCGCTTGAGCCCGGTGTGCCGGCGCCGCAGCTTGGCGTGGAATACGTCGTCGTCACATGCGTCTTCGAGCACGTCGGGCGCGATGTGCGCGATCTCGGGCGGCAGCACCGCGCCGCCGATCGACCGCGAAAGCCCGCCGAACGTGCGCTGGTCGACGAACCGCAACTGCGGGCCGTCGTCGTCGAATCGAAAGCTCACTCGAAGGTGCGGCCCGGCCGGCGCGGTCGCGTCGAGCATCAACAACTGGCCACTCATCCCGAGGTGGGCCAGCACGGCATCGCCAGAGTCGAGAGGCAGCCACAAGTACTTGCCACGACGACGGGTATCGACAACGCGGCGTCCGATCAAGCCGGCCGTGAAGTCGGCAGCTCCGGCGAGGTGCCGTCGAACCGCGCGCTGGTGGTGCACGTCGACAGTGCGGATCGTGCGTCCGACTACCCACTGCGCGAGCCCGCGCCGGACCGTCTCGACCTCGGGCAGTTCGGGCACGCGCTCAGTCGCCTCGGTCAGTCGCCGGTGGCAACTTCGGCCGTGGTGGGCGTGGCATCGGCCACCCGGCGGATCCGGTTCCACGCCTCTTCGGCGGCCTGCTGCTCGGCCTCCTTTTTGCTGCGCCCCGAGCCGGTGCCGAAGATCGTGCCGCCGACCCGTACGCCTGCCTCGAACGTCTTCTCGTGGTCAGGGCCGCTCTCGCTGACTTCGTAATACGGGACGCCGAGGAGTTGGCTCGCCGTCAGCTCTTGGAGGGAGGTCTTCCAGTCGAGGCCCGCGCCGAGCCGCGCCGCGTCGTCGATCAGGTCGTCGAAGAGCCGGTGAACGAGGTCGGTCGCGACGGCCAAGCCGCCATCAACATAGACCGCACCAATGAAGGCCTCGAGGCCATCGGCCAGGATCGACGACTTGTCACGGCCACCAGTCGATTCTTCGCCGCGACCGAGTCGGATGAACTCGCCGAGACCAAGTGCGCGGCTGACGTCGGCCAGTGCCCGCATGTTGACGACGGCCGCGCGCAACTTGGCCAACTGACCCTCGGCCAGATCGGGGTAGGCCCGGTACAGCGTCTCGGTGACGATGACGCCGAGAACCGAGTCTCCGAGGAACTCGAGCCGCTCGTTGGTGGGCAGGCC
>Ga0209863_10000642_pt1 | contig 16174 bp, 10 predicted proteins | sample OrgsoiDNA2013046_FD_185796 | JGI IMG/M metagenome (GOLD analysis project Ga0209863, IMG submission 185796) | Permafrost soil microbial communities from the Arctic, to analyse light accelerated degradation of dissolved organic matter (DOM) -... | ecosystem: Environmental > Terrestrial > Soil >...
GATCGACGCGTGGGGTACAAGGTCGTCCGGCTACTCTTCGACGCGAGCGGTAAGCCCACCGGCGATTACGAGGATTTCATGACCGGCTTCGTGGTCTCCGCCACGCAGGTGTGGGGCCGCCCGGTCGGTGTCGCGGTCGCGAACGACGGCTCGCTCTTCGTGACCGAGGACGGCAACGGCACGATCTGGCGGATCAGCCGTCGATGAAGCTGAAACGTTCGCGAGATCGATCTCGCCGACCCCGCGCAGCCGTTCGGTTTGATCGGTTCGCTCTCGCGGGTGCCCTTACGGTCGCCAGCGGCGCCTCTACGGCGAGTTTCTTAGCATCCGGCTAGGGCGGACCTGCTAGCATGCCAGCGGCGATTTCCCAACGGACGGTTCGCCGCCGAGGTCCGCCGGCTCTTGTTCGAACCAACCCGGGCGCAAACCCCGTAACCTATCGGCGATTCGCGACACCACGCGGGCCAAGGAGATCTAATGAGCTCTTCACTTCCTCGTTGCTTCCTGTCCGGCCTCACCTTCGTCTTCCTGATGGCGGCCGGGAGCTGTGGGACCCGCTCGATCGTCGGCCAGAAAACCGGACAAGGGGGCGGCGCAGGCGGTGCCAATTACGGGGGCGCGCCGGGCGTAGGTGGAACGGCCGGCCCGGGCACCTCTGGCCAGGGGGGGAGCGGCGGCAACGTGACCGGCACCGGGGGGAGCACCGTACTGGACGGAAACGGGAGCTGTCCCGCCAGCGCAGGCTCATCCGGCAGCAGCTTGTCTTTCGGCGCCGCGGTCCAGTACCTCACCCACGCGGGTTCGTTCCTCGTCGCGCTCGGAGATCTGAACGGCGACGGCAAACCCGATCTCGCCGTCCTCAACTACTCGGTCCCGCCCAGCACCGGCGGCGCGGGCGGCGCGGGCGGCTCGGGCACGGGGGGCTCCGGTACCGGCGGCAGCCCAGGAACCAGTCCGGGCAGCATGAGCGTGTTCTTGAGCTCGACTGGCGGTTACGGCCCGCCGCAATTCTACGACGTCGGTACCAACCCGCAATCCATCGTCGCCGGGGATCTGAACGGCGACGGAAAGGCCGACCTTGCCGTCGCAATCGGTGATGGCGTGAGCGTCTTCTTCAACGACGGAAGCGGCGCCCTCCTGTCCCCGGTGAGCTTCGCGACGGGCACCGGGGCGGTCTGGGTTGCGCTCGGGGACCTGAACGGCGACGGAAAGACCGACCTTGCCGTCGCGAACCAGGGCGCGTTCAACGGCTCCGAAATGGTCGGGGGCGATGTCGCTGTCCTGCTCAACATGGGCGGCGGAACGTTCGTTGCTGCCAACTACCCGGCGGGAGCCAGTCCCCTCTCGGTGGCGATGGCCGATCTGAACGGCGACGGGAAAGCCGACCTTGCCGTCGCGAGCGGTACGGGCGTGAGCGTGCTGCTCAACAACGGGAACGGGACCTTCGGTGCGCCCGCCGGCTATGGATCGGGAACCTATCCTTTTTCGGTGGCCGCGGGGGATCTGAACGGCGACGGCAAGCTCGATCTGGCGGTCGGAGGTTTGGACCATGCGAGCGTGCTGCTCAATCTCGGGAACGGCACCTTCGCGGCGGCCGTCAACTACAGCTATGCGGGGACCTCGTTCAACGGTTCCGGGCTGGTGGTGATCGGAGATCTGAACGGAGATGGCCGGCCTGATCTGGCTGGCACCGCACTCGCGGACCCATGTAGCGCCGTGGTCGTGCTGCCGAACCAGGGGAACGGCGTCTTCGGCGCCCCTGCCTATGTTCCTGCCTCCAACTTCATCCCAAACTCGGTCACCGTTGGGGATCTGAACGGCGATGGCAAGCTCGACTTGGTCGTTCCAAACAGGGACGGCGTCGCCGTCCTTCTGAACACGACTCCCTGAAAGGGGCGGGGATCCAGCATCAGACGAATCGATGCGCTGAAGGCGCTGGAAGCGGCGCGCGAGAGCAGCAAGGTCGAGCACGGGGCCGTGAAAACGGCGGGTCGAGGAGCGCGGTCAGTGGACGGAACGCTCTAATCTCGGCCAATGACGCGGCGAGAATAGCAGCCTGAATGGCCTGTCCTCCAAGATCGCGAACCCGGAACTCTGGCGGGCGATCACCGCCGAGCGTGAACGGATTCGCATGCCGGGAGGAGAGGGCGCGCCAAACCACGAGCACCGATCGGCCGAGATCCCGGAGGCCACCGCGGTCATCTCGGCGCACGGGACGGCGATAAAGCGCTGACGAGCCCGTCAGGGCCCGGCGTCCAGACGCGAGACCTCCGCGGCGTTCAGTGCGTGGTCGTAGATGCGGATCTCGTCGACCGCGCCCCGGAAGGGCCACTCGAAACCGGTCGAGATCTGTTCGATCCCGATGTGCAGCGTGTCGTTGCCCGGCGTAATCGACCCGTGGATGTTCAGTTGGGTCTGGATGGCGCCCCCTTGGTAAAGCGTCATCGTGAGATCCTGGCTGTCGACGACCGCCGTCACATGCATCCATTGATCGGGTTGGATCTGGCAGCAGATGAGCGTGTCGTAACCGCCGTCCGCGCGGCTGTAGCTGAACTGCAGCTCGGCCGCCTCGGCGTTCACGGGGCCCTGCAATTCCCAGCCGCCGGTGGTCGGGATCTCGGTGGTGACGATGGTCGACAGATTCGAGCCGATGTCGGCCTGCGCGTAGCGGACCCACGCCGAGACCGTGTAGTCGGGCGTCGCGGCGGGGAAGCTCGGAACGGTGACATAATCGCCGAGCATCAGGTACAGCGCGCCGCCGAATTGGCCGTCGGTGATCCAGGTTCCGCCGGTGAGCGCGCCGTCGAGGCCGTTGCCCGAATGGTCGAGCACGGAGGTGCCCATCCCCTCGTCGAAGCTCCAGTGAGCCACGAGGCCCACGCCCGGGGCCGGCGCCTCGACGACGTCGATCGGTCCGAGGCCGCAGGCGGTCACAGACGCGACCGCGAGGGCGAGCGCGAGCCGCAACGCCGGCGCGGGCGGGCCTCGCATCAGAACCGAGCCTTCATGGTGATGGCGGCGGAGAGACCCGGGCGACCCGTGCGGCCTCCGTCCAGACCGGCGATCAGCACCTCGGGCTCGGGGAAAAGCAGGAACGACCCGGCCTCCGCCTCGATGGCCAGGCGCCGGCTCAGGATCACGGACACCCCCGCCGACAGAGAGGCGGCGAACGAGACGCGGCTCGCGGCGCGCGCGGCGTAAGGCGAGATCGCCGATCCGAGGGCACGCACGTCGTGGATGCCGGCACCGACGGAGAGCGTCGGACGGACGCGCGCTCTCCCGGAGGTCACGACCCACTCGGCGGTGGCGATCTCTTCCGTGACGCTGGCGCCGCCGCCCATCACGTCCACCCGGGATCGCGTGCCGAGGCCGCCCAACGTGACTCGCAACGACGACCAGCTCGCAAGGTCGTAGGCACCTCGCAGCAAGGGGAGAATCGTCGTCCCCAGACCCTGCAAGCTCCGCAGCCCGCCGACGCCGATCGACACGGCAAAGCGGCCGGCCCCGAATGGCTCGCTGGAGAGCGGACGCGGCGGGACGACCACCTGCACATTCGCGGCGCCCCGGGAAAGCGAAGACTCGGGCGCGGCGGGCACGTCGGTCCAGGACGCCGGGCGCGCGACCAAGAAATCGAACATGCGCGCGCGCAGAAAATCGACCGCCTTCACCGCCAGCACCGCCGACGAGCGATCGCCCGCCTCGTTCTCCACCGACACGTGCCCGAGCACCGTCTTGCCGGTCGACCGATCGGTGAACCAGACATCGAGGGCGCGCGGATCGCCCGCACTGACGAACGCCACCGTGGCGACCGCGGACGCCGCGCGCGCCGCCGATTCCATCTGCGCGGTCGGAGTTGCAGTCGCCGAGCCTGGCACCACGGTGACCTCGAAACCGACCGAGGCGGCCTCGCCCCTGAAACGGCTGAGCGCCTCGGTCACGGCCGGATCGGTCCCGGGCGGAGCGACCACGGCGATCACAGCCGCCGGGCCGGGCGCGGATCGAGACGGAGCCGCCGCGAGCACCACGGCCCACAGCGTGGGCGCCAAGGCGTTCACCGAGCGGAAGAGCTCTCGATCAAACCGGCGGCCTCGTTCGCGTAGAGGCCGTGGGGGTACGCCTTGAGATACCGGGCGGCGGCGTGCCCGGCCGCAGCGCCACCTCCACTCCGACGCAGGAGAATCATCTCCCGGCCGAGCGCCTCCTCCGCATAGGATCCGCTCGCGCCCTCTCGGAGATAGCGCTCGTACCAGGACAGGGCCTCCGTGGCGTCCGGGCCAGGCGTTTCGCTGAGCCGGGCGAGGAAGAAGGCGGCGTCTCGGGCGCGATCGGTCGAGGGAAATCGCGAGCGCAAAGCCAGCAAGGAGCGCCGGGCGAGGTCGTTGCGATGGGTGTAGCGAGCCGCATCCGCGAGCGCCGCCAGGTTCGGCTCCGTGTCGGAGCCGAGACAGACGTCGAGACCGGTCTTCTTGGCCTGGTCGACGATGGCGTCGAAATCTCCGCGCGCCAGCAGTGGCGCCCATTGGGCGTGCGCCAGCAACGAGCGCGCGAGCCGACGCTCCGGCGCGACGGGCCGGGGCGCCGAACCGGTTGGAGGCGCCTCCGCCGGCGCCTCGTCTCGAGCGGTGGGCGGCGGCGGATTTCCGCCCTCGTCCAAGACCACCGACTCGCCTCCCGTGACCATCAGCGGCGTTGCGGTCGCGGGCCCAAGCAGCGCGACGACGCCGCTGCGCATCTTCAATTGCAGCCGCTTTTGGGCGGCGTCCCACCCGAGCGCGAACGACGTGCCCCGGACGCGCACGGTGTAAGGGCCCGCTTCGAACGTCCACGCCGCGTCAGGTTGGTGGCGCACGTCGACGTCGATGAACCCGTCGAGCAGCCGGAGGTCCGACCCCTTGGCTTTCAGCGCGGCCACGGTCAGACGCGCGGCTGGCCGCATGCCGATCCGGGAGCCGTCGGTGAACAGCAACTGGGCGTGGCCAGCTTGTGACGACAGGACGCCACCCGTCGCCCCGATCGCGTCGCTGCCGCCCTCGCGGCTCACGACATACTGGAGGGTATCGGGTCCCGCCCTCTTGACGACCCGCCAGCCGAGCGGGATCACGATCGCAACCAGCGCAAACGCCAGCCGCAACCCCCTCCCCGCCCACCAGCGCCGAGGAGGCTCGTCGCGAAGTGACCGCTCGGACGCCAGGGTCTCCTGCAGGCGTTGCCAACCCGCCGAACGCTGACGAGCCGACAGCGGACCGCGAACCTGTCGGGCCACCTCGGCGAAGGCGTCGAGGCGGTCTTGATTGTCTCTTGAAGCGTCGCGATTCATCTGGCCGGACGTCCCTTCAACAGAGTGGAGAGCCGGCCATCTCGATCCATCCCTGCCTCGATGCGGCGAACGCCGCGCTTGAGCCAACGTTTGGCGGTGCTGCGCGAGATGTCCAGACCCTGAGCGATCTCCGCGAGGCCCTGTCCCTCGACGTGGCGCAGGACGAAGACCGCTCGTTCCTTCGCGGGCAGCCCGTCGAGGATCGTCTGCACGCGCTCCAGAAGCTCGCGCGCCTCGGGATCGAGCGTGACGATCTCGGGGGCATCGCGGTGCTGGAGGTCCGCGGCTTGCCGGCGCCTGCGCGACTGAGCCCGGCGAATCTCCCAGCGAACCACCCGGATCGTCACCGAATAGACGAAGCTCCGCAGGGCGTTCGGATCGCGCAGGCCGGAGACCCGGTGGAAAACCCGAAGGAAGACGTCCTGGAGCAGATCGTCGAAATCGTGCTCGGGACCGAGGGCGCGGCGCAGGACGCCCTTGACCATGGGCGCATATTGCTCCCACACCTCCCGCTGCGCCCACGGCTCGCCCGCCACCGCTGCCCGGGCGAGCACCACCTCGGCGCTGTCCACCCGTCCGTCATTGGTTGCTGCGCTCATCCCGGTCCTCCAAAGAGTACCGACCACCACGCTCAGTTCCAACGACAAAGATTCCATTCCCCCGTTTTGCCACATCGTGCCGAATCCCGCCCTCACTTGAGACAACCCACCCGTTTGGTATCGAGCACAATGTCGTCGTAGTAGACGTCGAACGCATACGTCGCAGGGTGCCAGGCGTAATAGCCGAACCCGAACGCGGCGAATCCGCCCACGAGACCGGCGGTCGCGCCGTTGTAGGTGAACGTGTTCTGAGCAAAAGCCGCGGTCGCGTTCCCGTCCTGGTAAACGGCGGCCTGGTCGGGGGCGTCGTTGAATTCCCATTCGAGGCAGAACCATTGTCCGATTGGGACCTTGCCACCCGAGTGGTAGTCCTCCCCGGTCCCCGGGGGAACCTCGGTGACGTAGGTCAGTTGCCACACCAGCGGCGCAGCGCTCGCCACCTCCAGGTATTTCAATTCGGGGAAACCGGTGGTGCCCGCAAAGATGTATTCGGTGTGATTGGTGGGCGGCATCGGCGTAATCATGAAATACGCTCGGCCAAAGTGATGACCTTTGAGCGCCGCCGGTGGGTTCCTGGTGATCATGAAATCGTAACTGACCGTGTTCGGATTGGCATGAAAGTGAGCGGCGTACTTTCCGTGAGCGACCAGGCCTACCTGCGTGACCAAATCCGGCATTGATTGCCCGCCATTGACCTTCACGTCCCAGATTCCTGGGTCGATGATCCCCTTCTCGAAGTCTTCGCAGAACAGACCCTCGCATCCGCTGGTCGGGCCGGCGTCGCCCAGGGCGTCCGTACCCACCGCCGCCGCATCCGGCATTTCGGCAGGCGTTCCGCCCATGGCTCCGACCTGCCCGGAGCCGCCGGAGCCGGCCGCACCGCTCGGGCTCGCGCCGCCTTCGCCCCCGGATGGCTGGACCGCACCGCCGCCTTCGCCAGCTGCTCCTCGACCGGGCCCAGCGCCGCTCGCGCCATTCGCGCCGGCCCCGGGCGCGCCCGCCGAGCCGGAGCCGCCGCCAGCTGCCCCGGTCACCCCCGCCGAGCCGGAGCCGCCGCCTGGCGGCTGAGCGGAGCAGGCCCCAACAAACACGACCACGAGGGCCGCGAAGCATGAGCTCCCCGCGAGTCCGCGCATGCGCGCTACGCGAGCATCTGGCTGATGGTGCCTGATTGGCCACCCATGCTGGTGGTGACGCCCACGGCCTTCGCCAAGGTGTTCAGCATTTGGGCGGTGGAGGCCATTCCGGCATCGACGTATTGCCCCTTCTTGAGAAAACCGCTCCCCGTACCGGCCATCAGAAACGGAAGCGGCCTGAACCCATGGTCGGGGCCGGTCGACAGCTGGTTGGTGTTCACTGCGACCCCCTGATCCAGCAGCGGACCGGTCGGCGTGGAGATCGCCGAGAGCTGGTCGAGAAGATATTTGAAGTGGTTGATCTGGATTCGGTCGATGGCCTGACAAAGTGTGTACGAGTTGGGCAGCGTGCGGTGCGAGGCCGTATGAAATTGAACGCTCGTGCCGTTGATGGTGTACACGTGATCGTCTTCCCGATCGCCCACCTGCAACACGGCGACCCGCGTGTAGCCAGAGGAGATCGCAAAGACCATGAGATCCATGTGCAGAGTCTGAATGGTCTCGTGATACTCGTTCGCGTATGGCGTCGGATCGACCATCGTCATCTGCGCAATTTGGTCGGGGGACATGGTCGCGTTGGTGATCGCAACCTCCAGGTCGCGAATCGTCGCAAAGTGCTGCGCGAGCCGTTGCTGGTCGTCGGCCGTCAGCTCCGGCCGGGCGAGCAGCGTGCTTATTTGAGCCCGCAGCAGATCGTTGACGCTCTTGCGCCGCAAATCCAAGCGAGGATCCGCGCCGGTCGTCGTGGTCGTTCCGAGGGTTCCAATCATCCTCTGATAGGCCTTGAGGGGAGAATCAATACCTGGTCGTTGCTGGCCGCCGGCGATGTACGAGATATAGGACGGGACGTTGAACCCGGAGCCACCCGCCTGGTACATGCCGGCGTGCAGAAACAACGGATCGACGCCCGGCGGGTTCACGGCGTTGGCGATGACCGTGTCCACGGAGACGCTGGAAGACTGTGCCTGGTTCGAGTTTCCACTTATCTTGGCCGTTCCCGTCAGGATCTGCGCGCAACCCGAGGCGTGATTGCACCCGGTGGACGCGACGCTGTGGCCGACCCCGCGCACGATGAGCAACCTGTCGGCGTAAGAAGAAAGCTCACCCGTGGCGCGGGTCGGCTGGTCGGCCATCATCGACGCCTGCGTCAGCGCTCCCGTTGCGGTAGGCCACCAGGCCTCGGCCTCGCCGGACTTGGCCTGAACGACCCCGTTGTCGCTGCAGACGACGGCGAGGAATGGCGGCGTGGTGGCGGCGCGCGCCTTTTTGGGAAGGAACCCCTCGAGCACGGGCAGGCCAAGCGTCACGCCGCCCGCCCCGATCAGAAATTGGCGACGGCCGAAGGCCTTCCCGCTGGTCTTGGTCGAGCTCATCAGGGCGCCTCCACGCGGGTCACGAACGCGTCATTGGTCGTGAGCGCCAATATCAGGGCCGCGCTCGAAATATTTTTACTGAGCGAGCTTTGTGCCACCGCGCCCGCGGCGGCCAAGTCATCCGCCCTCGGTATGCGCGCGTAGAGATCGGAGGCCCAGCCGCTCGCGTAACAGGTGTGAAGCTGCTCGCTTTCGGAAAGCGCCCGGCTGAAGTCGATCTCGCTCGTGTAGCTCTTGACCCCTTCGGTGAACGGATAGGAGCCGGACGAGTCGACCGGCTGTCCGTTCTCCGTGGTCTCATAGGTCCCAAGGCCATTGAAATTCTCGAAGGCGAACCCCGCCGGATTGATGAAGACCCCGTGGCAGCTCGCGCCGCAGGTTCCCGCTCCGGTTATGCTCGTGACGATCTGACGATTCGTTTCGTTGGTGCCGGTCACGGGGGGAATCGTCGGAAGCACGACGCCCGGCGGTGGCGACAGGTTCTTGCACAGGAGTCGCCGGTTGATGTAGACGCCGCGATGAATTGAATCCTGAGTCGTGCCATCGTGCCCGTAGTAGGCCAGAAATCCGAGACGCGTCAGGAGACCGGGGCGGGTCGAATCGAGAGTGACCTGCGTCCAGGTGCTGGCGGAGAAGGTTCCCGCAAGGCCATACAGACCGGCGACGGTGCTGTTTACGAACGTGACGGGAGACGTGAAGATGTCTCGAAGCGTTCCGTTCTGACTGAAGACATACTGAAGGAATTGGGCGGTCTCGGAATCCAGCATGGGTCCTACGGCGCTCGTGAACTGCGGCGCGACCGTTGCGTTCTTTTCGAGCGTGTCGTACTGCCCGAGCCCGAAGAACTGAAAGTAGTAGTGATCCACGGCCGCCTTTCCGGCCGCGGTCGCGAGCAATCTCGTCGCCTGGGCCGAAATCGCGGCCGACGTCTCGAGGGCTCCCTGATCGGCCGCGGCCGACAGCGTCGCGTCGGGGATCGAGTTCGTCAGCGCGTACGAAAGATTCGCCGCTATTTCGTAGTCGGTCAGCCGGGCGCGTCCCTGGACGGCGGTTCCTCCAAACCCGGTTCGGTAGAGGAAGTACGGCGACTGCAGGAATGCTTCGAGAGTGACCCGTACGCCGGCCGCGAACGCGCTGTAACCGGTGGTCAGCATGGGGCCCTGATTGAACAGCGTGAGGTAGGATTGAACCTCGTCGGTGGTCAGCGGGCGTCTAAAAGCCCTCCGCCCAAACGCCTGGATGAACGCCGTCGCTTGGCCGGTCGCGTTCGTGGGAGCACCAACCGGGACCAGGCTCGCGATCGCCGCGGCGCTGCCAGCAACCTCGGCGGCCAGGTTCTCGGCCGCCGATTGCAGGTCGTCGTGCAAGTTCTGGCCGATGAACAACGAATCTGCCTCGTTGTCCAGCCGGACCACGGCGTCGGCGGTGGCCAGCGTCGGATTCGCCGGATTCGACAGCGGCAGGAGGTCGCGGACGCTGTTTGCCCACTGAAGCTCGCTGAGGCGCGCGACGGTCGGGGTGCCGACGGGAGGGGGCGTCCCGGTCGCGGCCGCGTCGTCGGCGACGGCTCCCGCGTCGATCCCGTTGGCTCCCGCGTCGACACCCGCCGAGCTATTCCCGGCCCCGGAGGACCCTCCGCCCGTCCCCGAATTTGCTAGGCCGCCGCTCCCTGACCCGGGTGATGGTTGCCCCTGCCCATTTGCGATGACCCCCGTGCACGCCTGGGACGCCACCGTGCACGCGATCCAGCTGGCCAACACGATGTTTTGCCGAAAACGGATCTGCATGAGTGTCCTCGCTCCTGCCATTCGGAACATCTCCGAGTTCGCAGTGACAGAGGCACGAGCGAAGGCTCATGCTTTTCTAAACATTCTATAAACACGAGTATAAACAATGCGTTGCGGCTGCACGCTGCGCCAACAGCCTCCCGGACCCGCAGCGTAAGTGCCAGTCGCCGCTTGAGTTGCGATCGCGCGATCGTCCGTCGTCCCACTCGGCGTGGGTCCTCGGTTCAGCGAACCTCGGTTGGCTGCGTACAGTAGCTGCCGGCGCACCAAGCTTCGTTGGCTAACGGCCATCGCGCGGTTCCGCACGGTTCTTGAACCAAAACCGGGAGCCAGTTACATTCTAGCAAGCCGGCCCCAGCAATTTGGTCGGAGGAGCGAAGGAGGTTCCCCGATGACCAACCGATTGCTGGTGACGATATCACTGGGCGTCTTCCTGGCGGGAGCCTGTCGGGACGGCTCCGATGCCAGTCCCCCGGCAACCGGGAGCGGCGGATCCACCGGTGTCACGCCCGCCGGCTCCGGCGGCGGAAGTGGAGCCGCCGTCACCCCGTCCCCGGCCGGCTCCGACGGCGGCGGGGCTCCCGGGCCCGCCACGGCCGCGACCGTGCTGGACGTCGGCGTCACCTGCAGCGGCGGGAGCACAATCGGGAACGGGATCGGGAGCGGCCCCCCGGAGATTCCACCGGCCATCTTCCCGAGCTCCCTCGATCTCGGTGATACCGTGTCACTTTCGGTGGCGCCGCCCGCCATCAGCGGGGGCACTCTGCTCGTGCTATCGAACGGCAGGACAGTGGTCGTCGCAGATCCCGATCGCGATCAGGTCTACCTGGTCGATCTGCCCGACCTCGCCCTCACGGCGACTATCGCGCTCTTTCCCGGGGACGAGCCGGGGCGCGTCGTCGAGGACGCGGCTGGGCTGGTTCACGTGGCCCTTCGACACGGGGGCGGGGTGGTCACGATCGATCCGGCGGCAGGCGCGATCACCGGACGGACGGCGGTATGCGCCGCGCCCCGAGGCCTCGCGTACGATCCGGCCACCAACCTCGTTCACGTCGCCTGCGCGGGCGGCGAGCTGGTCAGCCTGCGGGCCTCGGGTGGTCCGGCAACCCGCTCGCTGCTGCTCGATCCCGACCTGCGCGACGTGATCGTCGAGGGGGATCACCTGCGTGTCAGCCGGTTCCGCTCGGCCGAGATCCTGACCGTCGACGCATCCGGAACCGTCACCGGGCGGCTCGCGATGCCGGCCTTCCGATCAGCGGCCGTGCGGGGTGGACAGCTGTTCACGGCCGCGGTGGCCTGGCGAACCGTGCCCATGCCGGGCGGCGGGATCGCGATGGTTCACCAGCGGGGTTGCGACGACCCGGTGCAAAACGCCGTCCCCGGCGGTTACGGCAGGAACGGCGATTCCTGCACCTCGATCGTCCACAGCGCGGTGTCCATCGTGACCGCTGATGGGTTGGTCATCACCGGTCCCGCGCTCGGCAATCTTCCGCTTCCGGTGGACATGGCCGTGTCGCCCGACGGAAGCCAGATCGCCGTGGTGTCCGCCGGGAACTCGAACACCTTTACGCTTCAGAGCGCGTACGTTTCCGATACGGCCTCGATTAGCAATGGAGCCCAGCAGGGGTGCGAATCGAACGCCGGCAGCGAGGGGTGCCGTGGTGGCCCCGCCTGCCCCGCCGTGAACGGCCAGGCAACCGCGATCGCCTTCGCGCCCGACGGATCGCTTATCATCCAGACGCGCGAGCCAGCGATTCTGAGCACGATGGGCGGAAGCATCGCGCTGTCGTCGGACAGTCGGGCCGACACCGGACACACCGTGTTCCACTCAAATGCCGGCGGTGGGCTCGCGTGCGCTTCCTGTCACGCCGAGGGGTTGGACGACGGGCGGGTCTGGAACTTCGCGTGCTTGGGAGGCCGCCGGACCCAGTCGGTGCAGGTGGGACTTCGTGGCACCGAGCCGTTCCACTGGGACGGCGACGAGATGGACTTTCCGAAGCTGGCGCACGACGTTTTCACCCTCCGTATGTCCGGCCCCGAGCTCTCGAGCGATCAGGCCGACGCGACGCTGTCCTGGCTCGACGCCCAGCCGCGCATCCTCCGTGCGCCTCGCGTGGACCCGGTGGCTGTCGCCCGAGGGCGCACCCTGTTCACGACGGCGCTCTGCGCAACCTGCCACGCCGGCGAACATCTGACCGACAACAAGACCTTCGACGTCGGCACGGGCGGCATGTTCCAGGTTCCGTCGTTGGTCGGGGTCGCCAATCATCCCCCGTTCCTGCACAACGGCTGCGCGGCCACGCTAAGCGATCGGTTCTTGCCGGCTTGCGGAGGCGGCGACAAACACGGCATGACCTCGACCCTCGCCCCTTCCGACGTGTCGGATCTCGTCAGCTACCTCGAGACCCTGTAGGCGCGCTTGGGGGTCCGCGCGCGAGCCGCGATCGTCCTGGCGACGCTTGCAACCGTCGGGTGCGAAAACGCCGACAAAGATACGCCTCGCCGCGGCGATAGCGGCGCGGATGCCGGCGACGGCGGCGCCGATGGCGCCGATGCGGGGGCTCCGGCGGCAGCCGTCGACGACTTCATCGACAGCCTCGCGCGTGCCATGTGCGCCTGGCAGTTCCGGTGCTGCAGCCTCGCGGAGATCGACGCAATCAGCACTTCTACCTACCTGACGGAGGCCGACTGCGTACCGCCGACGGTGATATCGCTCCACACCTGGTTCGGCGATGCCCGAGCGTCGGTGACCGAAAACCGCATGGCCCTGGATCCGGCGAGCGCAGCCGCTTGCATCGCCGACTTCGCTGCCGGGGCCTGCTCCTCGCCGAGCTCGTCGACTACGGATCCCTGGGCGCGGTTCCAACAATGCCCGGATCCGTTCGTGGGCGAGGTTCCCATGGGCGCGCGCTGCTTCGTTCGGGACGAATGCGTCCCTGGGAGCCGTTGCGTCGGGGGCGGTGTCATGGTCGACAACGGGCCGACGGTGACGCCCGAGGGCGTGAGCTCGCTGCCGAATGTCTCCTCCATGGTGTCGGGGCTCGGATCGTGCATCGCCTACATCCAAGAGGGCCAACGATGCGACGTGACCGGCGACTGTAACCCGGGTCTCTATTGCCGCTCCGCCGACAGCGTGTGCGCCCGACCTGCCGAACAGGGCGACCCGTGCGAGGTCATCACGGATGTTGCCAACAACAATTCCATCGTCATCCTCCCGTGCAACGACACCGTCAAGACCGTGATCTGCGCAGCGGACGACGTTTGCGCACGCCTTCCCCGCGACGGGGAGCCGTGCCTGCAGAGCAATGGGAATCCCCTTTGCGACCCCGACCCAACCCTCGCCTTGTCGTGCGTTGGGATTGGGATCGACGGCAACGGCATCTGTAAGAAGCCCGGCCAGATGGGCGACGCCTGTCTGGTGTCGCCCGACGAGGCCAGCGGCCTCCCGCCGTGCGACACCGCTCTCACCTGCGCGTCGAGCGATCCGACGCAAACTGCGCTGGGCACGTGTGGCCCGTCTTACGGCCTCGGCGCAGCGTGCCCGCTCGGACAAGGCTGCCTCGCCCCGGCGGTCTGCGACGACCAGAAGCTCGTTTGCACGGCGCCGGGGATGAAGCGCAACGGCGAGATCTGCGTGAGCGACGTGGACTGTGCCTCGCTCGTCTGCAGCATGAACCTCGCTACGGGTATTTGTAGCATCCCACCCAATCCGACTGTGGTGCTTTGTATCGGGCAGGGCGTCCGCTCCGCCCCCTAACACCAAGCCTTGCGTGGGGCGGCGCCGTGGAAACGGGGCTCTTGGGCGAGTTTGGGAGAGGGGCCCGGTTACCAGGACACGCAGGCGGCCGCGATGCTGGCGGCGCTGCGGCCTCTCCTGCCCGCGCCACCTCCTGGCGCGCCTGGGCCATTCGCGCTCTCGGATGAGGCGGCCCTGAGACGCCTGGCCGAGGCAGCGGGCCTGACTCCCGTCGAGGTCACCCATGTCGCCTGTCCTTTCGTCTGGCCCGATCTGCCCACCGCCCTGCGAGGTCTCAGCGCCTCGGGTGTCGCCGTGAAGGCCGCGGAGCTCGTGGGCGCGGACGCCGTCGATCGGGCCAACGCGGAGATGCTCCCGCCGTTCAGGCGACCTACACTAAGATCGAGAGCGTCTGGGACGACGTCCAGGAGCAGGCGCAGGCGTGGCAGGGCCTGATGCAGGCCGCGATGAAGAACCCGGACCAGTTCGTGAACGTCACCTTCTTCCAGGACGACGTCCAGAAGGATCCCGCCTACAAAGCCACGATGCTGCAGACCGTCGCCCAGAAGCGCGCGGCGCTGGTCGCCAATCCGCCGCCCAGCACGGCGTCGCCCGACGACGTCCAGCTCTACAACGACGAGATCAGCGTGCTCGACAGCATCACCAGCGTCGCCAACGGCGGCCCGCTGCCTCCGACGCTCACCGCGCTCCGGTTGGGCAAGGCGATGGACGCTCTGGCGCAGCAACCCTGGCCGAACACGCTCGGACCGACGTTGAAAAAGATCATCTCGGACATGGGCACCGACTTCAACAACTCGTTCAACCAGGTGTTCAACGCCATCCAGGCGACGAAGCTGACGCCGATGGTCAGCCAGGGTGACATCAGCAACCTGTTCGCCATCGACCAGCACCAGGCGGCCGATGCAGCGGCACTGCTGCCCTGGCGGTCGAGCGAGTATTCGGCGGTCTGTTCCGGCCCGATAACCAGCATCTACTGCGACGTCCTGAAGAGCTTCGACGACCCGAACTGCAAGGGGCCGGAGTGCTGCCACGGGCCGGATTGCACGGACACCCGCCCGCAAGACACGGGGATTGACTACCGAACTCCGACGGGCGCGAACAACTGGACACCGGGCCGTAGCATCGTCGCGTTCAATCCGTACGACCCGACGCAGAAGACGCAAAACGTGCTGACGAACTTCCCGTTGGCCGCGACTCAGACGGCCTACGACAAGATTTACACGTCGATCTTCGCCGTGCCGAGCGTGTTGCCCCGCTTCTTCGGGTTCGACGATCCGGACCACCCGTGGACGAACGGCGGTGGCGCGACGCTGACGCCGAACAACACGAGGTCGACCGCGGGCACCGGCTCCACCGACCTGACGGGTTGCAACTACGTCAACGTCAACAGCCCGGTCTTCCGCACCGCGGACATCGGGACCGTCGGGACGATCCTGCAGATCGACGTGTTTCTGCCGGCCGTCGTCAGCGGGGGAGACATGCAGATCTCCGTCTCCATCCCGGGGGCAAACATCTTCAATCAGTACCTGAACAATGGCAATCCGGTGCCGCTCAATAACCTCCCCCCCGGCTGGAACACGCTGTCGTTCCCGATCCCGGGCAACGTCGTGACCGCGCTGCTCGGCGACTTCGCAGGGCCGCAGTTCTTCCTGCACGTCAACATGCCGAACTGCACGGCGCCGATCGGGCTCGACAACCTGCGATTCGGCGGCACGCTGACGCCGAGGCTGATCTTCCACATCCTGCCCAGTTCGACGCTCAAGATCGACAACGGCGCTGTGTTCGGATTCGACAACCTCGCCGACTGGACACCGAGCACCGGTCCGAAGAGGGCGGCCCCGCAGTTCGATCAGGGCACTGGCGCGCTGTCGGTTCCGGCCGGCGGCTACAACAGCATCGTCAGCCGCTGGTTCACCAAGGCCGATTGGGGGCACCCGACCGGCTCGATGAACCTCGACGTCTTCATCGCGGGTCCCCAGAGCAACCGGTCCTGGTACGGCGACGTGCAGCTATATTGGGAATGCCAGCATCTGGCGAAGACCTTCGTGGGCGACCTTCCGCTGACGAACGGCTTCGAGAACGAGTACAACACGCTGACGTTCATGGTTCCGGGCAACGTCGTGTCGTTCTTGACCTCGGCGTCGGCGACAGAGCAGTGTCGGGTGACGGTGGCGCCCAACACGAATCCCGAGGGCAACGTCTTCC
>Ga0209863_10000643_pt1 | contig 16166 bp, 12 predicted proteins | sample OrgsoiDNA2013046_FD_185796 | JGI IMG/M metagenome (GOLD analysis project Ga0209863, IMG submission 185796) | Permafrost soil microbial communities from the Arctic, to analyse light accelerated degradation of dissolved organic matter (DOM) -... | ecosystem: Environmental > Terrestrial > Soil >...
ATCCTCCCGTTGATATTGGTATTATTAAATCCCCGGATATCTTTTGTAAACAAGTCAAGGTAAGGATCTACCTGACGGGTGGTGAGTACGAAACTGAATTTTTCCTTGCTTAGTTTTACTGTATTTGCTTTAATATAACTCGGATAATAACGGTGCAGGAATTCCTGGAAGGCGGAAGGCAGTTTTTTGATGGAAAATTCTCCCACAATGGCTCCTTCAAATTCATTACTTACAACCGTGATCGTTTTGCTGCTGTCGATGATATTGGATTCGATAACGAGTGAATCAAACGACATTCGCTGACCCCTTTTAAACAGGGACGCGTCAAATATTCTTGCCTTACCCAAAAAGTGGTCAATATCATTACCCGTGAAATTAAAACGGAGTTTGCCATTAAAATCAATACTGTCCTTTGTAAAATGAAGTGCGTGCAGATTGGCTTTGTCTATGACGGCATTGAAGTCGAATTTGGGCACATCCTGGCTGTAATCAATCAATCCGATCAGCGTGGCGTGCAGGTTGGAATCATTGGAAATGATCTTACCGTCAAACCTTTTTTTTCTTACCTGGCCGTTTACAAAAATGTCTTCATAGCTGTAGCCCTGGTAGCTGAACTGACGGATGCTCCCGTCAAGACTGGCATTGATCGTATTTATCGTCAGACCGGAACCCTGTACTTTTCCGTTAAATGAAATTTTACCCAGGCTGCTGTCTTCCAGGAATCTGCCCAGCTGGAAATCATTGGTAAGTAAATTCCCCGAATAAATGGCCGGGCGGCCCAGTGGTAATTGCATACTCACATTCGTAACCAGGGTACCCAGGTTGGTTTCGATGGTGCCGGAAGTAACAAAATGCTGAATGGTTCCCTGAAAATTCCCGACGAAGCGCAGGGTTTCTATCCGGTCAATCCGCGGATTGTCGATTTTTCTAAGAGACGGAATAAATGTTATGATGTCGGGGTAGGTGGTGCGAAAATCATTCGATCGGAAATCAATAAATGTTTTATTGATGTCCGGCAGTCCAATTAAGTGAATATCTCCCCTCAGAACGGTATGCAGGCCGGCATTGATTTTTATATTTTTTCCGGCCAGATCAGAAACCGATCCTTTTATTTTCCCGGTGATCAGGATATTTTTCTTCCATGATTTCAAATCGGAAGAAAAATATCCAATATCATCACTATCAATGGTAGCGTTTGAAAAATTAGCTTCCATTTTTACGTTGGTGGTGAATGCTGAGAGATCGTCAAAACTTTTAAAACGCATGGCAAAGAAATTCCGCAGATGGCTTTTGCCGGTAACCAGATCGAAATTGTAAAACTCCATGCCTTCAGGATAAAACTTTATGTCTGCGGCCAGTTGCTTAACGGATATGCCGGACTTTTCCTGCGTGGACAGACGCATTTTCGCCTTGATGCTGTCCTTAACAAAATATACATTTTTGAAATCCCCTTGTATATCCGAGAAATGCATATGATAACTGTCGAATACCGCGGAAACATTTTTATCCAGCATTTTGTCATCCCGGAATGAACCGTTTTCGATGATGGCGTGCCGGATGGTTATATTCCAGTTTCCGGGGTTCCATCGCAGATGCCGGGGATCATTAACAACGACGGTACTATCCGCAGGCGGAGCCGGGCGTTTGCCATTATAGTTCCGTATTGAAAAATCCGGTTTGGTAAATTTTAATAAATGAATAATGGCTACTTTATGTTTTAAATCGAGTTGCTCCACATCCAGCGAAAGACCCCCGAGGTTCAGTTCCATGTCTTCTCCCCTCCAGGCATCCTGTTTTACCAGATGTAATTTCGAGATATCAACATCGCGAAACAGCAATTGTATGGCCTTGGCTTCTGACGCGCTTCCTGAACCAAAATAGTCAGCCAGAAACTGATAGTTCCAAACCGAATCTTTACGGTATAAATGCACGTAAGTATCCTCAAGGCTGATGTACTTTAACTCAATTTTATCCTTGAAGAAGAACCAGTCGGTGATATTGACACGAACCTGTCCCGAAGACAATAGGGTGTCACCTGTCTGATCTGTCACCAGCACCCCGTTCAGCTTCATCTTATTAAAAAGTGAAAAGTCAATATCCTGGATGGATATCTTTGCGTGCAGACTCTTCGAAAGTGTAGTTGTAACTCTTGCCAGGAGCCAATTCTGGACGAAATGGGTATGGATCATTGCCCACAGAAAAACCAGGAGAAGGAGTAGGGTGAGCAGCGTCCTGCGAACTATTTTACCGGCTTTTTTCAGATGGGTATATTAGATCGGCTAAAAGTACAAAAAGCGTGCTGGATCCGCAAGCCTTTTTAACGCTTACAGCTTAACGCCCAACGTTTAACGCGGAACGCTTAACGCTGAACGCTTAACGCGTTAGGCGTTCAGCGTTAAGCGTTAATATCCCTCTGCGTCGTCGTCGCCCCGCCAGTCAGCTACTGCTTCGATTCCTCCGGTAGCATCAATACGGATAACTTCTGTTCGTCCGATCGCTTCTCTTTCATGTATTATATATCCCATATTCTTTAACTGGAGTTGTACATCCTGCGGAAATCCATTTTCTACGTAGAGAATATCCGGTAACCACTGGTGATGAAATTTCGGTTTGTTGACGGCATCAGAAGTCGTCATACCAAATTCAATAATATCCACGATGGTTTGAAAAACAGAAGTTGTAATGGTGGTGCCTCCCGGCGTACCCAGCACCAGGAAAGGGGCATCCTTATATAAAACGATAGTCGGCGTCATCGAACTCAGCATTCTTTTTCCCGGACCGACGGCGTTGGCTTCCCCGCCAACAGCGCCATACATATTGGGCACACCCGGTTTTACACTGAAATCATCCATTTCATTATTTAGCAAAAATCCGGCTCCGCTAACCACGGTCCGGCTTCCATAGCCTCCGTTTAACGTAGTGGTGATTGACACGCAATTTCCTTCCTGATCATAACAATCAAAATGTGTCGTCTCTTCACTTTCATGTATCATACCGGCTTTAATCATCTCACTGTTCCCCGCAGAATCCGGCTTAAATCGCTTCATTCTTTCCTGTATATAAGGATAACTCACCAGGGTCTTTACAGGGACCTTGAAATAGTCCACGTCACCCAGCCATTGAGCGCGGTCCGCATAGGCCAGTCTTTCCACTTCTGCCATCAAATGAACGGACTGAACGGTCTCAAAGCCATACTGCTTCAGGTTTCTGTCTTCCACCATGCCCATCATCTGAGGCAACAGGACTCCCCCGCTGGCAGGCAGGGGCATAGTAATCAGGGTATAGTCTTTTTTGTAGGTAAAGACAACCGGCTCCCTTTCTTTCGCTGAATAATTTTTCAGGTCTTCATAGCTGATCAGTCCCTCACCGCGCTTCATTTCTTCGACGATCAATCGGGCCGTTTCACCTTCATAGAATCCTTTAGCGCCCTTGTCCCGGATGCGTTTCAGGGTTTTGGAAAGTTCTTTCTGAATCAGGATATCTCCTGCTTTCCAGGGGGTAGATTTTACAAAAACGGGCATTACCGAATTATACTTTTTAAAATCTTCCTGGTTTTCGTTTAGGTCAGCCGCTTCGGCAGATGTTATGGCAAATCCATTTTCAGCCAGGTCTATGGCGGGTTGTATTAATTTCTGAAAGGGCAGTCGGGCATACTTGTAATAACTGAAAATGCCGGCTACCGTTCCCGGCACGCCCACTGCCAGGTGCCCGTTTTCGCTTTTGCCGGGGATCACATTTTCCTTTGAATCCAGGTACATATTCCGGGAAGCGGTCGATGGCGCTCTTTCCCGGAAATCAATGGTTATTTTCTTTCCGTTCGCCAAACGCGCGACCATAAAACCACCGCCCCCGATATTGCCGGCTCCGGGATACACAACTGCCAGCACGAATTGCGTGGCAATGGCGGCATCAACGGCATTACCGCCCTGTTTCAGGATTTGGATTCCTGCCTGACTGGCCAGGGGATTGGCTGATACGATGGCCCCGTTGCGGCAGACAACCCGTTTTGTTGAATGAAGGTTAAACACTGCGGACGATTGCGCTGCGGAAGAAAAAAAACATATACTGCACATGGCCGGGAGTGACGAAAACAACAAACGTTTCAGGTAGATACTCATGAATTGAAAATTAGGTAAAATTAACGAAGGGATATGTTCGTATTACCGGCAATATAATATCAACCGAATGTTCTCGGGGATTCATTAATTTGGCCAGACTAAAGATAAATTTTCCGGATGAAAATTTTCCTGACTTCCATACTCGCTTTTTTCCTGACCACAGAATTTTCAACCGCTCAAATACCCGAGGCCCCCAATTCGTCTGAGATCTTGTTGCAGATGCAAAAATTGAAAGTATTAGGATCGGTATTGTATATAGCGGCTCATCCCGATGATGAAAACACGCGGCTGCTGGCCTGGCTTTCCAAAGACAGATTATACCGGACCGGCTATCTTTCTTTGACAAGGGGAGATGGTGGACAAAATCTCATTGGAGATGAACAGGGCATAGAACTCGGGCTGATCAGGACACAGGAATTGCTGGCCGCCAGACGGGTTGACGGAGCCGATCAGTTTTTTTCCCGGGCCTACGATTTTGGTTTCTCAAAAACCACGGCTGAATCGCTTAAATTCTGGAACGAACAGAAAATATTGAGCGACGTGGTTTGGATCATCAGAAAATTTCAGCCCGATATTATCATTACACGTTTCCCGGAAGATAAACGGGCTGGTCATGGACAACATTCAGCTTCTTCTGTTCTTGCGAGAATGGCTTTTCATGCCGCTGCGGATCCAAAACAATTTCCGGAACAATTTGAATACGGCGTTCATCCCTGGCAGGCTACACGATTGTTCTGGAACAATTACAATTTCGGCACGGTCAATACTACCCGCGAAGATCAGTTAAAAATAGAAGTCGGCGGGTTCAATCCTGTACTGGGAAAAAGCTATGGCGAAATTGCGGCTGACAGTCGCAGCCAACACCGATCCCAGGGATTTGGCGTTGCGCACTCCAGGGGAAATTTTACAGAATATTTTTCTTTGACAGAAGGAGAGAAGGCGGACTCTTCGCTTATGCAATATATAGACTGCAGCTGGACCCGGATTCCCAAAGGTGCGGCTGTGGGGAAAATGATCGGTCAGATGATCAAAAAATATAATCCTGGCGCGCCATTTCAGTCTTTACCGGCGCTGGTAAAGATTTATAAAAGCATTAAAGCCCTGCCCGGCGGATATTGGCGCGATGAAAAACTGAAAGAAACGGCAGACTTAATATATTCCTGCAGCGGTTTATGGCTGGAAGCTACAGTGGCCCAGGGATACGCTTTGCGCAATCAAACTATTCCGGTTGCCCTGCGTGTGGTTAACCGGGCACCTGTTCCCATTATGTTACAATCGGTAAGTCTGAATCAGCAGGATACCAACTGGAGCCAGCCCTTACAAACCGGCGTCAATTATTCCGTCATCCGCCAGGTATCACTCCGGAATTTACCGATTTCGCAACCCTATTGGCTGGTTGAGCCGATGTCGCCCGGATCGTATAACGTTAATGATCAAACGCTGATTGGACAGCCCCGCAATCCTCCCGTACTGGAGGCTGTTTTTAATATCGGTCTTTTCGGAGAGTCGTTCCCGATCAGGCAGCAGGTATTTTATAAATCTACAGATGCAGTAAAGGGAGAGTCCTTTGAACCCCTCACCATCGTTCCAGCGCAGATGGCTTTTTGCGATCCGGATTTACTGGTTTTTACGAAAGGAAAGGAAAAAGAACTCGCGGTCAGAAAACAATTGAAAACGTCTCAGGATGGGGAGGAAGAAATTTCTGTCATACATCCGGCACTATTATCGGCGGAAAAAAAACCGGTCGCTTCTTTTTCCGCCATTTCTATAACGCCGATTCCCGGGTTTGTATCCAGGAATATTTCCGGTTCGGATAACAGACAGGATTTTCTGTTGAAATCGGAACAGACCGAAGATCAAAACACAGGAACCTGGGTTACGCGTGTGAAAAACGGGATCACGGACACCCTGCTGCAGTGCCGGACCATTTCTTATGATCATATTCCGAGGATTGATTATTTCAAACCGGCGAAATCTGTTGTGGTATCCGTAAATCTGGAAACCAGGGGCGGTCGGATCGGTTATATTGACGGGGCGGGGGACAAGGTTCCGGACGCATTAACGGCGATGGGATATACTGTGGTCAAATTAAATGAAAATACATTGACAACTGAAGGACTCCGGAGCCTGGATGCGGTGATCGCCGGCGTGCGTGCTTATGACGTGCATGACTGGCTGGCCGGCAAATATGGAATCTTGATGGACTATATAAAAAATGGAGGCAACCTGATCGTACAGTATAATCGCAATCTGGGTACTGATACAACCGGGATCGGCCCCTATCCCTTTGGCATAACCAACGCAAGGGTTACGGAAGAAGACGCGCCTGTCCGCTTTCTTCAGCCGAATCACCCGGTTCTGCATTTCCCCAATGAAATTACGGACAAGGACTTCCAGGGATGGACCCAGGAGAGAGGCATTTATTTTGCGAATCATATCGATCCGGGATACCAATCTATTTTTTCCATGCACGATTCAGGTGAACCGGATCAGAATGGGAGCCTGATCATAGGGAATTATGGTAAAGGAAATTTTACCTATACCGGCCTTGTTTTTTTCCGGGAATTACCATCGGGTGTTCCGGGCGCCTATCGTTTACTCGCCAACATTATTGCACTCAATCAACATAAGGATAACTAACCATGCTGAAACGAAGGGAAATTGCTTTTGTCGTAGCCATAGTGACGGGTCTTATTGTCGGACGGCTTATAAAAAAAGTGACTGTGGGTATGCTCGTCGGTTTGATCCTCGGATTGATTGCCGCCATGCTGATGGCAAATCGAGCGAGTTCAAAAAAATGATATGAACGAATTGCCGGATGAGAAGCCCCCGTTTTTTAAATCCTGGAAATCCTGGTACCTGCTGGTCATTGGTTGCCTGGTCCTGCTGATCATTTTATTCTACCTCTTTACCAAACATTTTTCATGAGTTTTATCGACTGGACAGTTCTTGTTGTTACGCTGGTCGGTATTATCCTGTATGGATTATATAAGAGCAGATCTGAAAAAAATCTCGAAAGTTATTTTCTGTTGAACCGGAGTTCTTCCTGGTTCATCATCCTGCTCGGCATTATGGGAACGCAGGCCAGTGCCGTGACCTTTCTTTCCGCGCCTGGCCAGTCTTATACTGACGGGATGCGCTTTGTTCAATATTATTTTGGTTTGCCATTGGCCATGGTGGTGCTCTGTATAACGTTTGTACCCGTATTTCATAAGCTGAAATTGTTTACTGCTTACGAATTCCTTGAAAAAAGATTCGACGGCAAAACAAGAACCTTTGCATCTCTTTTGTTTTTGTTACAACGGGGACTGTCAACCGGAATCAGTATATCCGCGCCATCCATCATCCTTTCTTCCCTGCTGGGATGGAATATTTTATGGACCAATATCCTGATGGGCGGGCTCCTGATCATTTACACATTTTCCGGCGGTGCAAAAGCCGTCGCCTATACCCAGCAAATACAATTTATCATCGTCATTGCCGGAATGCTCATCGTGGCTTATATGGTGATTCATCTTCTGCCCGGAAACCTGGGTTTATCGGACGCGCTTCATATTGGCGGCAAAGCGGGGAAATTAAATGTGATTACCTCGGGCAGGGAAGAAAATAAATTTCAATGGAATGACCGCTACAATATCTGGAGTGGGATCATTGGTGGATTTTTTTTACAATTGTCTTATTTCGGCACAGATCAATCGCAGGTAGGCCGTTACCTCACGGCGCGCTCCACGCGTGAAAGCAGATTGAGTTTATTACTGAACGGCCTGGTTAAAATCCCTATGCAATTTGGAATACTTTTGCTGGGCGTTCTTGTATTTTCTTATTACCAGTTTGCCAGGGAACCCTTGTTCTTCAATCAGACGCAATTGGATCTGCTGGGGAAAACCAAATATGCCGATTCGCTCAAAATCGTAACGGCGGATTACGACGCCCTGCAAACGCAAAAGATTTCCCAGATGCAGCCTGCGCTGGGAAATCAGGCGGAGGACAGAATGCATCAGGGACTTACCATGCAGTATACCCAGAAAAAGCAGGCCGAACTCCGGTCCACCATCCAGCGCTGGTTAAAGGACAAGGATGTAAAAGGAGACGCAAACGATACAAATTATATCTTCCTGCGTTTTGTTGTGGATCATCTGCCCAGGGGATTGATCGGGTTGATCATCGCTGTGATTTTTTTATCTGCCTGGGGATCCGTGGCGGCCTCCCTCAATGCACTTTCTTCGGCTACTATCAATGACCTGCATAAGCGTTGGGTAAAAATACCCCTGAGCCAGGGAAGAGAATATCATTATTCCCGGATATATACCCTGGTCTGGGGAATTTTCTGCGTGGTGATCGCACAACTCGCCTATAATATCGGGAATAGTTTAATCGAGGCGGTCAATATACTCGGCTCACTATTTTATGGAGTTATCCTGGGGATCTTCCTGGTCGCATTTTATTTTAAGAAAGTCAGCGCCTCACCCGTTTTTATCAGCGCGATCACCATAGAAATTTTTGTCATCAGCATTCATATCCTCAATCAGAAAGGAGTCGTGAATATCAGTTTTCTCTGGCTGAACGCGATCGGTGCGCTGGGTGTTATTTTACTTAGCCTGGTTCTGCAGAAGACATTAAGCTTCTTAAGCCTAAAGCGGAAAGCTTAAAACCTTCTTAAGCCTAAAGCGTAAAGCGGAAAGCGTAAAGCCAAAAACCTTCTTAAGCCTAAAGCGTAAAGTTTAATGCCTGCCGGCAGCCAGGCCTAAAACCTTCTTAAGCCTTAAACCAAAATAATTATTAAAGATTATTAATTCGGAGATCTAAAAGGAAGTTTTGGGCTTTAAGCTTTCCGCTTTACGCTTTAGGCTTAAGAAGGCTTTAAGCTTACGAAAGCGCCTCCGCTTTTACATGATTGTAGCTTTTTTTACTCACTTCGATCAGTTTGAGCACTTTTTCCCGGACATCATCCCGCAATCCTGATATTTCGTGTTCAAATACCTGGTGAAGTTCTTCCAGCTCTTCACTGGTCGTTCCCCGCAAACGCCGGATCTTATCTTTGATATTGTCCATTGAATCAGTCAATTTCTTCCTTGTTTCTGTCCCTTTTGCCGGTGCAATTAAAATTCCGATAACGATACCTGAAAGGGTGGCTGTAAAAAGTCTCTGTAAACTCATATATGATGATTTATTGATGATAGATATTCAGGTTATGATTTTCAACAACCTTGCCAGAGTTAATTGTCAATTGTCAATTGTTAATGGTTACCGACGAATTTAGTCAGTAATATGAAATTCACGCGGCATAGTTTTTCCATAACCGGTATCAATTGACAATTGACAATTAATCCTGAAATGCAGGATGAAATTTCTGCAGGGTCTCACGGAGGAAGGCGCGATCCAGATGCGTATAAATTTCTGTGGTGATAATGCTCTCATGGCCCAGCATTTCCTGAACGGCGCGAAGGTCGGCGCCACCTTCAACCAAATGCGTTGCAAAAGAATGCCGGAAGGTATGCGGCGATACTGTTTTTTTTATACCGGCTTTCCGGACAAGATCTTTCAATAAAATGAAAATCATTTGACGGGTCAGCCCGGCGCCACGCCTGTTAAGGAACAGAATGTCTTCATAGCCTTTTTGTATATCCGCGTGCGCGCGCACCTGGCTCCGGTAAATACCAATAAATTTTAACGCTGTATTTCCAATGGGAATTAATCTTTCCTTATCACCCTTCCCGGTAACCTTGATAAAGCCCAATTCCGGATAAAGAGATGACATGCGCAAGTTCACGAGCTCTGTTACCCGCAGTCCGCAACTGTACATGGTTTCCAGAATGGCCCGGTTTCTTTCCCCTTCCGGTTTGCTCAGGTCAATCGCCTGCACGATCCGGTTAATCTCATCCACGCTCAGGAAATCGGGCAGGGACCGTTTTAATTTTGGTGTTTCCAATAACGCAGTAGGATCCTGTCTGACCAGGTTCTCCTGTAAACAATATTTGAAAAATGAGCGAATGCCGGATACGATACGCGATTGGGAACTGGCGGTCATGCCCAGACCGCTGATCCATTTTAAAAAAGCCTGCAGATCAGTTAAGCGGATATTCTCAATGGATGGCGCGTTTGGTTGAAATAAAAAAAACTGCGTTAGTTTTTCGATATCCCGCAGATAGGCGTCCACTGAATGATCTGAAAGGGATTTTTCCAACTGCAGCCAGGCTTTAAAACCTTTTTTTTCAGCGGCCCACATGATTTTTATTTTAACTCCCACTTACCCTTGGCAATACCGTCATGCATGAATTCCACGAGCCGGTAGGTGGCCGGACAAAATTCTACATTTTGTTTATACACGTGTCCGTAATCCTTGATCTTTTTTGTTCCGTGATGGGGGAATCCTGCACAATCGTCGGGCCGCACCTCATAAATAGCGCAGAAATTAGTTTTTTGGTCCAGGAACTGGCAGGGTTGTTTTTTATTTATCCAATCGCCCGCGCGATCTTTGTATAACCACTTTTCCTTAAATGCGGTTCTGCTCATGCCCAAAAATTTGGAAATGCGTGTTATATCTTTTGGGCTATAGGTAGGAGACATGGTCTTACAGCAATTCCCACAGTCCATGCAATCCGTTTTCGCCCAGGAAAGTTTATTGGCCTCCAGAGTTATCAGGTTCAAATTTCCGGGAGTTTTCTTTTCAAGCCGGGTAAGGAAATTCCGGAATTGTTTTTTATTCCGGGAAACCAGATTTCTAAAAGACCGGAGATTGACAGTGGATGGAGCCATTTCACAGCATTTTTGTTAACACTTGACAAATTGCGTTAAGCGTTAGGCGTTAAGCTTTAGGCTTAGCAGGTTGGCGTAAATATATTAATCCTGAAAATGAATACCTATTTTTTTCATAAGCGTAGTGGCGTTCAGGCTTTCACAGATTCCTTTTTTGATCTTATAGTCAAAAAGGAGTTCATCATTTATGATCTTTCCTTCAAAATGATAGTTGGATACGGAATCGAACGCATTGGATTCCGAATGAGCGAGCCCCGTATCGTGTGTAGCCATGACCGCTACGGCCCCGTTCTGAATAAGCTGCCTCACAAGCGCCTGGGATCCCTTGTGCCGGTCGGTTGAATTGGTTCCTCGTAATACTTCATCCAGCAGAATAAGAACCCGTTCTTTCCGGTTAACCGATTCAATAATATACTGAAGTTTTTTTAGTTCCGCGTAGAAGGTAGAGGTGTTCTCGGCTAAATTGTCAGCCACCCGCATGCTGCTGACCAGTTTTAATTCGCTCAGATTCATTCGCCGGGCACAAACAGGCGCGCCCGCCAGGGCCAGAACGGTATTGATTCCCAGGGAACGCAGAAAAGTACTTTTCCCGGCCATATTGGAACCCGTGATCAGGGCAATTTTACCGGTTCCTTTCATTGTAAAATTATTCGTTATCCTGGTATCAGCCGGGATCAGCGGATGGCCGATCTCTTCTGCCTGATAGTGAAAATATTTTTCATCCACTTCGGGGAAACACCATTCCGGTTCATTGTGTAAGAGGGAAGCCATGCTGATACATACCTCCATATCCGCAATAATGTGAAACCAGCCTGGGAGGTAATTTTGATTTTTCTTTTTCCAGTCATTCAGCGCCAGCATCTGGCGTAGATCCCAAAGCAGAAAGGCATTGAGAAAAACAAAAACCAGGATGTTCAAACGGATATCGAATCTTTTGAGAATGCGGTGGAAATCTCCCATGGAGGCAGATGCGGAAGGATATCCTTCCGGTTTCAGACTGGTTTGTAAATCGTGCAGAAAAGTGGATTCAAAACTTTCCTTTTCTACCAGATGAAGTTGCTGATACAATGAATTCATTTCTGGTTGAATAAGGGAAAGCAGTTCGTATACCCTTTGAATTTTACTGCTGACTGCCGATGAGATGATAAAAAAGCCTATCAGGCAGGATAAAAAAATGCCCGTTGAGATATATTCAAACATAAACAATCCGAGTATGACCAGCGCGATGACCGGGTAAAGAATTCGGATCCATTTCCAAACGGGTTTTTCAAAACCGCCGGCGGGCAACGCTATCCATGACTCCAATCTTTTTTCCGTTTGAATGCTGAGTGGATTCGCCAGGGCCATGGACTGGAACTGCTGGCAGGCCTCCTGTTTTTCAGATAGTTCTTTTACAGCTGATTGCTTCTCCTTTATTATTGAAACGGGTAAGGGTGACTTTAAAAAATCGGCTAAAAGTTTTTTGGATTGGTCGGCATGACATCGGCTCAGCCATTGAAACAGGGATGCAGGTCCGAACAGGTCCAGGTCAGCGGCATAGGCGTGTGCAGGGTCGCCAAATATATGTCCGTCATCGTAAGCATGGAGATTTTGCTGCATGGCATCAAGCTCATGTTTGTTAATGCTGATCAGCCGTTCCCGGTTATTTATGGCCGCTGTTTTGTCCGCATCCCGGAAGACGAGAAAAATGAAAAGGGCTGCGAACAAAACAAGTGCAATGAAGAAAATTGTGTAAACGGGCCATGAAAACCAGCAGATGGTTATTCCGGCGATAACAACTGCCAGCCTGGCGATGGCAAGTATCCTTTTGCTTTGCTTAAGTTTCCCGATAACTGTTTCATGGATTTCAATGTTCTGCCGGTAGATTTGAAAGATCTCTTTCTTTGAACGGGGTGGCTGGCTCATTACCACCAATATACGTCTTCTATAAAAAAGAAATCCCGTTTGCCGTCTGATGTTAACAGAATAGATAGAATATCATATTGAACCTGGTTCCACTTTGGATATTTATTTTGAAAGGCTTCGCCGGCTGATAATAAATGGTTCCCTTTTTTCCTGTTCACCCAGTCTTCCGGTTTGCCAAAAAGGTCGCCATGCCTTGATTTGACTTCAACAAAATGAAGAATGTTCTGCCGGCTGGCAATAATATCCACTTCGTACCTGGCAAATTTCCAGTTTCGGGAAATCAGCTGAAAACCCTGTTGCTCCAGCCATTCCGCGGCCATTTGTTCACCCTCTTTTCCAAATTCATTATGTGCGGCCATTTTTGCTTTACTTTGAGCCTCTAATGATAAATATGGAACTGAGTAAAGATCGGGTGATACCGATAACAGGGAAAGTACAACACTATGCCTGGGGTGGATATTATTACTTACCGAAACTGCTGAATATTCCTGTAAAAAAGGGTGAAACATACGCGGAATTTTGGTTGGGTACCCATGACCGCGGAAGCTCTGAGCTGAAAAACGGCTCAGGAAATCCGGTTCTGCTAAAAGACTATATTGATGCTTACCCGGAACAAACACTGGGGCAAAAAGCATCTAAATTATTCGGCCATCTACCCTTCCTGCTTAAAGTGCTGGACGTAAAAGATATGTTATCCATACAGGTTCATCCTTCCAGGGAAAATGCGCAGGTCGCGTTTGATGCGGAGAATGAACAGGGCATCGACCTGGCCGCGCCCGAAAGAAATTTTAAGGATAATAATCATAAGCCCGAACTCATGCTGGCACTCAGTGAATTCTGGCTCCTGCATGGATTTAAGACTCCCAAGGCATTACAATCCATCCTTCGCGAAATACCCGAACTGCATTTCCTGGTCCCGATTTTTGGCGGGGACAATTATAAAAAGCTGTATCGGCACGTCATGGAAATGCCGCAGGTGCAGGTTGACAGGCACCTGAAAACCCTGCTGGACCGGATCACTTCGCATTACCAGGCGGGAAAGCTCAATAAAGAAAAGGAGGATTTCTGGGTAGCCCGGGCGGCTATGACCTTTTCACAGGAAGCTCATATAGACCGGGGTATTTTTTCTATTTATTTTTTCAATCTGCTCCATCTTCAACCCGGACAGGCCGTATACCAGGATGCCGGTTTACCTCATGCCTACCTCGAAGGTCAGAACGTGGAGATCATGTCAAACTCCGATAACGTATTACGTGGCGGTCTGACTAGCAAACACGTGGATGTACCCGAACTCATGAAGCACGTGAAGTTTGAAGCGACCATACCGAATATCATTACAGGAAAACCGGCGGAAACAGACCGATTGGTATATACTACTCCTGCGCCTGATTTCGAACTCAGCCGCCTTCAGGTTGCCAAGGGTCAGTCCGTCAAACTGATTTCCCATAGTGTAGAGATATTTCTTGTATTTACCGGATCGGCAGAGGTTGCCGAAAAAGGAGGCGGGGGATTTAAGAGAAATAAAGGGGAGGCCTGGGTGAGCTTTGATGGGGCTAACAGCGAGGTCACGGCCCTGGAAGATGCGGTTATTTATCAGGCGTCCATTCCGGGTATGAATTAAGGATTTTCAGGCCTGTTAATAATTTTCGAATCCGATGTTTTCCTATTTTTTCAAAATCAGTTATTTTTACATTTATAAATTATTGAGATGAAGTCTTCAAAAATTATAGTCTGGTCTTTTTTGCTACTGGTTATTATAGCTGCGCTTTACCGGATCATTCCTGGAAGACCCTTCGGATTTGCTCCGCAATGGGCCATGGCTGTTTTTGCCGGGGCCGTTATAAAGGATAAAAAATGGGCCTTTATCATTCCCGTTCTTTCCATGTTTATTTCAGACCTGCTTTATCAGGTATTATATATTGGCGGTTTAACCAATATGCAGGGTTTTTATGAAGGACAATGGCAGAATTATTTACTTTTTGCTTTACTGGTCCTGGTTGGCATGGCCGTAAAGAAAATAAACGTATTGCAAATTGCGGTTGCCTCTGTAGCAGCACCCACACTCTATTTTCTGGCCTCGAATTTTCTGGTTTGGGCCAGCAATGGCAATACCCGGGGCCTGGACAGACCAAAAACATTTAACGGACTGATGCTTTGTTATTCAGACGGAATTCCTTTCTATAGAATGAGCATCCTGGCAACATTGGTTTTCTCCGCCATTCTTTTTGGCAGTTATTTATTTATCAGGAATTATCGGGCCGTGGGGCGGGAGATAAGAGCGTAATAATTAATAATTATCCCTCGTACCCTTCATCTTCCAGCAAATGATGGCTGTCGGCTGCTGTAGTGGCCAGTTCATCGCAACGGTTATTATACGGATTGGAAGCATGTCCCTTTACCCAATGAAATTGTATATGGTGTTTGGCGGCCAGTTCGTCATAGCGAATCCATAGGTCCTTATTTTTCTTTCCTCCCCGGAAGTTGGTTGCGATCCAGGTTTTCAGCCAGCCTTTTTCAACAGCATTTACAACATACTGACTATCGGAATAAATCTTAAGTCTGACCCCTTCTTTTTTAAGTGCTTCGAGACCTGCAATTACGGCCATCAGTTCCATCCGGTTGTTGGTGGTCCGGCGGAAACCGGCCGATAATTCTTTTTCGTTTCCTTTCCACAGGAGGATCGTTCCAAACCCGCCAGGACCCGGATTGCCACGGGAAGCGCCGTCGGTGTACATGATTACGGGATCTGTCATAAGTATGGAAGTACAAGTGTGAAAGTATGGGAGTATGGGAGTGTGAAATGATATTACAGTATGTATATGTATATCAAATATATTTCAATTCAATATGTTTTAATTTCCTTATTATACTTTCATACTCCCATACTTTCACACTTGAAATACGCCAGTCTTGAATTCAGCAATAGAAGGATTATGGTTCGCGGCCTTAATTCCTTCGGAAATAAATTTCCTCGTATCCAGCGGATCTATAATACCATCCACCCACAGGCGGGCAGCAGCATAATATGGACTGGTTTGCCTTTCATATCGGCCGCGGATCTCGTCCAACAATCTTTTTTCTTCCGCCGGATCAATTACCTGGCCCTTCGATTGTAAGGAAGCCACCTGGATCTGCAACAATGTTTTTGCGGCCTGGTCTCCTCCCATCACCGCAATTTTTGCGGTAGGCCAGGCCAGGATTAACCGGGGGTCATATGCCTTACCGCACATTGCATAATTTCCGGCGCCATATGAATTACCTACGATAATCGTGAATTTGGGAACAACGGAATTGGCGACGGCATTCACCATTTTGGCGCCATCTTTTATGATGCCCGATTGTTCACTTCGTGTTCCAACCATAAAACCGGTAACGTCCTGCAAAAAA
>Ga0209863_10000644_pt1 | contig 16123 bp, 16 predicted proteins | sample OrgsoiDNA2013046_FD_185796 | JGI IMG/M metagenome (GOLD analysis project Ga0209863, IMG submission 185796) | Permafrost soil microbial communities from the Arctic, to analyse light accelerated degradation of dissolved organic matter (DOM) -... | ecosystem: Environmental > Terrestrial > Soil >...
AAAACTCTGGCGGGAGTGCAGCGCGCGCTGCAATCATTGCTGTCTCAACAGACAAGCACGGTGACTCGTTGAACCTGAATATCAGCCATCAGCGGCTGCTCGAGACAACCCAAACAAGTCCCAGCACTCCTCCTGCGACGAGGGTTAACCCGAGTATGAAATAAAACCTGACCGCCGTGGAAACATCCATGTCTCCTTCGGCAATCGGCTTCGTGGGTTTGACCAATCCCATATCCACCAGCCAATCTCCTTTGAGATTCGGTCTGCGAGTGCCGTAGAAACGATAGTGTCTCCAACCCGGCTCACGCCAGGACGGAATGATCGCCGTCAGCAACAGATACAGTCCCACTCCAAATATGCCGAGGAGCGGTACGCATTTTAAAAGGACCGAGATGATTTCCACGGGGACAGATTATGGCATTGACATTGTGTGGAACGCTACAAAATTAAGAGAGAATCCTCACGACCAGTGCAGCTTTTAGCCTCCAGCGTTTCTCCGTGTTCTAGAAAGTTATTCTTATATTTTGGAGGCGTAGAGCGCCTTCAATGCGACCCACTCACACCACAGACTTGCAGCACAGAGTAACGGAGCCACAAAGATCGGGAAAACCATTCCGTAGCCCTCGGCGAAAAAACAACTGACATCCGCCCAGGTATTTTCGAACAAAAATCCGCCATATCCGCGATAGAGCCAGAATGGTATGGATCCAAAGCCTATCCCCGGAAGTACAGTGCAGAAGAAAAGACCAAGGCCAGGTTTGATCAATTTGTTAGAGACCGCCAAAGTCACGAGACTGCAAATTATCAGAGCCCATGCGGTGCACGCGAACGCGAGCCGCGCTGTGGTAAGTGCATGGCTGTGTCCTGATCTTATCGATGAACAGAAATAGCTGTTGTAAGAAAACACTGCGAGAATCGTATACGCGATTGCGAAGTACACCATGGGGAGAGCAATCCAGGTTCGTTCTGTCCTGGAGACGCTCAACGTCCATGCTCTTCCAGGAATTTCTCTACCTCAATCGCGGCGGCGCAGCCCGATCCTGCGGCGGTTATGGCCTGGCGATAGCGGCGGTCCTGCACGTCTCCGCAGGCAAAAACGCCGGGGATATTCGTCATGACAAAGTCGGTCGTCTTCAGGTAGCCGTCCTGATCAGTGTCCAGGATGCCTTTAAACATACGGGCGTTGGGATCGTGGCCAATACCCAGGAACATGGCGCTGGTCGGAAAGTCCCATGTCTTGCCGGTCTTCGAATTGTGAAGTTTCAGGCCGGTGACTTCTTTGGCGTTCACGTCATAGACATCGAGCACGGCGGTGTCAGTGAGGAATTCGATCTTTTCGTGTTTGCGCGCGCGGTCCAGCATGATCTTGGACGCGCGAAACTGGTCGCGGCGATGGATCAACGTCACCTTGGTGGCAAAGCGCGAAAGGAACAACGCTTCTTCCATGGCGGAATCGCCGCCGCCAATGACGGTGATCGGCTTGCCGCTGAAGAAGAAACCATCACAGGTGGCGCAGGAAGAAACGCCGTGTCCGATCAATGCCTGTTCGTTCGGCAGTCCCAGCCATCGAGCAGACGCACCGCTGGCGATGACCAGGGTGCGTGTGCGAATGATCTTATTGCTGCCAAAATCCAACATGAAAGGGCGCTGGGTGAGGTCAGCCTTCACCAGGTGCCCGGGCATGAACTCGGCGCCAAAACGCGAGGCTTGTTTGCGCATGTTTTCAATGAGCTCTGGCCCCTGTATGCCATCGGGGAAGCCGGGGAAATTCTCCACCAGCGTGGTGAGTGAGAGCTGCCCGCCGGGCTCATGCCCTTCAATCACCAGCGGCTTCAGGTTGGCGCGACCGGCGTAAATGGCCGCCGTAAGTCCGGCGCAGCCGGTACCCAGGATCACTGTATCGCGAACGGAGTTTTCCATAGCGTCCATTAGATTCGTCACTTTCGATTTTAGTTTCAGCCCCTCGTCAGGGCTGTTTTTTCCTGGCGGCGGGGCTGGTCGTGCCGGGCTTGGCGGCCTGCGATGCATTGATCCAGTTGATGTCACTGCCAAGCGTGTTGCGCAAGGCCATGGCTTTGCGATATTCGGACACGATGTCAGTTGCCTGGTTAAACAACGGCTCGTAGGCTTTCTGGTCCTGTTCCGGGCAGCGTGTGAGCACAATGGAGGCCTTGCTGAAACGCTCCAGGCGTATGCGCGATACAGGCGTGTCCATGCCGAGAACGCCGGTTGCGGCCACCGCGCCCGATGTTACGCGGTCTTCCAGTGAGAGTTCATGAAACTGTTTGGGATCACGTGAACGGACCACCAGTGTCTCAATAATATTGGTGTCATCGCTGCTCATGGAATACTGCGCGGTCAGCAGCGGTGATTCCACGGAAAAATCCTTGCGCAGGCGGACAAAACGGGCATCCTTGGAATCTTCCACCGTGGTGCGTCCGCGCGATACCTCGAAGTCGGCTGCAAAAGACGGCTTGGCCGCCGCTCGCGCCAAAGCACTTTTGATCTCTGCCTGCTCTTCTTTGCCCGGCGCACAGACGTTCAGGTAGTTGACCCTGACAGGAGGCTGCCCCGGTTGCTGCGTGGGTGCCGGGGACGCGCCCTGCGCTGCAGGCGCAACGGCTTTCTGGTCCTGCTGGCTTACGCAGGTTCCGCTCATAAAGAGTAATAGCAAGAACGAAGTTGAATAGAGTAAAAGAGCTTTGCGCACGGAGAGATTTTAACATTCAGCGCCTGCGGCACTGTTTTCATGCACAGTGCCGCAGAGCTGCTAAGCGACTACTTTTTGGTGATCCACTCGTTGACCCAGCCATTCACGGTCTTGTACCAGAGATCACTGTTTTGCGGCTTTAGTATCCAATGGCCTTCATCAGGGAAGTACAGCATTTTTGAGGGAACATCCAGTCGCTGTAAGGTGGTGAACAGTTGGAAGCCTTCAGAGACATCCAGCCGGTAGTCAAGCTGGCTGTGGACGACCAGGGTGGGCGTCTTGAACTTATCGGCAAACAGATGCGGCGACCACTTGCGATACAGTTCGCGGTTCGTCCACGGTGTGCCTTTAAATTCCCACTCGTTGAACCATAACTCTTCGGTGGTACCGTAGGCTGATTCGGTGTTGAACATGCCGTCGTGCGATACCAGGCACTTGAATCGCGAGGTGTGGCCCAGGATCCAGTTGATCATGTAGCCGCCGTAGCTGGCGCCCAGCGCGCATTCACGGTCCTTGTCGGCGTAGGTGTAAGTCTTCTCCACGTAGTCCAGGCCGTTCATCAGGTCAACATAGGGTTTGCCGCCCCAGTCGCCATTGATGTCATCAATGAATTTCTGGCCATAGCCGGTTGAACCGCGAGGGTTGATCATGACGACAACATAGCCGTCGGCAGCGAAGAGTTGTGAATTCCAGCGATAGCTCCATTCATCGCCCCATGCGCCTTGTGGTCCACCGTGAATCAGGAACTTCACCGGGAAACGCTTCATGGGGTCAAATTGTGGAGGCTTTACCAGAAAGCCCTGTACTTTGGCGCCCTCAGCGCCGGTGAACCAGAAAGATTCCAGCGGGTTCATCGTCACTTTGCTCAGCACAGCATCGTTCAGATGTGTGAGCTGGTGGGCTTCCTTGTTGCCGATGGTCAGCTTAAATACTTCATTGGGCGCCATGGCTGACATGCGAGTGAATACCAGCGTCTTGCCGTCGGCTGTTACCTGGATTTCGTCATTCGCACCGCGAGTAATTTCCTGTGCCTGGTTCGGCTTGTCAATGTCGAGGCGATAAATCGGTATCTCGCCTTTGTCTTCTGATGTGAAGTAGATTGACCTGGAATCGGGCGACCACGCAATGTTCTCAATCCAGCGATCGAGATTCTCTGTCAGGTTCTGGATCTGTCCTGCTTTGCGATCATAGATGACCAAACGGAAGCGATCACTCTCATAGCCTCCGCGCGCCTGCATGCGCCAGGCAAGATATTTTCCATCCGGCGAATAGAGTGGTGTTGAATCGCTGCCCGGACTGGTGCTGATTTTTTTCGGTGTCCCGCCGGTGATCGGCACAATAAAGATTTCGTTGTTGGTGCTGGTGGCGCCCACTTCATCGATGTTACTGGTGAAGGCCACTTCCTGTCCGTCGGGAGAGACAGCGTAGAACTCCTGCCCACCGAGGTTGAACGGAGGAACATCATTCGGGCCTGGCGTAATGTCTTTCGGCGTGCCACCCGTTGCCGGCACAACGAACAAGTGCGACGTCTTGGAATTTGAGTAGGCGTTCCAGTGGCGGTAAAGCAGCTTTTCAAAAACCCGGGCTTTTACCTTGTTCGAGGCTTTATTTTCCTCGCTGTATTTATTGCACGCATCATCAGCGCAGCCAGGATAGACCTGGGAAATAAAGACAATGTTCTTGCCGTCGGATGACCAGACGGGCCCGTCAGCTTCGGTGGAAAGGCTGGTGATGGCCTTGGGTGTGCCGGTAATGGAGCCAACGTTGGAATCAAAGTCCGCAACCCAGACCTGCGAGCTGCCGCCATGTCCGCTGACAAAGAGGAAGCGCTTTCCATCAGGAGCCCACTTGGGACCAGACTCGCCTGCAGGGTCCGCCATCAACTGGTGCGGGTCACCCCCGGCAGCAGATATGGCCCACAGGTGGCTGGTCTTCTTGTTCTCCTGCAGACTCACATCCACCGCAGCGAACAAGACCCATTTACCATCCGGCGAGACCACAGGGCCGCCCACGCGTTTGAGCGCCATCATGTCTTCAAAGGTAAACGGATGCTTCTTAGGCGGAGTGGGGGCCGGAGCGGCGGTCTTGGTATCAGTTTGCGGTTTGCTGGCCGCCTGGCCAAAGCCCTGAGCAAAAATTGCCAACGTGAGTACAATATTGGAGATAATCGTGTACCGGCGCACCGGGACCTCCTGAAAGCACTATCTTGAACAGCACGATAGTGTAAACAGCTTTGCTGATTCGGGGCTAGTATCCACGGTGCGTACCACTTCTACGTCAAGAGGGATTTTTTGACCATGATTTTCCGCCGCTTCGCCCTGCGTGCCTGCCTTGTAGTACTCGCCCTTGCTTTGCCGATGACGATTCACGCCCAGACGAACTGCGATGAAGGCGCCGGTCCGCTGAGCACAGCGCAACCTAAAGGCATGACGGTGCAGGAAGTGATAGAAAAATTTGCCGCGCGTGAGGCCATCTTTAAGGACGCCCGTAACCAGTACAACTACACGCAGGACATTACGGTGCAGGAGCTTGATGGCAGCACTGTAACCGGTGAATTCCGCCTGGTTCAGGATGTGCTGTATGACGATAAGGGAAACCGCGTTGAGAATGTGAAATTCGCTCCCCAGCCTTCGTTGCGCCAGATCGGTCTGACCCGGGAAGACTACGAGGATTTCCGCAACAAGTTGCCGTTCGTCCTGACTACGGAAGACATTCCCAAATACAACCTGCTTTACGTAGGCGCGCAAAAAGTGGACGAGCTCGAAACGTACGTATTTGATCTGGCACCGAAGACCATTGAAAAAGGCCAGCGCTACTTCCAGGGCCGCGCGTGGGTTGACGCCAAAGATCTTCAGGTAGTGAAGACCTGCGGTAAAACCGTCCCCGAGACACGCGCCGATTCCAGTAACAAGAAAAAGAAAAACGTGGACGAAAACCTGAACCCCAAGTTCGTAACGTACCGCGAACAGATTGACGGCCAGTACTGGTTCCCCACATACACCAGCGCGGATGACATTCTGCACTTCAGGACGAATGACGTGCATATTCGAGAGATCATCCGGTACACCAACTACAAACGATTCGGCTCGAAGGTCAGGATTATTTATCAGGGTGAGGCCAAGGACAAGGAACAGCCTGCGCCCCCTGCCAACGCGACTCCTAAAAAGCCATAACTCCCGGCGAAAGAACGTGAAGCGGACGTAGGCCGCAATGTCAGGCCCGCGTTTGGTGGCTGTAATAAAGCTGTAAAAAGCGGAGTTGCGTGCGCATTTCCACAGCACTGGGCTGATGGGACGCATCTGATTCAATGGGAGAGTCCCCATCCAATCATGAATATACGCACCTTGTTGTCATGGAGCGTGATTGCCATCGCTCTGGCAATTTTCAGCGCTCGTCCGCTTGCAGCCCAGGCTACCAACTGTGACGAAGGCAATGGTCCGCTTAATTCTGCTAAACCTTCCATTGATCCACAGGAAATCATCCAGAAGTTTGCGGCGCGCGAAGCCATCTTCAGAGAGGCACGCAACCACTACACGTACACGCAGGAAATTGTGGTGCAGACCCTGGACGGTGAAACAGTGGATGGTGAATTCCGGCAGATCCTGGACATCACCTATGACGATAAGGGCGCCCGCGCTGAAACGGTGAAATTCGCTCCCATGGACACCCTTAAACGCATCATGATGACCAAGGAAGATTTTGACGATTTCCGCACCCGCCTGCCGTTTGTCCTGACCACTGAGGACCTTTCCAAATACGACATCATCTATACCGGCCAGCAGAAGGTGGACGAACTGGATACGTTTGTCTTTGACGTTGCTCCCAAGAAGTATGACAAGAACGGCGGCCCAAGATTTTTCCAGGGCAGGATCTGGGTGGACAATCATGACTTCCAGATTGTGAAGACATGCGGCAAGAACGTGCCGGACATTCACAAGAAGAACAACGAAAACCTTACGCCGAAATTCGTGACCTATCGCGAGCAGATTGACGGCGAGTACTGGTTCCCCACGTATACCAAAGCTGACGATTATCTGCGCTTCCAGACAGGTGACATTCACGTGCGCGAAGTAGTGAAGTATTCAAGCTATAAGCGGTTCGGCGTGAAGACCCGCATTATTTACAAAGGCCAGGTGCAGGACAAGCCGCAGCCGACGCCACAGCCGACGCCACAGTAAAGCACTTAGCCTTTAGCCATTAGCACTTGGCAAATGGCAATTAGCAATTGGCAAAAGCTCAAATCACGACCCGAAGAATCTGCTTAGGCTTCTTGCCTCTTGCGCGCTATCTGATCTGTGGAACCCGCGCGAGACGGCGACTAAAGGCTTGGTGCTAAAGGCTAATGGCTAGAAGCTAGCGGCTGCTTCTCAATGCTTAATAATCCACATGACCCAGCCGGCCACGAACATGCCTCCGAGGAACACGGCAAAGCAATAAGCGCCATAGCGGACCATTTCGCGCGGGCTGTTGCGGAAACAGATTCCGAACACGATGGAAGAGAAAAACGCGAAGAGAAAAGCAGCGGTAAAGTGGGAGACCTGCATGTTGGTGGTTAGTCCTTGCGTCCAATCGCAATGTGGTACGCATCCACAGCAGCGATGATATTGAGCAATCCGGCCACGGCAATGAACTTGGTCCCGTAGTCAGCAGTAGCAAACGAAATCTGGTTCAGGCCGAGGTCCATCATGCGGCTCAGGATGTAAAGCCCGCCGGTGCCCAGGTCACTGACAAAAGCCAGAATTTCCAGAAGGTCGCCGGCGTTCTGCTGGTAAATCTTGCCTTTCATGGCCAGACCAAACATGAACATGGCCACCACGGAGAACATCAGCAGCGCACCGCGAATCCAGCGCTTCTGCACAAAATGGCCTGCGCCGGGGATGAGCCATGCCAGGGCCGGAGCGACAATGGACATGGTGGATGCCGGCGCTGCGGCCGGACGGGACTGCGTTGTGCTTGTTGGAGTGTCTGCCATTAAATCAAAACCAGTTCGCGTTGTATTTTACCTGTAACTTCGGCTGCGCCGTTATGAATCAGCACGTTTACTTCACTGCGCACGCCAAATTCGGGCAGGTAAACGCCCGGTTCAACGGAAAAACAAGTATTGGGGATGATCTCGCGCTCGTCCTTGGTCTCCAGGTTGTCCATGTTGGCGCCATTGCCATGGACGTGCTCGCCAATGGAGTGTCCCGTGCGATGTACAAAAAATTCGCCGTATCCGGCGTTGGTGATGTGCTCGCGCGTGGCCTGGTCCACTTCCCATCCCGCAATGCGGCGTTTGCCCGCATAGGCTTCCTGGACCTTTTTTACACCTGCGTCACGGCCGCCGCTGACGATGTTGAAAATTTCCACGTGCTTGTCAGTGGGAGTGCCAATCACGCCGGTCCACGTGACGTCATAGTAGACGGCGTGCGGAGTGTTCTTCTTGCCCCAGACGTCCAGCAGGACGAAGTCGCCTTCCTTGATTTCCGCTGAGCCCTCTGCGCGCGGCTCGTAATGCGGATTGCCACTATTGGCGTTCACCGCAACAATGGGCAGGTCTTCGGTGAGAATGTTTTCGCGCTTGAAGTTTTCCGCAAACCATTGCTGAATCTCAAATTCGGTGACATGGCCGGAGCGAACGCGCCTGCCAATCTTGTTGAACGCCTCGGGAATGAGCTTGTCAATAACGTCTCGAGCGGCGTAATGGCTTTCAATCTGCGCGGGAGACCATGCGGCTTCGAATCGTGCAACCAGATCGCCAGAACTTACAATCTCTTTGCCGAAGCTGCGGATCAGCTCCACCGTGCCGGCATCAACCAGTCCGATGTAGGGAATCAGGTTGTTGGGCGAATACTGCATGGCCACTGTGCGATAGCGCACCAGCATGGCCTGGAGGTTGTCCCATAGCTCGCGCCACGATGAATACACGCGTTTGGTTCCGGGAAGGGAATCAAGGTGTCCGGCTTCAATGCGGTGCACCAGCTTCACCGGTTCACCTTCACGCGGGATCACGTAGAACCAGCGGCGCGTGACCATCAGGCTTTCCGGGACGCCCAGAACCTTGTAGGCGATAGGATCACGGTGGTGGTGATCATAGAAAAGCCAGGCGTCAAAGCCTCGCTCATGCAGAGCAGTTTGAATAGCTTTCAGATCCATAAGGCGGTCTTTCTATTTAAACACATCCGGGTTTTTCTTTAGTCTGGAAACGGAGTGAGGAGCCCCAACTGCGACTCACTCTTCGGAGATTTCGACAACCGTATATGTTCCGGCTTGCGCATCGTCAACGGCCTTGATGACTCGCGCCATTTCAGATTGAATTAGACTCCATCGAGCTCGGCCTAGAACTACGATCGCAATTTTTCGTGCTGCAAGATTTTGTTGATAAGCAAGGTTCTTGTCCGTAGTCACTAGAACTTCAAAGCCCGCGCTTTCAGCTTCAGTGAGCAAGTCACCATTCAGAAGAGTGCTCCAGCCTTGTTCGCGAGCAGTCTTAACTTTGTGATTTTCCAGAAAGTCTCGAATTCCGATGGGCGTACCTTGATCGAATAGGACAAGCATTAGTTTGTGGAGGCAGGGGTTCGCAGGCTCTCGGCTGCGAACTCAAGAACAGCCTTCACCTGAGAGAGAGTAAGTCCATCAAACATTTTTACGATCTGATCAATGGTGACGCCGTCTTCCAGATTTTCAAATACTGATGCCACGGGGATGCGCGTGCCACGAAAAACCCACGCGCCGCTGACCTTCCCGGGTACGCTTTCCACGGCCGGACACTCTGCCCAATTGAGGGACATTGAAAATTACCTCTCTGCTAATCGTACCTTGCCAAAGCGCAGCGCTCAACTTTTAAGCTTTTACCTGATCCGTCGCTTTCGTCTCACGCATAAACACGCGGTCATATATCAGCAATAGCACGGCCGTCAGAACACCAACGCCGGTGATTACCAACCACATTCTAGTCGGCTGGTGTGTGACCTCACCAAAATGGTTAATCAATTTTCCGCCAAACCAGCCCCCAACCAACGAGCCGATTCCAATCGGCATGAATGCGAAGCCGAGATATGTCCCTTGCTGCCCTGGTGGCGCGAGCCGTGAAACATATTCGTAATAGCGTGGTGACAATATGATTTCACCCAAAGCGACACCAACGAGCGCGACATATGCCATCGCGACCGAAGGATGAATGATTAACGGAATCCAGGCAAGAGCTGAAACCAGGGTGCCCAGCGTGATCGCACGAAAGGCAAGAACCTTTTGCAAAAGGATACCGATGGCTACGGTGAGTGAAATCACCATAATGGGTCCAGTCCCGAGCATGAATGATGTATCCGCATTTGGGTCAACATAATCATGAATGTAGAGTGGAAGCGTAAGGAATTCCTGCCAGTAAACGATCCAGTACCCGGAAAAGATCACAAGGAACCACATGAAGCGATTCAGGCCAGCGAATACCAGCAATAGAAGAGCAAGCCAGACGTACCCGGATACAGCGAAGTGAAAAAGCACAGAGGATATCTTGAGGACTAGCGCAACCAGACATACGGGCAGGATCAACCGATAATTACCCAGCACAATGCAGAAGTTCTTGATCGTCTGCACAAAGCTCGGTGGCGGAGCGTCTTCAGCCTTGCGTGGTTCGCGGAAGAATATGACGACCACAAATAACATGAGGAAAACACTAAAAGCTGCAACACGAAAAACATTTTCGACGCGCATGTGGTTCTGGACCCAGGAAGCTGTGTAGGGTCCGGCTGCGCCCCCGACGTTTACCAGCGTGTAGTAGATTGAAAAGCCAATCGAACGGACATTTTCTTTGGAGGCCCGTGCTGTCGTCCCAACAACAGATGGCTTCACCATCGCCACGCCGAGTGCTGGCAGTATGAGGACGATCGTTACAAGAGTTGACACCGACATCGTCGAGCGGATTGGGGCCAGCCAGGGGGCGTCGAGAGAGCCGAGCAGGAAATATGAGCCACTCAGAATTAAATAGGCCAGTGCGAGTGCGCGGCGAAACCCCAACTTGTCAGCGATCGTTCCTCCAAAGATCGCCAGAAACCAAACCCATCCTCCAAATTGTCCGCTGAGCGAACTGGCTTCCTGGGATGAAAACTTAAGGTTTTCGTGCAGATAGCGCACAATCACGGTGAAAACCGCGTAATAAGAAAGCCGCTCAAAGAGTTCGGTAAAGTTGGCGACCCAGAATGGGCGCTCAAAGCCGGTTCGAATCTCACTCAATCGTTGGGAAAAGGACAAAGCTGGCTCCTTGGTGAGCGCTTACTTCATCGCGGAGGTTAGTCGCTGTCTGACGTGGTCCGCGCTGATGCCACTCACTCGTATGACTTTGGTTCTGCTGGTTTCGCCGCTGGCTATGGTAACGGACGAACGCTTGATTGCAAACAAATCTGCAAAGAATTCAATCACGGCCTGGTTCGCCTTGCCGTCGACCGGCGGAGCGGTAAGCGCCAGTTTGAGAGCGTCACCGACAGTGCCGGTGATGGCGTTCTTGCGTGCTCGAGGATGGACCTTTATGGCAAAGGTGACGCCGCTCGTGGATTCTTTCAGGGGAACGGTCACGGTTTTGGTCGCGACCCGAAAATCGCCGAGCCCACACGCACACATGTAGAGCCTTCTTCAATGGCGACTTCAAAGTCGTGCGACATTCCCATGGAGAGCGTGTCCATGGAGACGTTTGGCAATCTACGCAGGTCGATGGTGTCGCGGAGATCGCGTAGTGTGCGGAAGAAAGGCCGCGCGCCTTCGGGATCTTCAGTAAACGGCGGAACGGTCATGAGCCCGCGAATCTTTAGGTGATCGAGCTTCTCCGCGCCGATCAGCAGGGTTTCGAGTTCCGGGGAATCCATGGCAATGCCGGCTTTGCTTTCTTCGTCGCTGACTTTGATTTCGATCAGCGCTGGCAGAGTATTGCCGGACTGTTTTGCGGCATCGTTCAGCCTTTCCGCCAGCCGCAGGGAATCAACGGAGTCTATAGCATGGAAAGCTTCCGCTGCCTTCTTCGCTTTGTTGCTTTGCAGGTGGCCGATGAGGTGCCACTCGGCGTCTTTCAAATCTCGCAGCGCTTCCTGCTTTTCTGCGAACTCCTGTACGCGGTTTTCGCCGAAGACACGCAGGCCCGCCTCATATGCCTGGCGAATACGGTCTGGCTCAACCGTCTTGGTGACTGCCATGAGCGTGATCTGGCTGGGATCGCGCTTTACGCGAGCCGCGGCTGAAGCGATGTGTGCGCGTATTCCGGCAATGTTCTCAGCGATCGACATGCGTTGTTGATTATATTGCCGGGATCGCACGTCCTGTTTATTTGCTCGCCGCCTGTTGTCCCGCGCCAACCGCAAAGCCCGGATCCGTGATCTTCAGCGTGTCTTCCTTTGGAGCATACTTCTTGACCTGTTCGCCGATCTCGCTGGCCTTGCCGATGATGACGAACACCAGATTGTCCAGGGGATAATACTGCTTGATCACGCGCTGAGCGTCAGCCACGGTCATGGCATTAATTTTGGCGTACAGTCCGTCAATGTCATTACGATCCAGCCCATAGAACTCCAGGTCGGCAATCAAGCCGGCCAACTGCCCGGCCGTTTCAATGTCCGGCGGGAACTGCCCCTGTATGTAGTTCTTCGCGGACTTTAACTGCTCTTCCGTCACGCCTTTTTCATGTACCTGCTTGAGAACTTCAAGAGCCTTGTCGATGGCCTCAACGGTAGTGGCGTTTTTGGTGTAAGTGGAAATCAGGAATGGACCCGGAACCTTGCGCTGGTCAAAGCGCGAGCCTGCGCCGTAGGTCAGTCCGGTCTTGATACGGAGTTCTGAGTTCAGCATGGAGGTAAAGCGTCCGCCAAAGAGCGTGTTCACCACGTTGAGGTAGACGCGGTCAGCATTGGTGCGCGCAATACCTACGTTGCCGATCTGGAAATATGTCTGGGTTGAATCCGGCTTGTCGATGAGGAGCAGTTTCTTACCAGTGAAAGGGGCGGGCTGGGGAATGTTGATTGCGGGCGAAGTGCGCGCGGGCCAGGTTTCAAATTTCTGCGTGACCAGCTTTTCCATCTCTGGCGTGGAGAAGTCTCCAGCCACGGCAAGAATCATGTTTCCCGGCGTGTAATACGACTGGTAGAACTTCAACACATCATCGCGGGAGGTGGCGGCAAGGGTGGTTTCGTCGCCGCCATTGGGGCGTCCGTAAGGGTGACCGCTGAACAGGTAGGCATTGAAGTAGGTTCCAATCACAGCCTGCGCCTGGTCTTTGGAAGCCTTGAGTCCATCCTGGCGCTGTTTCAGCAGCTTGGCAAATTCATCCTGCGGGAAGGTCGGGTTCATGAGCACATCGGTCAGAAGATCAAGACCCTTGTTGATGTCCTTCTTCATGAACTGTGCGGACAGGGTGGTGAAGTCGTAAGACGCGCCGGCGTTGAATTGTCCGCCGATGAAATCCAGTTCCTGGGAAAACTGGTCACCCGAGCGGGATTTGGTGCCTTTGCGCAGCAGGTTGGCGGTGATGGAGGCGGTGCCGTCCTTGCCGATTGAGTCGCTTACTCCTCCAGCTTTGATGATGGCGTGAAAGCCGATCAATGGGACAGTGTGACGCTCCACCAGCAGAAGAGTCATGCCGTTCTTGAGCTTCACTTTCTTGTATGGCGGCAGCTTGAGCGTGGGCGCGGCTGTGTCAGCGGCGGAGGCGGCCAGCGTGAACGCCAGAGTGAGCGCCAAATTGAACAGCACGATTTTTGCAAGATGTCTGGTCATGATTTTCTCCCTGGCTGCCTTAGTTTTTTGCCGGATCGGATTTAGGTGCGGCGGGTTTGGGTGCGTCCGTTTTCTCCGGCGGCTTTTCCGGAATCAAGGTGGCCACGGTGCGGTTCTTTTCCCCAAAATATTTCTGCGCCACCTGCTGCAGGTCCGCCTTTGTGACTTTGTTGTAGTTGTCCACGGCGGTGAAGAGCTTGTGATAATCGCCGAAGAAAACTTCATAGGCGCCCAGAGTGTTGGCGCGCCCACTGATGGTGCTCATCTGGCGATAGAAGGTGGCCAGCACGATGTTCCTGGCTTTTTCCAGTTCCTGATCAGTCACCGGTTCTCTCTTCACGCGGTCCAGTTCTTCATAAACTGCCTTCTCCACAGCAACGGGATCTACGCCGGCCTTGGGCTGGGCTGTGATGTTGAAAAGGTTGGCGTCAAAGGAGAAGCCGAAGCCGCCGTTGATGCCAATGGCGAGCTGATCCTTGTCCACAATGCGTTGGTACATGCGCGAGCTCTGGCCGCTGAGCAGGATGGTTTGCAGCAGCGTGAGGGCATACTGGTCTGGCGACGCCGACTCGGGCACGTGATACGCCATCATTACGATCGGCAGTTGGGCATACTTTTTTACTGTTACGCGGCGCTCGCCCATTTGTTCCGGCTCCACGGTGGTGACTTTTGGCGGCGGAGCATGCGAAGGGATGGTTTCGAATTTGGTCTGCGCCAGCTTGAAAATCTCGTCGGCTGTGACGTCACCCACCACCACCAGGGTGGCGTTGCTGGGTGAATAGCCCATCTCAAAATGGTGCTTCAGGTCATCCATGGTCCAGTTCTCAATGTCCACCATCCAGCCCACCACCGGCCATTGATACGGATGAGCCGTGTACGCAGTGGCGTAAAGCTGCTCAAAGAGGATGCCGGCATTGTTGGCGTCGACGGATGTGCGCCGCTCGGAGGCGACCACGCCGCGTTCTGAGGCGATGATCTTGGGATCGAAGCTCAGGTTTTCAATGCGGTCGGCTTCCAGGTCAAAGACCAGGTCCAATGCAGAGCGGGGAAACCAATCCTGATACACGGTGGTGTCGCGGTTGGTGTAGGCGTTGTTCGATCCGCCCGCGGCCTCCATGGTGCGATCAAATTCGCCGGGACCGTACTTCTTTGCGCCGTTGAACATCATGTGTTCAAAGAAATGAGAAATGCCCGTGGTCCCCGGCCGTTCATTGCGCGATCCAATGCGGTAGAAGGTGTACATGGCCACGTTGGGAATGGTGTGGTCTTCCTGGACCAGCACTTTCATTCCGTTCTTGAGCGTGGTTGTTTTCACGTCAAAGGTTTGGGCCGACGCGGTGGAGGCGATAGCAGCGATCGTGATCAAGGAATAGAACCACAGTCTTCTCATGAGAGCTCCGAATATTGGCTGAAAAGTCTTGGGAAGGTTAGCACATTTATGTCGCTTGCTTGGCGCTGCGCTCCGGCCTGCGGCAGCGAGGTATGATCTTCCCGGTCGGCCTACCCCGCATGGGCGGACCCGAGGAGCGTGGAGGGTTTACGGAGTGAAGTCAAGTCCCTCTATGTTTTCGAACGGGTTACCTCAGGGGCTGAAGCCCAATGTTTATGTGGCTTTAACGGCACAGCTAAAGCTGTGCCCTTTCAAAACGATCCATTCCCCAATCCCGTGCTTGGGGAAGATGCACAGCCTCAGGGGCTGAAGCCCAATGTTTATGTGGCTTTAACGGCACAGCTAAAGCTGTGCCCTTTCAAAACGATCGATGAGATGAGTTCCGGTCTAGTCCGGGGCGATTTGCGTGCCTTGAGCGGAGACCAGTTGCCAGCGGCCGTGAAGTTCCACATAGACGTGCGTGTAGCGGCTGTTGAGGGCAAAACGTTCGCCATTGAAGTGGCCGCTCATGTGGGTCCGGCCGGTTACGATCGCGGTGTTGTCGTAAAGACGGACGCGTTTTTCCAGGGCCTTGATGTCTTCAAACTTGAGCATGCCGGAGCGGAGCACGTCCATAAAGGCGTCGCGTGTGACTTCGGAGCCGGACATGACGTCGACCAGAAGAAAGTCCCGGGCCAGAATCTTCTCCAGGGCATCCATATCAGAGGAGGTCAGGGAGGAGAAGAATTGCTGCTCAGCGGCCAAAGGATCGACGGCGGTCTTCATCATTCAACTATAGATGAAAACGGCACAGACTGGGTAAGCCTGTGCCGGGGTTTAAAAACATCCTGATGCGATTATCTTTTCTCCGCTTGTTTTTTACGGCTACTTTTTTTCGGCTTCCAGTGGCTTGCGGGCAAAGTAAAAGAGTGAGGCAGCAAGCAGGGCAAACATGATCACTGAAATCAGGTTACTCTGGCCGATGAAGGGGAAGTGCGGCCCCATGAGCAGCGCGCCTTCCTTTACGTGGTACCACTTGCCGGTGGGTGCGTTTTCCAGCAACTTTACAACGATGCCAAGCAGCCCGATGATCATGTCGGGCGAGCGCTCCACGCACAGCCCCACAACAACTTCTGGGCCGACCCCGAGCGTGCGCAGATAATGTGCCAACTGGTTGGACCGCTCGTTGAGTGCCCGGTAGCTTAATCGCTGATCCTCGTACACGATAGCTATGCCGTCCGGATTCCGGATTGCCTGCTCCTCAAACAAATCAATAACGCTCTTATCGTTCGGATAAGCTACATGTACAT
>Ga0209863_10000645_pt1 | contig 16098 bp, 14 predicted proteins | sample OrgsoiDNA2013046_FD_185796 | JGI IMG/M metagenome (GOLD analysis project Ga0209863, IMG submission 185796) | Permafrost soil microbial communities from the Arctic, to analyse light accelerated degradation of dissolved organic matter (DOM) -... | ecosystem: Environmental > Terrestrial > Soil >...
TGCACCTGGGTCGGCTGCACCGGTGATCTGGCGACCGATCACGAGGAGATCGGCGCCGTCGGCCAATGCCTGTTCAGGTGTCGCGACCCGCGCCTGATCGTGCGCATCGGTACCGGCGCTGCGGACCCCAGGCGTGATGAGTTTGATGTCGGCACCGACTTCGGCTCGCACAGCGGCGACTTCCCGGGCTGAGCACACAATCGCGCGAGCGCCGGCCGAGACCGACATGACCGCAAGCCGGCGCACCGCATCTTGGGATGTTCCAGTAAACCCGAAATCAGCGAGATCAGAGTCATCAAGGCTGGTAAGCACAGTGACAGCGGTAATAAGTCCGCCCGGCAATTCTGCAGCCGCGGCCGCGATCATGGCCCGGCCACCGAGAGCATGCACGGTGAGGTAGGTCGGTCGAAGCCGGCTCACCGATCGGACGGCGCCGGCGACCGTGTTCGGGATGTCGTTCAGCTTCAAATCGAGGAAAAGCTCGATGCGGCTGCCGCCCCGAACGCTCGCGACCGCTTCCGGTCCGTAACGGCAGAACAACTCAAGTCCGACCTTCAACGTGGTCACGTGCGGTTCGACGGCGCGCGCCCACTCGCTGGCGGTATCGAGATCGGGGGCGTCGAGTGCGACCGCGATCGGGGCGGTGCCGCTCATCGGGTGCCGGCGTTGTCGACCGACTCGTTCGCGGCCGGAGCATCGCGACCAACCTCGCCCGCCGCGTTGGCGGCCGGCGCCCGGGCGACGTGGGCGAACCCGACCGCTGCGCGCACGCTGTCGAACCCCCGGGCGGCAAGCGCGTCGCCTAGCTCAGCAAGGATCCTGATCGGTGCTGTCGGGTCGTGGAAGATCTCGGTGCCGACCGACACCGCGGACGCACCGGCAAGGATGAACTGAAGCGCATCGAGTCCTGTCCTGATCCCACCCATCCCAAGAATCGGCACCTCAGGCATAGCTGCATGTACCTGCCACACGCAGCGCAGCGCCACTGGACGTATGGCGGGGCCGGACAAGCCCCCAGTCACACCGGCCAGCACGGGCCGCATGGTGTCGGTGTCGATCACGATGCCGAGCAGCGTGTTCGTCATCGACAATCCATCGGCACCGGCACTGACGCAGGCGCGGGCGATCGCCACAATGTCGGTGACGTCGGGCGACAACTTGGCGAACACTGGCACCTCGGGCCGCGTCGCGTGCCGCACCGCATGCACTACATCGGCAGCCGCCCGCGGGTCGCACGCGAACACCTGGCCGCGGTCTTCGACATTCGGACACGAGATATTGACCTCGACCATCGACATGCCGGGGGCTTCGCGCAATCGCAACGCCAGCTTCGCGAATTCGTCGACGGTGGTACCGGCGATCGAGACCACCGCTCGCGCCCCCTGCTCGATCAGCCACGGCAGGTCGGTAGCGAGAAACGTGTCAATTCCAGGGCCTTGCAACCCGATGGAGTTCAGCATGCCGCTGGGTGTCTCGGCCATGCGCGGAGTGGCGCGCCCTGACCGAGGGCTCAGCATGATGGATTTCGTCACGATGCCACCGAGCGCAGCGAGGTCGAAGAACTGGGCGAGCTCCTGCCCTGCAGCGGCACAGCCGGACGCCGTCAGCACCGGATTGGGCAGGTCGAAACGGCCGAGGTTCGTCGCGAGGTCGATCGTGGCGGCAACCTTCGCGGCCGGTGTTACGGCGCGAACGGTCAGGGTAGAGGTCATCGCGTCACCTTCCCTGTCGGGTCTGGCAATACGGTCGTGGCCCTTGATCGCGACGGCTTCGGCGGCTGACCGGGCACCCGCGGCGACGCTCGCACCGCCGGTGGCTGCGGGGCGCCGTAGACGTCGGCGGGGATCACCCCAATGTCGTCGAAGCGCACTCGGTCGCCATGAAAGACCGGCCCGTCGACGCACGACCGCACCATGCGGGTGGTGCCGTCATCACCAATGACCGGCAATACACAGGTCATGCACACACCGATCCCGCACGCCATCAACTCCTCGACCGCGATCTGACAGGCAACCCCCGCATCGGCGGCGATTCGACTGACCGCGCGCAACATGCCCATGGGCCCGCACGCGTACACGACGTCTGCCTTGCTCGAGGCCAGCACCCCGGATAGCACGTCGGACACTCGACCCCGGTGGCCAACCGAGCCATCGTCGGTCGTGACCGTGAGGGTCGCCGAGATGCGCTTCGCGTCGAGCGCCCCGAACAACCGCTCTTCCCTCGCCGCGCCCATCACGAAATCGAGCCGACAACCCCGGCCCCGAAGCGCGTCCGCGAGCGGAAAGAGCGGCGCGGTGCCGTAGCCACCTCCGACGAGGACACACGTGGCGGGCTGGCGGGGCAGCGAGAACGGCCTGCCGAGCGGCCCGACGATGTCGATCGGCTCATGCGCTTGCCGGCCAGCCAGCCACGCAGTACCGCGACCCTCGACGGAAAAGATGAACTCGACCGTACCGCCGTACACCCCGCGTTCGCGGATCTGGTGGATCGAAAACGCCCGACGCAACACCATGCTGGTGTCAGCGCCGCCGACCGCGACGGTCACAAACTGCCCGGGCTTGGCCACCTCGGCAACACCAGGCGCAACGACCGTCATCGCATGGTAGGCGCCTACCCGTCGCAGCGAGAGCACCTCGCCGTTTACCTGAACCGGCATCTCAACCTCTCCTATCGCGCGCACGGTCGGCGTGCAGGATGGCAGCGTGCTCTTGAAGCGAGCGCACAGACAGCTCACCTCTTTGCAGCGCCTCGATCCCCTGGACGCAGGCCGCGAGCCCCTGCACCGTCGTCATACACGGGACGCCGCGGAGCACCGCCGCTGTTCGAATCTCGTATCCGTCGACCCGGGGACCCACCCCCCACGGTGTGTTCACGATCATGTCGACGTCACCGGCCAGGATCTGCTGCACGATGGTCGGCGCACCGTCGGGCCCGGCGCCATCGCTGTGTTTGCGCACGATGGTCGCGGTGACACCGTTGCGCCGCAGCACCTCGGCGGTGCCCTGGGTGGCCAGAATCTCAAAGCCCAGGTCGGCCAGCCGTTTCACCGGGAAGATGATCGCGCGCTTGTCGCGGTTGGCGACCGACACGAACGCCCGACCTTTCGTCGGCAACGAACCATAAGCAGCAGCCTGCGACTTGGCGAACGCGGTGCCAAACTCGGAGTCGATACCCATGACCTCACCGGTCGACTTCATCTCAGGCCCGAGCACCGTATCGACGCCATGGAAGCGGCCGAACGGCAGAACCGCCTCCTTCACTGATATCGACGCGTTCGGCGGCAGATCGGCGCCGTCGCCACGCGGCGGAAGGAGTCCTTCGGCGCGCAGCTGAGCGATCGTCGTGCCCGTCATGATGCGGGCGGCCGCCTTCGCCACCGGCACCGCGGTTGCCTTGGACACGAACGGCACCGTTCGGCTGGCCCGCGGGTTCGCCTCGAGGACGTACAGCACGTTCGACGTAAGGGCGTATTGCACGTTGAGGAGCCCGAGCACCCCGACGCCCTTCGCGATCGCGAGCGTCGACTCGCGGATTCGGCGGATCTCGGCGCTGCCCAGGGTGATCGGCGGCAGCACACACGCGGAGTCGCCGGAATGAATGCCTGCCTCTTCGATATGTTCCATGACGCCGGCGAGGTACAGCTCGGTGCCGTCGAACAAGGCATCGACGTCGATCTCGACCGCGTCGTCGAGGAACCGGTCGACGAGTACCGGATGTTCGGGACTTGCTTCGGTAGCGCGAGTGATGTACGACTCGAGCATCTCCTCGCCGTAGACGATCTCCATGCCACGACCACCAAGGACGTAGCTCGGTCGCACCAGTACCGGGTAGCCGATCTCGTCGGCAATCGCCTTGGCTTCGTCAAACGACGTCGCGGTGCCGTGCCGCGGTGCAGGCAAGTTGGCCTCGGCGAGCACCCGACCGAATGCGCCGCGCTCTTCGGCCAGGTGAATCGCCTCTGGGCTGGTACCGATGATCGGCACTCCGGCGTCCTTCAATGCCTGTGCCAGTCGCAATGGTGTCTGACCGCCGAGCTGGACGATCACGCCGACGATCGGGCCTGCTTCGCGTTCGGCGTGCACGACCTCGAGCACGTCTTCGAGCGTGAGTGGCTCGAAGTACAGCCGGTCGCTCGTGTCGTAGTCGGTGGAGACGGTCTCGGGGTTGCAGTTGACCATGACGGTCTCGAAGCCTGCCTCGCGTAACGCGAAGCTGGCATGCACACACGAGTAGTCGAACTCGACACCCTGGCCGATGCGGTTCGGGCCGGAACCAAGGATCAGGACCGCTGCCTTGTCGCGGGCGACAACTTCGGTTTCGTCGTCGTAACTGGAGTAGTGATACGGCGTCGTGGCGGCAAACTCGGCAGCGCAGGTGTCGACCGTCTTGTACACCGGCCGCAGACCGACCCGATGCCTGATGCCGCGCACCGCGGCCTCGTCGAGGTGGCGGATCTGGGCAATCTGCGCGTCCGAGAATCCATGCCGCTTCGCGTGCCGGAGCGTGTCGATGTCGAGGTCGGTAGCGTCGGCGATGTCGCGGGCGACCTCGTCGAGCAACAGCATCTGGTCGAGGAACCAGCGGTCGATACCCGTTGCAATGTAGAGATCGTCGACGGTCGCACCCGCGCGGATCGCCTGCTGCACCGTGACGATACGGCCGTCGGTGGGCCGCTGGGACTGCTCGATCAATTCAGCTTTGTCGCCGACCGCGCCATGCCAATGAAACGACGAGCCGGTCTGTTCCAGTGAGCGCAGCGCCTTCTGCAATGCCTCCGTGAAGTTGCGGCCAATCGCCATCGCCTCGCCAACACTCTTCATGGTGGTGGTGAGTGTCGTGTCGGCACCCGGGAACTTCTCGAACGCAAACCGCGGCACTTTCACCACCACGTAGTCGATGCTCGGCTCGAAGCTCGCCGGGGTCTTCTTCGTGATGTCATTCGGAATCTCGTCGAGGGTGTAGCCGAGGGCAAGCTTGGCGGCGATCTTCGCGATCGGGAAACCAGTGGCTTTACTCGCCAGTGCCGACGACCGCGACACCCGCGGATTCATCTCGATGACGATGACCCGGCCAGTCTCGGGCTGTACGGCGAACTGGATGTTGCAACCGCCAGTGTCGACGCCGACCGCTCGCAGCACGGCGATCGCAATATCGCGCAGGTGCTGGTATTCGCGGTCGGTCAGAGTCAACGCCGGGGCGACGGTAATGGAGTCGCCGGTGTGGACACCCATCGGGTCGACATTCTCAATCGAACACACCACCACAACGTTGTCGTTGCGGTCGCGCATCAACTCGAGTTCATATTCCTTCCAGCCGAGGATCGACTCTTCGAGCAACACCTCGGTGGTTGGGCTGGCCTGCAAGCCAGCGTCACCGATGCGTCGCAGGTCGGTCTCGTCGTACGCAATGCCCGAGCCCGCGCCGCCCATCGTGAACGATGGCCGGACCACGACGGGATAGCCGAGCTCGGTGGTGGAATCGAGACATTCCTGCAAGGTGTGGCAGATCACCGACCGTGCCGACTCAGCGCCGACGCTCGAGACGATCTCCTTGAACTTCTGCCGGTTCTCCCCCGCCTGGATCGCGTCGATGTTGGCACCGATCAGTTCGACGTTGTACTTCTCGAGAACTCCGGCTTCGTGCAACGCAACCGCCGTATTCAGCGCGGTCTGCCCGCCCAGGGTCGCGAGCAAAGCGTCTGGCCGCTCCTTCGCGATGATCATCTCGACGAACTCGGGCGTGATCGGCTCGACATACGTCGCGTCGGCGAACTCTGGGTCGGTCATGATCGTGGCCGGGTTGGAGTTGACGAGAGATACCCGCAGGCCCTCAGCACGCAAGACACGGCAAGCCTGGGTACCCGAGTAGTCGAACTCACAGGCCTGCCCGATGACGATCGGACCGGAGCCGATCACCAGCACCGACTTCAGGTCAGCGCGCCGCGGCATCAGCGACCACTCGCCATCAGGTCGTCGAACCGGTCGAACAAGTAGGCTGCGTCGTGCGGACCGGCGGCCGCCTCAGGGTGGTACTGAACCGAGAACGCCCTGACATCAAGGCATTCGAGGCCTTCCACGACGTTGTCGTTAAGACACACATGGCTGACGCGCGCCCGGCCGAACGGTGTGGCGCTCACGCCGTCGCGTGGCGCGTCCACGGCGAAGCCGTGGTTGTGCGCGGTGATCTCGACCTTGCCGGTTGTGCGGTCGATTACCGGCTGGTTGATACCGCGATGGCCGTACTTCAACTTGTAGGTCCCAAATCCGAGTGCCCGGCCGAGCAACTGATTGCCGAAGCAGATGCCGAAGAACGGCACGTTGCGCTCGAGCACCTGGCGAAGCAACTCGACGGGGCCGACGGTCGCCGCAGGGTCACCAGGACCATTCGAAAAGAACACGCCGTCGGGCTTGACCGCCAGGACGTCGTCGATGCTCGACCATGCCGGCAGCACGTGGACCTCTGCGCCGCGCTGCGCCATGCGGTGCGGAGTCATCGTCTTGATGCCGAGATCCAGGGCGGCCACCGTGAAGCGCTTCTCCCCGATCGCCGGCACCACGTAGGCCCGCGGTGTCGACACCTGGCTAGCTAGGTCGGCACCTTCCATCGGGTCGGTCGCACGCACCCGGCTGAGCAACCGCTCGGCGTCCGTCTCGGTGCTAGAGATGCCGACCCGCATGGCGCCACGCTCGCGCAGATGCCGAGTGAGGGCGCGGGTGTCGATGCCGCTGATACCCACGACACCTTGCGCAGTGAGTTCGGTCTCGAGGCTGCGTCGCGACCGCCAGCTCGACGGAACTCGGGCCGGATCGCGAACGACATACCCCGAGACCCAGATGCGCGACGACTCGCCGTCGTCGTCGTTGACGCCGGTATTGCCGATGTGCGGCGCCGTCATCACGACAACCTGCTGGTGATAGCTCGGGTCGGTCAGCGTCTCTTGATAGCCAGTCATTCCGGTCGCGAATACGGCTTCGCCGAACGCTTCCCCGTCAGCGCCGTACGACTCGCCGTGAAAGGTGCGGCCGTCCTCGAGCACGAGCAAGGCACGGTCGCGGGCCGTCATGCCGGCTTCCCGTCGAGAACGGTCGGCTTACCGCGAAGAAAGGTATGGACGACGCGCACTGGCAGCTCCCGGCCGGCATAGGGGGTGTTGCGTGACTTCGACGAGAGCGCACGCGGGTCAACCACGCGACGCGCGGTGGGGTCGACCAGGACGACGTTCGCCGGCGCCCCTACCGTGATCGGCTGGCCCTGACCGGAAAGACGGCCGATGCGAGCCGGCCGCACCGACATGCGGTCAGCGACACCCGCCCAATCGAGCAACCCGGTCTCGACCATCGCGAGTGCGACGACGGACAACGCGGTTTCAAGGCCGAGCATGCCGAACGCGGCGGCCTGCCATTCGGTTTCCTTGTCTTCCAACGAATGCGGCGCATGATCGGTGGCGACCGCATCGATCGTGCCGTCGGCGAGCCCTAGCCGAACGGCCTCGACATCGTCGCGGCTGCGCAAGGGTGGGTTGACCTTGTAGAGAGGGTCGTACGTCGCCGCCAGCTCATCGGTGAGGAGCAGGTGGTGCGGCGTCACTTCTGCGGTGACGTTGACACCCCGGGCCTTCGCCCACCGAATGAGCTCAACAGAACCCGCAGTCGACACATGGCAGATATGCAGTCGCGAGTCGACGTGCTCCGTGAGCAAGATGTCGCGCGCGATGATCGCCTCTTCGGCGACCGCGGGCCAGCCCCGCAAACCTAGTACTCCTGAGAGCTGGCCTTCATTCATCTGAGCATCTTCGGTGAGCCGCGGGTCTTGCGCATGTTGAGCGATCACACCATCGAAGGCCTTGACGTACTCGAGTGCGCGGCGCATCAGCAGCGCATCAGATACGCACTTACCGTCGTCGGAGAAAACCCTGACGCGGGCGTGTGAATCCGCCATCGCGCCAAGCTCGGCGAGCTGCTCTCCGTGCAGCCCGACGCTGACGGCACCGACCGGATGCACGTCGCAATGACCGGCGTCGCGCCCGGCCAACCAGACCTGCTCGACGACGCCGGCAGAGTCGGCGACCGGGTCTGTATTGGCCATTGCGTGTACCGCGGTGAAGCCACCGAGTGCCGCCGCGAGCGTTCCGGTCTCGACGGTTTCGGCGTCTTCGCGGCCAGGTTCGCGGAGGTGGGTGTGCAGGTCGACGAGGCCGGGCAGTGCAATCAGACCGTCGGCGTCGAGCACGGTGGCCCTGGTGGTGTCCGCGGTCGACAGATTGGTGCCAATCTCGCGAACAACGCCGTTGACGAGCACAACGTCGGTCGGTTCGGCGCCGAGTATCTGCACGCCTTTGAGCAGCCAGGTCGTCACGGCGAGTCCTCTGGCGAACCGGTCTCGGTGCCCAGTGCCGACTCACTGCCACCAAGCAGCAGATACAGCACTGCCATGCGCACGCTCACGCCGTTGGTGACCTGCTCGACGATGACCGACCGCACCGAGTCGGCGACCTCGGCCGCAATCTCCATACCGCGGTTCATCGGTCCAGGGTGCATGACGATCGCATGGTCGGGGAGCATCGCCATGCGATCCGCATCGAGACCGTAGCGGCGGCTGTACTCACGGGCGTTCGGGAAGTACGACGCATTCATCCGCTCACGCTGCACCCGCAGCATCATGACGACGTCGCTCTTAGGCAGCACTGCGTCGAGATCGTAGGAATATGCGCAGGGCCAACCGTCGACGCCGACGGGCAGCAATGTCGGCGGCGCGATAACGGTGACATCGGCGCCGAGCGTACGGAGCAGGAGCACGTTCGACCGCGCGACTCGGCTATGCAACACGTCACCGACGATGGCGACCCGGCGACCGTCGAGGCTGCCGAGGTGACGGCGCATGGTGAACGCGTCAAGAAGTGCCTGGGTGGGGTGTTCGTGAGTGCCGTCGCCTGCGTTGACCACACTGCCCTTGATCCAACCGGCCAGCCGGTGCGGGGCGCCGCTGGCCTCGTGCCGGATCACCACCCCGTCGGCACCCATCGCCTCGAGAGTCAGCGCGGTGTCCTTGAGGCTCTCGCCCTTCGAGACGCTCGAACCTTTGGCAGAGAAGTTGATGACGTCGGCAGAGAGTCGTTTCGCGGCCGCTTCGAATGAGGTGCGGGTGCGGGTCGAGTCTTCGAAGAAGAGGTTGACGACGGTGCGCCCGCGCAGGGTCGGCAGCTTTTTGATCGGGCGGTCCGCGAGCCGAGCGAGTTCGGTCGCAGTATCGAGAATCAGCATGGCGTCGTCGCGGCTCAGGTCGCCGGCCGACAGCAGGTGCCGGGTCACCGGATCACGCCCGCTTCGCTCGCCGTGGTGTCGAGTGGCTCAGGGACCGCGCCGGTACCGGGGCCGAGCAACACGGCGTCCCGGCCGTCGAGTTCTTCGATCAGGACGGTGACCTGCTCACGCACTGATGTCGGCAGGTTCTTCCCGACGTAGTCGGCCTTGATCGGCAACTCTCGGTGACCGCGATCGACCAGCACGGCGAGCTGGACGGCGCGCGGGCGCCCGAGCTCACCGAGAGCGTCGAGGGCGGCACGCACCGTGCGGCCGGAGAACAGGACGTCGTCAACCAGGACGACGAGCTTGCCGTCGACTCCCCCGCCGGGCACGACAGTGCGCGAGAGGGCACGAGGTGGGCGCAGCCGCAGGTCGTCCCGGTACATCGTGATGTCGAGCGAACCGACGAGCACCTCGCGGTGCTCGACCGCGCTCATGCGCTCGGCGAGCCGATGCGCGAGGCCGACGCCGCGGGTGGGAATGCCGAGCAGCAGCACGTCGGCGCCGCCCTTGGTGCGTTCGAGGATTTCGTGCGCAATTCGGGTAAGCGCGCGGCCCATATCGGGTGCTTCAAGCACCTCGCGAGGCACCGTATGAGGCACCGTATGAGACACCGCGTGCGGGCTCTGCTGGCTGTTTTGGCCCTGCTCGTTCTGATGGGCAGCCGTCATTGCCGGGACCTCCTTCCCCGCCTCACCGGACGGGTCTTTAAAGGATGTCGAGCGCCGCTACCTTAGCAGCCGGTTGCCGTACTGAGGTGCCGGTATCGCGCCGACGGCGAGTGGCCCTGGACCTGCCCGAGATGAATCCGCGCGATCGCCTTGACGCAGAGTGACCAGAGGCCTACCGTCACAATGAGTAACGAGCGCGGCTGTGACTTCGGGATGTTTTCGGTCACCATGTCCTTATAAAAGGGCATCCCCTGAAGTAGCCACTGGTGAAACCGGCGCCCGGCAGTGACGAGGCGTAAGCCTCCCGCCCGCCGATCACCCGCCCAATTGTCGACCATTACACCGGTGAAGTCGCTGGTGAAGTCTCTGTGAGGTCTCTGTGAACGACTACGCCAAGGCGCTGGGCGCCCGGCTGCGCGCGATCCGCACCCAGCAGGGTCTGTCGTTGCACGGCGTCGAGGAGAAGTCGCGCGGGCGATGGAAGGCTGTCGTGGTCGGGTCCTATGAGCGCGGCGACCGCGCGGTGACCGTGCAGCGGCTCGCCGAACTGGCCGACTTCTACGGGGTACCGGTCGCGGAACTGCTGCCCGACGCCACGCCCAGTGGTGCCAGTGAGCCGCCGCCCCGCCTCGTCATCGACCTGGAGCAGTTGGCCGACGTCCCGCCCGAAAAGGCTCGCCCATTGGCGCGCTACGCCGCGACGATCCAGAGCCAGCGCGGCGACTACAACGGCCGGGTGCTGTCGATCCGCCAGGACGACCTGCGCTCGTTGGCCGTCATTTACGACGAGTCGCCCAGCCTGCTCACCGAAGAGCTGATCTCGTGGGGCGTCCTTAACGCGGAAGCCCGGCGGGCCGTCGACGCTCTGTAGGTAGCTAAGCCCCTTCGCAGCCCACAGCGCAGCTGAACCGGGCTGCGCACGTACACCCAGGGCTGCGACGGTCAGATCGCCTTGCCGGGGTTCAGGATGCCGACCGGGTCGAAGGTGGCTTTCACCGCCCGCTGCACGTCCATCCCGACCCCGCCGATTTCGGCCGGCAGCCAGTCGCGCTTCAAGCTGCCGATGCCATGCTCACCGGTGATGGTGCCGCCGAGTTCGAGCGCCACCTTGTAGATCGCCTCGGCCGCCTGCTGCGCGCGCTCGGAGTCGATGACGATGCACGGGTGCAGGTTCCCGTCGCCGGCGTGGCCGACCGTGGCGATGACGACGTCGTACTGCGCCCCGATCTCTTCGATTCGGGTCAGCATCTGCGCGAGGTTGGATCGGGGCACCCCGACGTCCTCGGTGAGAATCATCCCGAGCCGCTCAATTGCCCAGTGCGTCATGCGGCGGATACCGAGGAGCTCGGCCGCTTCGGTCGCATCGGTCGACACCGCCGTGTAGGTAGCGCCCGCCGCAGCGAATGCCTTCTCGATCGCGAGCGCGGGTTCACGCGGATGATCGACGTCGACCTGCGCGATGAGCATCGCGGCAGCGGTGCGGTCGAGGCCGACGTGCTTCCAGTCGTCGACCGCACGGATCGTCGCGTTGTCCATGAGCTCGAGCAGGCTCGGCTGCAGGCCCGCGCTCATGACGTCGTTCACCGCCTCGCCGGCCGATGCCAAGCTCGCGAAGACGCCGACCACGGTGACCGGATCCATCCGCGGCCGCGGTCGCAACTTCACGGTGGCCTGCGTCACGATGCCAAGCGTGCCCTCCGACCCGACGAACAACGCCGTCAGGTCGTAGCCCGCGACGCCCTTGACGGTGCGGCGTCCGGTATTCAGCACCCGACCGTCGGCGAGCACGACCTCGAGCCCGAGGACCGCCTCGCGCGTGACGCCGTACTTGACGCAGCGCAGACCGCCCGCGTTGGTCGCGATATTGCCGCCGATCGTGGAGATCTCGAAGCTCGCCGGATCGGGCGCGAACATCAACTCATGCGCCGCCGCAGCTTTCTGCAGGTCTGCGTTGATCACGCCAGGCTCGACGACCGCAAGCTGATCGTCGACGTTCAACTCGACGATGGCGTTCATCTTCGCAAGCGACACAACGACACAGCCGTCGATCGCTGTCGCCCCGCCCGACAGTCCGGTGCCGGCTCCCCTGGCGACCACCGGGATCCGGTGCCTGGTAGCCCACCGCAGCGTCGTCTGCACGTCGCCAACATCATGAGCGAGGACGACGCCCAGCGGCCGCCCCGGCTCGACCAACCGAGCTTCGTCGCGACGGTAAGCCTCGACCACGTCGACATCGGTCAGCAACCTGCCGGCCGGCAGCTGGTCGCGAAGCTCATCGATCGGATCCACGCGTCGAGGGTAACGCCGGCCGCACGATCCCCGAGCATCAGCGAGGACACTCTGCGGGGTACGTACGTGGGATCGTGGAGTTCTCGCGCTGCTCTAGCAACGCCAAGACTCCACAATGATGGACGGCGCGTGGCGCCGGGGCGACGGTCAGACGACCAGGGACGGTTTCTCTTCCAGTAGCTTCGCGAGCACGCCGTTGACGAAGGTCGGCGAGTCGTCGGTCGACAGGTCGCGCGCCAGGTTGACGGCTTCGCTCAACACCACGCCGTCGGGGACCTCATCGGACCACAGCAACTCGAAGGCGCCGATGCGCAGGAGGTTGCGGTCGACCACGGGCATTCGATCCAATGTCCAGCCGACTGCGTAGGACTCGATCAGTTCATCGATCCTCGAGCGGTGAGTGACCACGCCTTCGACCAACGTCACCGTGTACTCAGGAACAACCGGCGTGGCGTGCGCGCGTTGCCGGGCCAACGTCTCGAGAACGTCGGAGTCACGTAGGTCGCATTCAAATAGCACGTCGAGTGCACGCTTGCGTGCCTTCGTGCGCGCGCTCATCGGCGTCCGACCGGAGCTGAATCTGGGCCGAAGTTGTGCACGCGTCAGCTGTTGATCCGGCCAAGGTAGTCGCCCGTGCGGGTGTCGACCTTGACCTTCTCGCCGGTGACAATGAAGAGGGGTACCTGGATCTGTGCGCCAGTCTCGAGAGTCGCGGGCTTGGTGCCGCCAGTCGAGCGGTCGCCCTGCATACCTGGCTCGGTGTACGAGATCACCAATTCAGCGGACGCCGGCAACTCGACGTACAGCGGGATGCCGTCATGCAACGCGATCGTCGCGTCGGTGTTCTCCAGCATGAAGTTTGCGGCATCGCCGACGGTGACGGCTGACACGTGATGCTGGTCGTAGGTGTCGTTGTCCATGAAGATGAAGTCGGTGCCCTCTTTGTAGAGGTACTGCATCGTGCGCTTGTCGACGTTGGCGACATCGATCTTGAGTCCGGCATTGAAGGTCTTGTCGACGACCTTGCCGGTGAGCACGTGTTTGAGCTTGGTGCGCACAAATGCAGGACCCTTGCCCGGCTTGACGTGCTGGAACTCGACGACATTCCACAACTGGTTGTCGAGTGAGAGCGTCATGCCGTTCTTGAGGTCGTTCGTGGTGGCCACGGACGTGGACTCCTTGCTCGATTGTGTGAAGGGCGAGTCTACGCCTGCGCCAGCGCCTGGAGCGCGAGCCGGTAGGAGCCGAGTCCGAATCCGGCGATTGTGCCGGTGGCAACGGCGGCGACGACCGAGGTGTGCCGAAATTCTTCGCGAGCCGCCGGATTCGTGATGTGCACCTCGATCAGCGGCGCTGTGCGCATGGCGATCGCATCGCGCACCGCATAGGAGTAGTGGGTGAACGCCGCGGGGTTCAGCACGACGGGGGTGGCGGTGTCGGCCGCTTCGTGCAGCCAGCCGATCAACGTCGCTTCATCGTCGGTTTGGCGCACCTCGACGTCGAGTCCGAGTTCGCGACCGGCGTCGACACATGCTGCCTCGAGGTCGGCGTAGGTATAGGCGCCGTAGATGTCGGGCTCACGGGATCCGAGCCGGGCCAGATTTGGTCCGTTGAGGACCAGCACCTTCGTCACCGTGCCACCTCCGCGTAGGCCGCCTCGAGCAGCTCGGAATCGGGATCAGACAAGATCGTTGCGCGGCCGAGCCCTTCGAGCACCACGAACCGCAGCATTCGACCGCGCGTCTTCTTGTCAAGATTCATCGCGGAGCGCAACTGCGGCCAGGCATCAGCAGGATAGGACGTCGGGAGGTCTAACGAGTCGAGCACCGCCCGGTGTCGCGCGGCTGTCTCGACATCGAGATATCCGGCGGTGCGAGCCAGCGCGGCCGCGAACACGAGACCAACCGACACCGCATCACCGTGCCGCCAGCGGTAGCTTTCGCGTTTCTCGATGGCGTGGGCCAAGGTGTGCCCGTAGTTCAGGATCTCTCGACCAAGACCACCGGGGCCGACAGCCGACATCTCGCGCAAGTCGGCGCCCACCACCGCAGCTTTGACTGCAATCGCGCGCCCGACGAGTTCGGCAGTGTGTGGTCCGGACGGCGTGACCGCCGCCGACGGGTCAGCCTCGATCAGCGTGAGAATCACCGGATCGGCGATGAACCCGGCTTTTACGATCTCCGCGAGCCCAGCCGCATAATCTGCTCGGGGTAGCGAATCGAGCGTCGACAAATCGCAAATGACCGCCGACGGTGGATGGAATGCGCCGACGAGGTTCTTACCTGCGTCGACGTTGATGCCCGTCTTGCCGCCAATCGCGGCATCGACCATGCCGAGCAGCGTGGTGGGTGCCAGCACTACGCGGACGCCGCGCAGCCAGGTGGCGGCGATGAAGCCGGCGAGATCGGTCGCGGCTCCCCCACCGACACCGACGACAAGGTCGGTTCTAGTGAACCCATGCGCGGCAAGGGTGTCCCATGCGGCAACCGCAACCGACGCGACCTTCGCACCCTCGGCGTCGGGCACGGTGATGCGAGTCACCTCGACCCGCGGCGACAGCGCGGCCTCAATGGTGTCAACGACAGTGGCCACCGCACGTTGATGCACCAGCGCAACCCGTCGCACGTCAGCAGGAATGACGTCGGCGATGTTGGCAAGGGCTCCGGAACCGACAATCACGTCGTAGGGCTGATCACCAGTGACGGTGATGCGGTCGCTCACCGGATCGCCTCGGCGACTTCGGCAGTAACGGCAGTGACCGTCTTGCCGGAGCTGATCACGATGGTCGTCGCGACTTCTTCATACAGCGGCCGTCTCGCCTGCATCATCGCGTGCAATTGTGCGCGCGGGTTGATCAGCAACAGTGGGCGATCACGGTTGAATCCCACCCGCTTCGTCGCATCGGCCAGTTCGACGTCGAGATAGACGACCCGGTGGTCGCGCAACAGTTCGCGGGTGTGCGCATCGAGGATCGCTCCGCCGCCGAGCGCCAGCACGCCGTCGTGCTCCCGGAGAGCGGCCGCAACGGCGACCCGTTCGAGATCGCGGAATCGCTCCTCGCCGTGCTCGATGAAAACGTCGGACACTTTCATGCCGGCCGCTTCCTCGACGTCCGCGTCGGTATCGCGGAATGTCGTACCGAAGCGGCTCGCCAGCAATCGACCGACGGTGCTCTTGCCTGCGCCAGATGGGCCGACCAGGACGACGAGCGGCGCCATCAGCGCGTCATGACGGCACATGACAATACTGCTCGCGTCTTCACGGGACGACCAGGTTGTCGAGGTAGCCGCGGACGTTGCGGCGTACTTCATCGACCGAGTCGCCGCCGAACTTCTCCAGCACAGCGTCCGCAATGACGAGTGCGACCATCGCCTCGGCAACAACACCCGCAGCGGGCACGGCGCAGACGTCACTGCGCTGGTTGATCGCCTTGGCCGCTTCGCCGGTCGCGACGTCGATGGTGTCGAGTGCCCGGGGAACCGTCGAGATCGGCTTCATGGCAGCTCGCACCCGCAACGGCTCGCCCGTCGACATGCCGCCCTCGGTGCCACCAGCGCGATTCGTGCGCCGACGTACGCCGTTCACCGTGTTCTCGATCTCATCGTGCGCGAATGAACCGCGTCGCCGTGCCGACTCGAAGCCGTCGCCGATTTCGACTCCCTTGATTGCCTGGATTCCCATCAGTGCACCGGCCAGGCGTGAGTCGAGCCGGCGATCCCAGTGCACATGGCTACCAAGGCCCGGCGGCACACCGTGCACCACGACCTCGATGACACCGCCGAGTGTGTCGCCGTCGCGACGGGCATCGTCGATCTCGGCGACCATCGCTGCACCGG
>Ga0209863_10000646_pt1 | contig 16048 bp, 12 predicted proteins | sample OrgsoiDNA2013046_FD_185796 | JGI IMG/M metagenome (GOLD analysis project Ga0209863, IMG submission 185796) | Permafrost soil microbial communities from the Arctic, to analyse light accelerated degradation of dissolved organic matter (DOM) -... | ecosystem: Environmental > Terrestrial > Soil >...
TACATCAAAATAATAGCAGCGCAATAAAGCTGTTCGCAGAGACTCGGCCACTTTTACAGTGGTATCAGATTTGACAAATGGATTTCCGTCACGGTCGCCGCCAGGCCAGAAACCCATCTGAATGACTGGGTTCTTATCACTGACGGCATCCGGGAATTGCGATTTCAGCGAGGATAAAATTTTCCCGGCTGCATGATAAAAAATATTCTCGAGGTACCAGAGGAGGCTGACGGCTTCATCGTAAGGTGTGGGTTTTTGTTTTTTCAGGAAAGGGGTCTTCCCAAGCTGTTGCATGAACGTGTTGATTTCAGCTGCGTTATTCTGGATCACCGCCCGGGAGAGATCATTGATGATTCCCAGTACGGGGCCCGGGTAAAACTGTGTCGGGTGCGCTGTCAATACAAGCCTTACGGCATAGTCGGTCAGTTTTTCTTTCAATTCTTCTTCTTTATCATATTGAACCACTTCAGATGACAGGTGTTTCAGCGTTCCGGTTCCTCCCATATCATTTACACTGGTAAAAGCAGAATCTTCCAGAGCATCAAAGAGAACAACCTGCCTTTCCACATACTGCACGAAACGAAAAAGGATATCCGATTTTTCACGATCCGTTCCATCGGGATAATGTTTGCTGAAAAACTCTTCTATAATTTGAACGGGACTTTGTTTTTTATGATATCCTTCTTCGCAATAGGTAAGCAGAAGGGATAAAAAAATACCCGTTTTTTCAATCCGGTGAAAGGGCAGGGAAGTAAAGAGGCTGTTGTATAACTGAAATTTTATGCCGACCAGGTTTTTAAATTCCTGTAATCCGGTAGCTTGGTTACTCATAAGCGAATTTAAAATTCATTCAACAAATGGAGCAATATATAAGCAGGAAATCAAAACTATAGAGTAAAATCGTTTGATATAGTATAAATTATCACGATTTGTTTCATTTTCATTAATATAATTCGTTAGCTTTGCCTCTCTTTTACCCAAATGAATTGTCCGGTCATTCATATTTACAATATTCCCGCTATTACCCGCACTACCGGTGTCACCATTGCTATTACCACAACGACCCTTTAGGGGTTATATAATTACATATTATTTCCGGGCTCAGGCTGTTTACAGAACAGGTTCTCTTTTACCATTTTTCTTTCTTAAAATTTTTGTTCATGCAGGTTCTTAAGTTTGGAGGCTCTTCGGTAGCCAATGCTGATCATATCAGCAAGTGCATTGCCATCATTGATAAGGCAATTGAAAAAGATAAAACTATCGTGGTGGTTTCAGCCCTGGGCGGCATTACCGACAGTTTACTGCATTGTGCTACGGCAGCTTCATCCGGAGATGAAACCTATCTGGATTCCCTTAAGGCAATAGAGCAAAGGCATCTCGATACCGTTCGCGAACTGATTCCGGTTACCAGCCAGAGCAGCATCCTGACTATGGTGAAAAAAACATGTAACGAACTGGAAGATATTTTCAAAGGTATATTTCTGTTACGGGAACTTTCTGCCAGAACAAAAGATCATGTGGTCAGCTTTGGGGAGTTATTGTCCTCAAGGATCATATCGGCAGGATTTACCGCAAGGGATATCGCAAATAACTGGAAAGATTCCCGGGATCTGATTATTACCGATTCCCGGTTCGGCCATGCCCTGGTTGATTTCGAGGCGACACAAAAAAAGATGAATGGCTATTTTCAGTCCGTTTCGGCCACACTCTATATTGTTCCTGGATTTATTGCATCCAATAGCACAGGCATTACAACCACCCTGGGCAGGGGAGGAAGTGATTATACCGCTGCCATTTATGGAAGTGTAATGAATTGCAGGAGAATTGAAATATGGACGGATGTGTCGGGCATGATGACGGCTGATCCTCGTCTGGTCAGCAATGCCCGCGTGATTCCGGATATTTCTTACCAGGAAGCAATGGAGCTTTCTCATTTTGGCGCCAAAGTTATTTATCCGCCAACACTACAGCCGGTCATGAACAAGGGGATACCGGTATGGATAAAAAATACATTTGTCCCGGATGATCCGGGTACGCTCATTGAAAAAGTTTCAAGCATCTCGGGTAGCACTATACGCGGTATTTCGAGTATTCACCGGATTGCGCTGCTGAGCCTGGAAGGAAGCGGAATGATAGGTATTCCCGGCTTCTCAAAAAGATTATTTGAAGCCTTGTCCAGACAACAGATCAATGTGATTTTGATAACACAGGCATCTTCAGAGCATTCCATTTGTGTGGGCGTGGATAACTCGCAGGCAGCCCTCGCGAAGGTTTCTATTGACGATGCATTTACTCCGGAGATCCAGTCTGGCACAGTTCTGCCATTGATTGTAGAAGAAGAATTGGCCATCGTGGCTCTCGTTGGAGATAATATGAAGAGCCATCCGGGAATCAGCGGAAAATTATTTGGTGTGCTGGGAAGAAACGGGATCAATGTCCGGGCCATAGCGCAAGGTTCTTCCGAAAGAAATATTTCAGCTGTGATATCAACGAAAGACGTTAAGAAAGCTGTTAATGTTTTACATGAAGATTTTTTTGAAGCCACTTATAAACAACTAAATCTTTTTATTACCGGAACGGGGAATGTGGGCAGGAGACTGATCCATCAGCTGGCGCAGCAAAAACATTTTCTCCTGGACCAGCTTCGGTTACAGGTGCGCGTTACCGGACTGGCGAATAGCCGGAAAATGCTGATACAGGAAGAAGGAATCGATTTGAATAACTGGCAGACTGAACTCGAGAAAGGGGAACCGATGCATCTCCGGGATTATATTAAAATCATCCATTCAAAAAACCTGCGCAATTCGGTGTTTGTAGACGTTACTGCCAACAAAGAAGTAGCATTGGGATATGAGCATCTTCTGCTGAAAAGTATTTCGGTAGTGGCCTGTAATAAAATCGCCAGCTCTTCTCCCTACAGTTATTACCGGCGCCTGAAAGATTTATCCAAGGAATTCAATGCGGCATATTTTTTTGAGACCAATGTGGGCGCGGGACTGCCGGTGATCGGCACACTCAACGATCTGCTGCGGAGCGGGGATAAGATCAGGAAAATAGAAGCGGTGCTGAGTGGTACATTGAATTTTGTTTTTAATCATTACGACGGGAAATCCAAATTCGCTGCGGTTGTGAAACAGGCGCAGGATGAAGGATATACCGAGCCCGATCCCCGCCTGGATCTGAGTGGTACTGATGTGATGCGCAAAATCATGATCCTGGCGCGTGAAGCGGGAAACGCCATTGAAATGGAAGATATCCAAAACAATATTTTTCTGCCGGCCTCCTGCATGGAAGGATCGGTGGCGGATTTTTATAAGGCCATGGAAATGGAAGAATCGCATTTCAAAAAATTATATGATGCCGCCGCAGCTGAAGAGAAGAAATTGAAATTTGTTGCGAGTTATGAAAACGGAAAAGCTTCCGTGGGCCTGCAGCATGTGGGACCCTCCCATGATTTTTATCATTTATATGGTAAGGATAATATCGTCCTTTTTTATACCGATCGTTATCCAGAACAACCACTGGTGATCAAGGGAGCAGGCGCCGGTGCAGAGGTAACGGCCTCCGGGGTTTTTGCCGATATCATCAGGGCGGCGAACGCTTAACTTGCAATTATGAAAGAGATTACCGTACACGCACCGGCTACTGTTGCAAACCTGGTTTGCGGTTTCGACGTGCTCGGACTTTGCCTGGCTGAACCCTATGATGTCATGCGGGTGCGCCTGCTTGATAAGCGCCAGGTGATCATCCGCACCACAGATAATTTTCCACTGCCTTCTGATCCGGCCCTGAATACTGCCGGTGCTCCTCTATTGGAAATGCTGGCTGTACTGAAACAGGATGTGGGTTTTGAGGTGATCATTACAAAACAGATTAAACCGGGAAGCGGAATTGGCTCCAGTGCTGCCAGTGCTGCGGGTGCCGTGGTTGCTGCCAATGAGTTGCTGGGAAATATATTTACGAATGAAGAACTCGTGCGCTTTGCGATGTTTGGCGAAAAAGTGGCTTCGGGTGTAAAACATGCCGACAATATCGCGCCCTGTATTTACGGCGGCGTTACCCTGATCCGTTCTATTTTTCCATTGGACATTGTTCCCATCGCGTCACCGGTTTTATTCGTCTCTGTGCTTCATCCGCAAATCGAAGTAAGGACTTCCGATGCCCGTGAAATACTAAGAAAGGAAGTGCTGCTCAAAGATGCGATCAGGCAGTGGGGAAATATTGCCGGACTGGTAGCCGGCCTGATGAAAGGCGATTATGAACTGATTGGCCGTTCGCTCGAAGACGTGATTATAGAGCCGGTAAGATCCATACTGATTCCGGGTTTCGATATAATCAAATCAGAGTGTAAAGCTGCGGGAGCCATTGGAGGCGGAATATCCGGCTCCGGCCCTTCCATATTTATGCTGAGTAAGGATGAACCTACAGCAAGAGTGGTTGCGGGAGTTATGCAATCGGTTTATGACCGGATCGGTGTGAATTATCATATTTATGTTACTACCGTGAATTCAAAGGGAGTAACCAGGCTTAAAGCGTAAAGCGCAAAGCATAAAGCAAAAACATGTTATTCTACAATCTCAACAAACCCTCAGAAAAAGTAGATTTCAGGACCGCAACCATCCAGGGGATGGGCTCCGAAAAAGGTTTGTTTTTTCCTGAATATATTCCCCGTTTTCCGGAATCCTGGATTTATAACCTGGACAGTGAGCCGGATGAAGAAATTGCCTGGTATGTGATGAACCAATATGTAGGAGACTCCATGTCCGAAAAAACACTGAGGGAAATTTTACAGGAAACGATTTCATTTGATATTCCACTTTTAAGGCTTTCTTCCAGGATTTCAACTCTTGAGCTATTTCACGGCCCCACCCTGGCGTTTAAAGACGTGGGAGCCCGGTTCATGAGTCGATGCCTTGGACATTTTATGAAAGGGCAGGACAAGCCTGTTACCGTGCTCGTAGCTACCTCCGGCGACACCGGTGGGGCGGTAGCCAGTGGTTTCCTGGATGTGGGAGGTGTGAATGTGGTCATCTTGTATCCTTCGGGAAAAGTGAGTCTTGTACAGGAACTGCAACTGACTACTTCCGGGAGGAATATAATGGCTTATGAAGTAGATGGTAGTTTCGATGATTGCCAGACCCTTGTCAAACAAGCTTTTTCGGACCAAGAACTGAACGAAAAGATTTTTCTGACTTCAGCCAATTCAATTAATGTCGCCCGCTGGCTTCCGCAACAGATTTATTATTTCCTGGCATGGAAACAATGGAGCGATAAACTCAAACCTCCCGTTGTCTCCGTGCCCAGCGGAAATTTCGGGAATATCTGCGCAGGGCTGCTGGCCTATCATTCCGGGCTTCCTGTATCGCATTTTATCGCCGCCTGCAATTCCAATGCGGTGATTCCGGAATATTTAAAAACCGGTGTCTATAAGCCTGAAAAGGCCAGAGCCACTTTGTCCAATGCCATGGATGTGGGCGATCCGAGCAATTTCGTAAGAGTGTTGGCCTTGTTCAATTCAGAATTTGAGCCCCTGAAAAAAATGATGAGCAGTGAAAGTATTTCGGATCAAGAAACGGGCGAAGCCCTGGCCTCCATTTACCATCTTTATAAATATCAGGCAGATCCACATGGAGCCGTCGGATGGCTCGCACTGAACCGATGGCTGGAGAAGCATCCGGACGAATCAGGTATATTTCTGGAAACGGCCCATCCGGTGAAATTTCCCGAAGTGGTAGAGCAATTCAGCGGGCATTCCGTGGTTATCCCCGAATCCGTTTCTGAATTATTTGAGAAAAAGAAAAGTTCAGTGAAAATGGCGGCCGACTATCAATTGTTCCGGAAAGAGTTGCTGGCCGTCAGGTAGTCCTATTTCAATTCGACGGTTAATTTGGCAATTCGGTCGACTCGCAGGATTTTTATGCTCCGTTTTCATTACTTTCATTTCATTATTTTTATACATTAAACCTTAAATAAAAAAGTATGAAAAGTTTGAAACTATTTGCTTTGAGCGCTTTTGTATTGCTCATCTCGGCAAAAACCAATGCGCAAAAAGTAAAACTCGAAGAAGGCGATCTTTCCCCACTGAAATCAGAAAAAACACTTGCTTTTACCTTTAGTTACGATAGTATGATGATAGGCGCCGGAAAGGGATCTGGACATCCCGGACCTCCGCATCCTCCGGGACCTGGACATCATGGACAACAGACAGAGGCGGAATACGTTGCAAAACACACTGAAGATTATAATAAAAAATCACCTGGAAAAGGCGATGAGTGGGCCAAGGCCTGGAAAGACGACAGGGAAACACTGTATGAACCAGCATTCACAAAAGAATTTGAAAAATATGCTTCTTTGCAACCTGATCCGAAATCCAAGTATACCCTGATCTTCAAAACCACTAATACAGAACCCGGGTTTAACGTAGGATTTATGCGCCACAATGCCGAGATCAGTGGAGTTGCCTGGATCGTTGAAACGGCAAACAAATCCCATGTGATTGCTAAAATTTCAGTTACGAATGCCCCCGGCGGAAGTTTTTTTGAAAATGACTACGCTACCGACGAACGAATTTCAACCTGTTACAGTGAAGCGGGGAGAGGGCTTGGATACTTCATTAAGGGGAAACTGTGATGGGCTGAAGGCTTAATATTGGATCATCCCTTTATGCCTTCCGGGTATTATGTTCTGATAAGCTCCGGTTGCATAATTCAGTTTTTAAAACCCTGCTCCCTGATTATCCGGGACGGGGTTTTTTGTAAACTGCTTGTCATTACCCATCCACCTTCTCAAGGCAAAGGGTGATTCGGTGGGCGAAGAGTTTTAGGCCCTGGGCTTTCGGCTTTAGGCAAACACCGTACAAGTATGCGGTTGTGAAAAGGCAAAAATGCAGAGTGTGTACAGAGGCTCTGTGAAATTTATTTTCCGGTCAAATTGGGCTTTTTCAATCCGGCAGTATGTCGTGGATCCCCTGTCAGGTTATTACCTGCTTCCTATTGTCTTCTCTATTTGTTGCTGTCGGGTAGCTGTCTACAGGAAGAGAACAGCATGGACACAGCCACCATGAGCGAAGCCAACAAGAAGCTTGTTATTAAAGTAAGAAGCCGACCCTGAATTGCGGAGATCCAAATTTATTTTACAGAGCCTCTGTACACACTCTGCAATTTCCCTACTTCATTACCCCATTTTTGTGATGTCAATAGGGTTACCGGCATTGGAGATGACTGGCTGCGAAAAAAAATAATCTCAATCATCCTCCTGAAGCTTGCTTAGACCGCTGTTGATGATGAGTTCTATTTTTTAAAAATTAAAAATCCAAACTAAGCGTCAAGGCCTTTTTTCTTTTTATGATTAAATTTGAACGGCCAACGGTCAACGTCTAACGATCAGTCATTCCTGCATCAAACCTTTGCGATCCTAGTACTATCCTTGTACTAAACAATCTATTTCCCCTATGAAAGCACATGGTTGACACAAGGTTCACACAAGGATTAGTGATGGTGTAAGCTCTTATTTCGTTGATTATGATATGGTTAGCGCATCAGATGAGTCGGTCAGGGCAGGTCGCTTAAACATAATATATTGATATTCATAAAATTGCGGATGTAAGTCGGAATGCTCAGAAAACAAAAGAGGCTGCCTTTTTCAAGACAGCCTCTTCTTTATAATTCAGGCCTTAAGCTTTTTGCTTTAAGCTTAAAAAGGCTTTAATCGAATCTGAGATCAAGTCCGAGTCCGCGCAATTCATGAACCAATACATTGAATGATTCAGGAATACCTGCTCTCGGGATACTATCGCCTTTCACAATGGCTTCATAAGTCTTCGCGCGGCCGATGATATCATCCGATTTCAGGGTAAGCAGTTCCTGCAGGATATTAGAAGCACCGTAGGCTTCGAGAGCCCATACTTCCATTTCCCCGAAACGCTGACCTCCGAACTGCGCCTTACCACCCAACGGCTGCTGGGTAATGAGACTGTAAGGTCCGATACTGCGGGCATGCATTTTATCATCCACCATATGGTGCAGCTTAATGATGTATATGATACCTACTGTAGCTTTCTGGTCAAACCGGTCGCCGGTTTCACCATCATACAGGTAAGTATGTCCAAATACAGGTAAACCTGCCCTGTCGATATGTTCAGCGATTTCTTCGACCGTTGCCCCGTCGAATATCGGTGTTGCGAATTTCAAACCGAGTTTTTCACCTGCCCATCCCAGAACGGTTTCATAGATCTGCCCCAGGTTCATACGGGAAGGTACGCCGAGCGGGTTCAGTACGATGTCAACCGGTGTTCCGTCTTCAAGGAATGGCATGTCTTCAGCACGTACAATTTTAGCGACGATACCTTTATTACCATGGCGTCCCGCCATTTTATCGCCCACTTTCAATTTACGTTTAACAGCCAGGTACACTTTTGCCAGTTTCAATACACCGGCCGGTAACTCATCACCGATGGATATATTGAACTTTTCTCTCTTATATCTTCCCAGCTCTTCGTTGTACTTGATATTGTAGTTATGCAGAAGAACGTTAACCAGTTCATCTGATTTCGCATCGCCTGTCCATCCCAGGGGATTGACATTCAGATAATCGATACCACTCAGATTTTTTTGTGTGAACTTCGCGCCCTTTCCGATCTGCACTTCGCCGAAATTGTTATTGACTCCGGTGGATGTATGATCTTTCAGTAATACCTGCAATTTAGAGATCAGCACTTCGAGTAAATCTGTTTCATTTTTCTCGTGCACTTTCTCAATCTTATCTAACACCGCTTTCTCACGAACCTTTGCATTTTTATCTTTCTTCGCGCGTTGAAAAAGTTTTTTACTGATTACAACACCTTCCGTTCCGCTCGGTGCTTTCAGGGAAGCATCTTTCGCATCGCCGGCTTTGTCGCCGAAGATTGCGCGGAGTAGTTTTTCTTCCGGAGTCGGATCGCTTTCACCTTTCGGTGTGATCTTACCAATCAGAATATCGCCTTCCTTGATCTGCGCGCCTACCCGGATGATACCGTTTTCGTCAAGATCCTTGGTGGCTTCTTCAGATACATTGGGAATATCAGGAGTCAGTTCTTCTTCACCTAGTTTGGTGTCCCGTACTTCGAGTTCGTATTCGGAAATATGAACGGAAGTAAACAAATCTTCACGTACCACTTTTTCACTGATAACAATCGCATCTTCGAAATTGTAACCCTTCCATGGCATGAATGCCACTTTCAGATTTCTTCCGAGCGCCATTTCACCGTGCTGAACGGCGTATCCTTCAGTAAGGAAATCACCTTCCTTCACACGCTGTCCTTTTTTGACGGCGGGCTTCAGGTTGATACAGGTTTCCTGGTTCGTTTTGATGAACTTGGTTAGCTTGTATATTTTCAGATCGTCTTCAAAGCTGACGAGCTTTTGTATTTCATTTCTTTCGTAACGAACATGAATTTCATTTGCGTCTACAAATTCCACCACACCTTCGCCTTCAGAGTGGATCTGGATACGTGCATCGCGGGCAGCTTTTGCTTCCAGTCCGGTACCTACGATCGGCCTTTCAGGCAGAATCAGTGGTACGGCCTGACGTTGCATGTTTGATCCCATCAACGCACGGTTGGCATCGTCATGTTCAAGGAAGGGGATGAGTGAAGCACTCAAACCAACGATCTGGTTTGGTGCAACGTCCATGTATTCCACTTCGTTCCTGTCCAGGATCGGAAAATCACCGGTTTGACGCGAAACGATTTTATCCTCAACGAAATTTCCTTTATCATCCAATGCAATGTTTGCCTGCGCAATTTTGGCGATATCTTCTTCTTCCGCGCTCAGGTAAGTGAGTTTCTTCATATCCACCTTGCCTTCATTTACTTTCCGGTAAGGGGTTTCAATGAATCCCATTTCGTTGATCTTCGCATGTACGCAAAGTGTTGAAATGAGTCCAATGTTTGGTCCTTCCGGCGTTTCAATGGTACAGAGACGGCCATAATGTGAATAATGCACGTCACGTACTTCAAAGCCGGCTCTTTCGCGGCTAAGACCTCCGGGCCCGAGGGCGGAGATACGGCGCTTATGTGTTATTTCACTTAAAGGATTCGTTTGATCAAGGAACTGTGACAACTGTGAGGTTCCAAAAAATGAATTGATCACGGAAGAAAGTGTTCTTGCATTGATCAGATCCACCGGAGTGAAAACTTCATTGTCACGTACGTTCATACGTTCACGGATGGTACGTGCCATACGGGCAAGGCCCACGCCGAACTGAGCGTATAATTGTTCACCCACGGTACGTACACGACGGTTGCTCAGATGATCGATATCATCGATTTCTGCTTTACCATTCGTTAAACGCACCAGGTATTTAATAATCTCAATCATATCACCCTTCGTCAGTGTTTTCTGAGTCAGTGGCAGATTTAATTGGAGTTTACGGTTAATTTTATATCGGCCTACTTCGCCGAGATCATACCGTTTGTCGCTGAAGAATAATTTATCAATGATGCCACGTGCTGTTTCATCATCGGGTGCATCGGCACCGCGCAACTGACGATAGATATGCTGAACTGCTTCCAGTTCACTATTTGATGTATCCTTATTCAGTGTGTTGTAAATGATAGCATAGTCTCCACCCACATCTTCTTTCTGAATAAAAACACTCTTCACATCCATTTCGATTACCATATCGATGGCTTCTTCATCGAGCACAGTATCACGTTCCAGTACGATTTCATTTCTTTCGATAGAAACAACTTCGCCGGTATCTTCATCCACAAAATCTTCTACCCAGGTTCTCAAAACGCGGGCAGCGAGTTTCTTGCCGATGTATTTATGCAGTGTTTTTTTATCCACTTTCACCTCATCGGCCATGCCGAATAATGCGAGGATATCTTTATCTGTTTCATATCCAATGGAACGGAGAAGTGTCGTGACCGGGAATTTCTTCTTGCGGTCTATGTACGCAAACATCACGTTATTGATATCGGTAGCGAATTCCATCCATGCGCCCTTGAAAGGGATTACACGGGCAGAATAAATCTTGGTTCCGTTCGGGTGGATGGATTGTCCGAAGAATACACCTGGTGAGCGATGGAGCTGAGAAACAACCACACGTTCAGCGCCGTTGATTACAAAGGTTCCACGCGGAGTCATGTAAGGTATATTTCCCAGGAACACATCCTGAACAATTGTCTGGAAGTCCACATGCTCTTCGTCGTTACAACTGAGTCGCAGTTTCGCTTTCAGCGGTACAGCATAAGTAAGTCCGCGTTCCATACATTCTTCAATCGTATAACGGGGTGGATCGATGAAGTAATCAAGGAACTCCAGCATGAAAATATTCCTCGTATCGGTGATCGGGAAATTTTCCTTGAATACCTTGAACAAACCTTCAATGTTACGCTTGTCGGGAGTGGTTTCCAATTGGAAAAACTCCTTAAAAGACTGGATCTGTACTTCGAGAAGATCGGGTGTTTCAGCAAGGTGTTTAATCTTACCGAAATTGATCCTTGGTGTGAGCTTTGTGGAAGACATATGGTATATATCCTGTTTTAAATGTTCAAACTACAGTTCGCGGGAAAACAAAAAAATGCCCCGTGAATTCAATGAATTCACAACGCATTGATTAATAGCATGTTATATTGTGCTGAATGTTTATAGCTTAATTGATAATACAAACGGACGGCAAAGTTAAGGATTTTATGCTAAAAACTTGGTCTTTCAGTATAAAATAGTTGACAGTATACAGTTGACAGTTGACAGGCTATTTTGGACTAATTCAAATATGTTATTTATTCCTTCATTTTTCATTAACCTGTCAACTGTCAATTGCGTACTGTCAACTTAAAATGAAAATGGAGAATGACTACAAGCAATCATTCTCCATTCGTATTAAAATACGTTAGAAATTACTGAATTTCAACGTCAGCACCTGCTTCTTTCAGTTTGGCAACCAGACCTTCTGCATCTGCCTTGCTGACACCTTCTTTAACGGGCTTTGGAGCTCCGTCAACCAGGTCTTTCGCTTCTTTCAAACCAAGACCTGTCAGGTCTTTAACGATCTTAACCACGTTCAGTTTGTTTGCACCTGCAGCTTTCAGAATAACTGTGAATGCAGTTTTTTCTTCAGCAACAGCTGCAGCACCGCCAGCAGCCGGACCGGCAACAGCTACAGCTGCAGCAGCAGGTTCGATACCGTACTCTTCTTTCAGGATTTTTGCGAGTTCATTAACTTCTTTTACAGTCAGGGATACCAACTGTTCTGCGAAAACTTTTAAATCTGCCATTTTGTTTGAATTTTTCCCCCTTCATGTTCGGCTTCGCCTACTCCGGAGGATGGTTATTAAAAAAATATTTATTTTTTAGCAGGAGGGAGGCTGGAGGCTTGAAGCAGGAGGCAAATAAAATGCCTCAGGCTTCGCGCTTCCTGCCTCGCGCCTAAGCTTGTGCTCGTGCTTCAAGTGCCTGAACGAGACCAGCCAGTTTTGCACCTGCGTTTAATCCGCTGATTACATTTTTGGCAGGTGACTGCAACAGACTGATGATTTCTCCGATCAGATCATGTTTGCTCTTCAGGGTAGTGAGTGTTTTGAGTTGGTTATCTCCTTCAAAAACATCACCGTCGATGAAAGCTGCCTTCAGTACCGGTTTTTCAAGATTGGAATCCTTCCTGAAACTGGTAATGATCAGGGCCGGCTCTTTTGCATTTTCGGAGAAGAGCAGGGCTGTAACACCATTCAATGAATTGAATACACCGGAATAACGGGAAGAATCCAGATTTTCCAGCGCTTTCTTAATGAGGGTATTCTTAGCCACTTTCATTTCAACTTTTTTATTGAAACAAATGCGACGCAGTTTGCTTACCTGTGCAACTGAAAGCGATTCAGTATTGGTAACATAAAAATTGTTGTATTGAGAGAACTTGCCTTTCAGCACTTCAATAACTTCGTTTTTTTGATCTTTGGTCATAACCTTATTTTAAAATATATTATTGAGCTGCAAAAGCGCGGGTGTCAATTGAAATAGATGGGCTCATCGTGGAGGCCATAAATACGCTTTTTACGTAAGTGCCTTTAGAGGTGGCTGGTTTTGCACGGATCACCGCATTGATCAGCTCCTGGCTGTTCTGCGTGATTTTTTCAGGTGAAAAACTCACTCTCCCGATAGAAGCGTGAATGATTCCCGCCTTATCCACTTTAAAGGCAATTTTACCACCCTTTACTTCATTTACGGCAGCGGCAACATCATTTGTAACAGTTCCTGTTTTAGGATTTGGCATCAGATTGCGCGGGCCCAGTACTTTACCCAGTTTACCGATTTTAGGCATCACAGCAGGGGTGGCAATTACAACATCCACATCTACCCATCCGCCTTCAATCTTTGTGATATATTCGTCCAATCCTACATAGTCAGCCCCGGCAGCTATTGCGGCAGCTTCCTTATCAGGAGTGCATAATACCAATACGCGTTTTGTTTTACCGGTTCCGTGCGGAAGACTTACAGTTCCCCGAACGGACTGGTCTGCTTTTTTCGGATCCACTCCGAGGCGGATATGCAGGTCAACAGAGGCATCAAACTTTGTGATGTTCACTTCCTTTACCAGGGAAGAGGCATCTTTCAGCGTGTAGGTTTTATTTTTGTCAACCTTAGCGGCAACAGATTTTCTTTTTTTAGAGATGGCCATATCATAATTTTTTTAAGTGTTCAGAATCAATTGTCCCATGGAGCTTTGCCTTCCACATTGACGCCCATGCTGCGTGCCGTACCGGCCACCATACGCATGGCGCTTTCAACGGTAAAGCAGTTCAGGTCGGGCATTTTGTCTTTCGCAATTGCTTCTACCTGGGTCCAGTTGACCTTACCTACTTTGTTACGATTTGGCTCTTTGGATCCGCTCTGTAATTTGGCTGCCTCCAGGATTTGGACAGCCGCAGGCGGTGTTTTGATGATAAATTCGAAGGATTTGTCTGAGTACACTGTAATTAAAACAGGAAGAACTTTTCCTATTTTATCCTGGGTCCTGGCATTGAACTGCTTACAGAACTCCATGATGTTAATACCCTTTGATCCTAGTGCAGGTCCGATGGGGGGAGCCGGGTTGGCCTGACCGCCCTTTACCTGCAACTTGACATAACCGGAAATTTGCTTTGCCATGTTTACATTTTTTGGTGTTAACGACCCGGTTAAACCGGATCTCCCAAACCATACGTTATAATAAGAACTCTGTATTGGGGTCGCAAAATTAGGGTTAATTCCTGAATATTACAAAACCATATTTAAGCCTAAGCCTAAGCCTAACGCCTAACGCTTAACGCTTGGGTAAAATCAAAATAATGAAGAGGGCTAAGAAATTCATTCGTACATGCGAACCTAGGATTTCCTTTCTTTAAACTGCCAATTGTCAACAACAAACGACTCTATAGGCAATCTGGCTTTAAGCGTTTGGCTTTAAGCGTTCAGCGTACTGGCGTTAAGTGTTAGGCTTTAAGCGTTCAGCTCAAAATAAGTGCACTCATTTTTTTCTATATGAATATTTCTGTTTAACTTTTTGCCACAAACATTCATTGCACTCAAATCTTTAAAAAACTTTCTTCAAATTATGGCAAAGTCAAAGAAAAAAGCGGCTAAGAAAAAGGCCTCGCCGAAAAAGAAATCTGCGCCTAAAAAGTCCGCTAAAAAGGCAGCAAAAAAAGCGCCTGCTAAAAAGAAAGCAGCAAAGAAAAAAGCAGCGCCTAAAAAGAAAGCAGCCCCTAAAAAGAAAGTGGCTCCTAAGAAAAAAGCAGCACCCAAAAAGAAGGCAGCAAAAAAAGCAGCACCCAAAAAGGCAGCCCCAAAAAAGAAAGCAGCTCCTAAGAAAAAAGCAGTCAAGAAAGCCAGTCCGGCTCCTGCTCCTGCTACCCCGGCTCCGGAAACACCATCAATCAGCCCGGAAAATTCCAATGGCTCCGGTAGTTCTGATTTGGGCGGCAGTTCTTTCTAAGATTGGTTTTGCAGTTTGAGGAAAACGATAAACAATAAACGAAAAAAGACGCGAACATCGCGTCTTTTTTATTTCTCTCCGGAAAAATCCTAAGCGATTTTTTCTACCTGCATATAATTTAATTCCACGGGTGTGGATCTTCCAAAAATCTTTACGGTAACTTTTAATTTCTTCTTTTCATCATTCACCTCTTCAATAATTCCATTGAAATCATTGAACGGCCCTTCGATAATCTTGATTGTTTCTCCAATGATAAAAGGCTCGCTCATGCTCATTCCGCCGGCTTCTGCCATTTCATCCATTTTACCAAGCATCTTATTCACTTCTGCTTTGCGAAGTGCAATCGGGTTTTCTTTACCCAGGAAATGAATCACGCTCGGGGTATTTTTTACCGCATCCCGTAGGTCATCTCCTAGTTTTCCTTCTACAACTTCCACCATCACATAACCGGGATAATAATTCCTCTCGCGCATAACTTTTTTTCCGTTCTGCACCTTGTACACTTTTTCTATGGGCAGGAAGATCTGTTTTACAACTTCACTCCAACCACCCCGGGAAATTTCCTTATCAAGGTATTCCTTTACTTTTCTTTCTTTACCACTCACTACACGCAGCACATACCACTTAGTCTCCTTGGCAGGAGCTTGTGGTGCCTGTTCTGCCGGATCCGTTGTTGTGGTTTGATTAGTTGTTTCCATCAGGATAATAATGAATAAATGAATTTTAAAACGCCGTTGGAAAATACATCCATAACACCCACCAACAGGGTAATCAGTATAGTCGCAACCAATACGATTACAGTGGATTGCTGAAGTTCTGACCAGCTGGGCCAGGTCACCTTTTCCATTAGTTCTTTATAGGACTCTTTAAAATAATTCGTGACTTTGTTCACAAGAAAAATTTAAAATTTGATGATTTGGAAAACTAAAAATTCGGCTATATTCAATTCGGTAAATGCAGTTCCCTCCATTTCCAAATTCCCAAATTCTCAATTTTCCTTCGCACGGGAACAAGGATTCGAACCCTGATCAAAGGTTTTGGAGACCTCTATTCTAACCGTTGAACTATTCCCGTAGAAAGCTAAAAGCTATCCCGC
>Ga0209863_10000647_pt1 | contig 16043 bp, 12 predicted proteins | sample OrgsoiDNA2013046_FD_185796 | JGI IMG/M metagenome (GOLD analysis project Ga0209863, IMG submission 185796) | Permafrost soil microbial communities from the Arctic, to analyse light accelerated degradation of dissolved organic matter (DOM) -... | ecosystem: Environmental > Terrestrial > Soil >...
CCGGCGCAGACGTCGCGCCAAGCGCGCTTCCCGCCGCCGACGCGTACCTGGCTTTTGCCCCCGACGGCGATCACCTGATCGTCCAGGCCGGCCAGTTCGACGCCCCCTTCACGCTGGAAAACCGCACCTCGGACGCCGCCACCGATTTCATCGAACGCGCGATGGCCGCGCGCACCTTGGGCGTGCCCCGAAACAAGGAGGTCGGCGTGATGCTGCACGGGCTCGTCGCCGGCGACCGTCTCACCTATTCGGGCGGGCTGTTCAACGGCGAGGGACCCGGGTTTCGCAACCTCGACAATCAGGCGGACGCGATCGGGCGCGTCGTGTTCTCGCCCCTCGCCGCCAGCGCGGGGGCGGACGCCTGGCGTCGGGTCTCGATCGGCGGCTCGGCCTGGCGCGGCGATCACGTGAGCGGCGGCCAGCTCCCCGTGCAAGCCACCCCCGGTGGCGTGGTCTTCCTGGAGCCGCACTGGGGCAGCGGCCCGACCGCGCTGCCGCTGGCGCTTCGCGAGCAAGGGACGGTCGAAGCGTTCGGCGGCGAGCTGAACCTGCCGATCGGACCGCGCTTCGGCTTGCGCGGCGAGGTGGTCTGGAAGCGGCAACAGCTCGCCGAAGCCAACGCGACGCTGCTGCCCGCCGGGCCGGTGGCGCCGCTCGGCAACGCCGTTCTTCACGGCATCGCCGGCTATGGCGAAGTCTGGTTCTGGCTCCTCGGCGACGACCACCTGCTGCCGGCGCCCGGACGCGAGCTGCCGCGGCGCCTCGGGCGGCCCGACGCCCCGCTGCTCGGCGACGGCCTCATGCTCGCGCTCCGTTTCGAAGGGTTGAAAGAGGATCTCGACAGCGACAACCACACCCTCGGCGATCCCGGCACGGCCACCACGCGCGTCCTCGCCGGCACCGCCGGCGTGACCTACTGGCGGGGCCGATTCGTGCGTCTCACGGCCAACTACCAGATCAACGGCTGGAGCGGCTCCTCGCAGACGATCCGGTCGCTCGCCCTCGGAGGGACATTCGAGCAGGAGTTTCTGCTGCGCTTCGCGGCGACCATGTGACACGCCCGTCACACGGCCGGCAGGGCGTTGCCGGAAGGCAACGGTGAGCGAAGCGAACCATGCCCGACGCCGTGCCGCCCGAAGGCGGCCTGGCTCCGCCCGGTCCGTTCGTATATAAAGCGGCCGCCATGAGGTTCCTCCCGCACGACGCGTCTTTTTTCACCCATTTCGAGCATCAGGGGCAAAAGACGGTCGAGGGGTGCCGGGCCTTCCTGGAAATGATCGAAAACCCGACCAACCTCGAGTCGCGCGCGGAGCGGGTCAAGCAGATCGAGCACGAGTGTGACGAGATCACCCACGCCGTCGTCGAGGGGCTGCACCGGACCTTCATCACCCCGATCGATCGGAACGACATCCACCGCCTCATCACCAAGATGGACGACATCATGGACATGGTGGAAGCCGCCGCCGATCGCCTGGCGCTCTACGACCTCCCCAAGATGACCCCCGAGGTCGCCGACCTGGCGCGCTGCCTGGTGTCGAGCGCCGAGCACGTGCTGAGCGCGGTCTCCGGCATCCGCAACATCGGCAAGCCGGACGGGATCCTCCAGCACTGCATCGAGATCAACCGGCTCGAGAACGTGGCCGATTCGATCCTGCGCGGGGCGCTGGTGCGCCTGTTCCGTGAAGAAAAAGATCCTATCGCGATCATCAAGTGGAAAGAGATCTACGAGACGCTGGAGTCGGCGACCGATCGTTGCGAGGACGTCGCCAACATCATCGAGGGCGTAGTCCTCGAGAATAGCTGACGGCCCCCATGGTCATGATCGTCGCGATCGTCGTGATCGCGCTCTCCTTCGACTACATCAACGGCTTTCACGACGCCGCCAACTCGATCGCCACCATCGTCTCGACGCGGGTCCTGACCCCGCGCGTGGCGGTGGTGTGGGCCGGCTTCTTCAACTTCATCGCCTTCGTGATCTTTCCGCTGCACGTCGCGCACACCATCGGCAAGGGGATCATCGATCCCAAGATCATCGACGACGCGGTCCTGCTGAGCGCGCTGGGCGGCGCCATCACCTGGAATCTCATCACCTGGTGGTACGGCCTGCCCTCGAGCTCGTCGCACGCGCTGGTGGGCGGCCTGCTCGGCGCCGGGATCAGCAAGGGGGGCTTCGCGGTGGTGCAGCAGAGCGGCGTCGCCAAGACGGCGCTCTTCATCGTCGTGTCGCCGGTTCTGGGGATGATCCTGGGCGGCGGGATGATGGTCCTCGTGGCCTGGGTGTTCCGCCGCAAGCAGCCGGGACGCATCGACCGCTGGTTCAAGCGACTGCAGCTGGTCTCGTCGGCGATGTTCAGCCTGGGGCACGGCGCGAACGACGCGCAGAAGACCATGGGCATCATCCTGGCGATGCTGATCGCCAAGGGCCGGCTGGGCGCCCACGCCGAGCTGCCGATCTGGGTGATTCTCTCCTGCCAGGCCGCGATGGGCCTGGGCACGCTGACGGGCGGGTGGCGCATCGTGCGGACGATGGGGATGCGGCTCACCAAGCTGAAACCTTCCGGGGGCTTCTGCGCCGAGACCGGCGCCGCCGGCATGCTGTTCCTGGCCAGCGCGCTCGGCATTCCGGTTTCGACCACCCACACCATCACCGGCGGCATCGTCGGCGTCGGCTGGGTGAACAATCCTGCCGGGGTCCGCTGGGGCGTCGCGCTGCGAATCGTCTGGGCCTGGCTCTTCACCATCCAGTCGGCCGCGATCGTGGCCGCGGTGCTGTACTTCGGGCTGCGCGCCCTCGGGATCTAACCCGCGACGCGCTAGGAACGAACGACCCGCAACGGGGCGGGCGTCGCCGGGAGCTCGGCCGCGGCGGGCGGTTCGGATTCCTTGATCCCGTCGACGGCGAAGCGGAGCTTACGGTGGAAGAGCGCCTCGAAGAGATCACCCTTTCGCCGCGCGGCCCACAGCTCGAGCTCCGGATCGCCATCGGCATCGACCCGCACCTCCACGGTGCGCGCCGAGACCGAGCAGCGCACCGCGCGGACCAGCCGGGCGTGCGTTCGATCGAGCGCGTCGGCGATGCGCAGGACCGCCGCCAGCACCCGCACCCGATGGCAATCGGTCTTCGAAAGCGACTTCATCACGCCGCGCCCGCGCCGCGGCTCGGCCTTGCGGTGGTGGCGCGCCGTGAGCGCGATGATCTCCACCTCCGAGCGGGAGAACCCCGTCATGGCGTGGCTCTCGATGAGGTACGCGCTGTGCCGGTGGTGGCGGTGCGGCGAAATGTAGAACCCGATGTCGTGCAGCAGCGCCGCGTATTCCAGCAGCTCCGCGTCGCTCTCCGCCAGCTTGTGCAGCCGCCGCGTCTGGTTGAAGATCGACATCGCCAGCCGCGCCACGTGCGAGGCGTGGTCCTCGCGAAACTGGCAGCGACGGGCCAGCTCCATGACGCTGCGCCGCCGCAGGTCGGGGAACTCCTCGACCAGCAGGATGCCCGGCCGGTTCGAGGCGACGTAGTCGGCGACGATTCCTTCGCGCAGCGCGGTCTCACAGAGCGTCGCCTCTTCCGCGCCGCACAGCTCGAGCGCCGTGCGAAACACGACGGCGCCGGCGTAGATCGTGTCGGTGCGCCGCGCGTCGAGCCCAGGCAGGCGCCCCCGCGCCGCCACGGTCATCGTTCCGAGCCGCTGCTCGAGCGCGGCCAGATCGGGCAGCGCGATGGTCGATTTTCCCCCGCCCCCGTCGGCACGCACCAACCCCGCCAGCGCCGACGCCGTGCCCGACGTGAAGGCGACGTTGTCGAATCCCATCGCGCGCAGCCGCGAGATGACCGGATCGAGCATGGTGCGAACCCGTTCGGTCAGGTGCGATCGCTCGCGCGGGCTGGGCGGGTCGGAGCAGGGACAGCTCTCGGCCAGGCGGATGACCCCCAGCTTGAGCGAGGCCGTGAAATACAGCTCTTGCGCGTCGGCCAGCACGATCTCCAGCGATCCGCCGCCCAGATCGAAGAGCGCCACCCGCCGCTTGCCGAGGTCCAGCGATCCCCGCGCGCCGAGGTAGATGAGGCGCGCCTCTTCGTCGCCGCGGATGACGCGGATGTCGATGCCGGCCTCGTCGCGCGCCGCCCGCACGAACTCGCCGCCGTTCTGCGCCTCGCGCACCGCGCTGGTCGCCACCGCCACCAGCGCGTCGACCTTGTGCCGGTCGGCGATCCGCCGCAGGGCGCGGAGCGCATCGAGCCCCCGCCGGAACACCTCCGGCGCGATCACGCCCTTGTGCAGGGTCGAGTCGCCGAGCCGCACCATCTCCTTGGCGCGGTCGAGCACGCGGATGCGCCCCCCCGTCTCCACCTCGGCCACGATGAGGTGGAAGGAGTTCGACCCGACGTCGAGGGCAGCGATACGCATCCCCCTCCACGGTAAACCCTCCCGCGCCCGACCGCGAGCAACAACTATGCGAAGATCGCGCGGCTATCCGGCCCGGCCGGCCCGGCCGCCTGGCCGGCCTAGCCGGCGTCTCTAACTTTTTCGAGGCGCTTGCGCTCGTTGTGGTCGAGGAAACGCTTGCGCAGCCGCAGCGCCGCCGGAGTCACCTCGCACAGCTCGTCCGGGTTGATGAACTCGAGCGCGGCCTCCAGCGAGAACACCCGCGGCGGCGTCAGGAACAGTTTTTCGTCGGCCGCGGTGGTGCGGATGTTGGTCAGCTTCTTGGCCTTGGAGGGGTTCACGATGAGATCGTTGTCGCGCGAGTGCAGGCCGATGATCTGCCCGCCGTAGACCTTGATGCCGGGGCCCAGGAACAGCTGCCCGCGCTCCTGTAGATAAAAGAGGCCGTAGGTGTTGGTCTCGCCGTCGTCCTGCGAGATCAGCACGCCGTTGGCCCGCGAGCGCAGGGGCCCGGCGTAGGGGCCGTAGTTCTTGAAGTTGTGGTGCATGAGCCCCGTGCCGCGCGTATCGGTCAGGAACTGCGAGCGGTAGCCGATGAGACCGCGCGCCGGGCAAAGATATTCGAGGCGCATCCGCCCGTCGCCGGCCGGTCCCATCTCCTGCATGCGACCGCCGCGCCGCCCGAACTCTTCGATGACCGCGCCCGAGTAGGCCTCGTCGAGGTCGATCACCACCTCCTCGTACGGCTCCAGCTTCTCGCCGCTTTCGCCGGTCTTGAAGATGACCTGCGGCTGCGACACCATCAGCTCGTAGCCCTCGCGCCGCATGGTCTCGATGAGGACCGACAGGTGCAGCTCGCCGCGTCCGAGCACGTCGAAGGTGTCGGGCGACTCGGTCTCCTCGACCCGCAGCGCGACGTTCGACTTCACTTCTTTGAACAATCGATCGCGCAGGTTGCGCGAGGTGACGAACTTCCCCTCCTTGCCTGCGAAGGGGCCGTTGTTCGACATGAACTGCATCTTCACCGTCGGCTCTTCGATCTCGAGCAGCGGCAGGATGGTCGGGCGCGCGATCTCCGTGATGGTCTCGCCGACGGTCAGGTCGGCCATGCCGGTCACGGCGCAGATGTCGCCCGCGGCGGCCTCGGCCAGCTCGAACCGCTTGAGCGACTGGTAGCCGAGCAGCTTGGCGACGCGGAATTCCTCGCGCGTGCCGTTGCGGTGCGCGCACAGGACGCGCTCACCCGGCTTGATGCGGCCCGAGTCGATCCGGCCAATCGCCACGTAGCCGAGATAGTCGTCGTAGTCGAGCGTGGTCACCTGCATGCAGAGCGGCGCCTCGATGATGCCGGTCGGCGGCGGCACATACTTCACCACCAGATCCAAAAGCGGGCCCAGGTCGGTGTGCGGGTCGCCGAGATTGTTGACCGCCCAACCTTCGCGGCCCGAGGCGTAGACGATCGGAAAATCGAGCTGCGCGTCGGTGGCGCCCAGCGCGCAAAACAGATCGAAGGTGGCGTCGACGGTGCCTTCCGGATCGCAGCCGACGCGGTCGATCTTGTTGACCACCAAGATCGGTCGCAGGCCCAGCGCCAGCGCCTTGCGGGTCACGAAGCGTGTCTGCGGCATCGGGCCCTCGAAGGCGTCGACCAGCAGGCAGACCGAGTCGACCATCTTGAGCACGCGCTCCACCTCGCCGCCGAAGTCGGCGTGGCCGGGCGTATCGACGATGTTGATACGCGTCCCCTTCCAGGTGATGGCCGTGAACTTGGAAAGGATGGTGATGCCGCGCTCGCGCTCGATGTCGTTCGAGTCCATGGCGCAGTCGGCGATCACCTCGCCGGTGCGGAACTGACCAGCCTGGCGCAGGAAGCCATCGACCAGGGTGGTCTTCCCGTGATCGACGTGCGCGATGATGGCAATGTTCCGCACGTCCTTTCGGAGCGCCTTTTCGGGCGGGCTTGCAATTTCGGGAATGGACGTTACGGACATGGGCGGCAGGTGTACCCGGCCGGGGGCCTCGGCGCAAGTGGTTGCAACCAGGGGCAAGCCCAACCGATGATGCGGCGGTGCATCCGGTGGTGGCAGCGCTTCCGCTCGAGGAAAAGGGCCTGGTCCTGGGCGCCTTGCTGGCCCGGATGCCGCCCGATGACGCCGCTGCCCGTTTTGGGGGCGACATTGGGACGCGCTGTCGGGCCGCGTTAGAGGCACTTTCCGCCGAGACGCGCTCTGGCCGCGCGGCGGCGCTGGCGGCCTTGATCTCGCTGGTGCGGGCGCCGGTGCCGGCCGGCGTCGAGCGGGTCCATCCCGGCTGGCTGCGCGAGCGAATGGCGCCCGAGTCGGTGGCGGTCATTCGCGCCGTGGTCGACGGTCTGCCGATCGAGGTCCGACAGGTCGCCGACGAGATCCTGAGCGAGCGCGGAGAGACGTCGAAAGGTCCCGCGCCGGCGCTGGGGGCCGCCGGGCTGGCTGAGCTTCGCCGCGCCGTCTTCGCCGGTCTGGTACCGATGGCGGGTCCTGGCCTGCCAGCCGGATCGCAGGCGCAGTCCCTGCTGGCGTTGTCGTTCGCGGCGCTCGAGGAGACCATCGAGCTGCGCGGCGCCGAGGCGCTCGGCGTCTCGCTGCAAGGCGCGCCGGCTGCGGTGATCGCTCGGGCCGCCGCGGGCCTGGGTGGGCGGCAGGCGCGTGTGGTGCTGGATGCCGCCGCGCGGTCGGGACCGACCGAGGGGCGGGAAGGTGCTCGCGGCCTGGTCGCGGCGACGGCGGCAGCCAACCCGGGGGCCAACCCGACGAACGTGGCCATGGCCTGGGATCTCGGGGCGCGTTCGCTGGCCGGCGCGCTCGCGGCAGAGGGCAGCGCCACCCGCCAGGCCATCGCCCAAAGGTTGTCGCCCGCCCGCGGGCGGCGCTGGTTGGCTTACGCCGGGGAGTCGAGCGGGTGAGCGCGGGCCGCGTCGTCAAAGGCTTCGGCCACGTCGTTCCCAAGCTCAAGCTCGACGCGCGCGCCGAGGCCGACGAGCTGGTCGCGACCGCGCGCGCCGAGGCGGACGCGATCCGGGGCGAGGCCAAGGCGGTGCGCGAAGCGGCGCGACGGGAGGGTCTCGAGGCCGGCCGCGCCGAAGGGCTGGCCGAAACGGTGTTGACGCTGGCCGCCGCGCGCGCCGAAGCGACCCGCCTCGCCGACCTGTCGAAGGTGGCGGCCATCGCGCTGGCGACCAAAATGGCCGAGAAGATCGTGGGCCGCGCGGTCACCCTCGCCCCGGAGGTCATGGCCGAAATCGTGGGCGAGGCGCTGGCCGTCTGCCGTCCGGGCGCCGGCGTGGTCCGCTTGCGCCTCCACCCCGACGATCTCGCCAGCGTCGAAAGCCGCCGAACGTCGCTGGCGGCGCGGGCGCCGGCCGGGGCCGCGCTCGAGTTTCTGGCCGACGACAGCGTCGGGCGTCACGGTTGTGTGATCGAAACGCCGCAGGGTCGGGTCGACGCGCGGCTGGAGGCTCAGCTGGCCGCGCTCGAGCGCGCGCTGACCGGGGGCGCGCGCCGTGGCTGAAGGGACGAATCCCGGCGGCGCGTTCGATCTCGGCCGGGCGCTGGCCCGTCTCGACACCGCGGCGCCGCGCCGCGAGTCCGGCCGGGTCACGGAGGTGACCGGCCTCGTGATCCGGGCCAGCGTGCCCGCCGTTCGGGTCGGCGAGCTTTTGACCATCGAGACGGATCCAGCCGCCGGGGGATCGCAGCTGCAGGCCGAGGTGGTGGGCTTTCGCGGCGACGAGGTGGTGCTGATGCCGCTCGGGGAGCTCGGCGGCATCGGCCCCGATTCGCTGGTCACGCCGACCGGCCGGCCACTTTCGATCGCGATCGGCGACGGCGTGCTCGGTCGGGTGCTCGACGGGCTCGGCCAGCCGATCGACGGCGGCGGTCCCATCGCGGGCGGAAAGCCCTGGCCGGTCGATCGCGCGGCGCCCGATCCGCTGTCGCGCCGGCGGGTGAGCCGACCCCTGGCGCTCGGCGTGCGCGCGCTGGACGCGCTCCTCACCGTCGGCGAAGGGCAGCGCGTCGGCCTCTTCGCCGGCTCCGGCGTGGGCAAGTCGACGTTGATGGGGCAGATCGCGCGCCAGACCGAGGCCGACGTCAACGTCATCGCACTGGTCGGCGAGCGCGGCCGCGAGGTGGTCGACTTTCTCGAGGAGTCGTTGGGCCCGGCGGGACGGGCGCGTTCGGTGGTGGTCTGCGCCACCAGCGACGCGCCCAGCCTGGTGCGGCTCAAGGCGGCGTTCGTCGCCACGGCGATCGCCGAATACTTTCGCGAGCGGGGAAAGCGCGTGCTGTTCATGCTCGACTCGGTGACCCGCGTCGCGCGCGCCCAGCGCGAAGTGGGCCTGGCGGCCGGCGAGCCGCCCGCGCGCCAGGGTTATCCCCCCAGCGTCTTCGCGCTGCTCCCGCGCCTCCTCGAGCGCACCGGCAACGACGCGCACGGATCGATCACCGCGCTCTACACGGTCCTGGTCGCGGGCGGCGACATGGAGGAGCCGATCGCCGACGAGGTGCGCGGCATCCTGGACGGCCACGTGATCCTCTCGCGCGAGATCGCGGCGCGCAACCAGTGGCCGGCGGTCGACGTGCTGCCGTCGCTCTCGCGCCTCATGAGCGTCGTCGCCGACCCGGAACACCGCGCCGCCGCCGCCCGGCTCCGGGAGCTGCTGGCCGCCTACGAACGTCAGCGCGATCTGATCCTGCTCGGCGCCTACCAGCGCGGCGCCGACCCGCTCACCGATGAAGCGGTGGCGCGCCTCCCCGCCATAAACGCCTTTCTGCATCAGCGCACCGACGAGGCGGCACCCTTCGCCGAGACGCGCGCCAGGCTGCTGAAGCTGGTCTCTTAGACAACGACGAACACCACGACGAGGACGAGCCCCATGACCACGGCGACGACCGACTGTCTCTTCTGCAAGATCATCGCGGGCCAGATCCCGGCGGAGATCACCTACCGCGACGACCAGGTGCTCTCCTTCAAGGACATCGGCCCGAAGGCGCCGCTGCACGAGCTGGTGATTCCCCTCCGCCACCTCGCGACGCTCGCCGATGCGGCGTCCGAAGATGCGGAGCTCTACGGCCGACTGATGTTGGTCGCCGCCAAACGCGCGCGAGAAAGTGGCCTCGCCGCTGGCGGATTCCGGGTGGTCATGAACGCCGGCGCCGACGCCGGCCAGACGGTCCACCACGTCCACCTTCACCTGCTCGCCGGACGCTCACTGGGCTGGCCGCCCGGCTGAAGCCTCGCGCGCGCGTGATTTCTGGAAGGCGTCCGCACGAAGTGCGGGACTGGTCGCGACGATCTTTTTCAGCCACTCTAGGCGCCCATGAATTCCCAACGTAGCTTACGAATTGCGATCACGGTTGTGCTGGCCATCGCCGGCTGCACGCACGACAATGCCGGCGGCGGCACCGGTGGAACGGGCGCCAACGCGGGCGGCGGTGGCCAGGCGGGCGGAACCACCGGCGCCGGCAACAGCACCGGCAGCGCCGGCTCTGTTGGAAGCGGCAGCGCCGGAACGAACGGCGGCGGTCACGCCGGAACCAATGGCCCCGCGGGCGGCAGCTCCGGCCAGGCCGGCCCCACGGGCGCTGCAGGCAGCGCGGCCGGCGGAACCAGCGGAACGGGCGGCGGCGCGTCGGGCGGCCGCGGCGGAACCAGCGGACAGGCCGGTGGCACGTCTAGCGGCACCGGTGGCAGCACGGTCGCCGCCGGAAGCTGCTTGGACAACGTCATGAACGGAACCGAGACCGGCGTCGACTGCGGTGGCTCTTGCCCGGCCTGCCCCAGCTACCAGATCAACCCGCCGAATTTGAAAAACAACGCCCAGAGCGGATGCCAAGGCGGCACGGGTTTCATGTGCACCCGCTCGATGGCCTTCAGCCCCGAGCTCAAGCAGGCCGCGCACGACGACGCGGTCGCCAACGGCTGGAACGCCAGCAGTCCCCCCTTCGTCTACGGCGTCGTCGGCCACGACAAGGACTCGGGCGGGCTCGACACGCAATCCGGCAACACCTGTTGCCAGTGCTACCAGCTGGTCTTCGAATCGCCGAGCGACCCGGTCTCGGGATTGCCGACGCCGAAGCCGATGATCGTCCAGGCCTTCAACACCGCCGCGGGCGGCGCGAAGAATTTCGACGTCTACATGGCCAAGGGCGGCGAAGGCGGCAACACCAACGGCTGCTCCGCGCTGTACACAAACTTCCCGACCACCGGGGAGCCTGGCGCCGGTGGAATCCGCCCGCTGAACTTCGCGAGCCAATGTGCGAATGCGATGAACATGTACAGCGAGGCCACCGTCGCGTCGACCACCTGCCAGCAGCAGATCGCCTCCCAGTGCGACATGATCACCAGCACCATGTCGGCCAGCATCCAGAGCACCAGCCAGCAGTCCTGCCTCGAGGCGAACCAGCCGGCCAACCTCTACCACCTGAACTGGAACGTGCGCGCCGAGCGCGTCGAGTGCCCGACCAACCTCACGCGGGTCACCGGGTGCAAGCTCAAGAGCCAGGGCCTGCCGCAGCCGGATCCGAACGCCCAGAGCACGTCCACGGCCGGCAGCGCCTTCGTCACCGGTTACGGCACCACCACCATGCAGGACTGCTGCCGCCCGACCTGCGCGTATCAATCGACGAACAACGTGGATCCCAACGCCGCGGATTCGCAGTACGCGATCTTCTACACCTGCGACAAATCCGGCAACGTTCAGTAGACAAGCCGCCGGGCGGTCCCCCCACCTGAATCAATATCGAATATCGACGAGCGTCTTCTTGCGGAGCTCGGCGAGATAGATCTTGGTCTGGCGCTCCATGTCCTTCTGGCGAAGCTGCATCCGGATGTCGTCCTTGGCCTCGTCGAAGGGCTTGGGGTCCTTGATCTTGCGGTCGACCAGCTTGATCACGTGAAAGCCGCGGTCGGCGCGGATGGGGCCGCGGATGTCGCCGACCTTCATGGAGAACACCAGCTCTTCGATGGCCTTCGGCAACATGTCCTTGCCGAAGGTGCCGAGATCGCCGCCCTCGGCGCGGGTGGCCGCGTCGTCGGAGGTCTCGCGCGCGAGCTTGGCGAAGTCCTCGCCGCCCTGCGCCCGCTCCAGGATCTTCTGGGCCTGCGCCTGCTTCTCGGCGACCACCATCGCGTCCGCGCCGTCGGGGATGGCCACGAAGACGTGGCTGGCGCGCACCTGCAGGTTGCTGCCGTCCTTCATGTGGCGGTTGTAGTAGGACTTCACCTCGTCGTCGGAGATGTTGACCCGCGATCCGACCGCGATGTTGAGCACGCGAAAACGGAGCAGCTGGCGCTTCAGATCGGCGCGATAGGCCGACATCGTCATCCCCTGCGAGCGCAGCGCTTCGCGGAGCTGGTCGTCGTCGAGGCTGTTCTGCTTCTTGATCTCGTCGATCGAGGCGTCGACCTGCTCGCTCGTGATGCTGAGCTTGAGCTCCGCCCCCTGTTGCAAGATCAGCTCGTCGTCGATGAGCCGCTCCAGCACCTCGCGCCGCAGCGCCCCGGCGCGGGCCGCCCGCTTGTCGGGATCGGCGATGCGGTTGACGTCCGCCATGAGCGGCGCGACCTTCTCTTCCACCTCGCTGGCGAGAACCAGGGAATCGCCCACCACCGCTGCGACGCGCTCGACGACGCGCGCACGCGCCGGGCCCGACGCGGCGACCAAGGTGAAAACGACGGCGGCGCCGAAGCGCAGACCGGCGCGGCGGATCACGGTGCGCCCGGCGCGGCCGGCGGCGGGGTCGGCATCGGCGGCCGCGGCCCTGCGCCCGGCGGGTGGTTCATCATTCCGGGCGGCATCGGGTGCGCGCCCGGGGACGGGGACATCCCCGGCATTCCGCTGGCGCCCGGCGCGCCGTGCAGCCCCATCCCCATCCCAGGCATTCCCGACATTCCACTGCTGCCCGGCCCCATCCCGCCCGGTCCGACGCCGGCGCTCGCGCCCGTCGTGTCGACCACCACCTTGGCCAGGTTGTCCTCGTGGATCTCGATGTTGCTCTTCTTCTTCAGGTCGGCCACGAAGGCGTCCATCGATTTGGCGCGCAGATCGCGAAAGAGCCGCTGCTGGATCTGGCGCTTGACCTCCGGTAGCGGACGGCTGAAGCCCGGGCGCTTCTGCGTCAGGCGCAGGATGGCAAATCCCTTGTCGGTCTTGATCGGCGCCGCGACGTCGCCCACCTCCTTGAGCTTGAACGCGCCGTCGACGATCGCCTTGGGGGTGGTCGCCGAGTCGGCCGCGAAGAATGAAAGGTCCCCGCCGCGCGGCTTCGATTCCTCGTCCTCGGAATATTTGGTGACCAGATCCCGGAAGCCCTTGCCGTCCCCCACGTTGGCCGGTCCCTTGGGGAGAGCGCGCGCCTCCGCGTAGGCCTTGTCGGCCTTGGCCTTGTCCTTCACGAGGATCTGGCTCACCCGAACCTCGTCCTTCTGGTGAAATTCGGTGGGGTGATCGTTGTAGTACTTCTCCACGTCGGCGTCGGGAACATCCTCCACCTTCAGCTTCGATTCGAAGTCCTTCTGCATGAACTTCGAGATCATCTGCTGTTTCATGACCCGCTGCACTTCGGGATCCTTGTCGTACCCGAGCCGCTCGGCCTCGCTGGCCATGACCTCGAACTTGATGAGGCCGTCCAGGAACTCCTTCTTCCGGTCGGCGTTGGTGTAGCGCGCCCGGACAAATGGCGACTGCTTGTTGATCCGCTCCTGCACGTCGGTGACGGTGATGACCGTGTCGTCGACCTTGGCGACGACTTGCGACGGATCGACGTTTTCGGCCGATTGACCCGCCTTTTGCTGGCCGTGCTTGCAGGCCGGAAAGGCCAAAATGACGGCGAAAAGGGTTCCGAAGGCACAAGCTAGGGCCGACTGGCCAAGGGCGGGCTTTGACATCCGCGAGAGATTACACGCCTTTGGGGCCAGATCTAGATGGGAACCCCGGGAAGGGTTCCCCAAGCCCTGCCGCGACGGGCTCGCTCGGGCCCACGCCACCAGACCTATATCCAGCGCGGCGGGCCGGCGGCGTAGGCGTGAAGCGCGTGGGCGTGAAGCGCGAAGCTGAAGAGCGCATTGACGACCGTGATGATCGCCGCCGAGGCGAACAGCGCCCCGGCCGTCTCGATCTCGAACGAGCCCAGCAGCTTGTCGGTCAACCACAGCATCACCGCGTTGACGATGAACGGCACGAACAGGAACAGCACGCCCAGCGTCAGGATCGCCGGCACGAACAGCGCCACGCGAATCAGCCAGCCGAGCAGCACGTTGAGCACGGAGAACACGATTGCCACCACCAACGCCGAGGCCACGCCCTTGATCTTCACCGTCGAAAAGATCCGGGACAGCAGCAGGACGGTCGCCGTGAGCGTCGCGAGATGCAGCAGCGTGTACATGTCCGAAGCCTACCCCAGGGTCTGGGAAATGGTCTGGGAAATGGCGGTCCAATTTCAGGGCGCGACCAGGGCCCGGAGCTTGGCCAAGCAGTCTCGCGCGGCCCGCATGCGATCGCGCTTCTCCCCCTCGTCGAAGCCGTATGACAGGCGCATGTCGGGGGTCAGCTTGAAGCGGCTCCCCTTGGCCTGCACCAACCGCAAGACCTTGGCGGGGTCGAGCGCGTTGTCGCTCCCCAGCGCGACCACCAGCCGCGCCGGGCCGAGCTCGTAGCCGAGCGCACCGAGCGCGCGCACCAGCGTCTTGTCGATCATCACCTCGCCCAAAAGCTGCGCCTCGTCGGGCAGCGGGCCGTAACGATCTTCCAGCTCGGCCAGCGTCGCGCGCACGTCGTCCTCGTCGCGCGCCTGCGCGAGGCGGCGGTAGAAATCCAGCCGCTGGCCGGTGTCGGGCAGGTAGTCGTCGGGCAGGAAGGCCGGCACGTCGACGGAGATCTCCGGATCGTGCTCGGCCTTGATCGGCTCGCCTCTGAGCTCGGCCACGGCCTCCTCCAGGATGCGCGCGTAGGTGTCGAAACCGACCGCCGCCACCGCGCCGTGCTGCCGCTCGCCCAGGAGCTCACCGGCCCCGCGGATCTCGAGATCGTGGGTCGCCACTTGGAACCCGGCGCCGAGCTCGGTGAAGCGCTGCAGGACGGCCAGGCGCTGCTGGGCCTCGGCCGTCATGCGCGTCTCCTCGGGAACGACCAGATAGCAGAACGCGCGCTCGCGCGAGCGGCCGATGCGACCGCGCAGCTGGTAGAGCTGCGCCAGCCCGAAACGATCCGCGTGGTTGACGATCATGGTGTTGGCGCGCGGGATGTCGAGCCCCGATTCGATGATGGTGGTGCAGGCCAGCACGTCGTAACGACCGTCGACGAAATCGACCATCACCTTCTCCAGCTCCCCCTCGGCCATCTGCCCGTGCGCGATCGCCACCCGCGTCCCCGCGGGCGCGAGGTCCCGGATCTTGCCCGCCCATTCGGCGAGGTTCTCGATCCGGTTGTGCACGAAGAAGATCTGACCGCCGCGGGCCAGCTCGCGCCGCAACGCTTCGCCCAAAAGCTCGCGGTCGAAGCGGCAGACGAAGGTGCGGATGGCCAGCCGATCGGCGGGTGGCGTCGCGATGATCGAGATCTCCCGCAGGCCCCCCATCGCCATCTGCAGCGTCCGCGGGATCGGCGTGGCGGTCAGCGTCAGCACGTCGACCTGCGTGCGCAATTCCTTGAGACGTTCCTTGTGCCCGACGCCGAACCGCTGCTCCTCGTCGACCACCAGCAGACCCAGATCGTGGAAGCGGACGTCCCGCGAGAGAATCCGGTGGGTGCCGACCACCACGTCGATCTTCCCGCCGGCCAGGCCGGCCAGCGTCTTCTGCTGCTCCGCCTTGCTCCGAAAGCGCGACAGCACGGCGACCCGCACCGGAAAATCGGCGAAGCGGTCGGAGAAGGTCACGAAGTGCTGCTCGGCCAGCACCGTCGTCGGCGCCAGCACCGCCACCTGCTTGCCGCCCAGCACGGCCAGCAGCGACGCGCGCAGCGCCACCTCGGTCTTGCCGTAGCCGACATCGCCGCAGATCAGGCGATCCATCGGGACGCCGTGCTGCATGTCGGCGATCACCGTGTCGATGGCCTTCTCCTGATCGGGCGTCTCCTCGAACGGAAAAGTTTCTTCAAAGGCGCGAAACACTGCGTCCGGCGCGGGAAAGGCGTGGCCCGCCAGCGCGGCGCGCTGCGCGTAGAGCTGCATCAGCTCCTCGGCGATCTTGCGCGCTTCGGTCGAAACGCGGCGCCGCTTGTCCTGCCAGGTCCGCAGGCCCAGCTTGTCGAGCCGGACACTATCGTTGGTGTCGCCGCCGGAATAGCGGTGCACCAGGCCGATGCGATAGACCGGCACGTAGACCGAACCGCCGTCGTACTCGAGCTGCATGAAGTCCTGCGGCACGCCACGGACGGTGAGCTTCTTGAGGCCGACGTAGCGCCCGATGCCGTGCTCGTCGTGAACGGCGAAATCTCCCTCGGCGATCTCGCCCAGATCGCCCAGCGCCGGCGTCTTGACCGGCTTGGTTTCGCGCAGCGAGCGCGGCCCGAAGATCTCCTCCTCGGCGACGACGATCAGGCGATCGGCCGGGAGCGCGAACCCGCGCCGCAGCGGCCCGGTCAGTACCGCCAGCGGTGCCCGCCGAGCGCCGGTCTCGGCGGAG
>Ga0209863_10000649_pt1 | contig 16027 bp, 15 predicted proteins | sample OrgsoiDNA2013046_FD_185796 | JGI IMG/M metagenome (GOLD analysis project Ga0209863, IMG submission 185796) | Permafrost soil microbial communities from the Arctic, to analyse light accelerated degradation of dissolved organic matter (DOM) -... | ecosystem: Environmental > Terrestrial > Soil >...
GACAAATATTACAATATCAAACGTATGCAGTCGGTTCACCTGCGCTGATGCTGACGGACCGGTCCATGTAGGAACGAAATGCGTTTGCCGCCGAGCGTCATCGTATAGGCAAGCACGATGCGGCGGTCGGGCGCGATGCCGAGGTATACCGTGTCGTTGACGCAGTCCATTCCTTGCACGCGAAAACTCGAGCGCTCGACGCCGCCAACGCGAAAATTCATTTCGAATTGTTCGACCTGGAATTCCTCGCCCTCGGCAAACCAGCGGCGTTTTTGGGCCGGATCGGAGAATGCGGCGAAGACCCGCTGCGGAGGTCTCGGATAGCGGCGTTCGATGGTAAAAGTTGCGTGAGTTACGGATCGTTCTTTCATGCATTCCTCATCTCTCGTATCAGTCTGGGCAACGCTGCTGAGTTGGTCACCGACGCGTTGCTTACGCCGCGGGTTCGTAGGACACGAACACATTACCGTTACCGAAGGCCCGCGTCTTCGTCAGCTTCAGATTCAGCTTGTCCTTGACACCGTCGAACATCGTCCTGCCCTTGCCCAGAATGATCGGGTTCACGACGAACTGGTAGGAATCAATCAGTCCCGCCTGGGCCAATTGCGAAACGATGCTGCCGCTGCCGAGAATCACCATACCGACACCGGATTCCTGCTTGAGCATTCGCACTTCGGCTGCCAGATCGCCCTTCACCAGTTTCGTATTGTTCCACGACGCTTTGTCCATCGTCCTGGAGAACACGATCTTCGGCAGACTGTTCATGCGGTCGGCGATATGCGCATCATTCTGCTTCGCCATCGGAGTCGGCCAATAGCTGACCATAAGATCGTAGGTGACACGGCCGAACACGAGCGTCCCATCGCCCGTTGCGTTTTCGGCGACGAAGGCATTCCACTCCGGGTCCAACATGCCGGCATGGGCCCAACTCATGCCGCCTCCAGCGTCGACGAAATAACCATCCAGCGAAACGTGATTGAAGACGGTTAGTTTTTGCATGACTTCCTCCGGTGGTGCGAAACTCTTCGTCCATTACTTTAGTGCACGCTTAAGTATTAGCCCCGATGCCGACGATTGTCAAGCGCATACTTAAGTATCCGATCACGGCCTCGCCCAAAATACGAAGGTCCCGATTCTTGAATCGGGACCATGACTTCTCGGTTCGAGATGGCCAAGCTATTCCGATCCCTCGGACTTCCTCCCGCCGCGGCGCGACTTTTTCCTTGACTGCGCTCCGTGCCAGATGGTGCTGATCGTAACCTGAGATCTTTTTACCGAGTACACAACGATGTAAGACGTGCCACCGATGACCAACTCGCGGATTCCGGGTTCCGCCCCCACACGCCCCAGATGGGGATGGCTTCCCAGCGCTTCCACCACCGTAACAATCCGAGTGGCCAGTCTCGCCGCCGCATCGGGTTTGTCTTGGGCAACGAAGGCGCGAATCTCTTGCAGTCGGGAACGTGCCCGGCGGGACCAGACAATTTCTACCGGCACAACGCCTCATCGTCGTCGTGAGGCTTGCCGCAGGCGCATCTTGGTGGAGGCAATTCCCGATCGGTACCCCAGGAGAGGAGCCAGGCTTTCATGTCTTGGTGGGGAATGTAGTGCCCGGACTTCACATCCCGGTCGGCGTCGCGTATCTCGGCCGCTATTCTCTCCTGGTCGGCAACGTAAGACTCGACGGCATCGGAGATGAGGAAGTTCGAACTATGCCCGGAGACCTTGGCCAGTCTCGCGAGCCGTCTCTTGATTTCCGGCTTCAAACGGATGCTGAGGGTTGCACTGCGTGTGTTCGCCATGAACACATGTTAGCACGACGCGCGTACATCTTTGGGGCAGACTTCGGCTCAAGCATCTTTCTCGCCCTCATCCGCGATGCCGATCTTCGACAAGCGATAGCGCAGAGCGTTCCGCGAAATTCCGAGCAAGCGTGCCGCCTGGCTCTTATTGCCATTGGCGCGGCGAAGAGCCTCCTGCACCATTTCGTCTTCCCATTGCTCGAGGGTCATGCCATCGGGAAGAAATCCTGGAGTGCCGTTGCCTGACTTTGCGGGACGCGTATCCAGGTGAATGTCTCCCGGTTCCAGGATACTTCCCTTCGCCAGCGCGCAGGCGCGCTCCACAATGTTCTGCAATTCGCGGACATTTCCCGGCCAGTGATAATTCACTAGAATCTGCATCGCCTGAGGGCTGATGCCTTCGACCGGCTTGCCGGATTCTCCCGTGAAGCGCGCGACGAATAGATTCACCAGGTCTGGGACATCTTCTTTCCGTTCGCGCAGAGGAGCTATGTCGATGGGCACAACGTTCAGCCGATAGTAAAGATCTTCGCGGAAAGTGCCCTCCTCCAGCGCGGCGCGAAGATCGCGATTTGTCGCCGCGACCAAGCGTACGTCGACCTTTACCGTGCGGGTTCCGCCCAGTCGTTCGAACTCCCGCTCCTGTAGCACGCGCAGCAACTTCACTTGCGTGGCCGGAGGCACGTCGCCGATCTCGTCGAGAAAGATCGTTCCCTTGTCTGCCAGTTCGAACTTGCCCGGCTTGCTGGCGGCCGCGCCGGTGAACGCTCCCTTCTCGTAGCCAAACAACTCACTTTCCAGAAGATTCTCCGGGATCGCGGTGCTGTTGATCTTGAGAAACGGCCCCGATGCCCGCCGCGACTTTTCGTGAATCGCGCGCGCGATCAAATCCTTGCCCACTCCGCTCTCACCGCCGAGCAGCACGGTCGCGTTCGTCGGCGCAACACGCTCGACCATGGCCAGTACTTCCTGCATCTTCGGGCTGCGGGCCACAACATTCGGATGCGCATAGCGCTTGCCTAATGCCTCTCGTAAAGACCGGTTCTCTTCGCGCAAATTGCGGACATCCAATTCTTTGTGGATCACCATCCGCATTTCGGTCAGCGAAAACGGTTTCAGCACGTAGTCGCTGGCCCCGGCCTTCATGGCATCCACTGCGGTCTCGACGCTGCCGAACGCGGTCATCACCACGACGGGCAGTGCGCCATTCTGGCGTTTGATGGTCTGTAGAAATTCCAGGCCGTTCATGCCCGGGAGCTTCAGGTCGGTCAGCACCAGATCGATGGGATTTTCATGCAGCATCTTCAGCCCGGTCTCAGCGTCGCCGGCGGAGAAAGTGGTGAAGCCGTCCTCGCCGAGATTCAACTCGAGCAGGCGGCGCATCTTGGCCTCGTCTTCAACGATCAGAATTGCCGGCACATTGCCCTCAGTTCGCGGGATGTCATGAGATTACAAGATGCGCAGGCTCGCTCGTCGCACGGCCTTCGCTGGCGCCAGGAAAGAACATCACAAACGAAGTTCCTGACGCGTTCGTGCCCTGCCCATCTGCCCCGTTTTCAATCCGAATGGTGCCGTGGTGTCCATCGACAATCCTGGAAACGATGGACAGGCCCAAGCCCACGCCGGTTTTCTTGGTGGTCACAAATGGATTAAAAATCTGCTCACGCAGCTCGGCGGGAATTCCCGGCCCGGTATCTGCAATTCGAACTTCAACACCATCCATGCTACTGCGCTGGTCGGCGCGCACATGCCGCACTTTCACTCGCAGCACGCCGCCCCCAGCGCCCATCGCGTCGTAGGCGTTCTGCACAATGTTGACGACGGCCTGCTCACACAGGCTCTCGTCCAGCGGCACCTGCGGCAGATTGGGCTCGTAGTCCTTCTCGACTCGCACCACCGAATCCTTCCACGGTCGCGCAACGTCCTCGAGCGCGCGGTCGAGCACCGCGGTGATGTCCTGAGTAGTAAGGTCGGCGTGCAGCGGTCGCGCGAAGTCGAGGAAGCGGGTGACCAGCGCGCTCAAGCGATTCGTTTCGCTCGAAATATATCCCGCGAGTTCGGTTGCCAGAGGATTCGATTCTCCCAGCTTCTGCGTCAGCATCTCCGCCGAGCCTTTGATTACGCCTAGAGGGTTGCGAATCTCGTGTGCAAGGCCAGCCGTCATCTGGCCGAGTGCGGCCAATCGCTCCGAGCGGCGCGCTTCGGCCTGCGCCTGCTCCAGGCGGCGGTTGGTTTCGGCCAGGGTCTCGGCGAGTTCCTGATAGCGCTGCGTCTGCCGGCGGATCTCCACCACAAAACGATTCACGATCATCGCGGGGAGAAAGAAGAAAAGAATGCGGATCGCCAGAAGACCCAGGCTCTCTTCCGTGATCTCATACCCCGCCATGTCGGGATCAAGATAGAGATAGGAGCAGTACGCGGCCGAGGCCAGCGTGGTCCATGCGAGCGTGGCCCAGGGCCCGAAATATTCCGCTGCGGTGACCACAGGCAGAAAATAAATTGGCCAATAACTGCTGTTGATGCTGATCTCGCCGGTGTGGTCCACCAGGAGCGTGGCCAACGCAATCTTCAGCAGTACAAGATAGACAGGACCTCGCCGCGGCATCCGCGCAATCAGCCAGCCCTCACCCAACTGGATCACGCCGAAGGCCAGCAAGATGCCCTGCTTGTGATATTCGACCACCGGCGGCAGCAGCGCCAGTCCGGCGAGAAACACCATCCAGAGGAGATCCATCCAGTTGATGGTGGGGCGTTTTGTTTCCGTCATTCCCTATCCATTACATGGTTGTCATCCTGAGCGCGGTCTTTGCGCGAAGGATCTGTGCACCTCCTCGGCGGCGCTGGTGCTACCGGCGAGTGCACAGGTCCTTCGCTTCGCTCAGGATGACAAAGAGTTTTTCATGGTTCGCGGTTCGTAAAAAACGTACGCCGGGAGGGAATCGCGCCGCTCCCGGCGTTGTTGTTCGTTTATCCGATCCGCACACTCATCTCCTGCGAACCCTATCACACTGCGAGCGACCGAGTCAGCGCCTACGTTACTTCTTGGGCTTTTCCTGCTTTGGCGGCTCCGACCGCGGCGGCGGCGCCTGGTGCTGTTGTGGGGGTGGAGAAGCTGGCCTCTGTTCCTGCCACTGGTGGAACTTCTGCTCCTGCTGCTGTTCCTGTTGCGGGCTGCGTTCCTGCACAGGAGGCACCTGCCGGACCAGCGGATGCGACTCCTGCATCGAAGGCCGCTGTTCCTGCTGCTGCGGCGGCCGGTAGACTTCCTGAGTCCGATTGTCCCGTTGCTGCATGTTCCGGTTCTCCGGATACTGCGTATTGCGGTTTTCCGGCTGCGGGTTTCCCTGCTGCTCGTAGACTCTCGGCTGAGGCTGCTGCATCGTCTTCACTTGAGAGTTTCCGCTGTTCGGTGGAGTGAACGGCTTGAAACCCTCCTGGTTCTGCGGCGGACGCCCTTGATTCATTCCACCCTGATTGCTGGGTGCTCGATTCATCGTGCCTTGGCCGGGTGCAGGTTGCGCAGGCGCCATCGGACGAACCAGTACCTGTCCATTCAAGTGTCCGCCAGCCTGCGCCTGCCGTTCTTCGATCGGACGCGGCGGCGGCGGCGGTGTTCGTACCGCAACTACCGGACGGCTGATGATCGCCGCTGGCGGCCGGACCGATACAGGCCGTCCCGAACCAACTACGCTCTCGCGAATCGGTTCCGCCTGGACCATGCGAGTCACGGGCGCAGCGGCAAGCTCACGAGGTTCAACCCGCATCACGTTACCGGCCACCGGCCGCGCGTGGACGAACGTGTCATGCGACACCACTGTCACGCCGTTGTTCACATGCTGGTTCACGTACGTGATGTTGTTGACCGTGGTGTTCCGGTTGATGATCGTCGTGTTGTAAACGTTCGTGACCTTGGTGACATTCACCGTCGTGTTGGTGATGTTCACGTTATTCACGTAGCGGCGGCTTACACGATATCCCGGCACAAAGACTTCTCCCGGGGCCAGCGGGAACCATCCCACGCCGACGCCAGCAGAAAAGCGGAAGCCCGATCCGCCGCCAACGAACGCCACCAGCGCCGGAGCCCATACCGGCCTCACGACCACCGGTCCCGGCACCCAGAACCAGTTGGCATTCACAAAAGCCCAGCGTCCATAGTGGAAGGGCGCAAACCCCCACGGCTCGTCTTCCACCCAGGTCCAGCCCCAGCGGCCGAGAAACACCCAGTGGCCGTAGCGATACGGGGCCCATCCCGCGACCACAGAACGTGGCCGCCAGCACGGACCGTAGCCCGCTACATAGCTCCAGTCGCCGTTATCGTCCAGATCTTCGTAGCCGGTCATTTCCCGAGAAACGTAGTTCGCGGAATCAGCGTGGTCTTCGCGGTCGTCACGATCGAATGCCCAGCTATCGAAATCGTCGCTGTTGGGAATTTGTCCCAGGTCGTAGTCGAGGTGATCGTTGTTGCCGGTAAACGTCGCGGTCTGATTCGCTACCACGGTGTAAGTAAATCCGCCGCCGGTCACGCGTCCGCGGCCATGCCAGACGGTGGCAACGGTCTGGCTTCCGTCCGCGCTCACGTCGATGCGGTACTCGCCGGGCTGCAAAAGATTGAACGCAATGTTCGGAGTGTCGATCTCATAGTTATCGTCGTCATCGACATGACGCACGCGCACGATCAGCGATCCCTGCGCCAGCCGAATCTGCGTCGTGTTGTCGTCGAGCGCGAGGAATGTGATGCCGGTCTTCGCGCCCAGGCGAATCGCAGACGAGCCAATGTGCACTTCGGCGCGCGAGTCCTCGTCCGTCCAAAGATCGTCGCCGGTCACCATGGGCCGGTTGGGCACGGCGGAGACCCAATCATCCTCGCCGGCGGGACGAAAAGAGATCGATCCGCGCGAAAAGTCCAGCCGAGCCACGCGTCCCGGAGGATCCTGGCTCTGATCCTGATCTTGATCTTGACCATCGGGCCGGTTCTGATCCTGATTCTGATCCTGCTGATTCTGGACCTGCTGGTTTTGATCCTGATTCGGATACTGCTGGTCCTGCCCGTTCTCCTGCGCCTTCGCGGCAGTTGAAAACTGCAGAACGAGCGCTAAGTTCACAGCCAACATCCAACTCCACAGCTTGCGTGTTTTCATATTTGTCGCCCCGACGGAGTAACGTCCGTATCTCTCGAAGTTGCATGTTCGATCTTACCCACATCCCTGCAAACACCATAGAGACAGTTTAGTTTCCACCCCTCCTCAGCTGCCGCCTTCCCAACTGGGCGTTCTGACTGTAAATCTGACAGTTCAAGGAGTTTCCCAGTTTTGAATCCAGGTTACCGAGGACACATCCAGGGCGTTGGCTGCTGATGCACTGCCGAACCAGGAGTAGAAAAAAGAATTGTCATCCAGAGCGGCGTCTTTTGCCGCGAAGGATCCCTACCGTCACTCTGAAGCAGGGTAGGGATCCTTCGCGGCAAAAGACGCCGCTCTGGATGACAAGCTGTTGATGTCAGCAGCTCAACTTACTAATTCTTCATCTTCGGTCGTACGCACGCGTCCACGATCTTGGCGGGATCGATGGCGTCTTTGTCCACTTGCTCTTCCTTGATCTTTCCATCTTTGCCGATCAGGAAGTTCACGCGGCGCGGGGCCTGATATTCGTCTTTGTAGATGCCGTACTGGTGGGTAACTTTGCCGCCCCAGTCGCTCAACAGCGGGAAGGTGACTCCAACCTGGTCGGCAAAAGCTTTGTTGGCGAAGGCGCTATCCATGCTCACACCCAGGACCTGGGTGTCGGTAGCTTCCAGCTCTTTCAAATGCTGCTGGAAGTTTTTCATTTGCTGCGTTCAACCACCCGTGAAGGCGAAAATGTAAAACGCCAGGATTACGTTCTTTCTCCCCAGGTAGTCGCTCAGATTCACTTCTTTCAGGTCGGCGCCGTTGAAGTAGTGCAAGGTGAAGTCGGGCGCCTTATCGCCCACTTTCGGCATGCCTGACTCAGGCTTGGGCTCAGCCTTGGCCTGGGCACTGACGAATCCGGCCAGTCCAGTGGACATGGCCAGCAGCAGAACCGCCGCCTGAACCGCTTTCTTTCGAATCTGCATGAAGTTTCTCCTTTCTTGCAGTGATGCTTCAGCATAGTCCTCCGGTGCGCTTCTCGTAAATCAGGGTTGTTCCTCATTGCCGAAGCTACTTGCAAAACGGTACAGTTCTGTTCTAAGCAAGGTGGCATGGACTTCGAGTCCCAGCTTCCCCAATCCCGGCTACGCGAGACACGATGAGCATTGCCACCCTGAACGACATTTTTTTTGCCGCGATCGAGCGCAATCTCGACCGCATGATGATGCATCGCGAGGCGGGCCAGTGGGTCTGCGTCGCGTCGAGTGAATTCGGCCAGCGCGTGGCCCGCACCGCGCGCGCACTACAGTCTTGGGGAATCGGTCGCGGCGACCGCGTCGCCATTCTCAGCGAGAACCGCCCGGAGTGGCCCGTCGCCGACATCGCCACCCTCTTGCTCGGAGCGGTGAGCGTCCCTTTTTACACGACCCTCACGGCCGAGCAAACCGCGTTTCTGCTGAACGACTCCGGCTGCCGCGTAATTTTTCTATCGTCCGACCAGCAACTGCAAAAGATCCTCTCGGTACTTTCCCAGACGAAACTCGAAAAAATCGTGGTCATGGATCCAGTCAAACTTTCCGGCGATCTGGCGGGCGAGTGCGTGTCCATGAGCGAAATCCTTCAGCAAGGTTCGGGCGATCTCGATCCCGAGATCGAAGCCACGGCGCGATCGATCGGCCCCGACGATCTGGCCACAATCGTCTATACCTCCGGCACCACCGGCATGTCGAAGGGTGCGATGCTCACCCACGGCAACATCGCTTCCAATATCTTGTGTTCACTGCTCGGCTTCGACATGCGGCCGGGCTTGGTCAGCATTTCGTTCCTCCCGCTCTGCCACATCACGGCGCGCCACGTGGATTTCGCCATGCTCTACCATGGCGTCACGCTGGCCTACTGCCCATTCATGGATCAACTGCCCGCGTGCCTGCTGGAAGTCCGGCCCTCGCTTTTTGTGGCGGTGCCGCGCGTCTACGAAAAAATTTATGCGCAAGCCAGGCAGAAGGCAAAGGGATTGTCCAAGCAAGCCATCTTCGAGTGGGCGCTTTCCATCGGACGAAGTCATCAGGCAGAAATCCTTGCCGGACAAATTCCCACGGCGAGCACTTGGAAAGTGGCCAACCGGCTGGTGTTCTCGAAGATTCGCGAAGCCCTTGGCGGCAAGGTCGAAACTTTTATTTCCGGCGGCGCGCCCCTGGGCCGCGAACTAGCCGAGTGGTACGCCAGCGCCGGCATTCGCATTCACGAGGGCTACGGACTCACCGAGACTTCCCCGGTGATCGCCCTCAACACGCCTCTCCATCATCGCATCGGGACGGTCGGCAAGATCATGCCGAATCTCGAAGTGCGCATCGCAGAAGACGGCGAAATTCTGGTGAATGGTCCGTCGATTTTCAAAGGCTACTGGAATCGCCCGGATGAAACCAAAGCGGCTCTGTCGGATGGCTGGTTCAAGACCGGCGACATCGGCAACCTCGACGCCGACGGATATTTATCCGTCACCGACCGCAAGAAAGATTTGATCAAGACCTCCGGCGGAAAATTTATCGCCCCGCAACCGATCGAGAATTCGCTCAAGCTCAATCCTCTGGTAGGAGTCGCGGCCATCCTCGGCGACAAGCGTAAATTCGCGTCGGTGCTGATCTCGCCCAACTTCGCCGCGCTGGAAGACTGGGCGCGGACGAACGAAATCGCATTCGCCTCGCGCGCCGAACTCATTGCCAGCCCCAACGTTCAGGCCCAATACGAAGGAATTGTCGAAGGCATCAACCAGAACCTGGCCCGCTTCGAGAAGTTGAAACGCGTGCTGCTGGTCGCCGACGAATTCTCCCCCGACAGCGGCATCATGACGCCAACGCTGAAACTGCGCCGCCGCGTGGTCGAAGAACGCTACCGCAAGCAGATCGATGAAATGTACGCGCAGGCAGAAGCAACGCCTGTACCTTAAGAATTGTCATCCTGACGAGAGCGCTAGCTCTCGGAGGGACCCGACGAAGTGCAAGAGCCAGCAAATAGCGTAGGAGGGAACCGGCACTCGGTACGCGTAGTGGGTATTCCCGTCCGCATCATCGAACCTTTTGTCGCCGTACGGTCCCTCAATCCGGCTTCGCCGGATTTCAGGATGACATCGTGGCGCGATTACGATGGCATCGTTTGGAGTATTACAATGAAGGAATGCAAGATTCACTCGTCATCGCCGGACGCACCTTCCGTTCCCGCCTAATCGTCGGCACGGGAAAGTACAAATCCTTTCAGGAAACGGCGCGGGCGCTCGAGGCCAGCGGCGCGGAGATGGTCACCGTCGCCGTGCGGCGCGTGAATCTCGATCGCAGCAAGGAATCGCTGCTCGACTACATCGATGCCAAGAAGTATTTCCTGCTGCCCAACACCGCCGGCTGCTACACCGCCGACGAAGCCATCCGCGCCGCCCGCCTGGGCCGCGAAGTCGGCTTGTCCGACTGGGTGAAACTCGAGGTGATCGGCGATCAGGCGACGCTCTATCCCGACGTGCAGGCCACGCTCGAAGCCACGCGCGTGCTGGTGAAGGAAGGCTTCACAGTTCTTCCCTACACTTCCGACGATATTGTTTTCGCCAAAAGACTGATCGACGCTGGAGCGGCGACCATCATGCCGCTGGGGGCGCCCATCGGCAGCGGCATGGGCATTCAGAACGAAGCTCACATCCGCATCCTGCGCGAGATGATCACCGGCGTACCGTTGATTGTCGATGCCGGAGTCGGCACGGCCTCCGACGCGGCCATCGCGATGGAACTCGGTGCCGACGCGGTCCTGATGAACACCGGCATCGCCGCCGCGCAAGATCCCGTGCTCATGGCCGAGGCCATGCATCACGCCGTGATCGCCGGACGCCAGGCCCATCTTTCTGGCCGTATGCCAAAGAAGCTGTACGCAACAGCAAGTTCGCCGCTGGAAGGTGTAGTGCGGTAGCACCCAACTGTGGCGCGGGCGCCCACGCCCGCGTCTCGGTGCCAAGATAAATGCAGGTTCAAGAGAAAAGGGCGGCTCGAATGCCGCCCTCGGTTTCACGATCTCGAAATCACAACATCTTTACGCTTTCCACCTTCATCGAGTCTTTCGACATGGTGCCGGTCACAGCGACATGGTGTCCTTCATGTCCCTTGAGGGCATCCGGATTGTCTACGGCCAGCACCTTCTGGTCGCCATCGGTGACGATGACCATCTTTGCGCCCGCGGCCAGGCACTTCTTGGTGCAGGCTTCCGCCTTGTCGTTCGCACCCTTGGCGCCGCATTTGTCATCGCTGATCCAACCCTTAACGGTTGCGCTCTTCCCCATGTCATCGAATGCCATTGCGGACAGGGCGAGCACGAAAGTTACCGCGATCAAAAGCACCAGCACTTTTCTCATGGCCGTTGTATTCTCCTTTTTAGAATTCAAATTGCCGCCCCTTGCGGAAACTCGCTATACGTCGAAGCGCGTGTCCCAAGCTGTCGCATCCCAAGCTAAGGACAAACTAATCCCCGAACGATTGTGAGTGAGGCACGGGAAATATACCACAGGAGTAGCGGAAGGTTGTCAGGGCTGAAAGAGCCTTGTACTCAAAGGTTGCACACGAAGCCGTATCGGAAAACTACTTTCGCGCGGTGTGATTGGCGGGAGGCACAGGCTTCGCCTGAGTGGGCGGAACGTAGACATACTCTCCCGGCTTGGCGTAGCCCAGTTGTTCGCGCGCCTCTTTCTCGATCGCCTTCTGATCGCTCTTCAATCCCTGGATCTGCCGGGTGTAACGATCATTCTCCTCTTGCATTTGGGCATTCTGGTTGCGCAGTGCCTCGTACTCCGCCCGTTTCTGCCTGTACACGACCATCCCATTCGCGCCGAATACGACGTGCACAAACAATGACGCAGCGAGCAGGGTAACAGCAACCGTCGCGATGCGTCGCCTTAGGGCATAAATGCCAGTGGCGAACGGACGCACACGCTCAATCCAGGAAGACGCGAACGCTTCCGCCTGAGGGGCGCGATCGACCATAGCCCGCCGGGCATCTTCCGGGCGTGGGAATTTCGCAATTCTTGCCAGCCGTTTCATTTAAGCCTTCACTCAAAAATCCGATGCTTGCCCGGTGCTCAACTTCTTTGTGCCCTTCTCAATGCGCGCTTCCGTGTACACGCGCACCACGAGCTCTATGCCCGACATCCGGTAGCAGACTAAGACCCGTCGCTGAACACCAACTTCAACCCGTCTGTGCGGACGACATGGCTCACCTCACGCCCGCAGAACTCCCGCGGATCAGACTTCAACTTCTCAGTGAACTTCTCCTTCACCTCCGGTGTCAATCGGAAGTTCTCCCGCCGCGTATAGCAGGAACCTAGTTGGTTACATATGGTCAGCGATTGTTCGCGGACCGACTGGCCTTGCCACCGACATCTACCGCGCCAGCCCGACGTTCCCATGCTTGGTTTGCACCGGCATGACCCTCGCTTGGCCAGAAAAATGTTACGCTCTGGTTCGACTAAGCTTGCCGGAGAACCGAAAGCCGACGCTGACTCTATATGACCGACAAACGAATCGTCCTGTCCACTGCGGGATCGGAGGAAGAAGCGCGCAAAATCGCGCAATATCTTGTGGAACACGAGTTGGCGGCCTGCGTCAACATCGTGCCGCAAGTGGTATCGATTTACCGCTGGCAGGGAAAAGTTGAGTCGGCCCGGGAATGGCTGCTGCTCATCAAGACGACCGCGGAGAAATTTGAAAGAATGCGCGATGCGATTCGAGAATTACACTCCTACGACCTGCCGGAATGTATTGCGATTGCAATCGAAGACGGAAGCCCCGAATACCTGCGCTGGCTCGCCGATCCCACGTAGCGGCGAACGCATTCGTCCGCCCGTGAAGGCCAGGTTGTTTCGTGGAGCCCCGGACGCCCTCGTCCGGGGAGCAGCGCCACGGCTGGACAGCCACGAGCGCGTATGTCGAGACTGTTGCCGCTGCCAGGGCGGACGAGGCGTCCGCCACTCCACTAAATCGCATTCAGCGCCGCATCCAGGTCGTCGAGAATGTCATCCACATCCTCGATCCCCACGGAAATCCGTACCATGCCGTCGGTGATGCCGATCGCCTTGCGTCCCTTCGCGCCCAGCCCAGCATGCGTCATGGTCGCGGGATGCGAAATAAGCGTCTCAACCCCGCCGAGCGATTCGCCGAGTGAGCACACCCGCACGCGCTTGAGCATCTTATTCGCATTCTTGAGCGACCCGGTCTCGAACGTGATCATCGCTCCAAACCCGCTCATCTGCCGCTTGGCCAGCGCGTGCTCGGGATGACCCGCCAACCCAGGATAGTGCACCGCCTTCACCTTCTTATGCTTGCTGAGAAAGTCCGCGACGATGCGCCCGCTGCGGTCATGAATCTCCATGCGCGCGGCCAGCGTCTTCACTCCGCGCAACACCAGCCAGCACTCAAACGGAGAAAGAATCGCCCCCGCCGCCTTCTGCAGGAATGCCAACTTGTCGGCGTCCGCCTGGCGCGCGCAAACCACTACGCCACCCAATCCGTCGCTGTGGCCGTTCAAAAATTTCGTCGTCGAATGCACCACCATGTCCGCGCCCAGCGCCAGCGGCTGCTGAAAATATGGCGACATGAACGTGTTGTCCACGACCAGCGAAATTTTCTTGCGCCGGCAAATCGCGCCGATCGCGGCCAGATCGCTCAGCCGCATTAGAGGATTGGTCGGAGTTTCCACAAACACCATCCGCGTATTTTTCTGAATCGCGCGCTCGACGTTCTCCGCGTCGGAGGTATCGACGTAAGAAAACGCCAGGCCGAACCCAGTCATCACCTGATTGAACAATCGCGGAGTCCCGCCGTAAAGATCGTTCCCGCACACGACATGGTCGCCAGCCTTCAGCATGCTCACGACGGCGTTGATCGCAGCCATCCCGCTGCCGAAAACGCGCGCCGCTACCCCGCCCTCGAGTGCCGCCAGATTCTCTTCCAATCGCGCACGCGTTGGATTCGATACGCGCGAGTATTCGTATCCTTTGTTCTCGCCGATGCCCTGTTGCACGTAGGTCGACGTGGGATAAATCGGCACCGTGACCGCGCCGGTGAGAGGATCGGGCTCCTGCCCGGAATGAATGGCCCGCGTAGCAAATCCGAACTGCTTCTCTTTTTTCATGTCTGAATATCGATGGCCGCCGCATCACGCGCAAACCTTTAATAACGATCTTTCTTATTAAAGGTTAGACCGTTTTCCTTTAATAAGGACTTCTCTACACGCCACCTTCAAAAATCTTCTTCGACAAATACCGCTCCGCCGAGTCGGGGATAATCGTAACCACTCGCTTCCCCGCTCCCAACTTCTTCGCGACCTCAAGCGACGCAAACACCGCCGCCCCGCCGCTCGACCCCGCCAGCACGCCTTCCTTCGCAGCCAGCAGCTTTACTGTCGCGAAGGCGTCGTCATCGCTCACCGCGATCACTTCGTCGCAAACCGAGCGATCAAATGTTTTTGGGATAAAGCTCGCCCCAATCCCTTCCACCTTGTGCGGCCCCGGCTGCCCTCCGCCGTAGACCGATCCCTGCGTCTCCACCACCACCGCCCACACTCGCGGTGATTGCTCCTTCAAATAGCGCGCCACTCCAGAAAATGTTCCCGACGTTCCGCAGCCCAGCACTACAGCATCGACCTTGCCATCCATCTGTTCGAAGATTTCATGCGCGGTGGTCTCGTAGTGGTAATCAGGATTCGCCGGATTCTCAAACTGCCCGGCCATGAACGCTGTCGAATCGCCAGCCACCAGCGCCTTCGCCTCGCGAATCGCGCCCTGCATGCCCTCGGCGTCGGGAGTGCGAAACACTTCCGCTCCCAGCGCTCGCATGATCGTCACCTTTTCCTCGGAAAATTTCTCCGGCACGAACAGTCGCACCTTATATCCGCGATTCACTCCAATCAGCGCCAGCCCGATGCCGGTGTTGCCCGCCGTCGCCTCGACAATCGTGCCTCCCGGCAACAACTTCCCTTCCTGCTCCGCTCGCCGAATAATCCCGATCGCAGCTCGATCCTTTACACTGCCGCCCGGGTTCAGGTACTCGAGTTTGGCAAACAAATCTCCCGACCCAGCCGGGATGATTCGCTTCAGTTGCAGCATGGGAGTTTCGCCAACGAGTTGAGTGATGTCGTCGGCGACGCGCAGGCGGGACATTTCTGAAATCTTTGAGCGCACGTTACAGGTTACGGTTCGCGTGCCGAATCGTCAATTACCAAGGGTCCATGCCCCGGCCGAAACGCCAGAGGCTATAATGGCCCGCCCAACAAGATAATGCCCGAAAGGAATCGCATGCGACGCTTCGCCGCCGTGCTGCTGATCGTTAACCTCATCGTTCCCTCCCTTGCCTTTAGTGCGGACCAAGCCCCTCTCGCCGGCTACGCGCCAAGTTCCAGCGCGGCGGAGCGTGAGTGGGAGACCAAATTCCGCGCCATCCCCGACCCCGCCAACCTGAAGGAATACATGCGCCGCCTCAGCGCGCGCCCCCACCACGTCGGGTCGCCCTACGACAAAGACAACGCCGAGTGGATTCTCGCCCGCTTCAAAGAGTGGGGACTCGATGCCCACATCGAAACTTTCGACGTGCTCTTTCCCACGCCGAAAATTCGTGTGCTGGAAATGGTCGAGCCGACAAAGTTCACGGCGAAACTCGAGGAGCCCGCAATCGCCATCGATCCCACGTCAAATCAAAAATCCGAGCAGCTTCCCACCTACAACGCGTACTCCGCCGACGGCGACGTCAAAGCGGATCTGGTGTTCGTGAACTACGGCCTGCCCGAGGACTACGAAAAGCTCGACCGCCTGGGCATCTCAGTCAAGGGCAAAATTGTGATCGCGAAATATCTTCATTCCTGGCGCGGCGTGAAGCCCAAAGTCGAGGCCGAACACGGAGCCGTCGGCTGCCTCATCTACTCTGAACCGCAGGATGACGGCTACACTCGCGACGATGTTTTCCCGCAAGGCCCCATGCGAAACCCAGACGGCGTGCAGCGCGGCAGCGTCATGGATTTCGCCTCGTCCAATCCCGGCGACCCGCTCACTCCCGGTTATGTCGCCTCGCCCGAACACCCGCGCCTGGCGATTAAAGACGC
>Ga0209863_10000650_pt1 | contig 16014 bp, 16 predicted proteins | sample OrgsoiDNA2013046_FD_185796 | JGI IMG/M metagenome (GOLD analysis project Ga0209863, IMG submission 185796) | Permafrost soil microbial communities from the Arctic, to analyse light accelerated degradation of dissolved organic matter (DOM) -... | ecosystem: Environmental > Terrestrial > Soil >...
AGCAAGGGCATCGCCGTGGGCTACACCGCCCTGCTCAGCAACAACGTCATCAACAACTTTCGCTACGCTTTTATCCGCCAGGGCACGGGGCAATCCGGAAATGCCACTTCCAACTTCATCACCTTTCGCGGCTTGGACGATGTCACCGCGCTGGCGGGAAATACGCGCACGGCCGTCAATAACGTTCCCGTCCACAACTTTGCCGACGATCTCTCCTGGACCAGGGGCAACCACACCCTGCAGTTCGGCGGGAACATCCGCCTGATCCACAACAACCGCCTTTCCAACCAGCAGAACTTTACCGAGGGTATCACCAACGTCTTCTGGCTGAACTCGTTTATTTCCGGTAACGGAACCAGCCTGGACCCGGCCCTCGGACCAGGATTTCCGGCGGTGGAAGGCGACTTCGGCACTTCCTACGACAGCGCCGCCCTGGCACTGGCCGGGATTATCAGCGAGGTTTCGGCAACCAGCAATAAAGACAAGAACGGAAATATCCTGCCCACAGGCGCGCTCGTTCCCAGGCACTTCAAATCCCTCGAAAGCGAAATGTATCTCCAGGACAAGTGGCGAATTCGTCCCAACCTCACCGTCACCGCCGGCCTCCGCTATTCCCTGCTCCAGCCTCCCTACGAAACCAGCGGCAACCAGGTGGCTCCCAACTTCAGCCTGCATGATTGGTTCAACCAGCGCGGCAGCGACCAGATGCAGGGGATCACGACACAACCGGACGTCACCTTCGTTCTCTCCGGCCAGGCCAACAACGCCAAGCCCATCTGGAACTGGGACTACCGCAATTTGGCCCCTCGCCTCGCTTTTGCCTACTCCCCCGACAACGGCAAATCCTCCATCCGCGCCGGATACGGACTCTACTTCGACCACTTCGGACAGGGCGTCATCAACACCTTCGATCGCCAGGGCTCGTACGGTTTAACCACCACCCAGGAAAATCCCGCCGGCATCCAGTCCGTCGATGGCGCCCCGCGCTTTACGGGTTTGAACGATATTCCCACCCTCATCACTCCCGCGGCGCCCGGCCCGTTTCCCTACACGCCTTCGGGAGATCCTTTGGGCGCAGGCTTGGCCATCGCCTGGGGCTTGGACGACAAGCTAAAGACGCCGTACTCGCACGTTTTCGATCTTTCTTTCACTCGCGAACTCGGCAAGGGCCTGGTTCTGGAAGCGACCTACACCGGACGCCTGGGACGGCGCCTGCTTCAGGAAGCGGATCTCGCCCAGCCCCTCAATCTCGTGGATCCAAAAACGAAAGTCGACTACTTCACCGCCGCCACGCAACTCGCCAAACTCGCCGAGGTCGGTACTCCCATCAACAACGTCGCCCCCATCCCCTACTGGGAAGACATGTTTCCTCTGGCTGCGGGCCCGGGCTTACTTTCGGGAACCAATGGGCCGTGCGCTCCAGGTACGGACCCGGGCGCGGCCACCACTGCCACGCAGAACATGTACGACAGCTATTTCTGTAACTTTGGAAACGAAACTCTGGCGCTGGAAAATGCCGACGTCTTCTGCTTCCCCGCTTGCGCCGGCAACGGCTCGCCGTTCCAGTACTACCAGCGCCAATTCGCTTCGCTCTACTCCTGGCGCTCGCAGGGCAGCAGCACCTACCACGGGCTGCAAGTTTCCCTGCGGCATCCGCTCAGCCACGGAATTCTGTTTGATTTGAATTACACCTACTCCAAGTCCATCGATGTTGGTTCCAATGCCGAGCGCGTCAATGGCTTCGAGAGCAACGGAATTGCTTTTAACAGTCAGGTTATCAATGCCTGGAGCCCGAATCTTTGGCGCGCCGTCTCCGACTTCGACACCAAGCATCAGATCAATGCCAACTGGGTGTGGGAACTTCCCTTCGGCAAAGGGCGCCGCTGGGGTGCGGGGTCTCACGGAATTGCAGAAGCCGTCCTCGGCGGCTGGGGATTCAACGGCCTCGCGCGCTGGACGAGTGGTTTCCCCTTCACCGTCGGCGCCGGAGCAGGCTGGTCAACCAACTTTGAACTGGAGGGCTCATCCGTCCTCACTGGCGCGAAGCCCCAAACCGGCGTCTTCACCGATTCCAACGGCGACCCAAACATCTTCCGTCATCCGGACACTCTCGGCATCGATCAGGGAGTTTTCCGCGCGACTTATCCAGGCGAGGCCGGACAACGAAACAACTTCCGCGGCCCCGGCTACTTTGGCATCGACACAGGAATCGGCAAGACCTGGAAGCCGAAGGAATCGCAGGAACTGCGCTTCTCCTGGGAGGTATTCAACATCACCAACTCCGTGCGTTTCGATGCGGCCGAAGCCGTGGCCAACGAGTCCCTAGTGGGCCTCAGCACTTTCGGCAAGTACATTCAGACGCTAACCACTCCCCGCGTAATGCAGTTCGGGCTGCGGTACAGCTTCTAGGCACGGTATATTCATTCCCAGCGCTCTGTCATCCTGAGCGGAATTTGGCGCGCAAAGCGCGGCAAATGGAGTCGAAGAGCCTGCCCTGAGCTTGCCGAAGGGACCCCTACTCCGCCCGTTTCCTTAAATAGGGAAAAAGCAAGGCGGCGAACTACGCCATGGGGCTGTCGCTCATCCGAAAGCGCGTCCGGAAATGTTCAGAGAGGAACTCTACAGCGGCCTTGTTGGCCACCGGATCGGCTTGCGCCAGGTACTTCATGGCTTCCACGATCATGCGCTGGCCCTCGACGTACCGATTATCGCCCACTGTGGTTCGCCGGCGCCGATTGGCCCGGGGAACGACCGGAATGGTAAATACCTTTGCCATGTGTGGGTTAGGACCGAAAACTCAGCGAAACACAGGCCCTGAAACTTTGAAAAATCAATGCCTTCGGGGCCGATAAACAGGAGTATAGCGTTGATCCTGACTTTTGCACCCTGAAATTTAGCAGGAAAAGGACGTAGCACTCTCGTATGCAACAGGGGCTACCCTTGCGGCGCGACGTAGGTGGTTTTAGGGGTAGTTTTCATTTTGAACACGCCATCGGGCAGCTTCTGATTGATTACAATCTTCGAGTATTTCGCGAGCCGGTAGTCGCCGGAGGGCTGCATGAGCTTCTGTTGCACGGAAACTCCGGTCTTGCCGTCGATCCACAGAAGAATTTGGGAAAACTGGCTGTGCGCTTTCTCGGATTTGGGAGTTAGTTCCAATTGATCCGTCGCCACTCCGTCGATCGTCTCTTTCCCTATGTATTTGACATCATAGGACTTAAACAGGTCGTGTCCGCGCCCCCCAAAGCCCAAAACCAAAAAGCTCTCGACCTCGCCTCGGTTCTTGCCGGTCTTGTAGGTCGTGACGCGGTCAATCTTAGGCTCCAACATCTGGACCTGGCCCTCGGCGAACAGGACCGTTTTGGGCGAGGGATCGGTGATGTCGGCCGACATCTTAATCGCCCCGTTTTCCCGCAAGAAATAGACGTTGCCCTTGCTTGTCTCGGTTTCCTGGACGACCTTGGTGTATTGATCCCAGACGAAGGCTGCCTGGAGGGAATGGAAATCCTTGGCGGCCGTGTCCATCTGTGTCAGGACGCGCTCCAAGTTGGCATCCTGCGCTGCGGCAAGGGCCGAGAACGCCAGCCCCACGACTACACTCGAAATCGCCTGACGACCGCGTAAACGCATGATTTCTCCGGAGTTATGGTCGGTAGGCCACCGGACTAGCGAACCACCCAAACCTTATAAGCTTGGATGCGCCCCGCGGCGTCGCGTACGGCCTCGTACTTGGTAATGCTGACCTCGCCGGCAATGGGCTCGATCACGCGCAGGAGCGCTCCGCGCAGTTCAAGATCCTTGGTCCCCACAACCGCCGTCGCCGCAATCTGATACACCAAGCCGCCCGAACCGTCGGGTGTCACGGTCACTCCGGTGGCATGCGGATTCCGCTCGATGGGCTTGTCGTTGAAGTTAATCACCATCGGCGAAAAGAACACAAACAACAGAATCAGCGTGACCATGATGTCGTAGTGGAGGCTGCCCCGCTCATACGACCACCAGATGTAGCCGCGGATTGTCCGCCAGACGGAGTTCATCGGCAACGCGGGAGCGACGGGGACGGTGGTGAGGTTGTCAACGCGCTCCAAGTGTAGTCTCCGGGTATCTTCTCTGCAATTCTACTATTGCCCAGGTGAAACTCTCATTCCTTCACGAAACCATTTCTCCTCTGTCATCTTGAGCGCAGCATTCGCGCGCCTCGCGCGGGAATGCGGAGTCGAAAAGCCTGCCCTGAGCCTGTCGAAGGGATCCCTGCCCCACTCACAGTCTCTAAAACTTCTTGGGCGTGATGCGGTCGGTGCCCATGTACGGACGAAGTGCTTCTGGAATGATAACGCTCCCATCAGCCTGCTGGTAGTTTTCGAGAATGGCGAGCCAGGTGCGGCCTACCGCTAAGGCGCTGCCGTTGAGCGTGTGGACGAACTCGCTTTTGCCCTTCCCTTCCGGCTTAAAACGAATATTCGCCCGGCGTGCCTGAAAAGACTCGAAGTTGGAACACGAAGAAATCTCGCGGAAGACCTGCTGGCCGGGGAGCCAGACTTCGATGTCATAGGTCTTGGCCGAGGAGAAGCCCATGTCCCCCGTGCACAGCGCCATCACGCGGTAGTGCAGGCCGAGTTTTTGCAGGACATGTTCCGCGTTCGCGGTGAGTTTCTCCAACTCCCCGTAAGAGCGCTCGGGATGGGCGAACTTCACCAGTTCGACCTTCTGAAACTGGTGCTGGCGGATGATGCCGCGGACATCTTTGCCGTAAGAGCCCGCTTCACTGCGGAAACATGGCGTATAAGCGGTCAGGCACACGGGCAGACGGGCGGCTTCGAGCGTTTCATCCCTATAGAGATTCGTTACGGGCACTTCGGCGGTGGGGATGAGCCACAGGTCCTTTTCGCCGTGCGGCACTCTAAACAGATCCGCCGCGAATTTTGGCAGTTGACCGGTTCCGTACATGGAATCGGAATTGACGAGATACGGCGGGAGGACTTCGATGTACCCGTGCTCGCGCGTGTGCAGGTCGAGCATGAAGTTGGCGAGGGCGCGTTCGAGCTTGGCACCGAGATCCCAATAGACAGCAAAGCGCGCGCCGGTGATCTTGGTGGCGCGTTCTAAATCCAAGACGCCGAGTTGTTCGCCGAGTTCCCAGTGCGGTTTGGGAGCGAAATCGAGTTTGGGCGGTGCGCCCCAGCGCCGGACCTCGACGTTGGCTTCGGCGCCGTGGCCCACAGGGACTGAGGCGTGCGGGACGTTGGGAATGTTGGTGAGAATCTGGCGCAGGCGGGAGTCCTGCTCTTCGGCCGCCTTCTCGAGTTCCTGCGATTTTTCCCGGAGAGCCTTGGTTTGTTCAACCTGAGAAGACGCGTCCTGACCGCTCTTCTTGAGGCGGGCAATGTCCTCCGACGCGCGGTTGCGCTCGGCCTTCAGGGTCTCCATCTGGGTGATGGCTTGGCGGCGCTGAGTGTCGATTTCGCGGAAGTCCTTGAGGACCTCAGCCGGGTCCATACCGCGCTGGCGCAGCTTGTCCTCCAGCAAGGGCAGGTGGTCTCGTACGAAAGCGAGATCAAGCATGGGAGGGTCTAGTTTACCGGAGAGGGGGCCGGAAAGGCCATTTTGCCGCGGCCCTGTTCCGGCGGGGTGGCCCCATACAAGCCCTCCTTTGGCTTGTGTGGGGCTTTCCAAGCGGCGAATACAACCTTGAAGCAACGCATTCGCACTCACGAATGCCAGGGCGTAACCGCAACTTCCCCACGCAAGCCCTCTCTTGCTTGCGCGGGGCTTTTCCCAGCGCTCCCGCAGCGCGAATTTCTTTGACAAAATACAGAAACCTACTTACACTGCCACCTTAGTTTTAGGGCTTTTGCTGTAGTTTTGAGCGTTTCGGTTCCCAAAGCCGCCATTTGTCCTCTGGAGGCGTGCTGTTCGCGCTTGCCCGCTGAATACTCGACCTTCAAATTTCCGGAGACGAAGTTCTCCCTGGGAGCGGTTATGCCGAAACTGGCTCGTATCTCTTTGTGCCTTGTGTTCCTGCTGGTATCCTCCTTCGCTCTTTCCCAAATCACCCCCAGCGGGGACGCCTACACGAACACTTCCAGCGCCAACACCAACTATTGCGGTGCTGGACAGCTCAATGTCCTGAGCCCAAGCGCGACATCCTTGTATTCGCTTCGACCTGGGCAGCATTCCCGCCGGGTACGACAGCTCGAAAATCGCCAAGGCGACGTTGAAGCTCTATGCCAACACCGTGAGCACGGCGGGCTCGTTCAATGTGGACTACGTCACTGGGCCTTGGAGTGAGACCACCATCAAAGCCAGCCTGACACCTTCCATCGGTCTGTCCATCGCCAGCGGAGTAACCATTACAACCGCGCAGCGGAACAACTTTGTCCTGATCGATGTGACGGCAGCTGTGGGTACTTGGCTCAATGGAACACAGGCCAACTACGGGATTGCCCTGGTGCCCAATTCACCAGTGAACATAGCTTTCGACAGCAAAGAGAACATCCTTGGTGGCGGCCATGCTCCGGAACTCGACATTGTGTTTGCATCCAGCGGACCGCAGGGACCGGCGGGGCCGCAAGGAGTGCAAGGTCCTCCAGGATCTCAAGGCTCGATTGGACCGCAGGGAATCCAAGGCCCAGCGGGCTCGACTGGCGCCACTGGAGCAACCGGAGCGCAAGGACCACAGGGAATCATGGGGTTCACAGGACCACAAGGCGCGCAGGGCTCCGTCGGTCCCGGTGCAGCGCTGGTGTATGACGCGAACAATGCGGTTGTGGGAACCTTACTCGCCCAGGATCAGGTACTGGTAAGCGTAAATGGACACAGCGTGCTGCTGAACTTCAATGCCAGCGCGTTTCAAGTGAATGATGCAGGCCTAATACAGTTTTTACATCTGACCAGCGATTGTTCGGGACCGCGCTATTTGGACGCTTCCCCCGTTCCCGCCAGTACTTATTTGACGGGCGGAGTACTTTACTACCCTTCGGCGCCCCCGACGAGTTTGACCATTGCTTCGATTGAAATCTTCTATTCAGGAGACAATGTCAGCCTTCCAGGCACTTGCTTCAATGCTTTTCAAAATGGCCCCTTCCAGGACCCGGCAAGCCTTGTAGCAACCTTCAATATCTCCACACTGGCGCTAGTGCCGCCATTTGCGCTTCACTAAAGGCAAAATCGACGGGTGACGGGTGGCCCACTCAAGCCCTCTGTTGGCTTGAGTGGGGCTTTTCAAGCTCTGGACAGAGCCTGCCCGCTCCCGTTCTCAAGCTGTCCACTCACATTTAATCTCTTAGTGAGGGACGGCCCACACAAGCCTTCCTTGTGGCTTGTGTGGGGCTTTCCAAGCGGCGAATACAACTTTGAAGCAACACATTCGCACTCACGAGCGCCAGGGCGCAACTGCAACTACCCCACACACAAGCCAAAAGAAGGCTTGAGTGGGCCACCCCGGAGAATGTTCCTATTGTGGGAATTTTGTTGCAAAGTGCGTAAAAGGGATGAGACGGGTGGCCCACACAAGCCCTCCTTTGGCTTGTGTGGGGCTTTCCAAGCGGCGAATACAACTTTGAAGCAACGCATTCGTACTTACGAGCGCCAGGGCAACTGCAACTGCCCCACACAAGCCAAAAGAAGGCTTGGGTGGGCCACCCCGGAAAATGTTTCTATTGGCTTGACTGTGGCAGTTCCAGCGCTGGACAAAGCCTTCCTGCGGCCCGCTCCCGCTCTCTGGCCGTCCACTCGCATTCAATCTCTACTCGTCCGAGGCACCCGGTTGCGTACTGGCGAAAGCTGCTCCATCCCAGTCTTCCGGGCGTTCGCATAAACCGCGCTTGACCGGATTGCAATGGATGTAACGAAGCTTTTCCACGAACTGCTGATGGTTCCGGATATTGAAATCGTAGTAGCGCTTTTGCCAGAAGTGCTCGGCTTCGCCGATGAGGCGGCGGGACACGCCTTGTTTTAACGATTTGATCGCATCGGCAAGTAGAACCGCCCCACTCAAGCCAAAAGAAGGCTTGCGTGGCCCACCCGGTTCGCTTAGTAAAAGGTGGACGTGATCGGGCATCACTACGTAGCCGTAGACCTGAAGTCCGAAGGTGCGACGCACACGTTCGAGGGCGTTCTCGAAGATCTTCCGGGATGTGTTCGTGGTGAAAGACGGACGTCGATGGTGGCAACCGAAGGTTACGAAGTGGCGTTGCCGGGATTGCTGAAAGCGCTGTAGTCCCCAGGGCATTCAGTCAGCCTAAAGCTTTGAAAAGCCCCACTCAAGCCAAAAGAGGGCTTGAGTGGGCCACCCCGGGGAATGTTCCTATTTTGGGAATCTAGGTGCAAAGTGCGCAAACTCCTTGACGGGAGCCTTCGACATGGAGAGCTTTCGCGAGAATAACGGGACACAAAGGTCCAGACGCGCGAAATCCCAACCGCATCGCTGGTTTGCGAGCGGGTGGGATCTGCGGTGCGGGGGGAAATTCTCCGCCAGTTACTGCTTGTCTTCGCTGGCTTCTTTCTTGTCCTCACGAACCTCAGCGGTATGCGCCTGATGTCCCGCATCGGCTACCGCCTGCATGAAGGCCGCCGCGCTTCTCGGCGAATGTGCCTTGCCCGAGAGAATGTTGCGGAACTTCATGTCCTTGCCATAGATGGCTTCGGTGGAGTCATTGTCCTGCTCGACAACAGCGCCTTCCAGAGTCAGGCCGGCGAACGCGCCCTTGGAGCGTGAGTAGGTCAGCAGCTCGGTGTTCATCTTCCAGTCGGTTCCGGCGGACGCATGACGGCCCACTGGACCGGCAGCTACCGAGCTTTCACCCGAAAGCTCAAACTTGCTGGAAAGAAGGTGTTGGAAGCCCTGGTCGTTCATGACCAGCATGACCAGGTCGACGCCTTCGACGCCGATTTGCAGGCCCCAGCTTCCGCCGCCGACGGAAACGAATGCGGGAGCGCTCCAGCCATCCGCCGTGCGGCAGGAGGCGACGCCGCGTCCATGCTTGCCGCCCAGGATGAAGCCGCCTTTAATCAAATTTGGAACGACCAGGATGCACTTGGCGTTGGTCAAGACTTCTTCCGGGATGCCTTTGTCGGGCGCGGCCATGACGGCGTGCAGCACTTCCACCGAGCTGTTCAGGCGCTTGACCGAGTCTTGACGTGCCGAGCCGGCGAACGCGAACGTTCCAACCAGGCTCATTAGCAGAACTGAAATTGTCTTCTTCATGGATTTTTCCTTTGAGAGGCATCTAAGAGGGGAAAACTTCAGATGGGCTGACTTAGCTCAGAGGACCTGAAAGGGAGAGGAAGGGCCTCTCCAAACTGATGATCGCTCAAACCATAAGCAATAGCTGGTCTGAATTGCTCAGTCTTAAGGCTGGGGAAGGAACAGAATGGTGGGGTTGTTACAGAACACTTGAGGATACAAATATGCTTTGGACAATTTTTGTGGTGCTGGTGATTTTGTGGCTGCTGGGATTCAGCCTGCACGTGGGTGGCGGATTGATTCACTTGCTGCTGGTGGTAGCGCTGGTGATGCTGGTGATCAATCTGGTCAGCGGACGGCGGACGGTTTAGATTTCTGCGCGGCGCGCCTCTCAAGGCGCGTCGCGTTCTCTCTCGTCAGTTTTTTCGGCGGAAGGCCTCGTAGCCTGTTCCGAAACGAACGCTCCCATCCAGGATGCCCTGCCAGGCTTCGGGCGGGAAGGTCACGTCGTCTTTAGCTGCCCGAGGGAATTCGATGATATCCGCGGTGGCTTTGTCCGTGGCCGCGTTTTCACCCGTCGAGGCTCCGCGCGTCGAGCGCCCGGTCGTGCGTGCCGTCGCATTTTCCTCGCCCAGCACATAGCGAACTGCCGACAACAGAAAATCGGCCCCGTCGACTTTGGCGACGACCATGTCCACGGACCGGAGAGCGCCGTCCGGCACCTCCAGGTGATCGATGATCATGAGGATGGGCACCGTGGGGCTGACTTTCTTGATCTCCGCCGCGATGATTCCGCCGTTCAGCAGGCCGAGGTGGTACTCCAGCAAGATGGCATCGACGGGGCGGGTCATGAAAAGCCGCAGGCCTTCGTTCCCGTTGGTTGCAGTCATCAGTTTGTATCCATGCAACTGCAACGGCGCCAGTTCCGCCGGGTTACGATGGATGCAGAGGAGCGTGCTGAGGGAGGCCATACCCCACTGGTTTATCACTTGGGCCTTAGCCAGTTCTGTACAAAATTGCACATCCGGGGGGGAGGCAAACGTCAGCCAGCGAGGACATTCGACCCCATACGGAACCGGGCACGACATTCCTAGATGCAGGAGTGTGCAATCTTGAACAGACTGTTAGGTCGCCGTGTGGATAATCTGTGTCACAGGTAGAGAAGCTCCTTGTTCCCCGGCGGTCACCTGGAATGCTGCCGGGGAATTTTCGCGTCCCGGCGGGAATTAGGAGAGGCGTCTAGTCGTGCAGGACGACGTTGAGCAGGGAGCTGTGGACCTGGAGGCCGCCGTCTTCGCCGCCGGAATAATCGATGAAGCCCATCTTCCGGAAACGGTTCATGAAGAAGCTGACGCGCGAGCGGGTGGTGCCGACCATCTCGGCCAGAGTCTCTTGACTGATCCTGGGAACGACGATTTCCGGAACGCCTTCTTTGCCGAAGCGCGCCAGAAGAAGGAGCACGCGCGCCAGCCTTTTTTCGCTGGAGTTGAAGAGCTGGTCGACGAGATCCTCTTCGTAGCGGATGTTCCGGGCCAGGAGATAAGCGACGAAGACTTCGGAAAAAGCGGGTTCCTGGTGAAGCGCGTCGATCATCGCTTGCTTATCGACGCGGAGGAGTTCGCAATCGGTCATGGCGGCGGCCGAGCCCATGCGCAGGATTTGGCCGGCTAAGGCGCCTTCGCCAAAGAAGTTCTCGGCGCTCACGATGCCGATGGTAGCTTCCTTGCCAGCGGTGGAGACAACCGTGAGCTGTACTTTTCCTTTTTGCACGTAGAAAACGGCGTCGGCTTTGTCGCCTTGAGCGAAGATGAGCTTCTTCTTGGCGAAAGACACAATCTTCCGGCCCCCGCCGATGGTGGCGAGAAAAATCTTGGGATTGAAGACGCGGGGCGTCCTGACCGCCGCAGGCCGTTTCATACAACTAAAGTATAGCCCCAGAAGTTTGCAGGAAATGAGCAATTTTGCTCAGACTCGCCCTTGCGAATTTTGACCTTTCTGTTGGCAAAATGAGCACTTTTGAGCAGTATTGCCGTGCACAAAGCCGCAAACTGAACTTAGAGAAACATCGGGAGACCACAGCCGTCGCCGATGCAAGCGCCTCATGAAGCCCTCCCCCAGGATTTCATGACGCCCTCGCTCTTAGGCCCCAGGAGATCCACCGCAAGGAACGGGAACTCAATGAACGGGAACGCAGCGAACAGGAACGCGATGGACAGGAAAACGACCAGAAAAATTGTCTTCCTCACGGTCTTAGTTTTGGCTTTACCCCTCACAGCACTCGCAGACGCGGGCGTCGTGACCAGCGTCGTGAACCTCATTACCACGCTGCCCGAATCCAGCACGCTGGGGATTCTTGGATCGGGGCTGATCGGTTTCGCGGTGGTGGTGCGGCGCAGATTCAAGCTGGCTTAGCGAGGAAGATTCAAGCGGGTTGGGGCTCTCCTGGGTATCCTCTCAAGCGTATCTTGCGCCTCGGCATTCATTCCCGCAAAAGGTGGTTCACGGCGGCAAGGGAGTCAAGGATGTGGGGCCCTCTTTGTTCAAAACGGCAAGTCGGCGATCGCGATGCGGTTCGGTGCGCACCAGACCCGTGCTCAACTCGCATTTCTCTCCGGGTTTCGCTCCACAAGTAGGGCAGCGTACGGTCAGTGCTTGTTCCTTCTTGTTCGACATGAATATAGAATGCCCTGTCGCGCCGGGAACTGGTGTTCAATTTTGAACGGTCTTACAACTTATTTGAAGTGTGTTCCATCTCCCCGCTGCTGCCCGCGAAATCGACTCTCTAGCCGGCGACGAAGCTGACCCAGGGCCTAGCCAATCGCTTCAACAGGGACGAGGGCTTCTTGGCGCCCGTCACTACGTCCTCTTCATCATCGCCTTCAGTTTCTCGGACGTGGGCCTCCAGGCCGAGGAGAGAAGGCCTCGACGGCCATGCGGCCTTGACGGCATTCCTGGCGAAGTCAGTGGGAAGGTCGTGACTCGGGAGGTCGGTATGTGGCGGGCCATTCCTTCGAGGATCATCCGTGGGCACAAAGTCGGGTCGAACGTCGTCTGGGCGCACATCTCCGGGTCGAACGTCATTTGGCAGAACGTCGCCGGGCCGAGCTCCACGCGGTCGCATGTCGTACGAAGACAGGTCTGAAGACAGGTCTCTTGAGTAAGCCTCGTTTGGCATCTCGTCCGTCAGTAACGGAGCGGCCAGACGTAGAATCTCGATTTCCCGGGCGACTCGGTGCATCGCGCTTTCTTTCTCCTGGAGTACCTCATAGGCATCTCGCATTGACTTTTCCTCCCGATCTTATTTTGTCTGTTTCCCGGGCCTGTTTCACGGGCAGTGCGGGCCACATCATCGGGATCCGCAGGTGCTGGCAGGCTCTCGGCTCGTTTGTCATGGCTCGTTTGTCATTGTTGGCTCGTCTGTTTTCGCGTCAAGCTGTGCTATCTGATTGAACCGCGGCATCGCCTCGGGCTGGTATCGGGTATTCGAGGTAGAACGCGAGTGGGAAGGGCAGGTAGGGCAGGCTACGCTATTTCTCGTGAAGTTGGATTGATTTTCCTGACGCGGCAGATTGGCGGGCGGCGTCGAGAATTTCTGTGACCGTGATGTTCGTCTGCAATGACGATAGTCCGGACGGCTGAAGGCCGCTGAGGACCACGGCGCGCAGGTAAGTAAGCGAGTCTTCTTCCGGAGACGGAACGGCCTTGGCGGATTGCTGCTCTTCTTGCCCGCCGCGGTGGCGCACGCGGATATTGTCGCGTTCGACGGTGATGGCGTAGCCAGTCTGCCCGTACACCTCCATATCCTTGCGTCCGATGGGCCAATTCCAGGACGCCTGGATGATGGTCTGGGCGTGCGGGTAGGTGAGGACGATGGTGGCTTCATCATCGACGCGGGGATAGATTTCGGGCTTGATGTGCTGCGTGATGGCGGTGACCGAAGTGGGACGGGCGCCATCCATGAGCCACGTGGCAAGGTCCGCGCCGTAGCAACCGAAGTCGAACAGAGCCCCGCCGCCGTCGAGTTTGGGATCGGTGAGCCAGGCAAGAAACTCTGGGGCGACATTGATCTCTTTCGGCCCTTCGTGGCCGTCGTGCACTACGATTCTGCGGATGGGGCCGATTCCCTGCTGGCCCTGCGTTTCGTGTACCAGATCGTAGACCGCACGGTTGCTGCGGTACCACGTGGTCTCGTAGTTAACCAAAACCTGGATCTTGCCCTGTTGTGCGGCTTTTTCGATAGCGAGAGCGTCGTCGAGAGAGACCGCCAGCGGCTTCTCCATCATCACATGGACCCCGTAGCGGGCGCAGAGTTCGACGGCCTTGCGATGGTCGAGGGTGTTGGTGTAGACGAGCGCGGCTTGCGGGTGCGTTTGCCGGAGCATCTGTTCTGAATCCACAAACAAAAGGCTCTTTTCCAGTTTGAACTGGGCGGCGTATCGAACTGCCACAGCTTGATCGGCCTCGGAAATGCCTACGATTTGGATGTCAGGACGATGCAGTGACGACGAGAGGAAGCCTTCGACGTGGCCGTGGACCATACCCAGGATCACGACGCGGAGTGGGGCAGTAGCAGACGAACTAACCTGTGCGCTCGAGTTGAGCGAAAGAGCTAATAGAAGCAGGAGAAAAAGTCGTTTCATGTCAATCCTCAAGTGTCTATCCCGGATACCAAACTTTGCGCGGATCCGCGGGATTGCGTTGATAGGTCCAGGCGTCGTCAATCATCCGCTTCATGTCCACGTGGGGGCGCCATCCAAGGAGGAATTTGGCCTTCGCATTGTCGAGCCAGGTGGAGCGGAACGGGGTCGTGATCTCCACTGAAGGCAAGTTCCGCGTTTGCAGGAGATATCCGGCGACTTGCCCGTAGTCAACGGGTTCGTCCATGCAGATGTTGAAGGTTTGCTGGTGCGCTTTGGGGTGGTCGAGCGCGAGGACCACGGCTTCGACCAGGTCGCTGATGTGGACGAAATTGCGCTGGACCGGCTTGCCGTCGGGGCCGAGCATGAGCGGGACTGTGCCTGTGCGCGCGTATTCGTCCGCGCGATCGGTGCCAACGAAATCACGCCAGCGCGGGCCTCCAAAGACTTCGTCGCCGAAGGAGAGCGTGTACCTGAAATCGTCCTTCTCCATGATCCACGGAGCGCGCAGGCAACATCCCGAGAGATCGTATTGCACGAAATACTGTTCCAGCATGACCTCCTCGAGAACCTTGGAGAGGGCGTAGCACCCGGGGTAAGCGGAGTGCTTCTGTTGTTCCGTAACTGGGATAGGGTGAGGATAGAAGAAGTGACCCAGCGCGGCATCGCCGCCGATTAGGAGGAACCGCTGGAACGTCAGACTGACCCGGCATTCTTCGAGCAGCCAAAATAGGCCTTTCACAGTCACGTCCATCACCTGCTCCGGTGTTTCCTTGCAGGTGGCGCAGTGTACGACGTGGGTGACGCCCTGCAAAGCCTGGCAAACGGCTTCGCGGTTCGAGATATTGCCTCGGACAACTTCCAACCGCGGACGCGGATCCAGATTCCGATTGTGGCAGAATGCCCGGATGGCTATATCCGGGCCGCCCTTGGACTCGGTAAGAATCCGATCGATGAAGTGGGTGCCAACCTTGCCCGCAGCTCCGGTAACAAGGATGCGTTTCATGGGCTCGCCATTCTGCCGTTGTCCTTATTCGTGATGTTTGCCTTCGATCGTGGCCTTGTACATGGCATCCAGCAGGTCCTGCGAGTGGCCATCGTAGTCGGCGTCCAGCGACCACATGAACGTTCCGCCCAGGCCGAGATCCCAATCGGCGTAGTGAACGCGAGCGTAAGTGGAGAAGGCGTCGTCGTAGGTGATGAAACCTGGACTGCCGTCCTTTCGTACCAGATATGGAACCAAGGAGGCGCTGTCGTAGTGACGCTCCCAGCCTTGCTTGTTGACGAGCTTCTTGATATTCGGCCCGTAGTTCATGCCTTGAACCGTGTCATCGCAGAAGCCGTCGGGCGTGGAGGGTGCGTTGGGGCAGGCGCCGAAGAGCCCAGGAGCGTTGGTGTAGTCATAGCCGTAGAACGGTGTGCCCATGTTGAGCTGCTTGGCGGGAACGTGCTTGAGATACAACTCGGCGGCCTGCTGGACACTGGCTCCGGGCTCGCACTCGTCGGGCAGTGGATCGCGGTTGTCCCAGAAGATGGGCGAATTCAGGTGGCCGATGCTGGTCCAGGGACCAGCGCAGTCATAGACCATGAGGTTGAAGAAATCAAGAGGTCCCTTGAGTTTGTCCAGCGCATAGAATTCCCGGTTCCATGGGGCGATATCAACGGAGAGCGTGTAGCGCGGTTTGGGAAAAGTCTCGCGCAGACGGTTCGCGAGTGTCACGAAAAACGCGCGGTCGGTGGCGTCGGAGGGGAATTCCCAATCGACGTCGATCCCGTCGTAGTCGTTCTCGGTAACGAAGGCCTTAAGATTGGCCAGAACGGTATCGAACACCTGCGGACTGGCTTCAATCGCGGCGAAGTCGCCGCCTGTGAGCAGCATCACCTTGACGCCGTGGGCGTGGGCTTTGCGGACGAGGTCGGGCTCTACAAATCCGTTCTCGATGTAAAGGCTGCCATCGGAATTCCAGGGGATCCCAGCGTGGATTATGTGCGTCAGCTTGTGAAATGGAATCTGGGCGGCGGAGTAGGGCGGATTAAGGAACTTGGCGCCGGAGGTGTAGTCGGCGACGATGCGCTTGGGAATGCGCTTGTGCGCGTCTTCATCGCCGGCTTGCGCGTCGCCTTGGTCTTCGCGGTCATCCCGTTGGCGTCCGTGATCCACGCGCGGATGTCATTGGTCGATAGCGTGCCAAC